>Ga0116227_10000800_pt1 | contig 65308 bp, 42 predicted proteins | sample S1TSphgellanicum_FD_89693 | JGI IMG/M metagenome (GOLD analysis project Ga0116227, IMG submission 89693) | Host-associated microbial communities from peat moss isolated from Minnesota, USA - S1T2_Fb - Sphagnum magellanicum MG | ecosystem: Host-associated > Plants > Peat moss > Unclassified...
AACAAAAAAATAAAAAAAAAAAAAAAAAAAAAAACGGGTTGGGTGGGGGGGGGGCGGGTCACCTCAGAAGGAAGTTTAATATCCGTTTGTATATATTCCCCCGGATATATTTGAACTGTGATAGAGCAAAGGGCAGGGCCGCGCCGGGGGGCGGGAGGTGGGGAAAAGGGCCACACGTGAATACCCCGCGCAACCGACTACCTACCCGGCCCGCTTCGCGCGCGCGGGCGCCGCAGGTCGCCGTGCGTGGGAGCGCGAAGTGTGCGTCTGGACTGGACTCTCGATACGGTTGTTGTCGCTGCGCTCTTCTTTCTACTCCGTAAAACCCGGCGTCGCGGTCTTAATCGCGCTTCTTGAGGCGGATGTTGCGCCTGCACTGCAGCTGCTGCTCTGATGCCTGTGCGCGGGACGTCTTCTTCTTCTTCTTCCCCATTCTTTTGCGGTCGTTGCAGTTCAAGATTCGCAGGTGAAGTTTGCAACAAATCTCTATCTCCCCCAACCACCCACCACCCCTCTCTCTCTCTCTTATTTCTCGCTGGCTCTAGGAGTCTAGTATTTCCGTGCTCTTGTTGTGAGCATTGCGTTTGCGCGTTTGTGATTTCGGAAGTGCAGTGCTCGGAGGTCTGATTTTGTTCGATCCGAGATGAGGCTTCTTGTTCTTAAGCTTTTACTTCTTCTTGTGTGGAGGTACACTTCCTGGTTCTTTTTCTTGTGCGGAAGTATTTCATTGCGCTTCGGAAGGGAGAGTGTGTTGTTTGTAGCTTTTAGTAGCTTTGAGCAGACAAACTTTTTCGTAACTTCCCTGTTTTCCCTGTCGCGAAGTGTTTGGCTTTTGTGAACGGCAGTGGAGCCATGAAGCGAAAATATCGTCGAGGCAGATAAGAACTGGGCACTCTCTTTGCTTCGTTTGTATACAACAGTCCGCGTCGCACGCTTTTCCCGTGCGGTGTGCCTCTCCGTTACGCAGATAGTCCGTTGTCTGTTTTTGCAGATAGTTTCTGTTTGTCTCTGTTCCTGTCATTGCCGCCATGTAGTTGTGGTCGTGCTGCAGCCGGCTTCTCGTGTCCTGTTGCGTCTAGAGAACATATTACGGCAAATGGACTTCGCTAAAAGGTTCTGCCTTTTGTGTTTGCCCTTCGTACTTACAAGCGTTGTGCGCATGAAGTCTCATTTAGACTCGAAATGTAATCTACTACTGTCTTGTCTCCGTTGTAACAGGTGAACTGCATTGTCGTTTCCTTGGGGGAAGTCTACTCTCGTGCATTCAGACAAGTCATAAATGGTGTTTAGTCCAATTCAAATCATACGTGAATTGTGTTTACAGTCAAGACATTGGCGTGTGTTGCAGTCTCCAGGCAACAACAAACATTCCAAGTCGTTTGCTTAGACTATTATCAAGGTCTAGACATTGAGGAGTGTTGAACTGCTAGAAAGAGCCTTCTAAGATGATGATCACAGTTGAAGTTTGTTAGTACAAAACTGCTTGGCTTCAAGCAAAAGGGGAGGGGAGCTCACAACTTGGTTCGATGTTGTTTGCATATGGTGCCGAAACAGGGCTGCAGAAGAGATGGTGAGCTGAGAAAGAATATGGAATCTGAGATGGAATAAGTTCCTTTTTATGTGGAAGATGCCACTGCCTTCAACCCTTGGAACACTTTGCATTTGGAGAGTCCAAAATGCCTGTGAGTATCTTATTCTCACAATGTAGGATTTATTGGTTTTTATTTCAGAATGCTCAATCCAAAATTCAGAGCAAACTGAGTTGTCTTGCTTGATCTGTGATTTCCTGAATGCCCGATTTTCGTGTAACTGGCAAAGGTTTCCATTTAGTGCAATATTGCTTTATTTATCAGAAGATAGTACTTGCTGCTTGTTAGAGGTATTATTTGAACTGAACAAGAAGCTCTTATATAGCTTATCTTCAGCTGTAGAAGAACATCTTGAGATCCACCATGTCAAATAAGTAATGTAGGACCTTCTAACAGCATTGCAGTTGATCTTATGCCATCTGCTTGCAATTTGTAATGTAATTTCTTGTTTGTGGTCATTGCTCACACTGTAAATGTCTCTGCCCAGGACAATAGAAGATAGTACAAACAACTTGCAGAAATGAGACTCAATTCTTCATCCAATTTCCAATTGTGGGTCACATTTTAGCACAGAAGGATGAGAAGGTACTGTATAATGAAAGACCCTCTGGCAAATAGGAGCACATCTGTGAAAGTTGGGGTTCTGGAGTTTTAGGGCCGGAAGTCAGCTCAAGGCAGAGGAGAGACCAGGGATCTGCTCCATTGTGGATGTAAGGTTTTGTTTGGATTTTTTCAGTTAAATGGGTCAGGGACTTGTAGAGAAAAACCACAAGGACCTGCATTCAGAAACCACTAGTGCAAGGCTCTTGACCACAAAGCAGGTTCCAAGGTTGAACGGAGTGGCTCAAGGTATTTCAGCAAAACCCTTGCTAAAGGAGAGGGACTGCACCCCACTCTTGCACAACATTACCACAGAACCAACATACACATTAAGCTCCACAAAGTGTATGAGGGGTGAACTCAATTTCTCATCAAAGTCTCATTCTCTGCACCACTGTAAAAGCAGTGAGATGATGGTGGTCCCTCACAATGCAGTAAATGCAGAGCTCAGGAGCAGAGAAGAAAAAATTGCTGTTGAGGTCAGCCTGCTTTTCTTGACTTTTCACTAGTTGTCAATAGTGTTACAGAATGTGGAGACATTGCAGTGGAGTGGGGCTTGGTTGTTGTAGAATTGGAAGCAACCAGGACAGTGTATTCGGTTTTCATAGATCTTTTCTTGATGTGCAAGAGAAATTAGAATGGTGGGAATCTGAAAAGGCTAATTGTGTGATTGTCCACTTAATTTTCGAAATCGCAGAAGGGACAGGGTAGTACCAGAAGGAAGACAGGCATGAATATGGCAGATAAGCTTCAGGGACAAAGAGATACTAGTGCCAAAAGGAGGAGGCCAACCTCTTCTATAGCCTGGGACAGCTTGAATAGGTCCCAGGAAAACAGTCCCCAGCATGAGTTAGCAGCAATTCCCTTCAAGTGGGAAGAAGCACCAGGAAAACGCAAGGAAGAGGCACCAGGCAAGCCCAAGGAAGAGGCACCTGGCAATGACAAGACCAAATCTGAGGCCGCAGAGAGGGCCATGGCCAGGAGAATTTTGCAAGGAGTTGAGAGAAGCCACAGGCGGGAAATGCTTCTACAGAAGAAGACAGCAGCTCAGATTGTGGCAGAGAGCATCTGTGATCAGGAGGAAGCTTCTTCAGCTCAGCCAAGACCCCAGGAGTTTCGAGCTCTTGGAGAAATTTCTCTCCATGGCAGTTTTAGGAGTAGCCACAGGTTTTATGCTAGGACATCATCAGCTGCACTGGGGCGGAGCAGCAGCTTTCAAGGGCTCAGGCTAAGTGCAGATGGTGGTGGACATGTCATCTCAGAGGTGGAGACAGAAGCCCACATTGATCTTGTGGCTCCTGCTGCAGCAAAATTCCTTGTGGAAAGCTGTATCTCTCCCACCAGCACTCCCGAGCAAAACCTGACAAGGATTCCTTTCAAGTGGGAGGAAGCTCCAGGTAAGCCCAAATTTGATGATGCAGCTGACACAATGCCCAAGAAGCTCCAGCTCCCACCTCGCCTTGTTGCACCCCCCACACAGAAGGTAGACTCCATGTCTCAAGACTTGCGAGGTCGGCAGAGACAGAGGTCAATGAGCGGCCCCCTTCTAGGACACTACCCTCCAGTTTCAAGTAACCATACTTCACCAGGCCGGACCAGACCACATCAGCACTCTCATTCTGTCATGCGCTCTTGTTCACCCTCAAAACGAGCTGTCTCTCCTTCCAAATTACAGGCATTGGCCAAGCACCTTTCACGGAAGGTTTCTTCTACCACTGCAGGCCCTGAAAGTTTGGATGATGAGCAGAACTGGCATGGTGCAAGGCGGGACCCCTCACCTCTGAAAAGGTCCATCTCTCCTTCCAAGATTCAAGTCCTGGCCAAGCATCTGTCCTTCAAGGTCTCAAATACAGGTTCAGCTCGAAATCAGGGTTCATATGAGGAGGAGCAGTACTGGCAGACTCGGAACCAATCCCCTTCAAAAAGTTCCATCTCTCCTTCAAAGATGCAAGCATTTGACACACATCTGTCACACAAGGTGTCAGGCACAAACACTGTAACTCAGGAGAGCTCCTATGGGGATCAGATATGGGCAGCTCGAAATTCTTCACCTTTTAAGAGGTCAATTTCTCCTTCAAAGATTCAAGCCCTGGCCAAGCATTTGTCTCGCAAGATTTCAAATTCAATAGCCCCAGAGAGCAGTCCATATGAGGATCCAAACTGGCAACCAAGGAATAATCCCAGGCATAGCTATATTTCTCAATACCACTCTGGCCCCTTAGAGGGATATCATAACAGAACCAAAGGAGGTGCAGGTGGATATGGTAATTTCTCTCTCGAAAGCAACTCTTCAGGTGCAGTGTCTTTGCGGGTCAACAGTGAGCAGGATTACAGCTGGCCAGCACGACACAACAAAGCTTCTGGGCCAGGGTCTGGACTTATTGGCTATCACTCTGGGCCCCTGGAATCCAGTACCACCTCCTCAAAAAGGTCCATCTCACCATCACTGCGATCTATCTCTCCCTCCAGAATTCATTCTTTGGCAAAGCAGTTGACAAGGAAGGTGATGCCACGCCAAGAAACCACATCTGAGGACCTCAAGTTGCCCACACATGCAAACAGTTGGAGGCACTCATTCACCACTTGTGATGACTCTAGCCCCTTGGAAAGACAGACTGACAAAATTAAATGCAGTTCTAGTTTCTCTTTGGAGAGGAGCTCCTCAGAGGTTTTATCTGGACCACCTTCAAGAATTCTGCAAAGCTCAGAATTGACTTCTTCTGAGCCATGGCTAGACAAGCATCAGCAAGGTCAACCCAGTTGGTCACCAACCAGCATTTTCCATGGTCCAAATGGAAATAGTCAAGTGCCAACAAGTTCAGCTCCATCTTCAGGGTCTGATATCGACACACAAACGCACATGACAACGCCACCTTCCATCACACTTTCAAAGTCTTTGTCCCGTATCTCATATGAATCTTTTGAGCAATGTTTTGAAGAGCATAATAGCCCTACTTCAAGTCATCCTGCTCAATGGGATGCAGACAGTATCTCCCCTGTTGGCTCCCCATATCTGGGTCCTATTTCAGCAGACTATACAGCCCAGGAGCCTGGAGGACAACCTGCTTCTGAAGGAGTGAAAGCCATTTTAAAACTCTGTAAGGCAGGATCCAGTTGGAGGAAATCTAAGAATCACCAAAACCCAGAGATATGGGCTCCCACACTGGCAACATATTTTCAGGAGCAGTCAGCCAACAGAAGTGGACAGCTCAACACACAAGATGCTGTTGGTGGAATCTTGCACCCTGATGACAACAAAACTGAAGATACAGACTTGGAAGATTCAAGTCCAGTGCAATCTCCAGAAGCTCCAACAAGATTACCATACATAATGCCATCTGTTGTGGAGCAGGAAATGGCAGGAAGAGAACATTATGATTCTTTGAACACTGACTATGCCTCATGTCTAGGTGTGAAACTTTCACCTGCAAGATTTATTTCAAGAGGTGAGAATCAGTCTTGCTCAAATGACACAGTTGCATGGGCTGATAGAATTCCAGTGGCTTCAGCTCCTACAAAGAACAGTGAAGATGGGTTCAGATCTCCTGCCTATGCAGCAACGCTAGAGCTTTTGTCTCCCTCCAGAGAGCTGATTTTAAAGAAAAAGAATTTGGGGAAATTGCAAGGCATTGCCATTGGATTACCCTCTGCGAATATTCACAAAAAGACACAGTTCATTGTAAGATTCTCTCCTGATTTTCTCTGAGTTTGACCTCTTTCTCTGAGCCTGCTGTCATACAATAGGAAACTGAGCACATTGCACTTTTACATCACTAAAACATAGTGTTCACCACGGGAAAAGGATGCACATCTGGCATTTTGGGAATGTTTCTGTTAATGCTGTGCAACTGAGATTGAACAACAAATACCAGATACCATATGGAGAAAGATTGAGCTAAATGTATAGACAAGATGAGACTGGTCTGTAAATCCCAATCGTACATGCTGCATTGATTGTTTGGTGAGAAGAGAAAAAAGTTCAATCCAGATGAGATGAACTGATGAGCTTGCTGTGTATACAGGGGGCAATGTGCAAATCCCTAAAGCACGCAATCTACAAATGTGCAAGACGGTGTTGTCAAAAGGCAAAATTACGGCTCCATGAAGACAACCAGACTTTTCCTTCTACTGAATTCAGTTTTTGCAAGGTAAAGACTGTCTGCAGTCTCTTCTGCTATCAGCTATTCTATTGATACTTTGATTTTCTCTCTGATCTTTCTGCTTAAATGTGTCGTTCTTGTGGTCCTCTGATCTGACCAATGATTTGAGCTGTGTTCTGTTCGAATGTCTTTGAACCCTCTACAAACTTGGACAGAGGTCCTTTGAGTTTTCCTCCCTATCATAGAACATGGATCCTCAAATGCATGGGCTAAAAATCTGTCTCCCTATTGCAGCCAAATTGATGTGTGACAGTGAGTCGATCAAATGGCAACATGAAGCTCTGGCCACTTTTCTTTCCTTCCTCAAAGCTTTGAGCCATCCATCGCATTGTCCAATCTGTGGGATCTCTGGGTCTTGGCTAGACAGCCCCTGCAGCTGAAAACACTCACACCAAGAGACAACTTTTCTTCCTGCACAAACAGATGAGTATCTTCCAAAGGTACTGATACCATTTGCCCCACTTTTGCCCCACTTTTGCCCCGCAAACTGGTTATCTTTGATCAATTACATTTTGCTCAAGATTCAGGGGCCCAAACCTAAACAGTTGTGCCAGCCTCTCTCTCTCTCTTTCTCTCCCCGAGAAGAGTGACCAACAGTGAAAACTTTGTCTAGTAGTGGCGTTTAGCCAATGGGCATATGGACCCAACGCCCTCCACAATTCAAAGCTTTACTGGTGCCAATGTATACTAATCAGGAACAAATGCAGTTGGACAAAATTTGATGTGATTCTTTTATCACCATCTTTTCTCCTGGCATGTCAATTCTCAGAATGTTCAGCACTGTCAGTAGTCGTGTCATTCACTGTGTTTCCATGCTTTCATATCCTTGCTCCACCACAACAAGATTTGACCCGACACTCTCTTCATGTCATTTCACACCCATGACCTTGACCCTGTGTTAACATTCACCTCCTTCTCTTTTGAAGAAAGCTCTGATTTGTTTTAACACTTCGCTTTTTTTTAATTAATTATGTATGAAACCATTTCACCAGTACTCTTTATACACTAAACTCTTTGTCCAAGGCAACAACTGAATGGAAAAAAAATTCAGTTAACAATTCCACAAGAGGTAGCTCCAATTTTTATTTCTTTTTATTAACAGTGAGTGTGTTATGTAAGTACTCTAGTTCAACCAACAACTCACTTTAGCCAACCATAAAATAAGACCAATGAATTATTGCAGCTCAATATTCAACAGGAAAAGTACACATTCGCACTAGTGTCTGTTTATTGGGAATTTCTTTATGTACCCTAAGTGGGTATAGTCCATTGGAAGATGTAAGAAAAATGGTAATCATCCTGAGGAAGATTTAGCCAAATTTGGCTATAAACCAGATGTGGAGTACAAATCTTTAGTCAAGCTTCTTTATTCATGGCTACAGTCTAAAAACCAAATTAAAAAATCTGGCTATTTTTGTGTGTCTCACTCCTGGTGATAAACCTCCAAAATCATTTCCATTTTTTTTTTAAAAAAATTGTTTCTCTTTTTAATGAAATTTCACTAGTCAAAAAAGATGTTGATGCCTACCACTAATGCCCAAGAGGGAACAAGATCCAAACAGGAATCAAACAAGAACCAAACCAGAACTGTGGTTTGCTGCCAAGTCCCAGTACTTGTATGATCGAAGTTCCCACCTTGAAGCAAAGCTGACATGCACAACTGCAATAGGCAGGCAGTAGAAGTGATTCTTCTTTTTGTGGGCAAGGAAGGTGGTGAACAGGCCTGTACAGGCAGGGGGAAGGCTGAACTTGTTCATTAGTGAGGGTTCGAAAGAGAATCAATGGAAAAAGCTGCCAGCAAAATGACCAGAAAATGCCTTTTGAAACAGTTTATTATACGCAGTGGTGTGCAAAATTTTGTCAAATTTCGACATGAAGATTATGATTTCAACATATAGACATGATATTTCATGGAAAATTTTGGCTTGAACTCGCCAGATTTCAAAGACGAAAAATTCGAAATTGCCAGAATATAGAAGGATTCTGTTTTTTTTTTTTCAACTTTCATATCTAGCATGCAACCAACTCTGGGTAGATCATCATATGGATGATTGCCACTTCAGCTGCATCATAAAAGTGAAAAATAAATTTAATTTAATTTAAAATAAAATGAAAGAATGTCATAATGGGGAAAAAAATCATAATGAAATAACATCCGCTTCTGATTATTTCAAAAACTTAAAGAACCTGCAGTTTTCATTACAGAACTGGCAAAGGACCATCAGTTTCGGGGTAGTTCTTTCACTATTATTGTCTTTTTGGGAGTGGTGGTCATATACTGAACCGGTTCTCTGATCTTCTGAGAACAGCAGATTATGAGACCAAAGATTGACCCAGGTAACCGGTGGGGGTTTGGTTCCATTTCTGATACCTGCACAACAGTGCTATGTAACCTCAGCTCTACAAATTATGAACTTTGCATACTTTTAAATCAATGCACAAGGAAGTAGAAAATTTGCCAGGTCTATGTTCAAATCTGCCTCATTGTGAGTCACTAGAACAAGGCCAGTAGGACAAGCCGTCAGTACAAATTGTATAGGAGAAGGGCCTGAGTACAAGCCCTTCCGTGATTTGAGATCTATGCCCGAGGCCGGTAGGCCAAGGGAGCAGGTCGAAATTCATGGAAGGGCCTGTACTCATGTCCTTTTCCTATGTAAAGCAGAGCTGGGATTTTTTCACTTTTTAGAAATTGTGACAGGCTGGCTGGTACCTTCTGCTAGTCAGAAGATCCCAGTACAGCCTGGCTGGTACCTTCGCCTGCAAAAGATCCGGCCAGCTGAAAACAGGTTTCTTCAGGCAGGTAAGGGAGCTGAAAATTCAAAGGAAGAATTCAGGCTGTGCTTTACGGAGGCAGAATGGGCCTTAAGTATAGGGTAAAGAACCCCATGGAGGCTATTCCAGGATTAAAGCCTGGCCCACGGCAATAGCCCAAGGCTGGGCCCAAGAATACAGGAAGAGCCTCCTCCATGGGGTTCCTTCCCAAATGTAAAGAACTATTTCAAATTTAAGAGTCTTACAAAATTGTAAACACTTTAATAATGGTACCTTAACACTTTGGTGAGATCCCTGAAATGGAAAACTGGATTTTGTGGCCATGGGACGCACTTTCAAATACAAAGACTAAATTTGAAAAGTTCTTAAGGGACCAACTCCCTTAGAGTTACATGCAGGACCCGACCTTATTGGGTACTTTATTCAACTCTTTACTTGTGCAGAATCGGCACCCTTTGCCCATTGCAGGGCCAGTAGTTACTCCCACGTTCCCCCTGTAGTTTTCCTCTGTTCCCGGTGAGGTCCCTGTCATTTCTGGTCAATGAACAGGCCACTTATGGTGCATTCTGCCAAGCAAGCCATCATTGGGCGAGCCCAGAAAACAACTTACGTGGCAGAATGTGTCATAGATGGCGGGTTCTGTAGTACATAAAGGTCCAAAGGTAGATAGTAAATTGCACTAAAGTGTTAAAGGCAAGTAGGATAGGACAGAATTGAGAAGCCATGTAGGTAGGAAATGAGAGAATCAGCTGTCACTGCTGATTCTGCCATTTAAGAGGACCTGTTTATTTAACTGCTGAAATACCTGCTTGAGTTACTTCAGGTTACTTGAGCTTGAAAAGTGGGATGTAACCCTATCATGGGCTTGTAATCATAATGTTACAAATTTAATGGCAGCTTGAAATGGGATGGAACCATATCATGTGCTTGTAGTAATCATAGTGTCATAGTTATCAGCAGCTTCAAATGGCATGGAACCCCATGTGCATGTCATCATAGTGGTTAATGGTAGCTTGCAATGGGGTGTAACCCCCCTATCATCATCATCATCAAAATCTAATAGTGTTAATGGTAGCTTGAATTGGCATGCACTTTGACGGTAGACATTGATGAAATTGCACCTTAACATAAAGCACTTTCAGAAATTTGCAAGGTGTACTCAGAAGGCATGTTATATTCATGAACATCCCTCCTATTTTGTAGGAGGGATGTTATGCCTATTCCTTGCAAGTGAGATGAATCTTACACCCACTTGTAAAGTAGGAGGTGAAGGTTATCATGAACCTAAACATTTGTAGATCACAAGGTGTAGAAAGGGGGAGGTTTGTACACTTACTCCTTTTGAGTAGGAGGGATCTTATGCCTTCTACATATGTTTAGGTTCACAATAATTGTGCCTTGTGCTTTACACATTTGCATGGAGAAGCTTTTTCACTATGTCTTTTCTTGTGCCCTTTTGTTAAGTGTTTTTTGTGTCCAATATAGGCATATCTCACTCAGCACGATGTTACAAATACGTGTGAAAAGGGAAGGGTGACATTTGAAAATGGTGGCCTCACTCATTATGAAGTTATTTGGAAGCTTGAATATTGATACCCACTGAAGTTATCAATATACCTACTCACCAAGGTTACCTAGCTACTAATACCTTGTGTACCTATTACATGTTTACATAGGCTACCTACCCACCTACTTACTTAAGCTACCCACCCACCTATCTTGGTTACCTACCTACTTAGAATACCTATGTATCTAATGTCTATCTACTTTTGTACCTATGTTACTTACCACTTACCTACTTACCCCACCTATCTAGTGTACTTACCCTCTTACTTGTTTGCTTAACTAGGCTACCTGCGCACCTAACTTGGTTATCTATCTACCTACTTACCTACTAATGCACCTACCCACTTGCTTGTGTGCCCACCTAAGCTACCTACCCACATACCTTGGTTACCTGCCTACCCAATTAGGTGGGTAGGTAACCAAGGTGGGTGGGTAAGTAGCCCAAATAAACAAGTAGGTAAGTGAGTAGTACATTAAGTAGGTGGGTATGTAAGTAGGCTAGTACTCAAGGTAGATGGTAGGTAGCATAAATAGGAAGGTAAGTAGGTACGTAAGTATTTTATGTAGGTAGGTAACAAAAGTAGGTGGGCAGGCCACCTAGGTAGGTAGGTGGATAGTTACCTAAATACTCAAGTAGCCTTGGTGGGTAGATAGGTTGGTAACTTAAATAGGTGAGTACAGAGCATAAACAACGAGTAGCATTGGTGGGTAGATAAATTTGTGACTTAGGTAGGCAGGTAGATGTGTTGGTAATTTAAATAGGTGAGTACATAGCATAAGTAGCTAGGTAGCATTGGTGGGTAGGTAAGTTGGTGACTTAGGTAGGTGGGTAGGTAACTTAGGTACACATGTAAATATCTAGATAGGTACATTAGGTAAGTGGGTAGGAAGCCTAGGTAAGTAGGCTATGTAAGCAAGTAGTGAAGTTGATATACTAGGTAAGAGGGTAGGTCATTAATCAAAGCCCACCCACCCCCCACTTCACCCCACCCCCAAAAGAAAAGAAGAACAAGAGTTTGGGCAGCAAAGGAATAAACTTTAGGCATTGGGCAGCAAGTAAAAAAAAAATTGGGCAGTTAAAAGAGCAGTTAGGCAATTCACAAAATGAAGTTGACTTGGAAAGTTAGCAATGTAGCTCCGGCCACATGTGAAGTTCACATTGGCCAATGTGGATTTGACAATGTAGCATTGGCGATGTGGAGTTGGCAATTTGGCAATGTGAAATGCACAACTTAACTAGACATTTTAGCAATGTGAAATTCACAACTTAACTAGACAATTTAGCAATGTGGACTTGGCAAACAGGAAATGTACAATTGGCAAAGTAGAAGAACAAGAAAAAATCAACTGGGCAAAATAATGGAGCATTTGGTATTCCATAGTTCTATGTTATAACCCTACCCTGAAGCAAACATGGCGAGTGTGAAGTGTGAACCAGCACCTACACTCTTATCTTCACCTCCTTGAGTGGGGCCTTTTAGGTAGTGGCCATATTTATTTAACCCAGGAAATGTTAAATTTGGACTCATATAGCCTGGTTTAGTCTTAGGATGGGATATTTTCACCATGGTTAGATGCAACCCCACCATATACCAGTGTAGGTGCTGGTTCACCCAAGGCAACCAAACATCACAAAAAGATGGGATTGCGAAGTTAGGGTTAGGGTTTTGCAAATGCAATTTTGAAGTGTTTTCCCGCGTTTGCTTGTCTTTTGTCATAGGGGGTGGAGTAGGAAGCTTGCGACAGAGGCAGAAGTCTGATGAGACATACACACATACACAAGAGGAAGCAATCGGATTCTTTTACCCTGGACGAAATCTGTAGTTGCGAAAAAAAAACTCAGTCGATATGGATGACTCATGAGCAGGATTTGTAGTCGAAAATGTGATGACAGCTTTGTAGCAGGAGTTCGATCTGACTGAAGTGTAGAGGTAGCTAGCGGTGTGAGAGACAAGCTCTTGAGAGAGTGAGAGACAGGGAGATGCAGATACCAGTGAGGTGTGGGTGTGGAGGATGTGAAGAATGGGCTATGGTGGAGCTGCAAGGTTCATTGGACATCCAGCATGCAACCAATTTGCAAAACCTAAGCATCGGTTCTCTCTGCCACACTTCTGCGGTAACAACATACACTCTAACTCCTCTCACATCTCATAACTGCCGCTGTTTTGGTTTTTTGGTGGGGGGGCGGGATTGGTCTTGTGATCGTCCATGGGTCTCTTGCACTCACGCCAGTTAGATTTCTTCGCCTGCTGGCTGCTGGTGGTGATGGCATCTCTGACCGGAGAAAGTTTTCTGACACGGTGCATAGAACAAGTACAAATTTGTGATCGGTTATCACGAATTGGAGGGTACCAAAGTCGCACTCAAGAAGCCCATTGCGATCCTGAAAAAGATCAAGCATTCTGATGGTATGGAGATAGATCCTCAGCTGGCAGCAACGCCTGTTTCAGTGGAAATGCAAGTGGTGGGGATAATCAGGCATAAGCTCCTGTTCAAGACCAGACCCAAGGCCCTCATCTCCAGTAAAATTCTTCCCAGCAACTTTTTTGTCTCTCTTTTTTCTGTGTCCTCTTTGGTTCTCCTCAAAAGTTTCCTGAAGGCTGGTATCTATAGATCCCTCACTGGCTTGAATTCTTTCTTCACCTGTGATGAAGCACAAAGAAAATGTAGGACATGTGTCATTGAGAAAAGAAGGCTAGAACACTCAACATTTTTGAACTGGCTTATTCAATTTGATTATTTCAATGGATCTTTGATTAGATGTGTTGGGCTTTGCTATGGATGCAGAGGTGGAGGCAAAACCCAAGCGGATGTCAACTTTGCTTGGGCATTAAGTACTTGCAGAAAAAGTTAGTTGACACACAAGCCTTTCCTCCTTTGATTTGAACCTCTAAAAGACTGAAATTTGTACATAACCATTGAACTTTATATGAATGTGGGTGCCATTGTTGGGTTCTGATTTTCCTTCTCTTCTACTGCCAACATATTATTCATTCCTTTGTTAGAGTTCAAGGTTGTGCATGTGTTCCGTAATTTACAGTGGTCTGCATCCAAACTCTGTTGGGTGGTCAATTTCAATTGGTATTTTGAATGCAGATCAGTCATAATTTCTCAGAGCCATTATCACGAGGACTGGTCCTAATGCTCTAATTTTTTTTCCATATCTGGCTTATGCATGCAATGGGCTCCTTTGACCTTACATAGGTCCAGTTTTTAACAAACCTTTTTTCCATATCTCCATATCTGGCTTCTGCATGCAATGGGCTCCTTTGCCCTTACATAGGTCCAGTTTTAAACAAACCTTTTTTCCATATCTCCATATCTGGCTTAAGCTTTCAATGACCTTACATAGGTCCAGTTTGTACACAGTTTGTAATGAATTGCTATCACCACAGCAGTATATGTGGAGTTCAAACTTAACACTCTCAATTTACTGCTTAATTGAGAAGCTGTGAAGTGATACTGCTATATACGTTGTTGGCACAACAGACTGTAAAGAAAGGTGCAAGTGACACAACAATAAATGGCAGATGTCTCTCCCCCTTGCACAATGCCTTTCACAATGATCATTGGATTCCATTGTCAGGTTCTGCAAGAGTTGGCAGTATCTGTAGTGTTATGAACAATAAGCAACTCATTCAAGCTATACCATCATCTTGCGCACCTGTAGAGGAGAAACAAGTGGAACACCTTAAGTAACCATACTGAAATACCTCTCATTTTCCTAGGTTTTCAACTCCAGGAACTTTCTAATATGAGAGGACATTGGTCATTGGCCTGAAACCTCAGCAGGTTTCTATTGATTGGGAACCTTCTTCACATCTATCCACAGCTAGCTTCTTTAACACCAGTGGTAGAGATCATTGGGAAGACTTTACACACTGAAATTCTGAAAAGAAATTTCTCTTTATTGAGCAACCCTCACACCACAATCACCTACAAAGATCAACCTTCACTTGCTTTCTTCACACCAATTTGCAGAAATCATCCATGTAAGTGAAAAATCCTTGTACTGGACACAAAATGTCTGAGCATAGGACAAGACAAAAAAAACAGAGGTATGGAAGATTATGCATGCAAGTGTGTTGTGAAAAGAACTGTAATTGTGTAAAACTCAGAGACGACGACCCCTGCGTCCTCCCTTCCTCCGGGTGCTGTCGGTGGGAATGGGTGTCACATCCTCTGCAATGAGTCACCGCTAGAATAAGAATACCAACAGATTCTTACAGCTCAAGAAGGGTAATCATGCTAGAGGGTTCCTCTGGTCTCTAGGAGCTGCCTAGGAGCTGTGACTCTTTCCACATGTGAAATGATAACAAAGAGCACTTTCAAGAAAACTTCAGTTGAAAGCACGAAACCAAAACCCAGAGCTGATACACTAACAAATGTACACATATAGATGACCTAAGCATTGTGGAACACAAGACAAAATAAACATGTGCATACTAGAAAATATGAGTACACCCTCCCACAACTAATTTCAAGCAAATTATGTATGCTATGTGATGAGTAGTGGCAACATCAGAGGGGATCATTCAAAACAGACTCTTCAGTACTTTACACAGTAGCTTCCGGGGTGTCAGAGGGAATTACCAATGCGGCCAATTCGCATGCCAGAGCGGGCCAGAGCACGGAGGGCAGACTGAGCTCCAGGACCTGGAGTCTTTGTCTTGTTCCCACCAGTTGCACGGAGTTTGATGTGAAGGGCAGTGATGCCCAACTCCTGCATGTTTTGGGGAGCAAAAACAAAATCAGATCAAGAAATTGCTGGACATACCTTGGCCTAAACAAAAACCCTCCACCACTGCCTAGACATTAGACTAGAATATCTAAGGCAACCTCCATCATGCACTGTCAATGACGCACACAAGAACATAATAGCACCATACCTGAAATCAGCAAAGAAACAAGTGGAAACAAACATTCAGATCAAATTTATGCAAAAGAGATGCATGGAAGCTCCACTTAAGAACGGGAATTCATGAACTTATCACTGAATTCTATTCTGTAGGTGCCAAAACCCTCCAAAAAACATTGAGGGCAACTTTCCAAGTATGATGCACTAACCTTGCACCTCTGAGCGACATCTTGGGCTGCAAGCATAGCAGCATAAGGAGAAGACTCGTCTCTGTCAGCCTTGACCTTCATTCCACCTGCACCAAAAGGAGGGCTAACTTAGGCACAAGGTATAGGATAGAGGTTGTACAATGTGTGACTCACAGCAAGGACTCAGATCCAAATTTCATTATCTAGGATGCTTGCCTTCCACACACAATACCAAGATGAAAATGAAACCCTAGTCTCCCACTGAATGTATATCAAGGAAAAGTCAGAATACTTGACTACTAGGGTTTTGCTGGCCATAAGAAATCATGAACACCCCAGTCACAAAAGCTACAAAAAAGAGGCAATGGTACCACACCTGTGACCCGGGCCATTGTCTCCTTCCCAGACAAATCAGTCACATGCTGCGCGACACACATGACAAGAAAAGGATATCAGATGGCGGGACTAGATCACCAACAAAGCATAGGAACTACTGATTCAAACTGAGTAGGTACACCATTTCAAGAGAAGGTTCCATCGACTTTCCCCAGAAAGGAAACACGAATATACATCAACCACCACAAAACGAGAGGTAAGACTCACCACGAAAGTATCATTGAAGGAAGCAAAGATGTGAGCCACGCCGAACACGTGTTCTCCCTCCCGCACAGTAGGCCCGAGAGTCACATTCTCCTCCTTCTCTACTCTTACTTTCTTCTTCCCCGACTGCACGCACAAAAACGGCAACAACAAAATAATAAAAACACACATCAAAACCAACAACTGTTCGCCTCTTCTGTTTCTACCAACAAACGGCCGCTTCTCGAGCTTCGTTGATTTTCAAGAAAAACGGCCAAGAAACATCCACCAGGTACAGTAAAGTAATCTGGGAGGCTGCAAAGGCGGATGCCGAGGTCACTTAAGAGCGCTTCCCCAAAACCAAAGCTCGATAAAGAAACATAAAATCTCCATTGTTATAAAAACTTCAAAGATGAAGCAAAGCAGGCAACAGAGTTACGTACCATGGTCGCCGCCGGTCGTGTGCTTGTTCGCTCAAAAAGAAAAGAGGAGCTCCAAGCTTGCGATGACGGCAGGCGCGTTGCGAAAGAGATTTATCGCCGAAACCCTCGCCTCACTTTAACCCCAAAGGCGTTTGTTCTCTGCCTCTTGTTGCCCTAATCCCGAACCTGTTCTTGACATCATCCCGAGCCTGTTTGTTGTTGCCCTAATCCCAAAGCTGTGCCGAACCTGATTCGTTGCTGAAAAACTCAAGAACCTGACCGATTTTTCCAGCTGCCCGACCCCACCTCTTTTTCTTTGGTCTACCATGACAAGTGAGCCCCCATGGCATGCCCCCATGCCATTGACACCATTAACCTCATGAAATCTCACCCATCCCAAAAAAATACTATTCAAGTCAAAAATGGGCTTAACCTCAGAGTTCCTATGGAATTGTGGAAAAAACCATTTTTAAAATATATATATATATTTCTTAGGTAAAAATCAATCTAAATTCAATAACTTTTGTTATTTTTTATTTTATCCCATGTGATAAGAAAGTTTTGAGATGAAAGTATTAACCTTCTAGAAAATTTTGACAATTAAATGTTCTATATGCTTCTACTAAATAACTTTTTAGAAGCTTCTAGTAACTACATCTGTTAGAAGCTTTTATCAACTACATATTCTTAAAACCTTTATCAAGTATTAACATATATGGTTAAGTGACCCGCTTTTAAACATTTTTAAACTACATCTTACACTAAATAAATTCTTGTGGTTATAAGTATTTGTACTATAGTTTAAAATATTATACTATTATTTAAATTTTAATAATTAGATAATATTATAAGTATCCCTTATGATTTTGATTTAAAAAAAACATTGGTAGTCACTGTTTAAATATCATTAGATGTGCGATTGATCAAAAATTGATTTGAAAGTTTGGATATTTTAATTTGAAACGGTGTCTAATTTTTTTAATTAAATTGATTATATTGAAAAAATTTGAATGCATCCTCCTTTTAAATTTTTCATTTGATGGTGATTCTTTTTTTATTATTTATTTTTAATACTACTATGGGATTTTTTTTGAATCCACATTTGTCATTTTATTCATGGGAAAAATGTAATGTCATCATTTCAAAAGTCCATTATGTGTCCAATTTTTTCTTTAAATTCATCCTTATTTCTAATATGATTCCCACTAAAGTTCAATGCAACATAGATCATTTAAATTGTAATAATCTTAATGTTCAATATGGCTATATATACAATTTAAATTCATTTACAATCTAAAGAAAACTATGATTATGATAATTTGTAATCCTCTTAATTGTGCTTTCAACCTATAAACTATGCTTCTAGGATGTTGAACCAACACCTACACGAGTACCTTCACTTTTTTGAGTGAGGCCTTTTTGTGGCCATATTGAACCCTAAGTAATGTTAGGATTGAAATTGGAAACCTTAATTTGGTTTAGGCATGAAGGGATTTAGTTTAAGCATGGTTCCTTAAGGATTAGAAACTTCACCTCATGGTCATCAATCAAAGCAAACCAACACCTACACTAGTACCATTGATAAAAAAAAAAGATCATCAATGATTCTCAAAAGTCATCCATTCCTTTTCTTTCTAGGCCTTTTTATAGTAGCCTCCTAAGAGGCATACTTCAAAGATTCTTAGGTTATTTTTTATAATTTTTTTTCTTTTTAAAAATAATTTGATGTTGTAAATTATTTCTTGATTATGCATATTTTGGAATCATTCATGGCAATAACAATGTTCAAATGTTTGGAATTTGAGATGATAAACATTTGCCATTCAATTTTTTCTCTTAACCCTAATATATGTAGGTTGAATGAAGAAAGTGAAATCACTTGAAATGCAAATAGTTTCCAAGTTAACAAAACAATGTGACTTGACATAATAATTTTCCTCAAATTTGGAACATGACACAAAAAGGCATGTTGAGAGGCACATATCCTTCAACATGATCAAACATAAAGGCTATTTTTTTGTTCAAGCAATGCTTTGTAATTGATCATTTTTAGCTTTAAGGTTTTAGTTTCATACTTTATGAACTCAATGTACCTCAATTCAAAATGAATTGATTGCTTCAAATGATTTATCACAATTATCATCTAATTCAATTGTGCATTTTCCAATGACTGAAATAGTATGTTAGATCATATTACATCACCTTTAACATGAAAATAAATTGCCACTAAAATTTTTCACAATCATTAGAAACATGTTTCGCAAAACTTTGAAATGAATTTGACAAGCACAAGAGTTAGCATCCAAATGTTCATGATGAATTAACAATGTATCATGTCAATTAAAACCCATTTAAACAAAAATCCTCAAGCCCAACTTCAACCCTAGGAAGTCTTGGATGTTGATGGCAAATGTAGCTAGTGGTGCACCCCAAAAAAATGATATACATAGAATTTTAGCAAAGCTCTTGAATGTTGTAGAACTTCTATGTGTGTGGAGTTGGTGTGTGCAACAAATTTTTGTTGTGTGTGGTAGAACTAGTGTTTGAGGCAATGGTAAATGAAGTTCAAGCAATAGACCATAAAACAATAAAGACAAGTTATTATGTGTGACAAAACTTATGTGTCGGTGCAGTTGGTGTGTGCAATGAATCTATTGAATGCATTAGTGTTGGTGTGTGTGTGACAAAGCTAATGCATGAAGCAATGGTAGACAAAGTTCAAGTGAGAGAACGTTGGGTATCATATGATGGAACAACAAAATTACAACACTAAATGGTGGCAATGGAGTTACATTTGTTGTGATAGTGATGATGGCAACAAGCTAATGCAACATTGATGTGACAAGTAAGGCATTGGTGCAATGAGCAAAGACCAATGCCAAAGAATATTGGTAAGAAGGTGAGCGATGTGAGCAATTGACGAGGGGAAGCAACAAAAACAAGGCAACGATGACAGGTAAATTGAAAGCATGAAACAAATTTGAAAAAAACCCTTCCGTGTCATTGTCACTTATGGTTAAGAACAATGGTTATACATCAGAACCAAGCTTTTGATCTTTTGAGAACCATGGTTATGAACCTGAAGAACCGCCCGGGGGTGGAAGAAGGGTTGTCTTATAGTCCTGTTTGTGTGGTACACTTGAGAGGAATTGAGGCAGGTGGGAAGTTGGAAATGGTAGAAGATGGGCATTAGTAAGTAGATGATAGCAAGAACTGAATTGTTGTAGCTCCTTCTGTCACATCTGGACCCAACAAATTGCCTGACATGCATGCATGGCTCCTTGATGTTTGTTTGTCTCTCAGACTTTGCTCCATTTGTGTTGCCTAATTTGGTTCCAAGACTTTCATTGTGGCATTACAGGCAAGCTTGCTTCCCATTCCCAAATTATTTCATCATGTATTTGTCATTCACAGAGTAATCCATAGGACTAGGTCACGTCAAAGTGATGGATTTTCTGTCTGTACTGGCTCCATGAATCTCAAAGGCAACTATTTACTTGGAATTCACTATGAAATGTCCAGCTTGTTAAGGGCTTTGCTTTGCTCTGTCAGTGAAACCATTCATACAGAAACACATATTGCCACTTTCTTTCATGTGGGTTTTCAGATCAACAAGGGTCATCAATGGAGGAAGGCAAAGTTCATCAGTGGGGAGAGCTTCAGCCTACAAAACAAACAATGTGGCAGAATCCTTAACAGTGTTACGAACAATAAGAAATTCCATATCATCTTGTGCACAACATGTGTAGAGGAGAAGCAAACCCCAGGACTGAGGAAAGCAGACTGAAATGCATCTCATATTTCTTCGGATTTCAACTTCAGGAACTTTCTAGCATGATAAGCGTAACTTGAGTCATCAGCCTGGAAGCTCAAGCTGTGCATCGTCACTAGGCTTCTATAAATTGTGGAACTTCTTTCATGTGTTGCAGGTTTCTCTCCTCTCTTCCTAAATTATTTGAAAAGAAGCCTCTCTGGGTGCTGGTGGAATTATGGTGTTGGAAGTTTCTCTGATTTTGTTTTTGAGTTTCTCTTTTAGTCTTCTACTTTTGCTGCTTGCACCCAATTTGTTTGGAGCTTTTCCTCTGGTTGTCTACTTTTGCTACTTGTAGTAGGGACACACATGGTTTTACTTCCACTTTTCCAACTACAGGTTCTTCTATGACACCAGTACTAGGTGTTAAAAGAGTTTATTTATGTTGTTGGCAGCAGTCGATAGTTTTTGCTTGCAAGGAATTGATAAATTTGAGTGTGTTATTTCTTGCAGGAAAAAAGGATTTGCAGTGATGGATTGAACAATAAGCCACAGAAGAAGAGTTATCATGATGGTAAGGACCAAATTTAGCATAGTATTGAAAAAGCTGTGAAACTGGATTCATTACATTTCACAGGTACAGAAATTCTTTGTTTCCATTTTTCGAAACCCATAAGTAGGCCTTCAGTTCTATCAAAAACCCTGAAAACAAAAACAATTTCTATCTACACTACAATTTGTACACCCAACATTTCTCACAGCTTCTCTATTACAAGCATGAAAGAAGGTGGTCCTCAAAAACTAGATACACTGATTTTTTTTCTTCCTTGAAGTCTTTGTGGGTTTTTTACTGCTTCTTGCCAGTGGCATTGGAGATGGAATCCTTCAAGTCCTCCACCACCTGGTTGGCCTTCTCCTGCACTGAATTTGCTGCATCTGAGACACTGGAGCTCAAATCCTTGCCTGATGCATTTGCCTGACCTCTAACCTTGTTGGTGGTTTTCTCCGCTTCCTTTTGTGCATCCTCGGCAGACCCAAAGACCTTGTTCTGCAACAACACAAAGAAAATTCATGCCCGACCGACTCATCCACCCACCAAGTGGTATCATGATTCAAAGATTTTGTGAGTATCCAAAAGCCAAGCTCCAAATGCAGATATATATATATACCAAGAGATTTTTTACCTTGAATTTTTCAGCTTGGTTCCCAATCTGAGCACCCAAATTCTCGGCATCTTTGCTTCCTTCATCAAGCTTCTTCTGGCTCACATTAGCTGCTTGGTTGGCCCGGCCCTGAGCATCATTTTGTGCACCTGCGAATGTGTTCTTCAACTGATCTGCAGCATCCTGAGCTCTGTCGGATAGATCCTGTCCAATCTCCTGCACCTTCTCCCCGATGTTAGGCTGCTGCTGATCAGCTCGAACTTGCACCGACCGTCTGACCCCAACAACATCAGGCCTCCTTGACACCACAAGTCCCTGTCCTCTTAACTGACGGAAAGAAGATAATCCCACCAGCCTCCTTGATGAGTACTGTCCAGAAACATCACCACCACCAACAACAACATTCCCAGAGCTACTGCCATTCACAGCAGTAACCACATTCAATTTTGTAATGCATGCAGCTGCCATCTTCAATCACAGATCTCAAACTATGACCCTCCTGCTGAAAAACCAACAAGAATATGAAGATTCTAGAGGAAGAAGAAGAAAAACTGAAAGAAGATTTATGAAAATGTTTCCTCTTGTGAGATCTGCTTGTGGAGATGAATTTCTGAAGCCCCTTTTTGTAGCCTGGGGACTTTGCAATTTGATGATGTCTGCAAAATTTCTGGAATTTTTTTTTTCTTTTTTGGGGTTGGATGAGATAGCTTCTTGAAGAATCTGATGATGCTGGGGTTGTTTTGGGTTGGCAATCAACTCTTGAATTCATGAAAAAAGGTTTGAGTGAGCAATCAAATTAGGAGAGTGATGATGAAGACCGATGGTGAAGCTGGGTGGGTTGCTGCCAAGTGGACATTACAAGTGGATAAGCCTCCGATTTCCTCACAAGTGTCATGCAACAAGTGGCTAAACCTTGGATTTCTTCACAAGTGTCATGCTACAAGTGATGACAAGTGGCAAATAATGCTAGCTGGCATCATGCACACTAAAATGCCTGGAAAAATCCTTAGCTTTTTTCCTTCTCTCTTTAATTTGTTCTATTTCTTTTGGGTTTTGTTTTTTTTTTTTTCTCTCTCTCTTTCTTTCTTCCTTTTGGGACAAGAGGTGAGGATAGGCTAGGGTAAGGTCTCCCATCACCAAACACAGGCTGGTCACTGAAGGGATTGACACTGCCCAACAGAGCTGAAGATTGTGCCCTTGTGTGCTGGTCACCTGTTCAAACCATTGCCTATGATTGGACTTTCTGTTTCAAGTTTTCTTAAAACTCTTCAATCTTGGGTGCTCTAGAGTTTGGAAAATGGGTGGCTTTCAAAGAAATTTGTGTTTAGTGGTGTTCACAGTTTTGTGTTTGGTAATGGGAGTATTTGGTCACACCAATGGTAAACATGTAATTGTCCATTGGAGCCATTGGTCACACCAATGGTAAACATGTAATTGTCCATTGGAGCCTTTGGTCACACCAACAACAAACATTCCATTGCTAATTTGGAGTTGTTGGTCATGTCAAAAACAAACAATTGATTGGAAAAGTGTAGCTTGGAATTATTTTTAATTATCCTTTTAGGGTTTGTAGTGTGAAAAGGACTCATTTGTCTTTGTTTACACGCCAAAAACTATTTCTTGTTTTGTCTTTTATCATTCATTGGAATGTGATACAATTTGTGGAGGTTGTGACAACGATGATGTTGATTTATGAAGGAGCAATGTTTTGAGATTGGTTTGGCTAGTTGTTTGATTTTCTTGTGTTTGGTTGTAATTGGCATTGGTGATGGAGCAAAGCTAGTGGACAATGGGAATAAAAAGTTTTTCTTTGTAAAGTTGAACACCCAATTTGTATCCTAGTTTGGTTTTTTGGAGTAAGCTTGATGTTTTGCTTTTGATTATGATTAATATTGGAGCCACATTGAAAGGAAAAATGGCTTGGTGTGAAATGTTATCTACTTAAATGTCAATCTCCTTAATGTACGTTACGCAAGAGATTCAATGATTGGTTAGATGAATTTAGATGAATCTTTAGATGCAACTAATGATTTGATAACTTTAGGGGATCAAAGAAAGATTGATTTGTTTGTGCCATTTGTTGTCCAAATCAAATGTGTTGGTGTTTGTTTGAATTACAGTCATGTGATGCATTGGGAGATTTACTTTGAAAATAAAAGTTCTAAGCAATATTGGGGACATAAGAGAAATCAAATTTCAAAGTTATTGGTTGTTTGGGGTGTATGTTTGTTCGTGTCTCCTTAATTGTGACTAATGTGGCCTATGCCATTGGCCCAAGTGTGAACTTGTTATAATGTAGGGTGGACACAACATATGACATTACTTTGCAAAGTATACTTATATCCCATTGCAAGATCTTTCCAACGACACCAAAGACACATCACAATTCCTTCTACTTGAAGAGAATGGTAAACATTCACGTGTTACCACATCCTCAACTGATTTTTCCTTCCAAAACTTGGTTTTTTTAAATTTATTTGAATTTTCAATGACAAAAATCATGTTAAAATCAATATCTCCCACATTTTGAATCCAAATCTTACCGAATAAATTCATTAAATCCTGCTCATCAAGATCTTCCAAATAACACCAAAGGCATAATTTCCAAAGACACCAAGAACATGATCTAAAGCATCCCGGTTTAATGGATTTCATAACTAATCATAACTACAAAACAAATTACCTTTCTTCATAAATAGATTATAGAAGAATTAATGTGTTTTGTTGTTGTGAATATGTTTGTCAGAAGGATGGGGATTATTATTGATATTATTTATTTTCCATGTCACATCAAAAGATCACAATAGTCCACTAAAAGGAGATTTGGAGGGATCTTATTCATCTTATGCCATTAGATCAAAATGTGCAATTAAGTTAAGCAAGTTCTTAAGGCACAAATTCATGAAAAAACTTGAAATAATGTTATCAATGTTGAATTAGTTTCCTATGCAACTTTTTGCTAGTTCTACATGTGTTTATGATAAAGTTTGATATAAGTGATTTTTTTTTTTTTTTTTTTTGGGTTACTAAGGTACTTCACATCAAACAATCAACAAATATTTCATAGTTGAAATCTTTGGTCACGCTAAACTTTCTAACCCATGTGATTAAAAAAATTTCAACTAAAACTTTAAAGTTATCCATAAAGTCCTTAGTCCCATTCCTTGTCACACCCCTTGTCCCAGTTTCATCTTCTACTTTTAGGTATTCATAAAATCTCCCATATCGAGGATGAAATCATGAAACTAGAGACCAATGATCAAAATAGGGAGTGAAGTAAGATTTGAAAAAAAAAATTAGGCATATTTTAAGGATTTCTTTGAAATTTTTCTTATACCTTTTTTTTAGGGCAACACTTGAAGCTTTCTATGGTTTTCATTTTTGGGGATTTTTTTTGTTTCATTACAAAACTATTTTAGAGGTTGCTATATGTACTAGATAAGATGACTTTAATAGTTTCTTTTACATATAACAATATATATATATATATGGGCTCCTTTACTTTTCTTTTCTTTTCTCATTTGCATTTGTGAAAGTCTCATTTTTTTTGCACTTATAACTTGACACTTCTTTATTTTTTATTTTTTATTTTTTCATTTAAATTTAAATTTATTTTTATTTTAGGGTTTTTTGTGGTTTTTTTTGAGGGGGAGGGTTTCAAGGCTTTCTTTTTAAATTATTTTATGGTTTTTTTTAGGGTTTCATATAAGGAATTTTTTGATGGTTTTCTTTTGGGTTTTTTCAAGGTTTTTTCTTGTGCTCCATGGCTTTTTCTAGTAATGATATCTTTTCAAACATGAATGATTTTAATAACTCCTCATTATGTAGTACAAGGAGATGTTTCAAAGGATGGGTAAGCAAAATTAAATTGTATTTACAGTTAAAATTGTGAGCATTAACACATTGGAACTATTCAACACAAATGAATTAAAATTGGGTGTCAAGCAAGCAATCACTTGAAATGTGAGGGTTTGAGACATGTTTGGCACAATGCAAGCAACTATAGGTTTGTTCAAAACTTTAACAAATTTTGATTTATTAGAGTTTGATTAGCTAGTAGTAGAATGGTCCCAACCATTTAAGCCCATGTGAGATCCACTATCTAGGGTCACATAGTGACAAGAAAACTAACTAAATTGAACCCAAGAAAACAATTGCTCCAATTCAACAAGTACATGAAACATGACAATGTGATTAAGTATGATACATTCTCGTGGAATTGGAACAATAATGTAATGTATGATGATGTAATTTGTACATTGTATCTTGCATTAATGAGGCCATAGGTGATGAAATTTGATGGCCTATTGCTAAAGAACATGTTACCGTTGGTATGCACATCTTAATGTTCCAAGGCTATATTGCATTCATTAATGGGACTTTCATCAATATCCACAAGTCTTGGAACAATGATATCCACAAATCATGGTTCAATAGGCATAAGAAAATATATTATATGAATAACAGGGTGGTTCTAAACTACCACAAATTGTTCATGTTATTGGTTCCTTCCATGACGTGAACATCTTATGTGAGTCAAATTTCTACAAAAATTGGCATTGAGTTTTTTTACATTTAAATGAGTATTTTGAATATTTATTGAACGACCCAAGTTATATGGGTGAAAAAATGTTTGTGATGTGATGGCTTGGGAAGTGTGAACTTGCCCCTGGCCATGACTTAAATGTATTGTAAGCATACAACAAAATGCATACATGGTATAAAATCAAGGTGGAGTGGGGAATTGGGGGGTTGAAGCAGAAATAAAAAATACCAATGAAACATTTTGAATCAACAAATAAAAAGTTTAATCATTTGTTCCAAGTTATAACTATGTAATTAATTTCTTACATAGATGTTACTTAGACTTCATATATGAAACCATTGGTGACCATATAAATGAGTTAGTTGATTATAGTTGGGATGGGGGTCCTTAAATTATGCATATGTCAAAACTCCTAAGTCTTTGATTGCTTTGAAATTGTTGAATTTCATCATTTTTTTCTTTTCTATGTTAACCTTCATTTTTGCTTTGAACAAACTTTTCTAATCTTTGTTGTTAACCACCATTTTCATGTGCCATGGTGGTAAAGTTATTGGATTATGACTACAACATTTATGCCATCATTTGCACCACTCGAAGTATTAATAAATAGTGCTTAAACTAGATGATGAAATAGATGTTAATTCATTTACATATTCATTGATTGTAGGAGTAAGGGACCTAGGTATTATGGGTCAAATAGATGTTTTGTCAATCAAATTCTATCACCTTTTGAGATCATTTGAGGTAGCATGTCCATTTGTTGCCTTTAATTATGCCAAAACTTTTTCATAATTCTACAACACAACTTTTTGACTCCCTTCCTCATTGGATGTCCTAGTCTTTTACTATTTCAAAATGTCTCAAAATTGGTCCTTCAAAATGTCTTCTTGGAAAGGACTATTGGAATAAATTGCCTTGTAATCTACATATATCATCTTTGGCACAAGTCTAAGATATATTGCATCATTTGTTTATCATCTTTTGAGTATTTTGAAAAGTGTTGATGGAAACTCACAACTATAGTTTCAAATGGAATGGTTCTACAAGAATCCATGGTTATTTTCCTTCCTTGGCACTTTTGTTGGTGGTTGAAAAGATGACACTTCATCCTTTGCATCCAAATCAAACCTTCATGTTTGCATCACCACATAGGACTCTTCATTTTCACTTGGCCTGTTTACACAAACAAACATCACATACCATTTCTTAGCCTAAATGCATGGTTTTTCTCTCGTTACATATAAATCTAACCATCCATTAAAATATGTCACAAATGTCACAAATCGCTACAAAGCCACTAGGGAAAAAAATCAAGTTTTGCCAAGAGGATCCAATTCACTTTCAACATACTCAACAATACTCATAAAGGTAGGTTTTGATGAAAAAGTGCACCAAAAGGCATCATTAGGTCTATTTCATTTTTAACATATGTCACAAATGTCATTCAAAGACATAGCCACTACCTAAAAAATTCAAGTTTTGTCACGAGGGTTTGTCACACATCCAACAAACATATGTCACAAATGTTACATAAAGATATAGCCACTAGAAAAAATAAATGAAAATTTTCCAAAAACGTTTACCTCACTTCTATTCACAAAGACCCACTAAAGTATGTTATGATAAAAAAAAATCACAAAAACACCTCCCTAAGGCTTGTTTCAATTTCAACACACATATGTTATAAAATTACAAGAGGACATAACCATTGTTGGAAGGAAAAATGAAATGTGCCAAGAGGATGTATTTCACTTCCAACATAATATGTTTCATACCATAGTATGTTTCATTGAATATTGATCATGAGAATGCATTACAAAATTTAGTTGAAACATAAGAGAGATCTTTTCCATGAGAAATGGGTCAATTTGATCATTTTCAAAAGTTATATGTCTTTGAACATGATTGTAACCCTCTTTGCATGGATTGCACGCAAGTTTGAATCTTTAAACATTTTAGCCAATTAAATTTGCGCTTTTTCTTAAATGCACATGATAACATGACTTTGAAACAAAAATTCAATTGTAATTTCACATTATGAATTTTAATGATATCAATTACAAAAAAAATGTCAACAATTATAATTACAAATTGTCAACATAATTTAAATTATAGTGCAAAAAATTATAATATAATTGAACTTGGATTTTTTTGAGCAATTAATTTAGACACAACCTTCATAAATGGTAATTTTTGGATATTCTTATTTATGTGCACAAAAAGATTCATATATATTGGTGAAAGCATGGTAAAATATACCAATTGGTCATCCCTACCAACAAGTAAAGTAGATTTGGAATCTTTTGCATTTTAAGCATTTTTAGTCATGACATAAATTCTAGGATGTACTTATCATATTAAATAAACCATATATGGTCATTTTTAATGTATGTTATTACTCTCACTAATTTATTTATTTATTGTAAGTTTATTACTTCGACTAATATTACACATTTTCAAAATCAAACAATTCAAATGAGGTTTGAGCCATTATGCACATTGATACACATTTTTTGGAATTTGAATTTTTGGACTAGGACAATGTGAAACCCCTCAAAAATAAAATTTCCATAAACTCATATTTGGTATCCAAAACATATTTTTCATATGATACTAAAATGCATTGCATGGGTTTAATTCATTAAATCATGGCCCAAGCCCTTTCAAATGCAACATATGTGTGAAATTTTCAAATTAAACTTTTTTTACCTACTTTCAATCTATTTTTTCACAACATGACCCATTGGCGAATTTTGAAAAATAGATTAAAAGTAGGTTTTTTAAAAGGTTGATAAAACTTTTGAAACTTTCAAAAACTTCAACATATCACATTTGATGCCTTCATGTACTTTCAAAACACAATTTCATAAGGCATCACCTATTTCCTAATCTACTTGTTACAATTTTTATTTTTTACACATGAGGACTATTTTTTACTATACTTTAACATGCTTTCACCCCCCCCCACCCACACACACACACACACACATTAACAAATGATAATGGTTTTTCGAATCAATCTTATACTTACATGATTTATAAACTCATTAAAGGGTTACAATTCTAGGTTGATAGTGTTGAAGTTTTTTTAGTTTAATAATCAAACTATATATAATTCCTTGAAATAGTTTATAAAAAATAAACAAATAAGTTTTGGACACTAGACCTACATATGGTATAGGTGAGTCATTGCAAAATAAGGTGAATCATTTTTTGTGTCATATTGTAGTTTTTTGCAAAACATTGGGCATTAACATGTCGTAAAATCGTCATTATGCAAAAAATTTCATTAGATTAAAATTGTCAACTTGAATAAAATGACATTTATATAAAAATATTATAACATGTATACACCAAATATAGAACCCTAGACTTTTGAAATTGAAAAACATGGATTGGTCTCTTATAAATGTGGCTTTGTATGAGTACATTTTTTTTAATGGATTTTGTTTAAGATATTTTAGAGGAATTCAATATATGACATATTAAAGCAAAAGGAATATAAATGCAATAGTTTTGTTAGAAATACCTTAACACAAAAAAAGTTATGAACTTTTGAATGTCTTTAAATAAACCTTATTTTCAAACGTCCATATCATAACCATTTTCAAAAAAAATAGATTTCAATGTGTTTTTCTCATAACATGTATGTTAAAAAGTTATGTAATTGATTTTTATTCACACAATATTTATTATCTCATTAACAACCTTGTAATCCCCTTTTAAATAATGATATCATAGTAGACTATTATCTTAACACTAACGAATGAACTTTGTATGGACTTTTAATAAACTATTTATTTGTCAAAATTTGTCCACTTATCTTGCAATCATAATAGGTGCAACCAATGTTGCAAACATTTTGTTGTATTCACCTAGGTGACAAGTTCCCATTTTAGAGCCTTGCTTCCATTTAACTTCTAGGTTGTTTGTTTAGTTTGTCTATAACCATTTTTTTGTTATTATAAACAAATAAAAAATGAGCATATCTTCTATGTCCTAAACATCCATTTGGGAAAATGATGTTTTTACCCCAAAAATATTATTTAAAAAATTGAATTTACATTAAACACATTAAAAATGCTTTCCATTTCAAATGATCTCTAATTGAGAACGTTCTAAAAACTTCAAATTATGTGGGGGTAAATTAATTAAAATATGTATCATATTATTGTTATTTGGAAGGAAAGAAAAATGAGTTTGTATTTCAATTCAAAAAATTTATAAAGGCTCCCCAAGATTTATATTGTATTTCTTCTGACAAGGATATGAAGTTAAATAGAATTTAGTAGTTTGAACTTATATGATTCACCTTTGGTTTATTGGACCATCTTCATATTAACAATGATTTGGAACAAGATTAAATTTAGATTAAAGAGGTTAAACTTAAAATAAATAATCAATATTGCTACTAGTTGAAGGGGGGGGGATGGTTTTAAAAAAGGAAATGGATTTAAATTTAGATTGAATTTAGTATGAAATGAATTTGAATTCAAGTTCAATTCCAATTTAAAAAGCTCTCATTCTAAACATTGAATTTGAAATATGAAAATTTAAAATTGTGATGCATGAAATTTATTCTTGTATATTCAAGTACATTTATGCAACATTCATGTAACAAATGCTATCCAAGATATCAAAATTACAATTTGAATATGTGCATTATAATTTGTGATCCATGAAATTCAAATTAATTTCAAATTCAATATGCTTTTAATTTCAAATATGTTTTTCACCAAACATGTTAGACCAAGATTTTATTATATTGATGTTATTTGAGATTTGGATTATGTTGAAATTTTAAAAAGGTTATGAATCTAAATTTAAGGTTATATGACTAACTTTTGGTTTTAGATAAAAATTAGATTGAAAAAGATCTAAAATTAATCTTAATTTAGATTAAATAAGTTCTATTAAAATTTAAAATTTACATTTTTTCTAGTTGAAGGAAAATAAAAATGATTCCAAATTTGGAATCATTCTATTAGCATTGTTAGACAATATTCATATTATATTTTTTCCAAGCAAAAGATATTATACAAACATGTATCCACTATCCACCTTGCTCCGCATTATAAAAAATAAATCCATTTAAAACTAGTGGATTACATTACAAAGTTCATTCAAAATCAAATATGATAATTGAATTAAACATACACAATTATTGTGTCATTGATGGCCTATTTAATGGTGTTGAATTTTTTTTCAAAACTACAATGGAATCACATTTAACATTTGAAATTTGGATTGAATTTTCAAACCTAAAAATTGGTAAACACACATACACTATATATATATCACCACTCAACATAATTGGAATCCTATCAAGTATCAAAAGTATAAAAAGTGAAAATTGATCAAATTTTCAATAACTTAAATATTCACATTTAAATAATTTTCCAATTCAACCAACAATAGCATGAACAATACATTGTATTCAAGGTTTATCAATGGACAACCTAACATTTGATTATTATGGTGTATTTAGACGTGGTTTAACATATGCAATTCTATGTAAGATACAAAAAAAGGAAAACCTTTATTTGCTTAATCCATTCTAACAAAAAAAAATCAATGTTGACACAACAATGAAAGAAGAAACAAATATATTTGAAGCATGTGCAAAATATGTCTTATTTTTACCTTTGTTGGAAAATTTTCAAAATTCTTATCTAATTATTTAACATATAAACATTCAATCCCTTAATCAACATTACATCAATATAATGGTTCACCCTAATTTATATGCATCACATGAATAAAAATACATGGAAATGGAATGTATTGTAAGATTAACAAATCACAAATATTTTATTTTTTCATGTTATGATGGATGTGGATTATGATGTTTTATGATGGAAATAACACATTACATACACATCAACATATACAAATAATGGAATTGAAATTATTGTAGTAGCTTTCAACTTTAACACAATGTCACAAACATGTATGTTGCTTCACAAAACTTATCATACTACAATCAAATGGTAATATTATAGCATGATGTTTAATATTTGTAAACATTTACCTAATGGCATACAATAATAAACAAAACCACTTCCTAATCATGCAAGTATTCTTAAACATTTGATCATAAACAAATTAGTTGTAATTTAGTTCAATAAGTTGGTACAAGCAAAACTTTTTCTCGTAACTTCACAAGTTATCAATCTATAACTTTTAATACCACAATTTGACCAAAAAAGGAGAAGGAATGAAGATTTTTAAGACCTTCATTCAAGCTTCCAAATGTCCCTATTCACATAACACAAATTGTTAAATTAGATTGAAATGAACAATCATTAAGCTATGGATGTCCTTTGACACAAACCTAACTTAACATGACAAATATCACAACAATGTATGTCATTTCACAAAACTTGTCATATTACAATCACATGGTAATATAATAACATCATGTTTAACATTTGTAAACACTAACCCAATAGCACACAATTGACCCCCTAGTTGAATATTGCACCCTTGCAAATTAGCTAACATTAAATACTAGTGAATTAATTACTCCACAATCACAATTTTTAACTTTGTTACATGTACTTAATCATGTACTTATGTAAGTGTCCTAATGAACTTGATATGAAATTTGTAGGTTGAATACATTCAAACCCCATCCTTAGTTGCCTCAAATATTAATTTTATAATTAGACTTTATGTAACTGGGTACAAAATGCATTTTGGTAATCAAGTACTTTCTTTACATACCATTGTGAATGATAGTACTATCCATTAATCACATGGCCTTTTTGTAACATGGATAAACCCATTTTCTTTTTGGAAATGTCATCATTAATGGTGATAAACATGTTATGTGCCAACTTCATTGACAAAAGTCACAATTTTTTTTTATCATTACACCTTTATTTTCTCCACTAATGCTACATGTGTAACTCGTTAACACCATTGCATGTTCAAAGTAAATTGTTCCTTCAATTGCCAAGTCACATGGGGCACAATTTTTTGGATTGTCCTTACATTATTATCCGTACTTTATTTTTAATAGAAGAACACCATTTGGCAAAACATCCTTCATTCAAATAATGGTGCATTTATCTTTGATGTACAATGTTGTTAGTGCTTAATGTTGGATGTATGCATAATTTTTCACTTGGAATCATCGTAATTGTGGTTGGTACACCCCATTCTTTATGCAAACATATTGTAAGGAATCCCTTTGTTGTATAATTGCCAAATTTTTTAAGCCATTAACATAATTTTTTAAAAATGTATTACACAATTTTGTAGGATTTTTGCCCAAACTTCTGAATCATCCAAATACACAACTAGGTTCAACTTTTCCTTAATTGCATTAAGTGACATTGAGATTCTACCATATAACAATTTATATGAATTCCAAGTGCAAGGGATATTTGTTTACTTAACCCATAGTTATCCAAAGGAATTTGAGATCTTAAACCATCTACTTCAAAATGGTTTCAAAAAATGGTGTGACAGCCAATCAAACTTCAAACACAAAGTTTTTCAAAAGCCCCAAAAAAATTTAAACTTTGGTTAGTTAAAACTTATACATGAATTATAAACCTAGTTAACACATAATTATTTTGTGGAAACATTATAAGTTCAATCCACTTGCCAAAATGTTCCACCATCACAAAAACATATTTGGCACCTTGAAATATGGTTGTTAATGGGTTTGCAAAATCTAGGTTCCATCCATAGCCTAATCCCATAAGGAGCAAAGGTTTCAATTATGATGATAGTTTGTTGAAGATAACCTCGCATAATCACAGTTTCACTCCTACCCAAATAAGTATCCACTTGTTGGTTCATGTTTATCCACCAATATTGATTATGTGAGATTGAATGGATATCTCATACACAAAAATGACCTAGCTTTTTATGCATATGTTTAATGAATTATAAGTGTTCATTTGGTCTTGAAACCATTTTTTTTATCCCATTTGACCATTTACAAAATAACAAATCTCCCTCCCAATGGAACCTACTCACTCTATGTGTTATCCAATCTCTTTTGGGAAGTGGCATTAATGGAGTATGTCTTATGTTGTAAGTGATATAAAATTCCAAAGTCGTTCCACACATAGTGTCACTTTAAGTTTCTTCCAAAATTTTGCCATCATAAAATCATTTACAAGAATTTTTATTGTTGATTAATCACATTTTATTTAAACCATCCATGCCAAATATGTAAAGGCATGCCATCTAAACATTGTTTTTTGATTTAAAGTACCATGCCATTAAGCTCGTATTAAATATTCTTACAATGGGCTTGGATTATAATTCAAACCATTTGCATACAAGTTTTGGAATCATACCTTGTGAATAATTGTGAAATCACATTATTGTAGTAATAATGTTCATCTTAATTATAAAAATAATTTTTAGTAACCTTGTCACATATCCGACCATTAACTAAAAAATTTACAAATTTTATGCTTGTCGCAACCCTAGCCTTGGCTTGCGACCAAGGCAAGGGGGTTGTAAGGTTGCGGGCCTATAAGTAGACCCGGGAGTCATATCACATGTTCCTGGGAGTGCAAAGAGTGTGAGGGAGTGAACCCTCACACTCCCAAGTGAACTCCCATGTTGGGAGTTGGTGAGAGTTGAAGTCCCAAAAGGATTCCTGAAACTTCAAAGAGCGTTTTGAGGGGTCAAAACTCCATGGCTGGTTGCGCTTTTTATATCAATGAAAAGGTCTCAAAGTGTAGATGTCCAAAATGGGCTCGCATTGCTCATTTGAACATCTGAAACACAAGTTATGGCCAAAAGAAGGCTCGGGAGTCGAACTCCCGGGATTTCGTCAGTTTTGACTCCCGACCACTAAAAGTTAGGAATCGACCCGAAATACTTGGCTGCAGAAAACGTGCGACATACCGTTGAAAAGGTCTCGATGAGACCTACAACTTTGCTTTAGACGGCAAGTCGATCGGAGGTCTGTTCCGAAAGTTATGAAGCTTCAAAGTTGCAAGAGTCCCGAAAATGCGCGATTTCGGGACTCCCACGCGGGAGTCCCGGGACAAAATGGCCATTTGGATGCCACCCCCGCGGCGAGTCACAGAGTATACTATAAGAGGGAAGGTGGTGGCTTCCCCCCAAGGTCCGGGTCGTGGTGAGTCTTGTGTGTTCGTGTTGCCCGTGGCTTGTCCCAACACCAAAGGGATCCAGAATGAATTCTAATCACCTTGTGTGATTTCATGCAGGCCCGTATGAGTGAGTAAGCTTGTTAATTCTTCCTAATCTTTCTCGGGACTTCTAGCATGCCCCTCCCCCCTCTAATGCTGGAAGTCGGGATTGTGCTCCCAGTTCCAACTCCTTCCGCATTGCCGCATACTTGGACCCTCAAGTGGGTCTACAAGGAACTTGGGAGCGCGACAATGCTCATTTTATATTTAAAAAATTCAAAGGTTATTGCCTTTCACTTAAAGTTTTATATAATTCAATAAACATGAACAAAAATAAATTAATGTATCAAAAATTTGTGTTTTTTTTAATATGTAAGCTTAAAATCAAAATCCTTGTCTACCCTCTTTTTTTCTCCAGAACCTTCCAATTTATGTTTTAACATAATAAAAATTATGAAAAATAAATATAAAACACCATTAAAAACATTGATTATTGTAGTGCTCAAAACATTATTTATATGAATCAATGCAAATATTCATCCTTTAATATAAATAGTCGATATCGAAACTCATACTTTGATGTTACATAACCTTAATGTTTATTGTCTAACTTGAATGTTATTAAGAATTTAAAACCAATGGGGTTTTGGGCAACTTTTGTATTCAATGTGCATCAATCAAACATAACTTAGGATCATTGTGTTTTCCCACATTTTATGAAAACAACATAAATGATGAACTAGTCATCAACCCAATTTCATTGTCATACAAAAGTTAAAATAATTGAACATAATGATCAAATATGTTCATAATCAACAACAAAACTAAATTTACAAATAATTGTAAAAAACACATGAACTTAAATTTGAACTTTAAGAAACATTCATTTACTTTTGATTTCAAACAAATCGATTCAACAAAATGGAAAATCTAATTTTAAATTGTTAAAATGGGCATTAAATTGCATTATAACTATAACAACTTGGTTTTTTCTCATTAATTTTCCCTAGTTGAAGGTCAATCCTTCTTATAATTGTTAATTTTCTTTTTCAAAACTTATGGTAAGTTTCCCTTTAATAAAAAATTGCAAAAAAAAAATATTAAACTTAGCAATGGTATTAAATTTTCTTAGTAATACAACAAGGAAAGTTAATGGGGATCATGAATTTAATTGCATGTGCTCTACTGGTTGATATCAATGAAAATTTGAAATATTTTTTTCAAAGTTTTTTCAATAATCTTAAAAACCAAAAAGTTAATAAATGTTTTATTCAAATTTTGAATTTAGACAATAACGAGTAACTTGGGAACAATATGATGTTTTGGGTGTTGATGAAGATCACAAAGATGTTTAATTTTTTTTCTAATTATTTGTAAGAAAAAATTCAAGTTTGCCATTCTAAGGGATTTTAAACAAATCCAAAAATAACAAAACCAAAAACTTTCAAAATTCGATTTTGAGTTTTTGTGATGGCAAAAGAGCTCACATTTGAATTTGCACAATGATGAAAATCATAACCTTGTTTCCTTTTGGATCAAATTTATAGATATAGAGTAAATTTTACAATTTAAAAATGTTCATAACAACACAAATTGATAACCATTTTGGTTTTATTAATGTTTGTTGTAATTGTTTTTTAATGTACTTAATAATTATGCACTTTGAATATTTTGAAAGCTTTTGGACTACATTAACATGTTGAATTTGTAAAATCAAGTTTTTTTGTTGTTGTCAAATTAATATTTGTTTTTTTTTATAACAACTAATTGTAATTCTTCAACAATAATCATAAGTTTTACAATAACAACATTAACATGTTAGGTTATGAAAATTAAAAAAATGTAAACATTGGTTGGATCACAATTGTTTTGTTGTGATCTCACCAATAAAGAATGAAAAACCAACTCTATAATTTATATATAATTATTATTATATATCGATATGTTAGTTTATTAGTCTTAAACTAATTTGGGGTTCATATCCCCACACGTTTTCAACATAAAATAATTAACAATAAAAATGAAAACATAACTTTCCTTGGAATGTAAACAAAATTAAAAATTTGTGTTGGATTTTCAAATCGAAAATGATTTTTTAAAACCTTCTTTTATAAAAAAAATAACGTCATTTTTTAACCATGTAAGTGGTCTGAAACATTTTATCACAAACATATTAATTATAAATTAATTCAATAAATTGATACAAACAAGATTTCTTTTTATATTCACAAGTTTTCAACTTATAACTCTCAACACTAAAATTTGACAAAATAGACACAAGGACAAAAAGTAAAGTTTTTATAACTTTCATTCCAGCTATAAATGTGCATATTAATATTACATAAGTTAAACTAGATTGAAAGGAATGATGATTAAATTAAGGAAGTCTTTTGATTAAAACCTGACATAATATGCCAATAAAAATAATCCATATTATAAACCTTTGCAAAACAAATTGACAATTTTTTTAAAAAAATTTATCCTGGGCATAAAAATAATCGAATCTATGAGATTTCTTAAATTAAAACGAAAATAAGGGTAGGGTTCATTTTAAATCCAGATCATGAAATTTTTAAAACAAAAACATGACAAGTGCAAAACAAGAATTCAATAAGATTTTATTACAAAAACAAAACAAGAATGTAATAAGGTTGTGATAAAAAAAGTGCCAAAAACTAGTGTTGAACACACAGGTAATGAAAAATTTTACTTCTATTTATACTTATTGGGCATTTAATTTAAGGAAATTTCCAACCTACATGTCACCCATGTGCACCTATGAATGGTCCATGTGTATTCATGTGTGAATTAAAAATTAACTAAAAATGAATTAAGAGTGAACTATGAATTAACTTAAAATGAACTTAAAATTAACTAGAAGTGAATTAAGAGTTAATTAAAAGTGAAGTAAAAATTAATTATAATAGAATTAAGTGTTAATTAAAAATGAACTAAAAGTGAATTAAGATTTAATTAAGAATGAATTAAAAGTGAACTAAGATTTAACTTGAAACTAACTAAAAATGAATTGAAACTAAATTAAAATGAAATATAAATTCATTACAAGCTAGTCATGGATGAACATTCATATGAATGAACTCCATGATGTTGGGATTTGTGATAGGTTCACACTGTGTTGTAATATTTTAAGTGATTTAATGTTAACATGTTAAAAACCATTTTTTCATCAAAACAAACAAATGACTATATGCAACATCATAAGTTCACATTGATTTTTTTGTATAAAAAAAGGGTTTATTAGTAGACCAGACTTGTTTCCTACATAAAACACCGTCGTGATAGTGACTTTATAAAAAAAAAAAACATTGCAATGACAAGGATAATAAAAAGGGACATGCTAATGGATAATTTGTAGCTAGTGAAAATTATTTTTAACAAGTTAGAAAACACCTTTCAAATTCTGTAAGTTATTATTTTTGTGACATCATTGTGACGTCAATGAACAAATTTTTTTCAACCTAATGAAAGACCAAACTATACAAAAATAAATAAAATGAAATCACACTAAAGACAATCTTATCATAACTTGTTGGATTATCAATCATGGGCCATGGAACAAAACATAAATGAATAATAGGTTAAAAAGACTTTAAAAAATTAATATTACATGTGATATGATCACATTGTATGAATTTCATAAGTCAATTTTGAGTTACTATGACATATTGGACTTTTGAAATGTCAAAAACCCAACATCACAATCCAATATCATATGATTATGGACTCATTATATTTACTAAAATGCTTAATTGAATTATTTTTTATATATAAAATGATGTGATGCCATTAATACAAAGGAAGACAATTTTGAAAGATTTTGAAAACTATAAATTGAGATATACAATGAAATATGGATTTTTAATAATTTCCTTTATTGATTTGATTTAATAATTGAACTTCTCATTTTTCAAATGTACATTTTTTATACAATTATTTATAATTGATCAAGTTTTTAAATTAAAATAATAATAATCTTGCCATATGACTTGTGCAATATAATTTATTCTATTACAATGTAAAATGAATTTTTATGTCAACACTAGTATAAACTCCACATATGTTGCAAAATATTCCACCTAAATGTGTGTTTTTACCCAAAAATGTAATGATCTTTTATAAAATGCATAATAATTTTCAATTCACATATATGGAATAATATGTTTTGGACAACATATTGATAATGAAATAAAATAATTATTGAATTAATCATGAATCAATACATTCCCTATTCAAATTATCAAACGATTTATTTAAATTGTCCTTACTATAACTTTTGTGCTTAATATAAATGTGCCCTTCATGGGACTTTTGTGTGTCACCATAAATTTGTTTTTGAAATGTATTTAGCTTTTGATTGCTCCAAAAAACTCATTGGCTATCATAGCCAATTAGATTTTTTTTAGATTGTTGTACACACAAAGTATTTTTTAAATTTATTTGCTTACAAGCAACATAATTTAATATAAGTTCTTAAATACTTTTTACCCTAATAAATATGTCCAATTTTATTAGATGCCATTAGAATTCACCTAATTTAGTTCTTAAACCAATTAAATTTTTTTTTTCATCAATTAATATAAGTCATGGATAGCTAAGATCTTGAAATCGCACCAATTACATGACAAGAACTTTCATTTGCAAATCTTTTAAATAATACAACTCAATTGTTTCAACCAAGTGATTCACACCTATGAGCTTGAGACAAAGAACCATTGAAACTAAAAAAACACTGACAAATTAATTACAATTGTTTAATAATTGTCCTCAAAGTTGAGCTTATTTATGAAGGTTGTCCAAAAGCTACATTTGAAAGATATTGAATGAAGATGTAACCATCTTTGCTTGGTTTGCATAAAAAAAAGTTGTCAATCATCATTGTTTTTTGCATCAACTATTGAATCTCTTACCCTAGGAACAACAATTGGGACAAATTGCAAAAACTATGTAACAAATCTTCAACTTCTTATGTTTATATTGATTTTGACAACATCGTTCCTTGTGTTCCAATGGATTTGATAGATTGTAATTACTTTCAATGGCGTATAGTATTCTCTTTTGTAAGAAACAAAATATGATAACATTTGCAAACATTAAGCCTTGCAATCTTTTACTATTATATGTAAACCATAAAAATTATATGTCTTAATACCTAGACATGTATGCTATCTAACGTAAAAGAAGACCCTAGCTTCATGTATTTTCTCATGTCAATATGTTTTTGTACATGCATATCAGAAGAAAAAAAAATTCACTCAATAGATTGTTTCTAATACACTTCTATTGATGTGATGAAATAATTTGAAACCCTCAAACACACAGGTGATTGTTAACTTTCACAATCATCAAGAATAGACACATGAATAACTTTCCTTTTACCCAAATATGTCATATTCATTGACAAAACCATTGACAAAATAATATTCATGGCATGGCCAACATGTGTCATCATGTGACACCCGTGTTGTTCAAATGGTATGTGATACATATCATGATGAACAATTTCACCAAAATTTTCCCTTGTTATTTTTCTAGTTTGGAACTTGGACACTTACTACTAACCAGCAAAACCATAGCAACATTGGTTGCCTAAATTCTTAGTTCATGTATTAAGGCCTCTTAGTTTTGAACAATTTTTGGATGACTAATTTACCCAATGACTCAATTGATATTGGAATTCAGTTGGCTATGAGTAAAATCTGCTGTAAAATAAACCAAGACCCACTTGCAAGGTAGTTTCAAAACCACAACCACTTGCAAGATGGACAAATACCAACCCCATTTTGGGCATTCGATTAAACTGAACTTTCATAGGTGAGTCAATTTAAGAACGAAAATAGGAAGACACATACCTATGAAATTGCAGAGAAGCCTCCACAACAACAATTTGAAGGTAACATAACAATGAGTGCAGTCACAAAACCTTATGATAGTGGCTCACAAAATGTCAGATCATCACCTTCATCTTCATCACAAATAGCAATGATGAGCTGCCATGACTACCCATTGACTTCACCAGCTCCCAATGGTGGTGTAGATAATAAATACTCATCCACCCAAAATCATTATACACTATCTGCGTCCTGAGTTTCTGTCACATTTCCAGAAGCAATGGGAAGACTCAGTCATGATGTTGGCTAGAACTCAAAACACATAGCTAATTAAAAAAGTCGATAGTATCCTCACACAAGCTGCAACAAGCTTGTGAGGGTAAGCTTCATCTCATTTTAGCTTGTGCCTGTAAATCTAATCCAAAGGCATAGAGAGACCCACATAGAGGATAGTAGTGGGGCCTTCTGAAACCTGAACACATCCTTTTAGGTCATGTGTCAATATTAGAGAACAAATTTGAGACTCAAATGCATATGACAGATTTCTTACTAAAAAAAATAAAGATCATATCTTGAGGATTGGGGTCGACGTCAACTGGCGGGATTGTAAGCATTCATAACCTCTGAGATAATTGCATGGATGTACAGCGCAATAGATCACACAAGATTGCCAAACAAAAGGAAATCAATCAAAGAACGAGTTCGCAAACAGACCTGTCACTTGTAGTATTGCAGCATACCCAACAAGTTCTTGCTATTGTGACATGAGAATTGAAGAAAATCTGTCAAGATCTCACTGCCCAAATGTTCTTTGAACCTGCCTCCAGACATAACATTACCAACTTACTTTAATTGATGCTTTGAGTATGATGAGTGCTTAAGTGACTCAGAATTCCAAACGCATTACTTGCAAACTCAAGAAAATCACAGTTATTCCTTTCAAATTTCTTGAATGGTCTGAGTAATAATGAGCAGCCATGGCAAAGATGGATTTAGGTAATCAAACAAGTCCTCTCAGATAGCATTTCATAGTGTAACATGGGTATGCTGTGAACTCTCACCTAATTTAGTGTTACCGAGAAGACAGAAAATGGCAGTCACCAATTATCCCTGCAAGAACATAGGCCATCCTAAAAGTGATGAAAGCAATGGGTATCCCTTACTGCAACAGTTGCCCGACTATCTTTGCACCGGACTTGGTGTCAGTGGCAGTCACCACACACCTGCAAGTTCTTAAAAATCTGGAAAGGTGTTGCAGGAGGTGTGCCAATGAACCCAAATGTATTGGCCACCTTCTCACTGTGATGACACAATCAGATAACCTTCTCTTCTGCCTCTGCATCATGCAAGGAAATATGGCATATACCCAACATCATTCATCTGCCTCAAAAGTCCAACTGACTCTGCACAGATTTCAGCCATTTGTGAATGTTCTGGTCCTCAACTTCAAGTGTATGCCCCTTGTCACTCATATCAACATCTCCACCCTGGATGTTTCTTCGCACCCCTTTCCAATCTCTGTTGTTGAACACTCTTCACTGATATCCAATCTGCTAGCGTCAGCATAGATGTCCAATTCAGCTGGAATGGTCAGCTGAATTGCCACAGTCCAATTCAAGAACTTGTTTTGCAATGCGGTCAACCATTTCCACACTACCATAAACTCTGCAAGCACTAAGCAATGCCATCCATACAGAAGCATTTGGTTCACAGTGCATTTCCTTAATTAAATCTTCTGCGTCATGCAGATGCCCTGCACGGCCATGTAGATCAACCATGCATGCATAGTGCTCCACTGCTGCAGGAATACTGTAAACTAAACACATGGATTCAAAGTAGTGCAGGCCTTCATCCCTTAGCCCTGCGTGGCCACAAGCTGAGAGAAGAGCAATGAAAGTGACCCTATCCATGTCTACACCTTCATGACACATCTGCTCAAAACATCCAAGAGCTTGCTGAGCACACCCATGCATAGCACATCCTCCAAGCATGGCATTCCAAGAAATAGTAGTATGTATTGGTATCCTATTGAACACCCTCCAAGCATCTTCCAAGCTCCCACATTTGGCATACATGTTAATGAGACTACTACTGACAAATGCATCAGATTCACAACTGCTTTCAATGATCTGTTCATGAACATGCCTGCCTTCTTCAAGTGCAGCTACACTAGCACATGCATTCAGCATCCCTAGAAAGGTGGTAGGCACTGGCTGCACCCCTTCATGCTGCATTTGTTGAGATAGTTCTAATGCCTTCTGGCCTTGCCCACATTTCACATATCCCAGAATCATTGTACTCCAGGAGACAACATCACGAGTGGGCATCTTGTTGAACACTCTCTGCGCATCCTCTATGCTCCCACATTTGGCATACATGTTGATGAGACTACTAGCCACAAAGATATCAGACTCACAACCACTTTGAATAGTCTGTTCATGAACACGCTTGCCATCTTCCAGTACTGATAAAGTAGCACAGGCATTCAGCAAACCCACAAAGGTGAGAGGCCCTGGCTTCACCCCTTCATGTTGCATCTGTTGATATAGTTCCAATGCCTTCTGGTCCTGACCACATTTCACAAGTCCCAGAATCATGGCATTCCAAGTGACCACATTGCGAATGGGAATCCTGTTAAATACTCTCCAAGCATCCTCAATGCTCCCACATTTTGCATACATGTCAACAAGGCTACTAGCCACAAAAACATCAGACTCACAGCCACTTTGAATGATGCGTTCATGAACACACTTGCCTTCTTCAAGTGCTGCTACACTAGCACATGCATTTAACACCCCCACAAAGGTGAGAGGGACTGGCTGAACTCCTTCTCTTTCCATTTTTTGATATAGTTCTAATGCCTTCTGCCCTTGCCCACATCTCACATGTCCCATTATCATGGCATTCCAAGAGACTGCATCATGTGAAGGTATCCTGTTAAAGACTCTCCATGCATCCTCAATACTCCCACACTTTGCATACATATTAACTAAACTACTACCCACATAGAGATTTGACTCAAAGCCACTTTGGATGACCTGTGTATGAATGCATCTGCCCTCTTCAAGTGCTTGTAAATTTGCACATGCCTTGAGCACGTGAACAAATGTGAAACTGTCTGGAATTATGTTACTTTGTTGCATTTGTCGGAAAAGCTCCAATGTCTTCTCAAATTGGCCAGCCTTAGCATATCTTGCAAACCTTGAGTTCCAATGGGAAATGTTCAATTTTACAGTCCTGGGTGCCATTGCTGCCAACCTTGCTTCTACCCATGGGGGCTTCAATCTACCATCAAGCCAAAGAGCCGCTTGTGTCTTCTTATGTGTGAAATCAGGATAACTTGCAGTGACCTATGACCAGAAACCAAAATCCAGCTGATCAGTTGTGCACTGCTGACAGCTTACCAGAGGCCAGGCCATCATGAGAACCAAGAACAGTGTTGTGACTTCCTTGATAAAAGAGAAATCATGAAAAAATTAATTTCATTTACCTTTGCTGTTCTGTGATCCCACCACTGCGAAGGATCTGAAAAGAATTCCACCCAACGTTTCTCTACAATCCTTTTCTGGCCTGCCACACACCACAGGAACTGCTGAAACCACCATACAACACCCCAAGGAACTCCCTTTCTTCACATCATGGACTGTGCTCAGAGTATGATTGATAATGAGAAGAGTATGTATCTGCATAAAACTATTGAGTCCCAATCTGAAGAATACATTCAGACTAAAAAAAGAAACTGAAGCAATTGCAGAGCATCACTTTCACCCATTCTCACAACAATCAAATTGTGGTGGGCAGCATTCACGTCCAGAAGTCGAATGGAACCTCTGCTCTTACAAGACACCATTGTTTCACTACAGCATACTTAATGCTTCATATTCACCATGATTGAAAACAGGGGACTACTCCTGCAATCATGTTGTTGCTTGTCATCTTGCAAACTTCTGGTCACATTTGTGCAGTATGATGCAAGATCACAGATACATCTTGCATGAATAATAATAATAATAATAATGGCATCTGAATTTGATTAGAAACAGATGTTAACAGATGGGATTCCAGAAGCACTTCAACCATGACTTTGATCACTGTCAATATTCAAAGATATAGATACCAACTTACCCATGAAAGGATCTGCTGCTGTGCCAATTGGAAGATCCCTCAAAGAGCTGAGCATCCTGTGGCACCAATAAGAACCTGTTGCATGCATGAAATTGCCAAATTACCTCAAAGACATTTGTTTGACACTAGGCTCTTCCAGCACCGCATTCAAATCCCATAATTGAATGAAGAACAAAAAGCAGATAATCCATCTGAAATACTCAGCACAATAGATGGAAATCCCAAGACAAATAGCAAGGCTTGAAGTGGAGCAGAAAAATTGAGAGTGGACCACAGCTGGGGAGAACAAATTGTGATTCTTTCCCACACAGAATGACATGAATGTGAAGTCAGAAAGCACCTTTATTCATGTACCTGACAGACAGTTCCATTTTGCCAATCTCGAAGGACCTGGGAAAGAAAGAAGATTACTGGAGAGACTTTTTCCGACAGACAGACTAACTACTATAAATTCTATTACAGAAGAAGTAATGAAGAGAGTGTTTCAACTCACTCCGAAGCCTTAACAATCTGCACTTAGCAGGAGTGAGCTCTCGCAGTGCCATGACTATGAAGTAGCCAAGAAAAACCAGTTCAACCGGATTTGGAGAAGCCTTTCATTTCTTCATGGAGCACGATCATCCCAGTAATGAACACTTCTGAATTCTGATACAAAGCAAAGCATGGTCCAGAAATTGATCTCCGTCGCCAAACTCTCTCTCTCTCTCTCTCTCTCTCTCTCTCTCTCAAATGACAGAACAAAAGAGAAACCCTAAAACCTGAAACCTCAACCATAAATTATTTTTTTTGCGAGAAACGTGTTTGATTTCTTCATTGGGCCCAATCATTCCAGTAACGAAAACTTCTGAATGCTGACACAAAGCGAAGAATGGTCCGGAAATTGAACTCCATCGCCCTGTGCTCTCTCTCTCTCTCTCTCTCTCTCTCTCTCTCAATCCTCAAATGCAAGAACCAAAAAAAAAACCCTAAAATCTGAAACCTCAAGCATGAAATTATTTTTTTGCTAGAAACGTTTCATTTCTTCATGGGCCGGGATTATTCCAGAAACGAACACTTCTGAATTTTGATACAAAGCGAAACTGTGAAAATATGACACTGAGTTGCTGGAAATTGTCACAATCATGGCCAGCTACAATCTATCTATGAAGCAAGGTAGTTTGTTTTGTTTTGTACTTATGAGATCCAGCGAACCAGGATGCTTCAGCTCGCGTTTTTGGTCTCTTTGGAAAGTTCTCGACGAGGAGGGGTGCATCGGCTTGGGTCCATAACGTTTGGACTTGCGGTGCAAAAAAGTTCTTGAATATTGAATGATTTCTTCACTGAAAATTAAATTGAATCATAGCTGCAAATTTCGGAGGAATTGGAATGTGCCTTTGATGTTGTTTGGAAAGATCTGGATGAGCAAGATTTAATAGAATTTATTTGGTAAGATTTGGATTCAGAATGTGGCAGATATTGATTTTTAACTGATTTCTACCACTGAAAATTCAAATAAATTCCAAAAACCCAGATTTTGGAAGGGAAAAAATCAGTCAAGGACGTGATAACACTTGGGCCAACGGCACAGGCCACACTAGTATGAATCATTTTTACTACCATAGTACCTTGGCAGCTTCCACACTAAATATGTTATTTTCCCAAAAATTAATTTATTGAGTTTCAGCATTTCATAATGAGATTTAATAAAATTTGAGTTCCTCGCTTCTGCAATGTGCCGAGCAACTATTTTATTTTTTCCTTATGTTTCAATTCCTTTTTCATTAATTCATCATTATTTATGTCAATGTCAAATTTAATTTAAATTAATATACATTTCATGGATAGTTATTTCTGAAATTGTCTTTGGAATGGTCCATGGACAACATACGATGGATTCCCAAAAATCGCTCATATACCAATTTATTCGTCACTGGAATTTCCTTACTTTGGGGGATACCACTGAAAGAGGGGATAGAGGGCGAAAGGAGGCCCAAAGACAGGGTGAAGACAGGGTGACTTTATGAATAACTCGGTAGCCAGAAAATAGAAGGTCCTTTAAATCCTTTTTACTTTCATTTTTTGTTTGTAGCCAGACATGGCTACATCATCCTTAAATCCCTCTACTTTCATAGTCTGTTTGTAGCCAAATTTGGCTAAGCATCATATGGATGATCACAACTCATGTTACATTAAAATTTTGAAAACACTACTCCACATATGACAATATGTATTACATTAGACTACCTATTCTAGGTCACAAAAAGCCTAATAATTTCAACAGCAAAAAAAATTAAATTAATTTTGAAAATAAGTTAATTATTCATTTTCAATATGGAAGCTAACCCTAGGTTATGATAATTTGAAACCAATATTTTCTTTTAAATGAAAAATTTCAAAACAAAGGTTAGTTTTATGAGTTTCAATTGCAAGGGGAAAAAGGGAAATTTTGCTAGATTGTTATACCATAGTCCCTATTAGGTTCAACAAATCTCGAATAATTAATATATTTTGAGGATTCAAATTTTACACATGGATTTTTTTAATTTTTGGGTTTTCAGCATGTAATAAACATATATTAGTATTAGTAAGAGTGAAAGTTGAATCATATGTGTAGTAGTCCAAATTTCTAACAAAAATGTTGTATGTTAGGTATTTCAAACTATAGTTGAGGTGTTTCAAAATTGCTTTTTTAAATGTTGTGCTATATGCAAAGCACAAGTTCTACTTGATAGTGTGCCCTCCATTAGTACTTAAAATACCGTGCCATTGCTTTATGCACCCATTAAAGCACCATCCATTGGAACCACATAAGTGCTAAAGTGACCTTATACATCTAGGTCGAGATTTTCGTGGGAATTGTTTAAGAAGAAAGTTTCAATTTACAACAAAGGTGAAGGAGAAAAGATTTGACATTATGAAAAAACAATATATATGATGACGCCAAGATGAGTTATTAGGAGTAAAAAATGTAAATATTAATATTATGACCAAAGAATAAAAGAATGGATAAGTATGAAAAATGAAATTAATACAACTTATGAGCCTTATCTTGAGAATTTTTTAATAAGGATTTTGGCTTAGACTCATGAATTATTTAGTTAATTATTTTTATTAGGCATAATAAAAATCAATGATTTGAATTTAATTAATTTTTAAGAAGTAAATATCATATAGTATAATATTTCATCCATTGATGGTTTTAAAAGATTAATGTGTGATGAAATTTGTTAGCTTGAAGATGATGAATGATTTGTTTGGTGCATGTAAATGAATGGGGTTGATAATTCATCCATTCTTCTTTTCAAATATATAAAGGAATGTGAGTGGAACTTTGAGTTTATTCTTCAACTTTTAATATATTTTCATGTTGTTAGTTCCTTATTTGATAAGCTTTGTACTATGACTTTGGTTTAATGAAACCTATGATGCAATAAACTCATTGAAAAACTTATGCAACTTTGGTAAGTGAGTCATTGTTACATGAGCTTTTTAAGCATGTGTAATGAGCGCCCTTGTGAATGAAGCCCACCAAAAACCCAAGCTTTAGGCGATGGATGATCTTAACCCAAAAGGATGCAAGTTCTATACTTGTAATATGTGTGTTGTGAAAATGGTACATTCATTGTGTGTGTGAGACTTCAGTTTGAGTAACCTATTTATAATATAAATTCAATTGAAAATTTACTCTCATAGATCCAAACCCTCTTAAACTTCAATCTCACAACTTTTTGCATTGTAAAGGATTTATGTAAAGTACTTATGCAATTGAGTATAAAGTCATCTTTTCTTTGGGCCCTAGTTTCACCATCTAGTCCTTGTCTCATTCCCTATTTGAGTGTAGTTGTAATGTGAGTGAAATTGAGTATCTTTTCACAATGAAATTGGGATATCGGTTTGAAAGGTTTGCAAGACCTTTTTTTGAAAAAACTATGAAACCTATGTAGTAATGAACATTGAAATTGGGGTGAAATTCAAAACTTGGGATGGAATTCCTTGAAGATTGATTTAAATGATTAAACTAGTTTGGTCTTCTACTTTAATTTCATTTGTATTACTTTCATCCCAAGTTTTGATCAAATTGAGGCCTAGTAACCCCAATTTTGGATATTTTTCTAATGTTTGATGAATTTTTGAACTTCATGCTATAAAGAGAGCCTAAAACAACTATTGTAACTTGATTGTAGGAACCTCACCACACCCAATGTTGACATTTCTTTCACAAACATGCAAACAACACCAAAGCATGAAAAGAACAATAATTTTTGAGAATACCATATGATCACAAAGAGGTTCAAGAAAACTGAATGGAGGTGAAATTTGGTGGTCAATCTCAAGTTTTGGGGTAGCAATAGTAGATTAATTTTTTATTTTTTCTGATTTCTAGGTTATAAAGGTTGTTACAATTGTTTTTAAAAGTTATTTAAGGTATTAAGAGTACAATTTTTTTTGGGTGCAAAATTTTGCCAAATTGCATTTGTTTCTATTGCAATATTCTCCTTTTTTTTAAAAAAATCACCAAATTCACAAAAAAGAAATCCCCACATTTGGATTTGGATTTTAGTTTGCCAGCATTTTTTAAACTAGTTTTAAAATTTATTTAGACATGTTCTAAAAATATTTTTCCATTTAATGTTAAATGGTTCTTGGGATGCTAGTCAATCACACAATCCCAAGTTGTGAACATCAAAAAAAAATTCAATTTTTCCAAGTAGGTGGACTAGCAATCACCCACAAGAGGAATGAGTCAAATATAGCTAGAGGTTAGGCAAGAAAGTAGTCTATTTGTTTTCCAAATCCCACTTTGTATTGGCAACCTCCAAGAGAAATTTGTTACAAATTTTACTTTCTATTGTTATAAGGTATTGTGTATTGTAAGTGGCAGGAATTTTTTGTTCAAATGGCAAAGTGGTAACATATGGATGTCAATAGCATGACACAAATGACATGTATGCATGATATAATCACAATATATAATCATGTCATAAATGCAATGCATATGCATGCACGAGAATTCTCATGACATGACATAATCATATATACATGTTTGTGCCATGTCGTGTTACATGTTTGTGTCTAACTTTGTAACATGCTATTTGAAATGGTAACAATTGTGGAAACCTTGGATGGGACCACTAGAAGTTGATATGGTGCTAAGGTGGCAATCCTTTTTGGTTTTTTGTCACAAGGTCATACCCTTGGCCCATTTAAGGTTAACCTCCAATTGTTGCCCCTATTTTTTTCCCCTTTTTTTGGGGTCCAAACCAATTGACTTTCCCCTCGAAAATGGTGCCATGTAGGTTTAGTCTTGACTTGCAATGTTTTGGTCTTGGACCTTCATCTAAAGGTTGTGGGTCCAATTTATGGATATTAGCCAATAGGATTGCTCTATTTCATTGGACCCTATACCTTGGACCTTCATCGAAAGTGGCTCTTAGAAAAGGGTCCCCTTGCCATTCAAATACCCATTGCTCAAATAGCATCAAGGCACATGATCTCTAGATGTCAAATTTTTGTCTTTCTTTGATGTTTACCATATTAAGGTCAGTGTTTTCATTAAGGAATTTGTGTTGGTAGTCAAAGTGGTGATTATCAGTAGGAACATGTAAAAAAAAGTGACAATCTTTAATCATCTTTTTATATTTTTGGCTACACTATGAAAACAAATTATGCAACTCTAGTGATTATAAACCTTTTTTCCCACTCATTTTTGGCAATTGAAGACATTCAAAATCACTTATTTCTCGAATTTTTAAATTTTAATTTCCTCAATAAATTAAAATTTGAATTACAAACAAGCAACTTGTTTTTAATGACAAATTTTTGCCAAAAAGATAAAAAAATTAATATCAAAATTCCAAAATGAACTGATTTTGAAGGTTTTTCATCACCAAAATTGAGGGGGGAAATAGTAAAAATTTCAAGATTTTTATTTTTGGTTTCAAATGTGTAGCCAAAAATATATATACAATATGATTAAATATTTTATTTCATATATGGTTTATAGCCATATTTATCTCCATAAAAGAAATCACCACCAATCGATTTTTTTGAAAAATCATCAAGAAGTGACACAATTTTTTGGAAACAAAATATTTTATCACAAATTCTTTTTTTGGAAAATAAAGTCACTGAAAAGATAACTAAAAACTATTTTTTGGGGGAAGGTGTTGCCACATTTATGCCTATTGATTACAATTTTAAAGCTTCCTTGAAATAATGTCACTAGTTAAGTCAAAATGTACCTAGGGATGATCACCACCTTCACTCCATCAAGAAATTGGAATTTTTTTTTTTTTTTTTTAAATCACCACTACTACAAATAAAATTTCCTAAAAAAACACTTCAATCCTACAACAAGATGTTTCTTTTGTCTTGTTTAGGAATATTTAGGTACTTTTAATATCCACTACATTATGAAATTATAGGATGGGCTTATCCCTATAAATTTATCTAGCAAGTAAAGTGGAATTTAATGGAGCAAACAATTAACCAATACAAGAAACTTTCATTTGAATGGAGTTCTATGACAACTTGAACAACTATTGACTTGCAATGAAATCAAAATAACTATAAATGGATAGAATTTACTTATGCAAGAGTTAAACCCTAAGAAAGATGTTGCAAATACTTCTATGAACTCACCTTGCAAATTGTCCACAATAGGAGTTTCTACAATCCAATTGACTCCTCTTACTTTCTCATCATCACATGGTTTCTTGATGCTTAAGAATGACTATCAATATGTGTGCATTTCTTCCCCATAATTTTTAAACAAACATTTTGATGTACTAGAGAAATGAAAAATTGCACACCAAATGTGTTATGCATGTTTACAAGATGCAATCTTGCAATCCCAAGCTACCTTGAATCCTCTACTTCAAAATGGGCAAGGTGATATTGATAGATTACTACAAAATGTTGTAGAAAATCATTAGCTCAAACATCAAAAGGATATGGTGATGGATTTAAAGATGGGTTTTGTGATGCCCACTCTACATGGACTAGACTTGAAAACAAAATGCAAACTTGTGTCATTTCAACATATCCAATTTTTTTGAGGTTGTGTGTCATGCCTTCTCTATTAATTCACATTTTGCTAAAAAATTGTCATGCTCAAACTCCTTCTTTTTGCATCAAGGCTTTCAATTTGTTAATAATGCCTTTTTCAAAATCAAATTTCCATTGCAAAGTTTCTAATTCAACAAGGGCAATTGGGAATGAAGTTTTGAACACCTTTCCAAAATTATTTTAAGGATTCCAAAACTTTTGTGGGGTGCTTTTTGCAAATAACATTTACATTAAACAAATCTAAGTAAGAAAAATTGAATAGTCCAATTTAAAATAATTCATGTGTCAATGGTGAGTTTTCATATTCATACATGATTGTGTGTCATATTTTGGTTTATAGCCATAAAAGCATGAATTCCCAAAAACTCCCGAAATGAGTTTCAATGGATAACAAAACATGTTTTTTGGCAAGATTATTTCATGCAAATGTGACCTACATCTAAAGCTAGATATTTTGAACCCATTAAACATAATACTTTTGTCAAATGGTCAAAAAAATGAATCCTTTACCTTTTAGCCTTTTCCTTGAAAACTTCAAAACTTTGACATTTTTGTATGATTTGATTTTTCATCAAGTTCATTCAATGAACATGTACTTTCATAGAAGGGGGCATGTTTCTATTGTACAAAAAGTTTGAAATCAATTGGATTACTTTATGCATTCCTTTTGAATTCCCTTTTTAAAAAATGCAATTTAAACATTTCATATAGTTTGTTTAAAGGACTCAAAATGACATTTACATAATGTCCTATTTTATTTTTATTGATTTAAAAAGACATCATTTATTGGCATACAACAATCCATTACAACTATAATAATGTAAAATAAACAAAAATTCAAAGTTTTCCTTTGTAATCTTTTAAAAAGGGGTCATTCCTTTTTGGTACCCCAATCATCAATACACCCATTCATAAAACTTAACTTTTTTTTTTTCCAATAGATATATGCAATTTTCAATCTATCCTGAACATGTCCACCTCCTTTTGTGAATGATCATTTTCATTTTGAAATGAAGATATAACATCTTCAAAGGTTAAAATCTCCTTATCGAGTACTAAAATGTATTATTACCATTTTTTTAGACACTAAACCTTGATTTCCCTTGTTGTATGAACTTGTAATTGGCATTATGGTTGTGGCATTGTGTGAACTAATAGATCCTTGTCCTCCTTTCCCTTCAAATCTTCAAATGTATTAAAGTCATCTAATACTTGAAAAGGTTTGCCAATTAAGGTTGGTTCAAAAGATTGTAGTCTCTAAAGTGATCATGCATCATCCACTCTCCAAACACTCAATAGTTAATTATTTTACCCTTTTGTTCACAAATAATGCCTCTCACCTTTGCCTTATTAATCATGTGAGTATCAAGAACTTGCATTCTTTGGTTATTTACCATTCACATTGTTTCCTCCTTAATGATGAACTTTTCATTGTTTGTGTGACAATATTTATAGCCATTTCTATTAATACATGGCCCAAAAAACTTTTACACTTCTACCTCCTCCAAATCCTTTTTTATTTGTAACTACTTGGGTGATGGCCCTTGTTACATAAGCCATATTTTTCAAAGAATTTAATTTGGAAACAATTTTTTTCTTATCAAAGATGATTTTCGTTAGTGTTCCATATACAACAAAGCTACCCAAGATGATATTGTGGCTTTTGTTTTGATTTTTTAACCCAAACTACCTTCTACATTAACTATCATGTTGTATTTGCAAAAATAGTAAAAACCTTTGCATGCATTTAAATCATTTATAACATTTTACAACACTTACAACAAGTCATTTGAATATACGTTAGTGTGAATTTCTACCACACTAAGGCTCAAAAATACATATTTCTTGATGTATCCCATTGATTTAATAAAAATGGTATAAGAAAAAAAATTATAAGGTTTGAGGTTTCTATTAGTAATCAATGTTAGTTATTTAACACTAACAATAGGGTTGATGCATGGTTGGGTGGACCAATTTGGGTGCCACACAAGCCAATTTTGCCTTGTGGTTGCCATTGCAATGCCCAGGTCGCTTTATAGGTTTTTAAATTTATTAAAATGGACTTGGTTTAAAGATCCTAACTTGAATATTTACATGATGCATAAAATCATTTTACAATATAAAAAAATTGTACCTAGTGGACATCCTAATGATTTCACAGTTATTAATGGTAAATATTCAATTGCCATTTCTTATAATTTACTAAAGGATGAAGTTATTTGGGTAGTTAGTTCTTGAGGATAAGGTGATTAACATGAGTGGGCCAATCATCTAAGGATTTGAAAAGGAGATTAAAATAAATACTTACATGCAACACCATGGAAGTAGGAATGGGATTTGGCCTACTATGGCTCACAATTTTGATCAATCTCCAATTTTTTTACAAGTTTCATTGAAATTTCACAAAATTGCAAGACAAATGAGTTTTAATTTGCAACTTTTGCAAGCAAAAGAGGCCAAACATCAAGTGTTGGATGCATGGCAACATGGTATGGATGAAGCTATAAGTCAAGGGGTTGGTTTTCAAGTGGCCAAAGCACTTCTATTCACCAAAAAAAATGATACAATTTTTTTTTAATTCAAAACACATGGTAGAAAGCTATACAAGGAGTAATTTGTAGAAATAGATGTTACAAAAGAAGAATTCATCTCAGATTGGGCCAATGTTAAAGTTTGAGAAAAGCTTAACAAGGTTCAAAAAATGTTGGAGAAATTTAGAATGGGAAAACTTGAATCCACAAAATATGCAATGCTAGTTAAATGGATTTTAGTTGGAGACAAATGTTTGTGGGCTTTCTTTGAATTTCACAAAGGACATAGGCTACACACTATGATTAAAAAGCTACTACATGGTTGGCAAATAATCACAAAGAAGGACATAACCTAGTGTGTTCAATTCTTTTACAATAGTTTTTATTCAAACGATTTAACAATGGAATGTAATGTTCAGGCAAAGGGACAATGTTTAAAAATAATTCTTATTGTGATAACTAAAAAATCTAACATGACCTTAATTTAGGAGCTCTTAAAAGGAGAGGTACACTATTAAACCATGGAATTTGGTAACCTAATTATCGTCAAAAAAAAAGGTTGTCAAATAAAAACATGAAAATAAAACCTATCTTCTATTTACCTACCATCATGCAACAACCATCATCATGCACATATTGTCATCGACAAACTTGAAAGAAGACCTCCAACTACCTACAAACCTTCGATAGTTGTTACCTACCATCTACAACACATATAAACCCTTTATAGCTATTGCCTACTGTCTACATCAACTTTACCTTCCCTACGAATTTCAAATTTCATGTTTACTGGTTGTTACTTTCCAATGACAACTACCATCTTGTGGCAGAATGCACTTTCTATTCCAATAGCAAGTATATAAAATATTTTCATTGTAAAAAAAAAAAACCAAACTAATAAACTTATAGTCTACATCAACTAAAAATAAACTATTTTCTCTACCTTCCTAGAGGTCAATACAAATAAAAAGAAATAATGCACGTGTTGATTTGACACAACTTTCAACCATTATCAATCGCATAACACCAAATACAATATTCTTGCATCTTTTTTTTTCTCTTCACATACACAAGTATGCTTTTAATGCTAATGATCTAATCTTTTCATGTTTTAATGGTTTAATGAAAATTTTCACTCCTCTCAAAAAATAAATAAGGAACTTAAAAATGATGTTTACCACACAAAGGTTGAATCCTTATCTTCATAGATTTCCTTATCCTTTTAAATCTCTTCATCCTAATCCCTTCCACACATCTTAATTGAAGGAAATCCATACATCCCTTATCCACTTTGATTAATTAACCTAGATGGCTTCATTTCTTAATAAATAGAAGATGATAAGTAAAATATTTACCACTATCAACTAAATAATTACTAGAATGCCCTTCTAAATGAACTAAATAAGGATATTATTTTTAGTAATTCATTTTATTTTTAATAAAATTCCTCCCATACTTAATTTCTAATTATTTTGCCCCATGAAGGTAATTCATTGTACTGATGGTACTACTGTTAAAAAACACCTTCACTTTAGAATTTTCCTATAATGGTTTTACCATATGATGGTAATTACCATCTAGCAATGATACTATTATCTCTTAACAACCATAGTGTTAAGACAATTTTCTACCTTTAACATACACATAACAACTTTTGGTTTCCCAAAGCATAAACCTACGAACATGGATCGCATTCCCATGGAATTTTTCCAAGAATTGTGGCTCGAAATAAACAGAAATATTAAAAACCTTTTCCAAAAAACATTTCATGAAGGACTTTTGCATAGGGACACAAAGGTGGGTCTGTAAAAGAGCACAATCACACTCACATGTACCATTAGTATTCATAACCTCTGTTTAATTTTTTGAATTTTAGATTGTAAAAGATATATTAAAAAGATATATTTATGAATTTTTATTGTGAATACATTATGTACATATTTAAAAAAATCATAATCAATTCAATGAGTGAAAAATACATAATTTACATTTTTAAGGACTTGTAACCACTACTTAAAAGTAGTTTTGACACAAAAAGCACAATTTGAAAATATTTTTTATGACAAATTTTGGGATTTTTTAATATACACCTTAACTTTATAGTATTAAATTTTTTTTAAATAAATGTTTTCTTGAAAAAAGGATAAAAAGATTCTTAAAAGATTCTTTTAAAAAACAACGAAAAAGCAATGGTCTAAGGGGGCATGTGCGGTTCCTTATAGCGTGGTTGGATCCAAACACTCATACCCAGGTTAGGAAATTGAAATTTAATTGACAATTATAGACCAATTTTTGTATTGGGTTCCATTTACAAAATAACCTTTAAGACCTTGGTTAATTGACTTTAGCCTTTTCTATATTTCTCATGGATAAGGCCAACACAAACAAGCTTCATGCAAGGGAGGTGCATCTTGGACAATGTTTTCTTGACTTTTGAAGCTATGGAATGGGTTAAAGAAATTGAATAAGATTTAGTCATGTTTTTACTAGACTTTGAAAAGGCTTATGACAAAATTAGTTGGACATTTTTACATGAATGTATGAGAAAATTAGGTTTCTTGAACCTATGGAGATGTTGGACTACATTTTTGTATAAGGAGGCTAAGACCACAATGGTGGTGAATGGGGAAAAGGGAGAGGCATTAATGAAAAAAATTCACCAAAGATGTTTTTTAACACCATACTTGTACCTATTTGTAACAGATGTTTTGGGGTACATGATATCTAATCCTGCATATGGAATAGAGGGATTGACATTATCAAATGGCAAACAAGTCCATATTAAATGTTTGTAAATGATACAACATTATTTTTGAAGGCTACACCTTAATTTGTAGAAAACATTCCAAATTTTGCAAACATTTTGCGATGCATCAAGAGGAAGGATTAATTGGCATAAGTCTTGTGCCAAATGGGCATCCAAGGAGGCAAGACATTGGTCTTAGGGGGAGGACAAAGGACTAATTTGGTTAAAAGTAGATAACAAAACCAAATAATTAGGTTTCCCCATTGATTTCAACATGCCACAAAAGGAAAAAGACAAGGTGTTATAGTAGGTGCAGGGCAAACTAGTTGTATGGAGATTTAGGAAAATATCTCTTGCAAGAAGAATTTTAGTGATCCTAGCTTCCTTGTGGTATATAGCATCATGTGCAGATTTGTCTATTTCTACCTTGAAAAAAATGAAAACCCTCGTTAGGGATTTTGTTTGGTCAAGTCAAACAAAGGGCAAAACAAGGGCAAAATACCTATATTACCTTTGGTAATGGGGGGGGGATCAAGATTTTTGATCCATAAGCTTAAGCCATGGCACTTCTTGCAAAAATGTTGGTTAGGGGATTTATTCTAAGTCTAAAGCCATGGAAGATTTTTCTTCATGATAGAGAGTAAACAATTTCAAATAACTTTTTAGAATATTATTAAGGGTAGAACTATGTTGTCTTGTTGGATAAACTAGATGGGAATATTGGATAGAAAATTGGGTTATCCCTATTGGACAAATTGGACAAAGGTAGTTTCAATGATTGATAGGGTGGACATAGGTGGAAGATGACTATGTCGGATTAGGATTGATGAGGTTTGATTCAAACTAGTTTATGGTAGGAATTGAGTAGATCTTTAGAGAAGAATTGTGGGGAAGGATTATTATGAGAATAGTTTTTTGGAAAGGTGTTAGGGTTTGAGAAAAAAAAAAAGTTTTGAAATGGAAAAACTCAAGTGAGATTTTTTAAAAAATTTAATGAGGAAGGACAATGTTATTATAATATGCTTTTGTTTGCATTTTTTTGTTTTCTGATTACTATGAAAATCTAATTTTGTTTTCAAATCATTGAAGAAATCAAAATTGTATAAATTTGTGTTCTATAATGGATTTTTGGTTGAATTTTGTTTCTGATTTTTATAATTTGTTATTAAAATTTTTGTATAAAGAAAAACATGTTAAAGAATATATTTAAAATAAACATAGTGTTAGAATATTAATGTTTATTAAATACATTGACATGCTTCAACAGGATGGCTCATGATAGCAAAGAAGGTGATTATTTAAGATTCTCCACTATGGCAAGGAATTTGGTCTACATGGTGTAAGGTGAAGGTAGGGATTGCACAACAAAAACCAATGAATAAAAATGAGATGTTATGGTTACCCTTGTTTGGGAACTCAAATTATGTAAAAATGATTGTCATGCACTAGAAAAAAAACATGTATTTTTGACTAGTTTCTATGACTATAATAGTTGCAAGCGAAATTTGTGACAAAAATCTCATTAGTCAATTTGGACAAGTTGCACGAAACATTAGTTGCAAATGATAAACGATATTGGATTAAAAAAAAAATCAACAAATACAAGTTCATCTTTTGACTCCATTGTATACATATTGTCACATGCAACTGCAATTGTCGCAACCCCACTTTGAGGGAAGTGTGAGGTAACCACTCACACTCCTGAAAATGGGACTTGGGAGTCCTCCAGGACTCTCGAAAAAACTCAAAACGCAATTGCAGGGGTCAAAACACCTCACATCAAGACGTTTTTTATACCATTGAAAAGGTCTTGAAGTGTAGATGTCCAAAATGGCCTCGCATGAATCATTTGGACATCTGCAGCATGAGTTATGGTCGAAAGAAGGGCCAAAAGTCAAATTGACAATTTGACTCCCGACCACTAAAAGTTAGGAATCGACCCGATCCCGGTGTGTGCAGGTGGATTACAACACATCGTTGACAGCTCTCAAGGAGAGCTACAAGTTTGCTTTAGACCTTGTCCCAATCGGAGGTTGGGGCGAGAAGTTATGAACACCCAAAGTCTTGGGAGTCCAAATCGGGACAGTTTCGGGACTCCATTTTGGAAGTCCCGAGAAAAAGTGCCATTCAGATGCAAGTGTGATGGTGAAACACAGAGAATACTATATGGGGGAAGGTGGTGGCTTCCCTTGAGTCCGGGTTGTGGTGAGTCAAGTGAGTCCAGTGTTGCCCGTGGCTTGTCCTAGCACCAAAAGTGCTTTAGAATATGATCTAACCAACTTATGGTTGGTTTTGGATGCAAGACCGAGTAACTAAATAGCTTGTCCCTCTTCCTAGTCTAATCCTGGAGCTTCCAACATGCCTCTCTTACCCCCTTTAGTGTTGGAAGCTGGGAGCGTGCCTCGAGTCCCCCATATTTTCGTAACTTGAGTGACTTAGCCCCAACTTGGGGCTAACTAGGAACTTGGGAACGTGTCAACAATGTAATTATTTTGGTCACAATTAAAGCAAATGATGTGTTACCACATGTTTTAATATTAATTAATTTAAAATATTATTATTATTATTATTTTGAAATAATCTAGGACGTTCAATTCAAATGTTTGGATGATCCTATATAATGACACGTGGCCCAAATGTAAATATGCCACATGGCACTTTAAAATGAATTTAATACAAAATATTAATATTAGGTTGGTAGGTGCTTAGGTAGGTACATAAATAGGTGCCTACAAACCTAGGCTACATACCTACCTACCTACCTACTTAGGTAAAAAGGTAGGTAGGTAGGTAGGTCTACATTCCTAAGCTAAATACTTATTCATATAATTAAGTACTTAGGTAGGTAGGTACATAGGTTGACCTAAGTGGGTAGGTCATACTATGTACCTACCTAACTAGGTAGATAAATAGGTTGGGGAGGTTGATAGTTTAAAATTGTGCATAACTTTTCTTTTTCTTTTTGTCATGCTCATATACATGGCCTCATACATGACAGTTTTCTACAAGCATGCCAATCATGCCTTTTAGGGTTAATGTATGCTCTTAGGGTAATGTACGTTTGTAGGTTACTATATGCTATTAGGTGTTTTAGGGTTATGGCTTGTTTAGGGTTTGAACTTGTTGGCGACCATATAAAAGGCCAAGCTTTTTCCTTTTTTTATTAATTTTTCTAGAATTCCTTTGTCAGGGAGAACTTCCTCCATAGTTAAATTGGATTTTTAGATGCTCATGACGGCTATTACACGGCCACCATTTACATACACTACGTTTTTTTTCTTTTTTTACAATTTAATACTTGAGAATTTCATCTTAGCCTCCTCTTGTGCATTATATATATATGTGCGTGCATATCTTTTTGGTTGATTATTTTCTACCATTGACTGGTTTTTGTCTTTTTGTTTAGTAGATTTTACTATGGATTTACACCCTTACGACACTATGCATCACAACACTAGACATCACAATATTTTTTATTAAGCCTTTTGATTAGTTCATCCCATGTGCACAACTTTCTTAATGTGAAATTTGAGGACCACACCCCTTGTTTATATAGTGTTCAAAATAAGAATGATGAATAAACAATATGAGATAAGTTTTGAAGTTGTAACTTTTTCATAAACTAAATTGCAACTGAACCTTATGGTGGGACCCCGACCTCCCATAAATGCCATAGCGTCATCAGTATTCGTCAAATTTAGAAAATGAAAACGACAATCTACTCCTTTCGCCGAGATTTATCTAGAACCATAAAGACCTTTTCCAGTTGATGTGGCGACCTAATGCATTGTATTGACTAATCTAGCCTCAAGGCTGTGATGATTACTCGGAAAAAAATTTCAATATTGATTTCTAAGGTGGTCTTGACGCGATGACCACCTTCTTCTTGGGGCGTCCCGGCCTCACCTTGACCGGCGTTGATGGAGCTAGTGCATTTGGTGCTAATTCCACCATCGCATCTACCACTGCAAGCTCCCGCTTCTTCTTGTGTGTCACTAGGGGTGCCTACTCCTGTTCATCGTCAATCTGCACACGGAGAACACTAGGAATCTTGGGGTAGTACGGCAGGTGTTCGAGGGGAATTGAAAAGTACTTATTGCCCAGGGATATCAACTTCTTCTCAGTGAATGGTAGCACGGGTGCAATCAACAAATGGATAGGCAGGAACGTTGCTTGTTCGATTGTGATAATGATAACGTTAAATAGATTGAATAGAAGTGATTGACAAATCAAGCTGATATTCGTGGCATTTACCAGTGGTACGTTGATGGCCTCATTGTCCGGTGTTGAGCATAGGGATCACATGTTAACATGGCCTTCATTGAACTCAAAGAAATAATTGAATGTATACCGAGCAAGCAATGACTTGAAGTGCTTCTTAAGGATGGGACCCCAACCGACATAGCACGGGCGCCGCGCATCATGATGATCAATGAAGCTTGCATGAACCCCCTTGACCTCATTGACGACCTCAATAATCACCATTGGAAAGTAGAAGTTTTTGCCCTGCATCATATTGCGGCACCATGTGATGACCTGATCGGCGATATTATGGGAATGTCCTGGGATCAGGTACACCAACATGACCTTCGAGTAGAACAAGATGGAAAGTAAAGCGAAAAACTACATGATAAGCTACAACTTGTTCAGATCAACACAATTGTTGAGGATTACGAGCAAAGTTTTCGGCATCACTATCTTACGGTTCAACAGCGTCTTGAATTTCTCCAGATGGTAGGTGAATCGCAAACTACATAGGGCATCAACATCCTTGCCTTGAACTCACTCATCATAGAAGAACACATCGCTATTGTTGCTAATCAAATCAACAACCACAAAATTCGACACCATGAGGTTAGAATTGAAATAATCGACCGATGGGCGCAAATGCCCATAATGAGGCATGGAAAAACTGCTACCAGAATCTTCAATCTGGATTTGATTTTGAAGCACAACAATCAAGAAAGTCATGTTGCTATCACCGCCATCATTATCACAACGCTCATCATCATAGTGATTAGGGATTATGGTAGTTAGAACAAGCTAATTAGGGGTATGATGCCGAATGAACTCTTTCACGAAATTTGACACCATGCGATGTTGACCAATGGCGGCATCCAAATGTGTCTCCTTCTCCATCAATAGGCCATTGCATTTGTCAGTAGGAAGGTCATTACGTTTGAGCTAGATATTGATTCAAACGCAGCAGTCGCATACATCCTCAACTGAGTGAATTAAATGAAGGCTAGGATAGAAGATGTGCACATACTGAATCCATTTTGAATACGATACAACGCACACACCATCATTGGAGGCTTTGATCTTGGCCTTGTAGCGCTGGTGCAATTTGGTGAAGGTTAGAATTGCATCAAAAAGATACTATTTCAGGCGACGATGTGTGCAAAGGAACCCGTCCTCAACCTCCCATGTTTTAGCATCTACCTTGATCGCGTCCAAGTCACTATCATGGATTGCATGAGTAGGAATGTGAGGGGGACGACAGGTATGTAGCGTGTCAATGTCGTTTTTCAGGACATTATGCAATCAATTAATCCTAGCATTGTCGACTAGAATGATGGCTCAAATCTCACATTCGAAATATTTGCTCTAGAAAAGATTGATTACAATGCCTTTTGATTGCTACCATTTGGAACTGGCCCAATGCGTTGCCATGGAAATCCAATCGGCCTGGATCTAATCGATCGCCTCCTGACCCATCTTCGAAATGACCTCTTGTAACACGTTCGCCTTGCGATTTGATGGAAGGTGACATTGTCGTTGCGGCACAGTCTAATGGGAACCACCAACTCCGCCTAATTGGCGATGAATGTCATGAGCCTACAACACTGACATTGACGTAGCATTGCTGCTCGATGTTGCACATGTCAATGTCACTACAGATTTAGTTGGAGAAGGAGCAACATTTTCGATGCTACTAGTGCCACGTCCATATCAATCAGGTAGCCAGTGATAATACTATTTCATCTTTGGGCCAAAAGTAGCTAGGGAATTTAACGAAAAATTCCTCGACCTCCCTGTACGTTTGCATCATGGGGTTTAATGATTTGCTTCGCCAATCATCATTGTTAGGATAATTAATCAAGCAATGCATGCGACCGTTCAATGCTTCATAGCATTCCTCCTCACTCATCATTGATGATTTGGCTACTGCAGCAACAAAATGCGCACCAAGTAAGACCTCACACCCAAAAAAAATCATTAATTGCCCATTTGAAGATGGGTTTATTTGGGATCCCGGGGTCCTGCCATAAAGTTCAACTCCAAAATTTTCCTCATGTCTTTTGTTCTTAATTTTCAGATTTGTAAACAATTCAAGTACATGGCTCATCAAATAATTAGATAACCATTTAATTAATAATGATTAAATTTAAAATATATTTAAAATATAAAATACACCCTACAAATATTAAGTATTCATTATCAATTACTTAAATAAATAATAACTTCTTAATATTTAACTAACTAGCTATTTAATTTTTCACAAGTTGTTAATATATAACTCAAAGATAAATAAATAACTAAATTATATATATAGTCAAATTATATATAGTATAATTAATGTAAAAATAAATTTTTAAATTTATTTTTAAAACATAATTTTTTTATAAAAAAATTCAAATTATAAGTAATGAACGAACAATTGTTCTTAAAAAACATTCCTACACAATTTTTTTAAAAAGTAATATTAAAATAGTTATATTTATTATCATAAAATATCTAAAATTTTTATCATAAATAAGTAATTAGAGAATTTTAAAAAAATAAAAACTTAAATTAATTTATAATAATTCCTGAAATTACAATCATTACCATAGTTATTTTAACTACATTATAATCTTTCCAAAAATTTAATTCAGATTTAAAGTTGTAAATTACAGATTGCGAATAATTATGCATATACTATAATTAATTCTTATCTGAAGTAATTATAATGATTTTAAAGTAATGTAACATTAATTACAGTAATTAATGTCTTTTACTGTAAGAATATAAAATATATAATGTGAAAATATATGTTTTAAAAATAATTATTTAGTGTAACTTATAAGTAATAAATATAATCATTTATAATTACTTATAAAATTGATTCATTATGGATAACACTAGTAGAAAAATGCCTTTAAACTCAATCAATAATTTTCGAATTGAAATATTAATTTTAGATTCCAAAAAAAATTTAAAATTCAAATTTCATTTTTTAGATGAAGTAACTCTTTGAATTTAAATTAAAAATTTCAGACTTGAAATGTCAATTTTCAGATTCAAAGTTGAAATATTAATCATGAAAGTCCAAAATAATAATTTGGAATTGCAATTTCAAGTTTCGAATAAGATAAGTTTTTGAATTTAAATTTAAAAACTCAAAATTGAAATAATTGAAAATAACAATTTAGAATTAAAATATCAAAATTTAGATCACATAAGCTTTTTGAATTTAAATAAAAAATATTAAAATTTAAAATAAGTTTTCAAGGATTTGAAATAGCAAATTTTAGATTCAATTATTAAATTTCAAATTCAACTAATCCTTTAAAGAATTGAAATATAAAATTTCAAATTCAAATAATAATTTTTGGATTCAAATGTTTTTAAATTATATATATATATATATATATATATATATATATATATATATATATATATATATATATATATATAAAAAAAAAAAT
>Ga0116227_10000801_pt1 | contig 65299 bp, 40 predicted proteins | sample S1TSphgellanicum_FD_89693 | JGI IMG/M metagenome (GOLD analysis project Ga0116227, IMG submission 89693) | Host-associated microbial communities from peat moss isolated from Minnesota, USA - S1T2_Fb - Sphagnum magellanicum MG | ecosystem: Host-associated > Plants > Peat moss > Unclassified...
ATTTTACATTGTTTATAACATTTCAAGCTATTTGTTATTTTCATTCATAATCTCAACCTCTTGCATCTAGCACCATTCTTGCTACATGTACAATCAAATTGCATTTTCCGCCGTCTATTACTAATTTCCCTGATCTATACTTGAATTTGCATCTACTCCCACAAGCTTATTGTTTAGCTACATCCTTTCTACCTCTAAAACATGTTTACAAACGTGAAACCTTTATTCTATAATGGAAAGAAGAATCGACACCAAATGTCACACTAAACACTTTAAAATCAATGATTGAATACACATTAATCTCAAGCATACTAAATAGAATTTGTGAAATGACGAAAAAACCTTTGGAATATCCAAGAGATGATACCAAACTAGACCCCCTCTAGCATTTGCTTGAAATCAAAACATGGGGAATAGAATGGAAAGGGGTAATTGACAAAACATATGAATGGGTGGCATGTCAATGGGCTAACGCAAAAATAAACAAAGAAAGTCTTGCATTGCTCAAACAGATTATACACATTTTAAAGGAAAATATGGAAGATTACAATTTGGTGATGTTTACACATGCCATGGATTTCTTCAAAGAACACACAAGTTTGAAGAAGCCAGTTTTAGAACATTTTTTTACAAGCTTTCTTAAGCGATTTGTCAATAAAAGATTTGGTAACGCTTGGCAACTTGCTTTCAACAGAGTTCATGAAGCCCCAAAGATGATTGTATGCAACTCTAGGATAGCAAACCTAGGTGCCACCTAAACTCAAAAACAAAATGTTAAAATAGTTAGTGAATCATCGAATGATAGGGTTGGCCGCAAAACTACGAAACTTGTATGACAATTGAAAAAAAAAAATGTCAGCAAATGATCGAAGAACCAAAATCCAATCATTTCCATTACATTATGGTTCAAAAGATGTCATAATAAAAATTTATTCAAATTATGTGATGTTAAAATAAAATATTATTTAATAAAAAATAAAAAATGAAGATTGACATTGAATGTTATACAAATCCATAATGACTATTGAAACAAAGTCACATCAAAGCATCAATTGTAAATACTCACTTTTGTGGTAGTTAAAACACATCCAATTGTTTTGCCATTTAATGAATCAAATGTTCTATGTATGCATTTGTAATTGGTAATTCTCGAAATGAGAAGAAAGTAAATGTGTTTAGAGTTAAAGATCTAAAAATCTAAAAATCTATGAGAATGGTGTCCAATCTCAAAGAGAAGAACTGGCACGAAGGCGCACATCCTGAAACATCTCACAATAATTAAAGATCAACAAGAAAATATTTGCAATGACTGATGAGTAAAATAGTAACCAATCAAATAATGGAATGTTAGTAACTAACTAGCATAAATGCTCACATCCAAAATAGTAAGAGGGACGTTAGAAAATGCTAAAACAAAATGGACACAAACCTCCTCAACAATTATATATAATGAGAAAGGGGCATAGTGGATGCATAACTTTTCATTGCAAGTGTAGTTTTGGAGTTGTAAGAATGTTTGTTAGAATTCCTCGAAACTTGGATTTGTATTCAACATTGGATTAGAGATAGATGAAAGTGATAAATGCAAACTACAGTGTTAGAGTGGGATATTGGGCATCAAAAAATAACATGCAAGAATACAAAGTCTACGCCATAATGATACGAATGTTTGACCCGATTTTTGTGAACAACTTGCAACCAATTCTCTGTGACAATCTGTGGCCAACTGAATCAACAATCCGCAACTACAAGACTCGTTTATTACACCAAGCATAATATCTATTGGGGACGAATAGAGCAAACCAATATTCATTGGTAGAAGCCTCATGCAAAAAATGGCTTGGAAATGAAATTGATCTAGATGACAATGAATATGAGTTGTTTATTTTAAAATATGATGTAAACCAAGACAAATTGGTAAAATAGAAAGGAAAAACCCCAGAGGAGGAGGAAGGAACCATAGTGGAGGAAGGAAAAAAGCCAAAAACACCATTGCAATTGGCATCTTAAGAAGGAGAAGACTCAAAAAGCTTGAATAAATAATGTTGCTAGTCAAACAATGGAATCACTATTGAATCGTGACATTGAAAGGAATGCTAGTCACCATCATATGTCTGTGATTACAAGCACACTTACAAATGAAGACCATAAGCAAAATTGTAAATATCCCATTTTTTGTAAGAATTTGAAAATGTCTAAGAAACAACACAAGACATTGTTGAGAAGCTAAAATCAATTGAAGTTGTTTCGCAATATTGACTTTTAATTTGTGGAAATAATTAGCGTAGGATGTTAAGGGACTAGTTACTTACAGTAATTATTAGTTAGTATATTTCTATTTACTTAGTTATTGTTTATAAGAATTATTAGTAAAATTACATAGTTTTTATCACCATTTGAATTCGAATAGAACATAGGATTGTTTTTTTTAATGTATATCTTTGGAGAAAAAAAAGAGATGAGGACCATTGTATCATTGTAGAACATGGAGTTTTAATGGAATATGAAAGAAATATACTTTGATTTTTGGAAAAGCTTTGTTTCCATAGTCAGAGCTTGTTGTTTTGGTGTTTTTATCATACTTTCATTACTAGATTTTAATTCTAAAACTAATTCTAAGTAGATTTGAATGAACAAACTTTGTTAATATTAGTTTTATTGCATTTTAGTCTAAATTTTAGACCAAAATATAGGATTAAAGATTTTATATTTACCATTTGGCAACCATCCCAGGGTCTAAATTTAGAATGTATTTCAGAATGTTGTTTATGTCTTATTGCTGAAATTTTTGTTTATATAAATAAATAGTGAACTTCAAAAAAAATTTGCATTTTTTTTCAAATCTTGATCATAATTTTTGTTTAGGAAGTATACTTAATAGAATAACTAACTATGAGAATTTTGTTCTAATGTAGAAGTTTGTTCAAATTTGAATTAGAATGTGGAAAGATTGAAAATAAAATTGTAACTAGAAGTTTGAGGAGACAATTAGATCATGTTGTATTACATGAACAAGTGGAAAATGGCATTGCCACTAGCAACAATTTGAATGCAAATCAGGTAGATCAGCGGTTTGAAACACCTAAAAAAGTTTTTCAAATAAAACAAAAACATTTATGGACAGAAAAAAAACTTGTAGGCCACATAATGCCTTAGGTAACACCAATTATTCCTCGTGAACTACAAATTGGTGAAGCATAAAGGCACACCAACAATCTACAACAAAACTCCAAGAGAGTAGAACGTTAGATTGAAAATGCAAACTCATAGGTTGAGTTTACATGAAGGAGTCAGGAATATGAACCTTGACAAAAAGTTATGCTAGAATCAACAAATTTAATGCAGCAACATGATTTTGATGTTTTGATTCAAGAAAAACAACAAAGACTCAATAAGTTAAAAAGGAACATGTTAAAAAGGGGGGAAATGGTACTAAGGTACAAATCTGCTTCACCTCTTTATTATCGAGAAGGCCAAAAGAATGAAGAGTTTGAATAAAGAGTTCAAAATTTTGAACTTCTAATTCATTATGTTGTTGAGCAAAAAGCCATAATTCAAGGTATTAGAATATCCAGAGGAGTTGAATCAATATCTATAATTAAACAAGAAACTATAGTCTTACTAAAAGTAGAACCAATAGTAATAGAAGGTGTTCCTATGGCTATAAGAGTGAGGAACAGTGAACCCAGGGTTAATCAACAAAATGGAAACATTATTAGTCGAGTTCCAAGGGATTGAAATAGAGGAATTCATAGTGTAAACAAAGTTCCAAAACCAAATTCTCCACGTTGCACATATTGCCATCAAATTGGGCATTAGATCAATGAATGTCCATTCATTGAAGAAAATTTGAGGCAAGGATTTGCCAAACATTTCCAAAATTCGAATCTAGAACCTACAAAAAAAGGGAATCATGGACGTATTGAGCCAAAGGATTTGTACCGTGAGAAAGTCAGAATTCCAAATAGATTTTAAAAACAAATCTGGAAAAATAACAGAGTAAAAATGAGAGTTCAGATTATGGTAGATGTAGTATCTATCTCTATAGCTCCCATACAAAGTTATCACATCAAGACAATATTGGAGTTACCTATGCAAGAACTTCAAATTTCAAAATGGAACCAATAACATCTGTGTCATTATATTATGTAGCAGTGCCCCGGTCTATAATTATAGTTATTGAAGCTCCATTTGTATTGATGAGGAAAACGAAACCCTTTATTTGGACCATAGACTGTCAAGAAACTTGGGATTATATCAAGCAAAAGTACATGGAAGCACTAATTCTAACACCTCCAAATTGGCAATTGGAATTTCATGTGCACACATGTGCATCATTGTTGGCAGTAGGTGCAATGTTGGCATAAAACCCAACTGATATGTATGATCAACTTATAATATATGCCTCTAGACTACTCAATAAAGCAAAATAGAATTATACTACTACAAAAAGAAAAGCCTTAGCAATGGTTTATGTTTTGCATGAATTCAAACATTTTTTGTTGGGAAACAAATTTTTGTTTTATGTATACCATATGGCTTTTGAATATTTGGTCTCAAACCATAGGTGTCAAGAAGGATAGAAAGATGGTTGTTGTGAACACACGTGGTTCCTAATGTTTTGTTTAAATTGCCAGATAATTCAAAACCATTGGGTGTCCTAGATCGGACTATGGATGCATCATTATTTTTTGTAAAACCTACATGGATGTAGGAAGTGAAAACCTATTTAGAAATGAGTCAAATGCTAGAAACTCTGAACTTGGTTCAAAAACAAAAGTTGGCTAGAAAGGCAAAACCTTTTACTTTGAAAGATGTTTGACCACCTCAAAAGCACAAATTGTTGTACAGGAACTACATGGAGTGGTTGGAAGACATTTTGCTACAAATATTACTACAAAGAAAATTTTGGATGCAGGATATTGGTGGCCGATTTTATTCAAAAATACTCATGATTTTTGCAAATGTTATGACAATTGTCAAAAAATTGGAGGACTAAAAATAAAAAGTTTTGCCAAATTGGTAACAATACTTCTAAAGGAACCTTCATGAAGTGGGGTCTAGTTTTTATAAGTCCAAGTTCCATTGAAGATAATTATGAGTTGATTGAATAAGTTAAATATTTTTAGGAGTTGCAAGGTGACAAGGATTAAGTAATTCACCTTAACCTTAAACCAAAAAAATTTATTTATCACATTGTTCTTGTCCAACTAACCAAATGACCTTTTTTTTGTTCGATGTGGTAGGTTTGGTGATTTATAGATTAGTTTTTGGAGCTCAACAAGTTGTTGGAGGTTTTTGATTTCTTGTGCTTCTATTTTGTGGGGTTGGGGTGGTTTGTTGTTTGTGTGGATGTTGTTTTGTTTTTTGTGGGCAACTTGTAGTGTGATGGGCATGGTTTTATAAAGAACTAGGGTTCAATTCCCCTACAAGTTACTATATGTTTATTTGTTTAAACATTCATGTTCAACTTGTTGTTTACAATTATTATACATATATACAAGTTATTATGATTTTGAAAACTAGCAAATGCATATTAGGCAATGAATTTAAAAAAATCATGAATGCATAATGGTTTATCCAGATGCATATTTTTATATTAAGAGGAATTTTAAATTTTGTTTTATTCATACCCTGTGGATAGGTTTAAAATCTTATAACTGGCCAACATTAGTTTATACATAGGTAAAGGTTAATTTTATTACCTACTACCAACTCACTTGGTTTTAGTAGGTAGGTAATAAAATAATGCAACTAAACTAACCACTGTGGTTAATTAGGGTATTGGAACCCAACAAAAAATTGTTTCCTAACCATTTGCCATCCATCTTTTATGGTGTACTATTGGTGTTAGTATATTATGGCTTAATCTTATTTGTAAATTAATTCATGTAAGGTCCTAAAGCATGATTCACACCTAGTGTCAGTGAAAAATTGTTAAATTATGATAACACTAACATAAACATTAAAATTGACACTAACATAGTTATTATAATTAACATGTTAAATAATGATGGTGTTTTATCACATTCCATTCTCACCTACAAGTGGTGCTACATACCTTTACTTTTTTAGTTATTTTAACATCACAAAGGATTCACACCAAGAATGCCCTAAAGGTATGTAGCACCATCATCGTTGTTTTTTTCAACAAAAATTTGACATTTATCATCATCATTTTTTGGTGTGAAAGTTTACATCATCTTGAGGTGATTTCTTGGCATCCTCTCTTCAATTACACCATCGTTGTTGTGTCACCATGCCTTCATCGTTATTACACCATTGCTATTATGTTATTGTGTTATTGTGCCATCATTGTTATTGTGCCATTATTGTTGTGTTATTGTGTTATTGTGCCATCACTATTGTGTTCTTACGTTGTTATGCCTTCATCACTATTATGCTTCGTCACTACTAAACCATTATTATTATGCTAATGTGTTGCTATTGCAAGAGTTGCACCATCGCATTTTTTTAGCTTCTAATGCATCTACAACCAACTATTATAACTTTGGCAACTAAATTATTTCTTTTATGTTTTCTTCAATTTGAGTTTTCTTCTTTGGTTTTTTTGTTAACATGATTTTTATTGTGTTGTTGTTGAAAAAGTTAGGTTGTTGTGGCCTCATTGTTACTCCACCGTCACATGTGTGCCCTTATGATGGAAGATTTAAAGTTTACTAATGTTGTTGTAGTATCTTGTTTAATTTTCATAATCAAGCTCCTACAACAAATGATCACTAAAGAAAACATGGATATTTTTTCAAGTTCAGATAGGGTTTTCCAAAACAATTCCACTAAAGTTTACATGTTGGCTGTCATAGCTCTTCATCAGCATCACATGATAAATATTTTTAGTTTGTTCCCTGACTTGGGGCATCGGGTGAAACCAAGATCTATTGTTTGGTTTTCAAGGTTTTTATTTACAAAGTATGATGATCATTATTGGGTGCAAAATTTCAAAATGGCAAAAGGGATTTTGTTTGACATTGTTAATCAATTGAGACCTATGGTAGCAAAATAATTAACAAAATATCGAAGTTCAATTCCTATAGAAATCCAAGTGGCATGTGCAATTTACAAGTTGGTACATGGTGTTAGTTTTTTTATTTGTTCAAAACTTTTTATTGTGGGCAATCCATGGTTTATTTTTCCTTCATGAGGTTGTTTATGCCATCAACAAGACCTATAAGAGTTTGATTTCATGGCTAGAAGGAAACAACATGCAAATTGTCATGATGGATTTCAAGACTTGGTGTGGTTTAATTTTTGTGCAAGGTGCCATTGATTGAACACATGTTTCCATAACCAAGCCTTCAGGACCTTTTGATGAAGATTATTTTTACCATGTGGGTATAACAGGATTGCCTAAGCTATTGTTGATATCAAAAAATATTCATTGACTTGTTTGTTCGACTTTTTGGTAGCACGAATGACTTTAGAGTGTTGAGGTGGTCTTCATTGTATAGATATGCACAATATCAAGGCCTTTTTCATCATGATAGAAGCATAAGTGAATCCACCTTCACCTGAATGCGGGTTTGGGTTTATGCACCCTCCCCTATTGTCAACACCAACATAAAGAGGACTATTTCTAGGAACAAATTGTGGATAAAGAATCCATTGAATTGCACATGTAAACATAGATGGAATAATGAAATGTGGTAATTGAAAGTGATTAGATAATTGAATTTGATGGAAATGTTAATTCATTGGATAGAATAGACCACATTTGAATAAATGAAATTATGTCAACAAAATTATAAAATTCAATTGGACATTTCAAAATATGCATGTTCTTTAATGATATCCATCACCAAATGGCAATTCTAGATTATGGAAATCACATTAAAAAATATAAATGTAGATAATATTTGTGCAAAGATTTCATTTGAATATGGGAACACAATTTGCAATGAATTTTCACAATGCAAGGACCGAAAAATGGAGAGCTTTATCCTTAGATGAACAAATTATGTTTATGGAAAAGATGATGCAAACAACATACAAAAAAATAATTTAACTATGATAATTTTCAAAATAGAGTTGAAAACAAAATCCAAGAAGTAGGAGAAAGAGCTTAAGAGAGAGCTCAATCAATCAATTATCTTCCACCAAAAGATATAGTCTGAACTTTCAATTGTTTCATCATTAATGAATCTCAATACTATACTACCATACTTCCTTTTGTTATTAGAAGATGGAGGCATGGAGTAGGTGGCCATTTGTCAAGCGATGCCTTTTGCATATTCTTTTGCCTAAACCCCAAAATTTTCCTTGAATTCACGCTTCTATTTTATATTAGTGTCATAAGGGCAATCAAAGTACTAGCTGCAATACAGAAGGTGGGTAAGGGTCCAATCCTTGAAGAGGTCCTTCCTGAACATGCTACTTTCAACTTTAGGATCACACCAAATCCTCAGAAGTGGAGGAAGAGTTCAAATAGCCTAAGTGGCCAAGAGTACATGTGAAATATACCTACAAACCAACTAAGTTCAATATGGGCATCTGAAGGCAAAAAGAAATGAGGGGAATATAAACACAAATTAGGTGTATTACTATAAACCACATGCTTGAAGGCCTCTTCACCACTAGTCTGTTGGTTCCAAATCTTGCTTTTAAGTATTGCACCTTTATACTTGAATTCATGGAAAAAGATAGTTTCCCACAATTCAAGCCTCCAATGACTTATGAAATCCTCTAGGCTCTATATTGAAACAAATTCAAGGATGCAAACCCTTAGGTTCATCACTATGTTATCAAAGAATTTCTTTGCTTCTACTTCTAGTGTAATGAAAAAGAACATTATTGAGCATCAAAGTTCATTGAGATGGAAAGAAATAAACATTCTTATTCCACAATAAAAAGAGGATCAATCACGGGTACTTGGTACCAAAAAATTGCCTCATGGAGCCATTTTTCAAAAATAGCATCTAACATGCTAACCTTTGGGAACTTTTGAGCTTCCTTCAGGACCAAGGATTGATTCCACTTATTGACTGAAAAACCTTCTACTCACTGCTCACTTGAGAGGAGACAAGAAGTTGTAGCTTTTCTGTCATCATTTCAAGATTTGGATCCATAATAAACCTTGTTTTCTAGAAAATTCATGCAAGCGCAAGTTTGAAGAAGGCATCAAAATACATAAAGGAAAAAAAAAAAATTACTCAAGAATGTTTTCTTGAACACCCACAAGCTCAACAATGCTCTCACATGTTCATTAGAAATATTCTAACTATTTCTATCTCTCTTGAGCTTTCAAGTGCCTTTAAGAGCACTCGACAAGTGATCCCACTTTTTGCAAACCTCCCCTAACCTTCGAATTTGAAAAATGCATTGAAAAACATAATAAAAAGGAAACCCTTATTGAAGAATGTTCTTTTCAATGTTCGCAAGCTCAAGAAAGATCTCAAGTGCTTAGGAGAACATTAGATGTCCCATTGATCTTGTTGCAAACCTTCTAAAGGTGCCTGTTAAAAGGGTTGGATGATTACACAATTTTGGATGAACAAGCATTTAGGATAGGGACTGATTAGGGAACTTTGTTAGTTTGAATTTTGAATTCTTGTTGGTTTTGAATCATAATGAAGAGACTTGGGACTACCCAAAGGGGGAGGTTTTGGAAAAGAGAGACATTCTTAGACACATAATTTTGGGGAATAGTAAGAAGAGTTGTACGTACTTGTAGTAGAAAACCATAGATTCTATTTTGATATACCATAGGTTTTATTTGTTGTTTTGATTTTCATTTCAACAAAACATGGGATTCTGTTATAATTTTGATTCATGTTTTTAGTAATACAGAAAAACACAAATTTCTACATTGAATTATATGTTCATATCATTGTGTAAATTTTTTTGTATAATTAAAATATGATGAAATGATTTGTAATCTTGTTTCTAGAGTTTTTTACAATGTATTCTAAAGTGCAGATTCTAGTTATATGAAATAACCGTGAATCCGATGTTTTAATGAATGGCAGTGTTAAGTGTGTTGATAATCATGGTATAAATACTGAAAGTATGCATGTGAAGTCCAAATATGTGTTATAGTAATGTAGAATTTTTTGTAAGAATTAAATTTCACTTTTACTAATGTCGTTTTAAGAAAAGGAATCAAAAAAACATTTAAAGTGATACTCAACCTATTTGTTCTCAAAAGCACTTGATGACTGTTAAAGCTTTCTACAAACCTCCCCCAAGCTTTTTGGAGCTCAAGAAAACATTCAACATTCCATTGATCTTGCTACATGGTGTAAATTCTTTAAGATGTACCAAAATATTGTCACAATGTCACTATTTTCTATTTTTTTACCTAGTCCTTTTGACCATGTAAAGACACATTTATGGATGATTATGATGGAATCTAAATTTTTTATAGTTTAAAATATAGTCCTTTTGAAATTTTTGACAACTTTTGATTCATTATTTTTTATGGAGATCAAAATATAAGGTAAAAAAGGATTGTAGTAAAGACTAGGCCTTTTTCATCCTATGTGGTACACCATAAAAGATTTTCACCTTACAAACCTTCTCAAGGCACTGCATTGGGAGATAAAACCTTTTTAAAAGATTTTAACTATTTCAAGCTCTCTTAAGTTCTTGAATGCAATCAAGAGGACTTGATGAATGATCTCACTTTCTGCAAAACTCCCCCAAGTCCAATTTTGAAGAAAGTTTCAAAAAACAATGAGGAAAAAATTTCTTACTCAAGAATGCTCTTAGGTGTTCAAGAGAGCACTCAACGTGCCATTGACCTTGTTGCAAACCTTTTCATGCGGCCATGTTAGGAAAAGACAAGAAAAACCCTTTTAAAAAAAATAAATCTCCTCCATAATGGTCTCAAGTGCTTTCGAAAGTACTCAAGTTTTAAACTCAATAAAGAAGCTAAAGAGGAAAGTAATTCAAGTATAGGAGAATGTGTTACCTCTTGGCTTGTGGTTGTTTATGTTGGAGAAACTTCAGCCTGCAAATGGATAAATTTCACCTCTTATAAGTATGCCTTAAAAGAATGCCCTAAAAGCTTCAATGCTTTGTAAATGACTTGCACAACGCAAGAATTAACCTTACCTCCTCATCTATTTCTTCCTAGTGTGGGAGATTAAGGTTCCTCTTCTTAGTTCTTGCCATCTTTTTCCCCCTCTTGCATTGCTTTGATCTTGTCCACATAAATAATTATTCTCACCTTCTATGAGAAATGGGTTTTATTGCTTTTTTTTCTTCTTCCAACATTTGTAGACTCAAAGGAAATATCATAGCAAGATACTTCAACGCAGTGTCATTTATTTTCTACTTTGATACCCCTTTACCTACTATGAATATTAAATTATTATTATTATCTATCTGTATTTCAAGCTTCACAATTTTGACTTGTTGCGTTGACGAATATTTCAATTTTCCATTAAATTGCCTTCAAACTTGCAATAAATATGTCTCTGATGGCATATTCTATCCATATGCTATTGTTTCATTTTTGCTTTTGCTATAAATATTGGTGCAACTAACCCATTTACCGAAAAATATTTTGTTTCCTTCTTAAATTAAAGGTTTTAGTCATTTCCTTTTTATATAACCATGGGTCTGAAAATTGGAATGTAATTGTACGACAAATACATATTGTAAAATTCTCATATTTTCACATTTGGCATTAAAAATTGAATTTAATCCTTCTTGGGCTTACCTTTCTTCTCGGCCAAATCATTCTACATCATGCCCAAGTTTGTTGCCTCTATTTCTTCAAATGTTTCGGGATAATTTTACATCATAAATCATTTTCTTAACCGTTTAACTCATTCATTTTTTAAAAATGTCATTCTTGATTTAAGTGACCTCCTCTAAAGTTTGTTTCATGTAGACAATTATTCGGTCTCCTTCAACTAATAGTTCTTATTGAACTTTTTAAATAATTGTTCTTATGCAGATGAAGTTCCATTGAAACTATATCCATATTTTGTCCCTACCCTATTGTCCTAAATGTACCCTTCATTCTCCTTTATTTCTAGATTAACTTCAATGGGCCCCTCTTTGTCTCTTAAAATCTTTTACAAAACAATGAAGCTAGAACGTACATTAGTCATTAGTCCTATTCTTGGAGGTTTTCGTTTTTGACTTTTCAAGGATTGAAGGTTCAAAAGCTTGTGTGTGAGGATGGTGTGTGGAGAATTGAAAGGTGCCCACCATCATTGAATACTCCTTGTTCTAGAAATCAAAAAAAATTGATGAAACATTGTGACGCTAAAATCATTGCCAAAAAAATAGTTCATGGAATCCTAGTCCATACTACGATGGTTTATGGTCTAATTTGAAAGGGTTTGCACCAATTTGTCACAAGTTATAGTTTTGTGCAAATGATTTGATTCATTAAGTTGGAGGAACTAGAAGGATGTATTGTGTCAATAAGCCACTTGTCCCATCAACGTGGCCAATGCAAGTAGGGACCGACTTGATTCAATTTGAAGTGACAACATTGGAGGAGGTAGGATTTGTTCTATGTGAAGCGTGAAAATGTGCGCCTCAAACCCTTTTTGCAAATGAGAGTACAACACCTCCTAATTAACCTATAGATCCTAAAGCTTGGCCAAAAACTTGCAATTATAAGCTTATTCGATGAGCAACAACGCTCAAACTTTCAACACAATAGACAAATAGGTGGGAGGTTAGACGAACTTTGGAGGCTATTTTTTTGCCACCTATTGAAGTTCCTCCACTAGGGTATGGACAGATTTACATCATCAGCTTTAGTCCACCTCTTAGCACAAAGCAATATTAAGTGATGATTGGAAATTTCCCTAATTGCACTTGTGTTGACTTCATAACAATGATGGTAGGTTCCTTGGGTGGTCAAGTGAACTAGGTACATTACAAATATCTTTATTTCATCATGTAAAATGTGATGTATTATGGCCAAACAGAACCTTTCATTCATTTTCTCGACATGGAGTTGGAATGAAGTGCAATGCCTAATGAGTCATGCTAGGGTGATATTTCTAGAATAATTGGAGTGTTGCTATCAAGTTGTACGACATGTGATAAAGGCATTTTCATAGAATACATTCGGAGGTAGTTAATAGATATGAAATACTTGTATGAAGTGCAAGATTTGTTAACATTTTTCAAAACATAAAGAATGAATTTAGAATTATTCTCATTTCTGCAAATGGATGGCCCACTAAACATTGGTTTTTGTGTTTGTAGATTACCCTAAATAGTATTGATTACATTCTTCTTCTACCAAAGCAAAATCATGCTTATCTTTGTCATGTGTTGTGTCATTTCTATCTTTTTAAAGAATGAAAATATGCATGTTTTGTAATTCAATGATAAAACATCACTTGAAGATTTTCAATTTCCTTTCCAAGTATAATTTTCTACATGACATCCAAACCGCTAACAAACACTAGTATATTATTCAATAAACTTTAAAGAATGAACAAGTATGGTTTTAGGGATAACCCTTTACCAAAAATACATTTGTTTGGAAAGTTTTGTCAATAAAGGTTTCTTTATGATGAATTTCATCGATTATTTTTCATCCATTTTGATTTCATCCATGTCCATGTGGTAGAATATTTTGCCATGTCATTTTAGATTATATCTTACATGGCAAGGAATATTCCAAAAATATGTTATCCACATCATCAAAATATTTTTAAAAAGATTCTATCATGTTCACGTGCTCACACTCACACTCACATGCTCATAAGATAGCATCATTGATAGTACAAAGACCTCCAAAGCCAAATCTTGAATGAATCAAACCTCAACATCACAACTTCTTGTGATATGAAGTTAATGCAACCAACATAACATGTTGGACAATGAAGAATCATGAAATTGAGCTAGACCTTAAAAAATACCAACTCATACATGTGAGCTCTGAAACTTTAAAGTTTTGAAATCTTGAATTGTTATACAAGAAGAAGGAAAATAATTGTAAATTTTTTGGTTGTTTTATGTGTTGTATAATAGCCCTAAAACAAAAAAAATTGAAAAATTTCAAAGCTTCCTATGTAGGAATGAAAACCATTGTTCAAAGAGAGACAAACCCAACTTGTCCAAAGGCAAAAAAACAAACAAACAAGGTTAAAATGAAAAAGCAAAGGATAAAACAAGGATGAAAAAAACCTATGTTTCCATGAGGTATTTAATTGGTTTTTCTTCATACAGATGTGGTGTTATTTTTTTTCCTTGCCACTTCCTTTTCATTGGGATTCATGCAAGTTTCAACTTGGTCCACCACAACAAAACGATTGCCTTGGTTATAGGAGCCAAGATGTTTGACCTCAATGATCACATGCACTCCCTACATTGAATAGCCATGGTGACCTAGGATGCATTTTCAATAATCAAGTTTTTTGCCTAAGCATGGTTATCAAACTACCATTCACAAGGGCCATAAAGATGGCATGTTTTGTAACCAACTTCACTAAAGTGCTTGCTCTTTTCACTTCTAATGACAATTAAGGTAGAAATAAACTAACCTAGACATAAACTCTCTCTCAAAAAATGTACTTTTCAAAACTACATTAAGGTTTGGAACAAGATTTATAATGATGGGGTTAAACAAAACCTTTTTCATGACTATTTCCTTTGCAAAAACACTGGGAAATGTAGGCAAGGTTTTTTCGATAGTTTAAATTATGACTTATGTGGCCCTCCTAATTTCATAGATTGGCATAAAAAGGTCCAAAATCTCTTAACCATTTTCAAGGACCCGATTTTCGTACTAGGCTATTTTGTCAATTTCTCTTCTCCAAGATTAACAACATTGTTGTCATTTTGCAAATTTTGCCCTTTCTACAACACCGCCTCGTATCACCCCTAGGTGCCTATCCTTATTTTTGTTGTTACCCATGACCTTGATAAGGAAACCATAGCCGCAACCTTCACAACGAAACCAAAAAAAACACAAGCACAATAAAATCAACTTCCCACCTTACTAAACCTTCCTTCCTAGACCGAAACTTCAGACCTAATGTTCTAACTTCATGATGATGTAATCTTTCAAAACTTTGGATCTTGGAACTTTTCATGTAAAAATGGGAAAGTCCTTTAGTAGCATCGCCCCAAGTAGAGCTTGTAAAAAATATGATCTTGAGAAAAAAAATTGGAAAACAATAAATATATTCACCTCATATGTACTTATGAAAATATGGTCCATAAATTTTGACCATTCAAAAGTCCTTAATTATCAATTGGCTAAATTTTTTTTTAAAAATGGCTTTTGACATGACTTTATCATGTCATTTTATAACATATAATAAATCATTAACAAGAATTTAAAATGAAATCAATATAAAATTTTCCATTTTCTAATGTTCTAGCCATTCGACCACTCCAAATTTTTTTATTTCAAAAGTCCATAATTACTAGTAGTGCATGAAATTTTTCATAATCAAGTTGTTAGTTTAGATTCAAGTCCAAATTATCATATATAAGGACATATCAATCACCATATACATTTGAACAAAGGGCACCCAAAAACAAATACCATTGTGACATAAAAATGGGCCATTGTACCTTGCATTCACCCCTACTTAAAGATTACCTAGGCCACATAGGGGCTTACCTAGAAGGGTCCACCTAGGGGTTGTTTAGGTTACTTAAATAAATTACATAGACTACCTATGGGTTATTTATAGGGATTCCCTAACAATTGTTTTAACTACTAGCTAAATGCCTATCTAGAGGATATTAAAACTATCATTACAAGAAAACGTGACTTTTCAGAAGGCCAACTTGATCAAAGTGTCCACATTGACCAAATGCTATGTCCATTTTGACTAAAGGTTTGGGGCATGAAAAACACATGTTACATTTGATTAATACATTTAACTAAGGTGACCTTTTAGACCAAGTGTCAAGTCAAAGATCTGGTCAAAATGGACAAATGTCCATCAAAATGGCCATGACTTAGTTAAATTAGCCATATTGAATGGATAAAGTTTAATCAAATTAACCATCATGATTTGACTTTTAATCAAATTGACCATTATGATTTGACATTTAGTCAAATGAACCATATTCATTTGATAGTTTAGCTTCATTGTTAAGCTTAGGCTACCTACCTAACCTAACATAACTAATAGGTTAAGTTAGGCCTAGACTACTTATCTAGCTTAGCATAATTAATAGGTTAGTAGGTTATTCGTTAAGTAATAACCTAATTAGTAACCTAACCTAGACCTATCTAGTAGGTTATTTAGGATGTAACCTAGGATTACTAAATAGCCTATAACTAAATAGTGTAAACTTTCTATCCTAGGTGATCTAAGCTTACTAGATAAACCTATTAGCCATGTAGGTAGCCTATTAGTTTAGGCTTACTATAGGTACGTAGCTTAGACTTATTAAGTAAATAACATAAGCCACCTAGGCCTACTAAGTATAAGGTAGCCTAACCTAGGTTATTGAAGTTTACTTAATAGTTACCTACATAGCATAAGCCACCTAGGTCTACAAGGTAGGTAGTTTAACTTAGGCCACTTAGGCCTACTAGGTACATATGTAACCTAGTCTATACCACCTAGGCCTACAAAGTAGGTAGCTTAACCTAAGCTACTTAAGCATGTACATAGCCTAGGTAGCTTAGGTTAGCCTAACCTAAGCCTATTAGGTGGTATGTAGCTTAACTTAGGCACCTAGGCCTATTAGGTAGGTATGTAATTAACATAGGTTAGGCCACTTAAGCCACTAGGTAGGTAGCCTATGAGGTGACTTTCTGTCCCTCTACTCCCGGTTCTACAAGGTGACTATGCTTGAAAGCACAAATGCTACTAATGAAGGAAAAATACAAGTGTAATTCTAGATGTTAGATTGTGTTTGTAGTTGAAATTAAATAGCCCACCTTCTATGCATCATTTATGATTAAAATTGATGGATATATATTTTCAAGTTCCCACACTACACATCCTAGGCCTTCATGTCAAATTACCATTCAATTAAACCAATGTTTAAGGACTCAACTTTGGAAACAAGATGCCACTTGAAATGTTGTTTCTCACACATATGTCATTCAAATCCGGCTTGCCATAGCTTTTTGGAAAGCTAACAAATCCTAGGCTCTGCAGCTAAACCAGCAAGAAGTTATGTTACAAAACCCAAAAGGGTTTTACAAAGGTGATAATTCAACCTTGCTGCAGACCATTAGTCACTTAAAACGTTGTTTCTCACACATACGTCATTCAAATCCAGCTTTCCATAGCTTTCTAGAAAACTAACAACAAGGCGCATCTTACTACCAAATCATAGGCTCTGCAACTAAACCAGTAAGGAGTTATACTACCAAACCCGAGAGGGTTTTTGTGAAGGTAGTCGGTTCAACTTGACTGCAGACCCCCAGTCACTAAAAACCTCATTTTTAAAACATACCTTATTCAAATCCAACTTGCTTTAGCTCTTTGGAAAGCTAACTACAAGACGCAACTTGCTACCAAATCTCAAGATCTGCAGCTAAACTAGAGAAAAGTTATGCTATGAAACCCGAGAGGGTTTGTAAGGTTTCTCTAAAGTTCCTACCTTCCAACACTATCACTACCCCCTCATCCCTTCAAAATTATTACAAGATCTTAATTCTACTTTCCTTCCTTCTTTCCTCTACTAAGACTAATCATTATTTGCCTCTTCAAGAACCTTGGGGAAAACAAGTATTCAAGATTGCATGAAAATTATCTCCGAGGCAAGAGAGAGCTCCCCATGATCCGAGTCCGCCTTTTAAAGAGAAGGAGAAGGGAGGTGAAGGTGGATCCAAAGCTTGGTGGCCAATGGAAGGTTCCATGCTTGGTGGCCATTGGAATGTTCCAAGCTTGGTGGCCATTGGAAGGTGAAGGAAAAACACCTTTTCACCTCTTCCATTTTCCCCCAATAACTTTACTTACACCCTCAATTTTTCCCTTTGAACTCACGATTTTACTTTACCATGGTCCTAAGCCGTTACTCCAGCCTTTCTTTCCTCTTCTTCAAACTATAAATTACGATTGCGCACCTCAACGTAACAAGTCCTTCACACCTCCATTGTAAATTTGATTTCGATTGAAGATTTAACCTTTTTTCCTTTGCTTGAAATTATGGCGTCGAGCATGGTCACATCTTACGGGTCGCAAGCCGCACAAGCGAATGAAGAACCGCCTCTGAAATCGTCTCTAGATTTTACCCTAACACAACATCCTCGCGATGAAGAACCCGAACCTCGAAAAGTGCGTGCTTGTCTTGAAGTCGAACCTCCTCGACCTTGGTACTATCGTATTTTTTCGAACTCTCGCACCCTGGTGATCTTGTTGCAAATTGACCCCGCTTCTAGTGACGAACCCGAGACTATTTGTGAAGGTTGTTACGAAACTTAAGATACTTCTATCTTCGCATGGTCTTCAGTTCCCGGTGTTGGTCACTATTGTTGGTTGCGCAGTCCAATTCATCGACTGCCTCCCAATAGCAAGGTGGACTACTAGTTCGCACCATCCGGCGCATCTTAGATTTCTTGCAGTTGTGAACTATCACTAAGGCATAACTTAGGATTCTACATGTACTTGTAGCTCCTTGCTGAACTTATCCCTATTATAAATAAATGTTTCAATTATCATCAGATTCCTATTGCCATTAGCACATTATCATACTATTTATTTAATTGTTGAGTTGCCTTGAATTAACCTTATGTTCAACGGCTTGAAGATTATTTTACCTTTATTAAATCTTTCATCAACATCCCTTCAATTACTTTAAGAATTTTTAACATCCTTGCTACTTTCTAAATACCATAACAAGACTAATGTTGTGTTGAACACCGTAAATTTTGGTGTCTACTTCTACCCCCAACCTTCTAGAGATTTCTCACCCCTAATTATGCAACAAAGTTTCTAAAACTACGGTTATTAGCCTTTGTTGAAAAAAAGAACTAATCAACTCCTTAATCACCAATAACGCATTTCAGAAAAGAAAATAACCCCCTTCGCACCATGCACACTCATCATTCCCTATGAAGTCGCTAAAAGTCCTTAATAACCTTACCCCATTCAAATAACCCTGATGTAACTCTTAAAAACTGAGACTACCGCACATGGTTGTGTCAATATGGCTCACATAGCCTAGCCTAGCCTAATATTAGGTGGGTAATTTAAACCTAGACCTATTTAATAGGTTAAGATACCTATTTAATATGCTTAGGTTAAATTTATTAATTATAGGTTAGTAGGTACCTACATAGCTTACTAAATATCATAAACGTAGGTAGGAATAAGCATAGACTTAAGGTTTAGGGTTTAGGGTTTAAGGCTTAATAGATTATAACCTACATGTTATTTAAGTACATGCATTTATTAATATGTACTTTTCACCTACCTAAGTTAAGCTACCTATAACCTCCCTATTTATGTATATAATGTAAAAAGATTCAAGTTAATTTAATACAATATGTTGAAAAAAAATTCATGGAAGTTGATTACAATATGTTGGTCCAAAATCATGTTCATTACAATATGTTGTCCAAAAAACATCACCTTATGGGGTGGTGGTGCAATGGTTAAGGACTTGATTTCTAAATGTGGAAATGAAGAATTCAAGTCCCCACATTAGTAACGTTAAGCTATCTAGGCTACCTAGGCTACTTAGGTGACTTAATTAGGTAGCCTAGGTTGCAAAGCCTATTAAACCACCTAGACTAGGCTACTTGGTTTAGCCTGAGTCACTTGGTCTAGCTTTGGTGGTTAAGCTAAGTGGCCTAGCTTAAACCTAGGACATAAGGTTGGTAGGTAAATAAATAAATATTTTTTGGCATTTATTTAATGGTTTATTAATCAAATAGGTAGGTAGGTAAGGTAGGGTGAGGTAGGGTAGGGTAATCAATTAATTAATGTTTTCATATTAATTTTAAATAAATAATTTTAATAATATATATTTTTGGTTGTTGTCCTATTATATTATTGTCATTGTGGTTTAGTAAAAAACTTTGGTAAAAACAACCTAGTCAAAAAGACCAACCAAAAAGACCCAATCAAAATGGTTGGGTCTAAATCGACTTGTCCAAAATGGCACTTTAGTCAATCTCATTTTAAAATATAACAAAATTTAACATAAACACAAGAAAATAGATTTAAAATTTTTTTATTTTTCATTTTGAAAATATTTATGTTTCCATTGGGTTTATGGTAAGTTGAATATAATATTTGAAGAATTTACTACAATAAAATTAGTTAACAAGTACGTTTGAAATTGAATGGAAAATATTTTTTCAAACCTACTTTTACCTTACAAGCTAGATATATTATGATTAGAATCTGAAAAACATGAAAAACCACAAGTACATTTTAGGACCCCAATAATTCAAAAAAAAATTTAAATGTAATATTTCATCTAGTTACAACCTACTTAAAGGCTATAAAGTAGATTGTGAGCTTTGTTTGAATTTCCATGAATATGTTTAAACCTATTTTAAACATGTAATCTTTAATTAAACTTTTAACAAAATTGAAAAAAATATTCGAATTAAATTATTGAACTAGATAATATTTTGAAGTTCAATATATCAAAGCAAATACTTGATGGCTACTTTTCATTTATGTTACAAGGAACATTTGTGGTCTAATTTACCATGCCTGGACCCCATAGTTGTATGTATTATGTTTTGTTACACCCATGAATTATGATGTTGACTATAGTCAAAACATCTTATTATCACATGGCCATGTCATAATCATGGGATATTAAATTTTTAGTCACAAAGGTAAATGATGTTTTTGACTAACCACTATGAAAAATCACATCCATCAAAACCACATTACCCTGCAATTAAAACTAAAGAAAAAATTCATATATAATTATTGTGCAACTATCCCCGTTGAAATATAGGGTATTAACAAATAAATTACCACATTAGAAATTCAATTAGTTATATTATAGTTGCAAGCGAGTTGAAAATGGGTCTTCTATATGATAATCTATACACATCATACATACATATGTAATCAACCATGTTTGATTTTTTAAGGAGTTGCATTGTAGTTGCATGTAGCAACTACTTTATAATTGGTTTAAATGTGCCACTAAAATAAACAACTATGTTGCAATTAATGTACAATGTACATACATGTGATCATGCCACGTGTCATGAATATCAATGCCATGGAGTTGATTCATTTGAATGTTCATTCATGTATTTAACTTTTAGTTTAGTTTTAGTTCGTTCTCAGTTAAGTTTTAGTTCACTTCTAATTAACTTTATGTTCACTCTAGTTAAGTCTTAATTAAGTTCTAGCTAAGCTTGAATTGACTCCTAGTTAATTCTTAGTCAACTTCTAGTTAAGTCCCAATTAACTCAAACTTAACTTTTAATTAATTCATAGTTAAGTCCTAATTAACTTTAGCTAACTTTGAATTGATTCTTAATTAAGTTTTAGTTAACTTTTAATTAAGTCTTAGTTGACTCATAGTTGACTGTGAGTTATGAAGGTTTTCAAAAAGTTTTTTTACTTGATGCACACATTGAAGCCTACTTAGAAACATCATTGAGCTAGGTCCCCAAAAAGGTATAAATAGAAGTAGGACCCCTCATTTCCTTTAGTCTGTTCAACATTAGTCTTAGGCAATATATTCTTGAGTATTTTGCTTGGTGCCCACCGAGTGAAAATTATAGATTATTCATTATCAAATTTGGAAGTCAATGCTCCTATTCATGAGAAACAAAAAAATTATTTACTAAATTAAAATAACTAAGCACAATGCCAATTCATCAATTGCAATAATATCTATGGATCCAAAGTTGTTATTCATATTATAATAAAATCATTAATCATGTTTGGCAGTTCTTTGCCATGAAAGAAAAAAATAAACACATGTTGGCCACCAAAGATTAGGGTTAAGGTCCAAAAAAGAGATTATCAATAGCTAATATCCAAGAATATACACACACAAATGTTTACAATAAACAAATTCCTTACTACCATGTTATGCCACGAAAGAAAAAAAACACTTAAATGGCCATTAAAGATGCAACAAAAAGATCGTTGACCATGACTATTTAAGAATATACACACATTTTTTTCTGATCAGAACATTGTTTAAAAATATGTCACCTCAAACACAAAAGAACCCAAAAATTAAAAAAATTCATACTAAATTTGGAGTCAATGCCATGAAAGGGAAAAATAGATGCCTATGGCCACTAGGGATTAGGGTTTAAGTGCAACAACAATGATCACTAATCATGACTATTAAGGCCATTGTACATGAAATTATCTACGATGAATGAATTGATTAAACAATACACCTCGTCATATTAAAACACTATAATAGTTCTTCGACCAATGACAAAGAAAAACTTAAAAAAGACCACCAAGACAATTCAAAGTTTGTATATTGTTCTACTATGAGATTATGACTTATGTGCTGAGATGGAGAAGATGATTGTATGCTTCTCAATGGAACATCTAAATATACATTTATGTAGTTTGAATAGTTGTACTACAAGTTGCCGATGATATTCATATCAAATTGTGCCTCTGTCATCATGTATGTGGTACTTAGATGAACCCCAGGATTACATGTTGGATGATGGAGTTGATTAAGGTGTATGCATTATGTAGAACATAGTTCATTTCTAACAAATACAACACTTCACATAATTGTTATATAAGTTCATAAAAATTGTTCAAATGGACATGGTTGTTACTTTTTAAAATGTTATTACTGTGATTTTTAAGTATTAAATCTTCACCCACCTATGAACGTTCCCAAACTTAAGTCAAAACCTACATCAAAAGATGTTGATGTCATCTTTTACAATGGATTGAAAGTCCTAAAAGAAAATCCCATGAAGTCCACATGAAATTTTTAAAAATTAATTTAGGTGTTTAAAAAATGATATAAAAATTAGGGAAAAAATGAAAAAATGAAAAAATAAATACTAATTCTAGTAAAAATATTTTGAAAAAAAAATCCACTTGAAAAGGACTTATGAAAATAAGGTCCAATTTTTACCTTTCAAAAGTTCATAACTAAATATTAGTTAAGGTTTTCTTGTATAAGGTTTTTTGAGTATGAATTCATTATTGGGTCCATTATCGCTTTCAAGAACCATTTCATAAGCATATGGCTTCAAAATTGATAGAATCTTATAAAACTTAATTTTCACTCACATATATGCATCACGTATTAATTTGTGACAATATAAAATAAAAAATGATGACAAGAAAAATATGGGCTATGCAAAAACAAAGGAATGTGTCTATAACTAGTGTTTTTATTGCATAAAAGACTTTTAAAAAGTCTTGAAATGATTTGAAAATGAAATATTTATTGGAATGTTCTTTAAAAAACCTATATACATATTAAGATTTATTTTTTTGGGCCATAAGGATTTTAATAAAAAATTACAATGACTTATAAATCATGATATCAATAAAATTTCCTAAATGACTAATCATGTTATGCCACATCACCTTAATAAACTAATCCACTACTTATAAATATTCACCACAAATGGGGGATTTTTTTCCTAATATAAAAAATGCACCCTATTTCATTTTTCAATGTACATATTTAGTTGTTAAAAATAATTTGGAATGAAACTTGATATATCAATTCTTGAATTTTTTTACAAGCAACCAATCATATATATTTCTATACTTTCAAAAGTCCACTATAACGAGTGCATTAATTATTATTTTTAAATATTAAAAAGATGTTTCATAATCAAATTATTAATTCAAAACCATTTCCCAATTGAATTTTTAAAAAGTTTAAGTTGTGTTCATCATAAACCTTTAAACATAATGCACCTAATAAAAATCATCTTTATGACACCAAAAATGAACCAATATTAACTTGTGTAAGCCATACCAACACAACCATGTGTAATAGTCTCAATTTTTAAGGATTACATTAGGGATATTCGGGTGTGATAAGGTTATTAGAGGTTTTTAGTAACTTCATGTTAGAATAAAAAATGATAAGTGTGCATGGTTACATGGGGGGGGGGGGTTTCGAAATTCGATATTGGATGAATAAGGTGCAAGGTTAATTCTTTTTTTCAACAAAAGTTAATAATCATAATTTTAGAACCTCAGTTGCGTGATTAAGGGTGAGAAATCTCTAGAGGGTTGGCGTTAAAATCAAACACCAAAATTTGTAATGTTTGACAAAACATTGGCCTTGTTTTGATTTTTAGTGGGTAGTCGTGTAAGCGAGGATGTTTGAGATTCGTGAAACATTTGATGGGGTGTTAATGAAAAGTCCAATGGAAATAAAACAATCTTCAAACATTGTAAATGTAAAATTAATTCAAAACAACATAATGATTAAAATAAATAATGTGATAGGGTGATAATGGCAACATGGATTTCATGATGAATGAAGCGTTCATTCAAGTTATGGATAAACTCAATGAAGAATTGTAATTACATGTTGAATCTTAGATTATGCCATAGTGATAGTTCATAATTGTAGGAAATCTAGGATGTGTCGAATGGTGTCCACTAAGTAATCCACCTTGATATTAGAAGAGGCAATCGACAAATCGAACTACATAACCAATGATCGTGTCCAACGTTGGGAATTAAAGACCATGCAAAGATGGAAGTGTCTTCAATTTCATAAAAAACTTTGTAGATAATTTTAAGGCCATCACCAGAAACAAGGTTAATTTGCAACAAAATCACTAAAGTAGCAAAGTTTGGAAAAATGCGATAATACGAAGTTTGAAAGGGTTCAACTTCAAAACAAAGGCACATCTCACAGTTTGGGATCTTCGCCACGAGAATGTTGCGTCAATGTTAAATCTAGGGATGACTCCGGAGGTAGCTCTTCATTCACTTGTGTAGTTTGAAGCCCATAAAAAGTGGTCGTGCGTGACGCCATGAATTCAAGGAAAGGAAGAAAAAAATCTTCAATCAAAATCAAGTCGATAATGAATGTGTGGAAGACTTGATATATCAAGATGCATGGTTGTAATTTATAGGTCAAGGAAAAGAAGAATAGTCGTAAAGTAATGGTTTAAAACCATGGTAAAATAAAACCTTAAGATCAATGGGAGAAAAAAAGGTTTAAGTAAAATTTGTTAGGGGGAAAGTGAGAAGATGTGAAAAAGATGCTTCTCCTTTTCCTTTCAAAGACCACCAAACATTGGAAGTTTTCAAAAGCCACCAAGCATTGGAACCCTCCATTGGCCACTAAGCATTGGAACCTTTTAAAGGCCACCAAACATTAAAACCTTTCAAAGGCCACCAAGCATTGGAACCTTCCATAGGCCATTGAGTTAGGGCCTTTTTTCACCTCCTTCCTTTTCCTTCTCTTTAAAAAACGAATTTCAATCATTTGGGGCTTATTTTTCCGGACATAACTTTTGATTTGAATTTTGGGAAAACTTGTTCCTATAACTTTCTTTGGAAGGAGAAGAATGATTAATTTTACTAGATGGTGGAAAAAGGGAAAATAGATTGGATGATAGTGGTACTTTTGAAAGAATGGAAGTGAGTAGGGATAGATTTGGGAGCTTGAAATTTAGAAAAATTTCATGAGACCTCTCGGGTTTTTGTAGCACAACTTTTTACTGATTTGGTTGCAAAACTTGGAATTTGGTAAGTAGATGCACCTTGTAGCTAGCTTTCCAATGAACTAAGGCAATCTAGATTTGGATAATGTATGTGATGGGAACAATATTTTAAGTGATTGCTATCAAGTTGAACATGGTGTCGAATCCTTAAAAAATGGTTTTAGTGGGTGGCAATTTAACATAAAATTCTAAGACTTGGAGTGTTTGAACTTTAAAAATATATTTACCAATTCCAAATCATTAATGATGCATAGGAGGCAAATTATTTGGTTTCAATTACAAATACAACTTAACATTTAAAGACACACTGTGCATTTTTCCTTCACTAGTAGCATGTGTACCTCCGAGTATAATCACCTCATAGAACTAGGAGTAGAGGGATAGAAAATTGCTTCACAACTTACTTACACATCATAATCAACGATGGGAGGAACAATTTATTGTTCCAAAACCATTTAAAATAACAAAAACAATTCACTACATGGCAATCATAAATGACCAACTTATTAGGTTGATGTAAAATTAAAATTTGAACATTGATATTTTGTGGACATGTTTCAAAGTCTTACGGTAACAAAAGATGGGCTTGAAAACTTGAAGAACCTATAGTCAACCTAATTATATGATTTGAGTTCACAACTACAAATTAACCCTCCCCAAATCTCACCCAAAAATCAATGTTTCTACACCTTGTTGTCATTGCCACATTTGCTTGCAAAACAAACCAAGGAAAAAAAAGTTGTTACAAAAAAATTATTTATAGTCACATGTTGTGAATTATGATGAATACAATCTTGTAGAAGAAATAAATGGACAAGGGAATGGTAAAAACCTATGAGAATAAAATGAAAGGAAAAGGAGGGAAAACAAGAAATAAGAGCAAAAATTTGAAATTACGGTTGAATGAACAACTCAAATTGATGCACCTTTAATTCTTCCCAAGGCTTTGGGGGATGAACCTTTGTAAGGCAACAATAGAAAAAAGGTACAAGGAAAACTAATTTGGGGCAAGCTCCTAACCCCATACACTATGGAAGGAGGGGTGTGTAAAGGTTCTAGGATGGGGAATAATATGATGTGACAAGTTCATAAACACCTCATGTACATTTCTCCACAAGCTAAACAATGTAGGTGGTTAATGGAAATTATGAAGCCAACTTCGGGTTGCGATCTTGTTTTGGATTCAATATATTCACATGGGCTATACTTGGGAAAAGGCTTTCACCTTCCTCCCTATAATATACTTTGGACCTCATCATGAGGACTAAATTGAAATGACTTTTTGTCCCATTATTCCCAAATGATCGTTCCAAATTCTCAAATTATGAATGTTGGAATTTTGCATGTTCATAAATTTTTCCTATGAGATTTGATTTTATAACTTCCAACTAAAATTTGTAGATCTCAATGAGATCTTTTCAACTCCATGTCACATGTTTTCATTAAATGTCATTTGAACCTTGTTTACTAGATATTAGAGATTAAGAATCAAATTGCTAATTTGACTTCTAACCTTTCTTTTGGCCAATAACTTTTAACTCCTAACATTAAATAGAAAATGCAAACTCATTTCACATTTTGAAAGTTTTCCAATGGTATACAAAACTTTAATTTACATAAGGTTTACCCCAAGTACTTCTATCCAAAAAATTTGAGACATTTCGAAACTCAACTTCCAAAATGGGAATTCATTTCAAGAATCTTGAAAATGTTTCCTTTTCACTCCCCTAATTTTTAGGCCTATTTATTGCCATAGATTGTTCTTGTTCATTTCCTTTTACTTGCCCCAACTTTGCTCATGAGTCCATGTTATGACATAAATATAAATTGAAAAATGTGCAAGAATGAAATTCATATCTACTTGTGCTTCAATGGATATCAAGGATGCAGTTGATCACTTCCACTATAATTTCTAAACATGTTAATGAGGCCCCCTAAAAAGGTAAGGGGTGATAATTATTTTGAAATCACAACATATTGCAAAAATAGGCTAAACATAATGGCAAAAACTAGAATGTAAGAATCATAGCACATTGCAACAAGGTTGCTTCACACCTTTTTTTGGTTAAATGAGTAAACAAGGAGGGATAAGAGAAGCATGAACCTGAACACAAAAAATTCATGACCAAGAACACAAAGAGGATGGTGACCAAGACCACAAAAGATCACCACAAACACCAACATGAAGAAGATCACTGCAAATATAAATTATACAACTAAGATGAAACAAATGGAAGGGAACACCATTGTTACTACAATAGAGCCTATTAACTAGGAACATGTGCAACAATACAAAGAAGCATGTGGTTGTTTAAAATGGTAGAACCTATTCATGGTCAGGCATACATGAAGAGTGCCACATGACCATTCACTAGGAACCTTGGAACCTTTAGTTTTTGTTTACTAGATCACCTCCATAGGGCTTGATGTGAATATTAAAATAAACATAATCATTCATTTTCACCTTCAAGCAATTTAGTGATGGGGTAGGAAGTGTCCAAGTGTCAACTTTTGATTGTCCAACTATAAGAAGCAAAGTGTCCCTATGACAACAGGCCAACCGAGTTCTCCAACTTGGAGTCCCGGGCTGGGAGGAGAACCAACCACCATTGCTAGTAACAACACACTTAGCCAAGGTAAAATGAGATTTGCAATAACAACTTTTGTAGTTTTTTAAAATTCAAAGGGGAAAACAAGTCACCTGTTGAAAAGGCTTACCAATCTGTTTGTTGAGAGTGGCATCTTATGTCATTTTCTTGACCACATTATGCAACATAATCTTCTGATGATGATCATACATGTGTGACTGAAATATGTCTGTCAAACATACATTTTTTTCTAAATTGTTGAATCTGTCACCCCAGACCTTAATGTCTTGGAATGGCCTTGCCAAGGCCCATTATGTTGGATGTCTCACTCAGCCCTAACAGGTCCACTGCTGCGTACCCAACATAATGGACAAGGCCTTGACCACTCCATAGTGCATTCTGGTTTGAATGAAGAATGCCAATAAAGGAATCAGAAGAGTGGATGGGCTACTGAGTGGAAACAACTAAACAGGCTACTTTTACAGTTAAACACAATTGACCCCATGTCCCAACATTGAAAGAAAATGGGAGTCTGTTCAACATGGACGATTTGTAACTCTAGTAGAGTTATCCGTAAAGTAAGAAAAACACAGCACCAGAACCCTGAGTTTGGTCATACACAGGGTGAGATTTTTAAAATACCTACAAAAAAGTACATTAGCATTTGAGGGGGGATGAATCTCAGAAAACCATCAATTTTGGTGGTAAACTGAGTTTCATCCTATCTTTCCTTTTTCCTGAGCGCCACTACTGCTGCTACATATATTTTCACTGCTGCTAACTGTACAACTACTATAATTAGTCTTGAACCTTGTCCATTAAATGCTGAGTATGATCATTTCATACTGAGTTGCAGCATTTCATACTGAGATTTATTAAAATGTAAAATTTACTTTCCGGATACCGCTGAAAGAGGGTTTAGGGGTTGAAAGGAGGCCCAAACACAGGGTTACTTTACCGATAACTGTAGTAACTTAATGTTTTTGCACCCAATTCAAGGAATTCAGTTAGCCAAAGAACTATTGACATAAAAGTTACAACTCATGTACTTAATAATTTTACTATGACTGCAGAGGAAGTACATGAACAGTGCAGAATTGGCCCAGACAGAATTGGCAGCTGAATAAAGTGCAATTTACAAGCAGATGCAATTGTATGTATGTCTGCATGATTTCGAACACTAACCATGTACTAACCGTGTTTACAGCTTACCTGCAAAGCTGGGCATAAAAGGCTATCATCACAGCTCGCATGGACCTTTTCATGCACCACATGGACCAGCGGTCCGTAGCATGCACCACCACAATTTGTCAGTTACTCCACCATCCTCTGCACTCCCACCAGACACGGAAAACATTAGACAGGCCAAAGGAAATGAATGCAGTAAGTACAAAGGTACTGCTGCGATTTTTTCCTCCAGTCTGCCCATTTGCCCAGTTTATTTTCACCTTGTCATGCCTAGGCATGTTTTGAGTCCATGTTATGTTCGTTATGAACACACTAGGGGTATAAAGGGTTGTGTAACATATTACTTGGCATGATATGTGAGGTTATAAGTGCAAAACATGCTGTATTATATGAGGTTACGATTGCAAAACATGCCTGGGTGTCACTTGAGAAAATATGGATGGGGGCAAATGAGAAGACTGGAGGAAAAAATCGCTGCAGCACTTTTGTACTGACTCCATTCATGTCCTTTGGCCTGACACACACCATCTCTCTCGCGGCATCTTCTTCAGTAGCTCACTACAAGTTAATGACCTTTTTCAATCTCCCTCACGAGTCATCACACAGGAGTCTTTTGTGTACCTTAAAAACAGTCTACTCACCTACCTACCACCCACACTGAGGCTTGTAGGGCTTACTTTACATGCTTCAAACTAGGGGCCCATACTTAATTATTCCTGCCACTTTTTCTTTCAGAGTTCCCCCCTGCCCCCTGAGCTTTGGAAGAAGTCAGGAAATATGTACCCTCGCACATCTTACTCGGTTGATAATGAGTGCCCCTCAGTCCCCCCCCCCCCTTAACCCTGCTATCCAACTGTTTGGGTATCGAACAGAATTGGGTGGCCTGACTATATAATACTTGTCAGTACACTAACAGGCTCACAAGTGGATGAATTTTTTTTTCAGAACCTGGAGAATCTGGCGCACCATATTCAACACACAAAAAAACGTCATTCTATAACATGTATAATCTGAAGCCAAATTTTATTGAGAGAATAATCATGAAAAACTCAGATACTGAACTTCACTCCTTTGTTTCTCCCCCCCCCTCCTCTTTCAAACCAGCATCCAACAGTGCACCATGCAGGATGGAAGGTCCATGGACAGGAAACACTTTTTCATTGTCTTCATGCCACATGGACCACAGTGGTTACCTATGCCCTTACCGTCCCCATGTATCTAGTATCTATGTACCTAGTCGCCACCATGTGCCTCGCCTACTTATTTACCTATCTCAATAGTACTCATTTGCATTTGGGACTCACTTACCTGGATACTTACCCACTTATAGAAGTAATTACCTTGGTAGTGTGAGGTGGAAGTGAGGGTTTGCAAGATAGGTCACCAAGGTGGAACCTTGGTAACCTGTCATGGTTCATCTAGAAGTGAGTCATAATACATAACAAGCTTTCAGTGGATGGTGCAGTGGTGGGTGCTGAGTCACATAATTCATTGAAGAGGATAGTTTGGAAGCGTTTGGAAATAGGTCACTTGCTGAATCCAATAAATTGAATTTGAATAATTGTTCAAAAGACTCCATTTCATCTCCCAAAATCACACATTACAGAACTGCAAGGTTGAATTTGGGGTCCCAATATGGTATTAGTGATACCTTGTGGTTTCTCTTGATTAGTTGTGCATGCCTTCACTTTTTTTTCTTTTTTTTGTGATGGGCCTTGTTGATTTTCCCATCACAAAAAAAAATGGATCAACACTTTGGACATTCCCAACACATAAGCTTCCAAAATTTGGACACTCTCAAGATACAATTGGCATGGCCATTGCAATTTAGCCACCTCTATAGATAGTTAAATGTGGATGATGTTCTTTTCATTCATAGATGTAATTTTCAATGTTGTGTGTGTATATGGTTTAGGACTTGCACTCCATGGAAGTGTACAAGGGCCATCTACATCAATGTAAGTATAAGTGTAAGTGTTTAGTACGGGACATGTAAATGTAAAACCATATAAGTCTATATTATTCAATCAAAACGCATTGTAAAAGCTTAGGTCAAAAATGGTGATGAATAGAGTTTAAAATAAAAATACTACTCAAGAATGAAGTGTGACAACATGTATCCAAAATGTGCACCTAAGATATTTTCCCAACAACACCACAATTTGAAGAGTCATTGCATAAAAAAAGTTTACATTGGGTGAGTGCACAATTAGGTGGGCTATTGTAACTACAATTGATGTTTGGCACAAAATAATTCATAAAAGGTCTAGTTGGAAAAAATATATATTAATTTTTGTCAAAATTATTGAAAATTGAACTCCCAACTTGTGAAAAACCTATTTATTGCCCCAACCATTGGGTTATTATTACAAATACATAACAAAAGGTGTATTTTGCAAAGTTATTCTTCATGTGTTGAAATTTTGAAAAATTATATTTGAAATTGGAAATTTTCATTTTAAAAATAAATTAATGTTTGATAGAAAAATGCGAAACATTGCTCGTAGGTAAGATATTTGGATTGTTAGATTTCTAAAACTCCTTTTAACAAGAATTGAAACAATTTCAATTTATATTACAATGATAACTAAATAGTGATGTTCCCTTATGTTCATGTGCAATCTAGGAACATCACTATATATCCTAAGGGCAACATTATTCAAATCCCAAAGTTTTACTTCATAACTCAAGTCTCACATATGAAAAGGTGCATTCCCAAAAACATTTTCCTTTTCACATTGAAAATTCCCAAACCATGGTAGCCCCCATTTCACTCTTGATACCAACTGGAAAGCCCTCAGTGAACAGAGGTGGACCAATATGGTTGCATAATGTTTAGACCTATAATATAGGAATATTGAATATTGAACAATGTTTTCATTGAAAATTCAATATATTGAAATTAAAATTTTTAAATAGATTGAGGCTTGTTCTTCATATTGTTGGAAAACCTTCAATAATGAAGATTTTATGGAGGTGATTTCATAATGATTATTCTTAAGGTGTGCAAAATGTTGAATTTTAAATAGATTTGGTCTTCGGAAATTGAATTAAATTTCAATTTTTAATTTTGAAAATTGGATTTTAAACTTAAAGAAGGTGTGCCATTTTTCAATTCAAATTTTTATTCAAGTGGGCCAATAGCACAGAACACACAGCACTGTGTTATTGTATTTGAATGTGAACCACATCATGTCAACCAATTTTGAATTCATGCCCAAGTTTCTATTTGTAGGAATGTTGTACAATGTGGTAGAATGCTGCATCATTAACACCCATGGAATGTCATGCCATTGACTTTTGAGGCTCTACTTAAATGTTTTGTTATAATTTTCAAACATGAATTACAAAACTAAGAATTCATGACATATGAAAAAATTCATTCCCACTTTGTGTTATAATTGGGGAACGTTTATTTTCCACCTTGTTTGTTGACACATTTGTGAAGGTATAGGGGTGGGGAATATATGGTTTAGTTGGGATTTGTAATTCTATAATGAGTGTGTGGTACCCAAGTTTTAAATCTTGTGTTATATACCTTGTAATCTTGTAGCAAATGTGTAAACCCAAACAATACCACATTTGGGTTAACCAAACAAGCTCAACTTGTGCATTTTCTTCATTATAGCACAAAACCTTAAGAATGCAAAAACAAGGTTGGGAATTAATGGGAAGGTTAGGTTGTAATCTATTTTGGCACTATTGTGAACATTCCTAGATTTGATTGCCAAAGTGTTCCATTGATTTTTGTGATGGTGAAATTAGGTTGATGGCCAATAGACCATAGTTGTTATGTTCATAATGAATCCCACTTTTGTTTGAACATGTGGAATGTTCTTAATGGGTGTAGGTGTTTTAGAATTAAGGTTAGGTGAAACCCATAGGTTCAACATTCCTTAAGAATTAAGGTTTGGACAACAACATACAAGATTCATTTGGGGCACCTAGGGTTACCAGTTTAACATCCATTATAGAAGTGTCATGAGCTTTTTTCAAGCATAAACATCATTAACACTTGGGTATACAAGTTGAAGGGTGTGATTTTGACCATTGATGCCATCAACATCTTTTAGGAAATTTAGATCCAATTATGAAAGATTGGTTAGATTGCATTGTTATTCCATTATTATGGGATATGGATGAAATGTTTGGAATCACCAATGGGCCACCTTAGTTTTCTAATGCAATTGGCACCATCAAACTCAACAACTTCATCCAAAAGTTTGATACCTACTATGATATGTAACAGATTTCCAATCCCCATATGTTTACACCTTTCATGGCATGGAAGGGGTTTTTTGAACACTATTAAGGGTTGCCAATGGACAACTATCGTGAATTTTAACATGCCCATAAAGAGTAGATCAAATAATGAAAATTATACTAATCACCAACACTATGTTTCCATCACATGGGGCATTATGACTCCATGTGCACCGACAACTATTGCAAGTACAATACAAGGAATCATGTCCATACCAACCCATGTATTTATGACTTGTGTCCAAATCAACCATTTTTGTGACTACCAATGCAATCACCCTACATGGCACCATGGTAAAAACAACTTGTAGTCACATATGTGAATATGACTTGCAACTACATGTGGTTTGGATAAAAATGAAAATGAAACATGCATTCATATCATCTACAACTAATGGTGTTTAACATCAAATGAAAATTTAATTATTTTTGTGATTAATAATGTAATTATAGGTGATTGTACATGTGGCATTCTATGCAATTTGAATTATGACTATATACATGTAAATTTATGTGTTAATGCATGCATTAACTAGCTTAAGCGTAAGTAGCCCCTATGTAACTTTAGTAGCTTGGGTAGCCTTTAGGTACACCATTATGTACCTTAACTAATTTAGGCATACTACTACAATAATGTGGTTTTATTATGGACATTTTTGTTATGGTTAAATAGCTTAAAATAATGCAAGGTAAAATAACCAAATTTAACTTAAGGTAGAATAACCTAAAATAATGAATAATAGCTTAGGTTATGATAGCCAAGAATAACAAAGAACAACTAAGTAAAATACCCAAATTAAGTAACCTAAAGTATAACAACCTAAAACAACTTAGGATAAAATAATCTGCAATAGCTAAAAATAGCTCAAGGCTTGAAGAAATCACCGCTTATATATTTTAAAAAACATTTGAAGTAAAAGGATATTTTTTAGCTTGCTATGAAATAATGGCATATTTTGAACATATTTTAGGTATCTTAAAATAAGAATTAGGTAACTTTTAAATATATCCTCATAATGAATTATAGGCACCTTATTTACATTTAAGTAAATTATATATATATATATATTCAATAAGTTGCAGCTTATATGTTTTGCACACCATTTGGAGTTAAATAGAAATAACTTCTTTAAGGTTTAGAGAATAATACCCTAGAATAACCTAATATAGAATAGTAAAAAATAACTTAAAATAATTTAGGGTTAAATAGTCTATAATAGTTTAAGGTGGTCTAAGGTAATTAAATAGTTAGAAAATGTAGGTTATATCACATAAATAAAATAGGAAAAAATGTTCATAATGATGTAATGACAAAAATGATCAATTGTTGAAAAAGTGGTGCAATTGTTAAAATCTTGAACTTTTAGTGTGAAGGTGAGGGTTCAAATCCTCACACTTGCAACCTACTTGAATGTGTTTAGTTAGCCTACTTAACCCATGCTAGGTTAGCCTCTAAGCTTTTAGGCTAAGTGGTTTAGCCTAGGCTAATTTAAGTAGGCCACATGATGCCGTTTTTTCAATTTGGAGCTTGTCACGTGTCAATATTTTAGTAGTAAAAAAATTGAAATGTTTTGGCCATATTTTTGTTATAAAACTAATCACAAATGATTATGCCATATAAACATATGAAACTACAAATTTAGTTATAAACATGACCATGTCATGTTGGCTAGATGAAAAGTTGGTGTTAATCACACCTTGATGTGATTGACATTTAAATTAGGTGCCACATCACATCTTTTGCAACTAAAATTTTGTGCAACTTTTCCAAGGCAACTAAATACTTGTAGAAATTACATGTGGCATTCACAACTTTAAAAAATCATTTACAACTTTTTAAAAAGTCATTAATATGCAAATTCCTTATAGTAGTAATAGTTCTTCAACTTGAGGTGGCAATGTTGGGCCTTCAATTAATGCACAAGCAAGTTTTCCAACTAATACATAGGTGGGTCCCTCAACTAATCATATGTAGGCCCTTCAACCAACACACAAGGGCCACAACTTGCTTTCAATCCTATTGTGATGAATTCTTTCACACTTTGTGAAGGAATTACCAATATGAAGAAGTTGCAAAGTTTGTAAAAGTTTCAATGTAAGCCCCATGAAAATTTACAATGGACCTATATTTGAATGAGGAGGGTTGGTTAGCATGACTCAAGGAATCATGAAAGCACAAGTAATCCAATTTTGGTACAAAATTTTGGACCATGAATTTGAAAAAAAGTTGTGTGATGCCATTTTATTGCAATTGATTCAATCAACATTGCCAAAGTTTTTTTCGTAACAAAATGAATTGAGTTAAACATGCTCGAAGAGTGAATGGTGGCTTTTGGGTTCATTAAAGATAAACAAAGGAGCCAACTGGCTCAAAGTCAACAACATGCATCCCAACAATGTGGGCAAGCAAACAAAAATGCTACACAAAAGCCCAAAGGGCTATTGAAAGGCTTTAGGCATCACCATCTATGGTTTCATTGACAAGCCAACTAGAATTAGAGGTTCAATCTTGATCTTGTGGGAATACCCATGCAAAGTGTTAAGGGGCAAAATGAAGCCCACTTGATTAGTTGTAATATTGCAACCAAATTGTGGGAAGCAAGGTCACAACATGGACCACTGTTATGGGGTAAAAACATACTACAGTGGACTTTTCTAGATGTCACAAAGGCAAAGTTTTTTGGCTTGGAAACATATTATTATATAAAACCCATATGCAAGTTGGAAATTCCAACAAAATGAACTCAAATAAGTGAAACTAACTTCTTTGTCCTTCTTACTTTCAAATAATTACACCAAAAATTTAATTTCTAATGAAATAATGTAGGCAATTCCAAGGTCATGTTCCATTAAAAAATAATGTTATGGACTAATTACTTATAATAAAATTTTAAAAATTTCCATAATTTTGGAACATGTTATAGTTTCAAGGGTTATGACATTTAGGACTAATTGTTTTGGAAAATATGAATATTTGATGAACTTTATAATTCCTTATTGTGTGTAATAAAAGTAAAAAAAAATTAAAATTTTGTCACATATCCAAAAGGATGTTTTTCATGATCAATTATAAATACAAGCATTAAAAAAGGTTGAAAGTAGGGCACCATTAATTTAGACATGGAATTTTTTTTCAACTTTACGTTGTTTCAAGGTTTGTATTTTTGTCTTGTTTTTAAAAATACATTAGAAAAAATCCCAAAATGGACTTTGCAATGACCATTTTTGGTACCCCCTAATCTGTTTTCACCATATGACCTACATTTTGAATTGTGCACAAATCAACCCCAAGGCAACAATGGAGGCTAAAGTCATGGAAATGTAGTTCCCAAGGGTAAGGAAGTGAAGGGTGAGGGGCAAGATGAAGACAAACCCCAAGTTAAGGCAAGGAGGCCATAAAAATAAGGAATGGTGGATAAAATTGTTTAGTTGGAACAATGATTAATTGCCATGGTTAGTCTTCCTATTGTGCCAAAATCTAAAGATCCTTTGTCAAATTCTAATCCTTCCACCATGTTGAATTTAGCTAAAATGGGAGTCATGTGTGGAACAACATTAACACAACCACTATTAATGGATGTCAACATGGTTGTCATTCAATCATTTGCTCAAGCCCTTGAACAACAAGGAATAAACGTTGCTTTTGATCCACAAAGAAGAGAGGCCAATCACCAAGTTTGATTTCTATAGTCGTTTACATTGGATAAAATTATTTCCAATTCTTCCATGGTCCCAATCCAACCAAGTGTACCAACGTTGGTGTACCGTTAGTGCCATCAAGGAGAGTGCCACAGACAACAATAACATTTATTACCCGCAATAAACACCTTGTTGGAGGCAACTTCAATTGTTTACAACACCCCTTTTTTTCAACAACAATGGTTGCACAACCAAGTTTCCAACTGGTTGTAATGTTCAAGTTAGTAGCCACATTTTATGAAGGTGGGGACATGGCAATATCATTTGTAAAATTAAGAGATGTTTCACAAGACAAACCTATGGACATGGATTTGACAATAGTTTCTCCATTATAAACAATAACATGTGGCATGCAAAGATTGCTAGTTAAATATGCAATTAAAAATTCCATGGTAACATGGAATGGTGTTATTAGATAACATGCAACAATTTTCTTGTTTGATTGCATCTTGAACCACATAATACTTGTCATTATGAATCTTGTCAAACTCTAGAGCTCAACCATTCATGTTAAGGTTAAATAACCATGATTGGGCTAAGTTTCACAAAGGAAAACTTAAAGGGTGAAAACGCACTAAAAGGAACTAGGGGCACCAATGTAAAAGTCCTTTTCCAAGGACTACACATGACACGTGTGCCATTTCTATGTTGGTTTATAATTATTTTTTTGGTATTTTGGATACCTAATTTAACACTGCATGTTAAATATAAATGTGTTTTGACTACAAATTGATTTTATATCATATATATTATGCATTCATGCCCTCTATTACATAGATATGAATAACTTTTGTTAAGGTCACATTTTCAAAATCCATAATTTTTAAGGTCAAAAGCACATTTGAACCAAATGTGCTCAAATTAGTTTTTTTTTTTAAAAATCATTAGTTCAAGTCCTTTTGCCCTTCTAATCATCAATGTTAAAATCTTTTCCAATTTTCAAAAGGAATGGTGCACATTTGGTAGAAAAAACAATGATTGTCCATTCAAAATTGAGTGTTCTGAACATGCAAAAATATTTTTGGTTATGTCAAGCTTTGACCATGTAAACTTTGAAATTCATAAAAAATATTTCAAAAACATTTATGACAATCCAAACTATTATGCTTTTTTTGTAATCTTTCAAACATACAAAAATGAAGTATTAAAGAGAGTCCACTCACTTGGGTGGCTCCTTTGACTTTGTTTTTACCCTAAAGCCTTGTCCATTCCATATATAGACCTCATTGGGATGATTAGGAAAGGTTCATAGAGTCATTTGTGAACCACTATGTATAAAACTTCAACTATATCATTCCACAAATGGGTCAATTATCAAGGTGAAAATCATTGTGACAAATGTCATGTTATATAATGTGTTATTCAATGGAACTATGTTATACCCCATGAGCTTCACCTTGGATTTCTAAGGAAAAATGACATCTTACAAATTGAGATGACAATTTAAAGATGGCAAGAGTGTACACCTTCCTATATGTTTTGTAGGAAAGGGGCTATTGAATCCCAAAAGGCCAAGTTTCACAACATTCTTTGGGATTGTTAGTTGTGGTGGAGATCTTTTAGATGGGTCTTGGTTCTTTAGGGTGACCATGAAACTATCCATGCATGTCCATGGGTGAAAGCACATTATAGGGGGGCCATTTTAGGCCAAAAAATGTACATTTTGGGGGGTATATTTGGGTATATCTTAGGGTATTTTTTTAAAAATTTCATTTAGTGTTTTGATAAATATATAAAATGGATTTTGATACAAAGGCCTTCAACATAATTCTTTTCATCGTTCAAATGAAAGTAAAATATTCAATAAAATGGTCTTTTTCAACACACTTATGTTTGTTTGAATGAAAAACTTATCTAGATTTTCTTGTGAAACCACATGAATCATGTATTCAACTAATTCCAAACTTTTGAAAAGTCTAAAATTAACAATTTACCATTTGGAAGTTGGAAAATTAAAGAAAAAATTTCATTTTGGGGCCACCAAATGATGCAACAATAAATATTAATAATGTTTTGCCTCACTAAATAATCCAACAAATAGATGTTCATGTTTCAAACTTGATCCAACCACTACGTTAGAAAAAGTCTAAAATAAATAGTTTAATCTAAAATTAACTAAATACATATTATGAGTCAAATTTTTTTAATTTTAATTGAAATGGTACAATCAATTCATATTCAATATATGATTAAATACTTCATCAAGTTTTGTGATTATTTGAATCATTTTTAGAGTATATTTTCACTTTGTAGTCTATCATGACAACATTTATTTTCTCACAAATATACTCTTTATTCATTTAATATTAATCAAAAAATGTAGTTTCCTTTGACAATTACATTATTTGACAATTGAACTACCTTATTTTGACTATCATTTATGAAAACCTCTTTTAATATTGGCTTGGTGAAAGTTGAAAGTTGCATAGGTTCAAAAAACAATATTTGTGACAACATTTTTTGGCCATTGTAGTGTGTTTTCACCCCCATTATCAAATTTAGTATGAAACTTTCAAATACACTGATATGAATTATGTGAATTTTGACAATTGAAATTGGGAATATGATAAGTTCAAGATATGAAAACATAATGCAAAACATAAGTTACATTTTTTTTACATGGCATCTAGCTAGTATTTAAATTTTTCAAATATCCACATGTAGCCTTTTAAATACCTTAATTTTAGATGCAAATTTCATGAGTTGAATACTAAATTGTTTAAATATTTGTTTAGTTTTGGTCCACTGTAGTGAACCAACACCTAGATTGGCAATGTTTTTTCATTAGACATTGTTCCAATTTAGGAGGTAGAAAATAAGAAATGGACATCATTCCAATTGTCCCCCTAGGTATTAATAAAGAGGCATAATGGTGTGGGCACCACAATAGATTTGGAAAAAATTGCATAACATTATGTGCAAAAAGTGTGGCTAAGGGCCTTTGTGCCATTGACCACAATGGATGCCACTTCTTTGGGTCATACATCATCTCCTTTATTTCCTTTGGACTCCACTCTCATTATTTGGCAATGTCCAAAAGAAGGAAATTGTGTGGACTTGACTTGTTTGGAGGTATTGACACCAAATTGGCCTTTGTGTTGCAAGTCAAAATACAAGTGCAAAAATACCTTTATGTTGACAATGGTGAAGTTGCTCAATATGTTTCATTTCACTACAAGTTGTTTACCTTGTTCAATAGTGTCTTGAATTACTTCCACTATTAGTAATTCAATTATTTCAAGGTGTTGCCAAGAGACATTTTGTTGTTGGAACAAAACCATGTTTATTTGGTCATAATAGGATGGCCTTTGCCAAGGTCATTTTTTGGTAGGCTATGGCAACAAGTTGTAAGACATAATAGAAATCTGATTTGTTTTGGGAGATGCTACAAGTACTACAAGTATTACAATACTTACAATTACATCATACACCTTCCCTAGCTTACATTTTGGAAAATGTACCCTCCATGGGACATTCATGAGCCAATGTGATGGTTAGTGTCCAACAAATTAGATTCTAGATTGGAACTATTTGTTTGCTAGATGTAGTAACAATGAGTTCAAGAGCTCATTGGCCATAGTTATGGTGGATCAATCTCATGCCATCATAGTTATTCAAACTAGCATATGATAAAGTGCAAAGACCACCACCACTCATTGTTGACTCCATTCTAGATAAAGGGACATTGTCATATTTAGTATGATGGTCAAACTACTATCGGTCATTGTCAATAAAGTGAAACAACTATGACTTGCACTACCAATGTTGCTTAACTTTCTTGCATCCCATGTCTTTTGAAACAATGGGCCAAAACTTGTTTGGGGTATATCCACCAACACATATTGGTGGAACCACTATCGACAAACAAGAACATGCCATGGGATTTCCCATTGGTGAAGCATCACATTGATTGGTGTTAGGTCATGGAATGCACATCAGCTATTTGAAATGGATTGTTAACTTGTGTATAGTGGAACAACATCACCTATAATCTTCCATAACCCCTACCAATGTAATCTCACAATATTTTTTGCTTATCGAGATGATGAACGTAGAAGATGGGGGTGAACACATATGCAAACACCCATGGCAAATATGGGATGAATAATGCATGAATGTTGTTTAAAAGGAAGATTTTTTCAAAACAAAGGAAAGATCTCTAATTAATATGGGCAAATTTAGTAAAATTTATGTTAAGACAATCCATATGAGCTATTAATGATGGCAATAGTCAACTAGCTAGTGAATGCATCAATTGTTATTAACAAGCTTGGTACACCCAAAGCTATGGTTATGAAAAAAATTGGGAACCACAAATTGGACTTGTAGTTATCAAGAATGAGTGAAGTAGGATCCAACAAGTTTTGAGATCTTACAAAAATGGGTTTGCCTTTAATGTGAATGACTTGGGATCTTTAAAGGGCCATGAAATTTGCATTGAATTGACTAATGATATGCCCATATTTTGAAAGCATTACAAATATAATGACTTGGAAAAGTCATTGATCCAATCCAAAACCCAAGAATTATGGGAAGTTGGGTTGGTAGAATTGTTTGTAAGAGAATATGCATCAACTACTATGATGTTTACCAAAACGAACAACTTTTGCAACTAGACTGATAGACACATGTGTGAAGACTATTGACCTTTGAATCATCAACCTAAGTTTGATTGGTATGCCATGCCCTTTCTTGAAGAGATTTTTGATGCAATTTGGCATGCCAAGATGTTTAACATGTTGGACTAAAGTCAAGCTATCACCAATTGCCCGTTAAGGATGTAAAAAAATAGAAGACCACATTTTAGGAAATTGCTTTTACCAATGGAAGTTTTTGCCATTTGGAATTAAAAATGCACTTGCAAAATTCCAAAAGGTCATGGACAAGATTTTATTAGGCTTGAATTTTGTACATTGGTACATAAACGATATCATCATCTTTAGTGTTTCCATGAGGCAACATGAGGTGTTTCAGTGTTTGCAAACACATGGACTAAAGCTCCATCTAGGAAAATGCAAGTTCATCTATGATTGGATTGAATATCTAGGTCATATGATGTACCTTGGAGGATTAAGGGTTCAACAAACAAAGGTCGATGTTATTGCACACATTCCACACCCTATGGATGTTAGTCAAGTTCAAGGTTTTATGGGATTGGCAAACAACCATCAATGATTTATGAAAGGATTCAATATCATTGCCAACTTGTTAACCAAGTTGTCGAAGGTGGATCAAACTTGGCAATGGGAAAATGAATAGGGGTAGGCCTATGAAGAACTCGAAGCCCAAATGACCTCAATAACAGTCTTGAGATGACCCATAATAGGGTAACCATTCTAATTGCATAAAAATGGAACATGTTAGGTCTTGGAACAATATTTAAGTAGGTGGATGATGAATGGAGAAAATTTGTAGTTGCATATGCCAATTGTTCCAACAATTAATAACAATGAATCCAAGTAAAATTTTTACAAAGGGGAATGCTTCGTAATAGTATAGGTTATAGCACATTTCAAGTGTTATTTGTAGAACTATTCTTTCACCCTAATCATTGATCATCAACCATTAAAATGGTTGATGGAATCAAATAAGTTGAGAAGAGAACATGTATGATGGGTGTTCATGTTACAAGAATATGATTTGAAACTAGCCATTCTTAGCCTCTGATCACATGACTTTATGGATAATTCTATTGTATCAACAAACTTTTAACTACACAAATGAACACCAAATGTTTCATCCTTTAACATGTGTCTTCTAGGGAGAAATTTAGGTTTGAAACCTAGAAAAGGCCTTCATAATTCAAATTCCACATTTAGGTAATATTGGAAAGAAAAGATGTTGTATCCATCCTCGCCACATATCATATTTTCCATGATAATGAAAAAGACACAATCATAACTTGACCTAATAACGGAGCTCATCATAACACCATAATTGCCCCCCTAGTTGATAATTGCACCTTTGTAAAGCCAAGGGAAGTTAGTTCCAATTTTTTTCCAAATGACAAAAAACAAGTGTAACTTAATGAAAAAAATTAATTTTATAATTCATTTAAAAATAAATAGGGTGTCAAGAATTTGATTATGAGAATATTTTTGTAATATTTTTGAAATATTTTCAATGTTAATAGAATTTTTGAAATATTAAAAAATACACTTTTATTTCACATGCTTCATAAAATATATAATGAGTAATCTCCTTGAGTCATAAATAAGGTAACACTGTAAACTAATGGCTTCAATAGCTTACAATGACAAATGTGTCTTGTTATTTATATTTAATCACAAACTTGTGTAAGTTTCCTAATAAACTCAATGTCAAGTTCATAAGCTAGATATAATTGAACCCCCTTTTTATAAATTGCCTCCAATTATTTTGTGGTTGGACTCCATTGTGAATTCCTTAAACAACTTGAATATATTTTTATTGAGACAATTTTTTTTTTTGAAATAAATAAGAAGTGCAATTAAAAAGTCCATCAAAAAGTTGTAAGTTGTTATTGTGTCGTGCATTACCACATCAAGGTGCTTACATCTATCATTGTCACAAACCATAAACACATCATAACATTATTATTAAAATCACACACACACACACACACACCATCAAAATCTTACACACTCCACTTTGGGAGAATCCACACTTCACACCAAACTTGCATAAACAACCTATAAACTTGGAAGCAAGAAAACTTCATAAAATTTCCAAAACAAAACACGACAAACAAAAGATGGTGCAACTTTAAAAAGATGTGTCTTTCCCACGACAACTTTGAGTATTATTCCAAAGTTGAAATATGTGAAACATGCTCATGCTATTTAACTATTTTTTCTACTTTTTATTTTAATAAAGTTCCAACTTTTTATTTGAACAATTTCCCAAATAATCCTAATAGTTGTTGTGTGCTACCACATCAAAGCACTTACATCTATCATTCTCACAAATCATAAACACGTTATGACATTATTATAAAGATCACACACACAATCGCCCTCTATTTGGGAATAAGGTCCTTAAACCAAATAGCACATCTTATGTAGACTTAGGAATTTTGCATTATGGGCACATTACAAGTGGACACCTTGGTAATTTTGAAAAAGTGAATCAAATAATATGGGTGCAAATGTGAGCCCCATCATTAGTTGCCTAGTTGTAATCCACCTAATTCCCTAACCAACTTTAATCATATTTGAAGTTTCTTGACAAAATTCATGTTGCTTAAATCTAGCTACAAAGTGGCTAAGCTTATTTGTGTAGACATTGAAAGCATAACCAGTCCCTATTGGGAACTTTCTCTAAAAGCAGTGTTAAACATCCCATGTGCCAACCCTTGGAACACCAATTGTTTACATTTCCTTGATTTTTAAGATTACACATCTTGTTATAACATCCAACATCATGGTGTGTTGTTTGTTTGTTATAGATAAACACAATCCCTTAGATTATACCATCAAACTTGGGGTTAATATTTTCCTCCATGAATAGTGGCATACTTCAATGTGTTTCTATGTTGAACATAGCAAGTTTTTCACAAGCCATTGGTATGACTTTTTTGAACAACTTTGCTCTTTCATCATATGCACACATCCAAACATTCAAATCATGTAAGTTTAAGCCTGGTCACCATAACTTTTAAGCATATTGATGCAAGCAATTTTGGCTCACAACCAAATAGGAAAAAATATGGTGAAAATGAAGCAAGTGACATTTGTTTGCTCAACTTGTAACCCATGGTCAATTAAAGCAATTGAAGACATTAGTCACCCAAATGGCCCTTTTGTAGGCCATATTTGTGCAAACTTCTTTTCATTATTTGCACAACTCTTTTGGCCAAACTACCCATTTACAAATGATCATGGGACATAGTATGATGGTCAATCAAAGCTTACTCACACAAGGCCTTAAAATTATCTACCTTGGTCGATAAGACCTCAACTAGCACATTAAACTAACTAAACATTCAATTTAAAAAGGAATACACATCCTTTTCACTAGACTTGTTTGATAGCACAATATTAGTTCAGTCCATTTGGAAAATGTTCCACCATCATTAACACATACCAATTGTGGTGTATGGTTAGTGGCAATGGCCTCGCAAAATCCAAACTTCAATGGTAGCTTAATCCCATGATGGGAAGAGGTTGCAATTGTGGAGTAGGAGCATTGAAGGAGGCCTACATTTTGTCACATATATCATGCATCTTGCCACAATGTTGCACATTCATGTGCATTCCTTGCCACCAATATTACCCTTGTAATAAACTATAGGTGCATTTAACACCAAAATGCTTGAACTCCTTTTAGGCATGCCACACTAAATGTGTTATAGTGTAGGGTGAAGCACAATCTTCACTTTTCCATCCTCCCATACTCAAAATAGATGGTTACCTTCCAACTAAACCTTGTGGTTCGTCATAGGATTTGATATCTCTTTTTGGTAGTCACCTTGACAAACATGTCGAGATGATGCATAAATATTCTAACACTCTAGTGTCATCATGCACATCCTTTGATCCACCAGGCTTTTCATTAGACTTAGGGTCCTCTGGTATGTCTAGTCTTGATGGAATAATGACATGGACTACCATAACTAAGATACACAAGAATGCATGATGGAATAGTGACATGGACTACCATAACTAAGATCCACAAGAATGCATAGGCATGCCATCCTAGCACCATTTCCTTGTTAATCTCACCATGCCACCTAGCTCTTGTGTCTTAGTCTTGGTTAGTGTAATATAGGTTTCAACTCAACCCATCTACATCTTGGTTAACAGACTAGCATGATAGGCCATCAAACATGAAACTAGGAATAAAAATTTTACAAAACAAAATAATTGGGACCCAATCTAGTTTTACCACCAATTTTGGCGGTAAACTGAGTTGTATCCTGTCTTTCCTTTTTCCTGAGCGCCTCCACTGCTGCTACATATATTTTCGCTACTACCTGTACAACTACTATCCTTACTCTCAACCCTTTTGCATTAATTGCTGATTTTTAGCATTTCATACTGAGATTTAATAAAAATTTTCATTAGTGGATACCACTCAAAGAGGGGATAGGGGGTGAAAAAGAGGGTGAAGACAGGGTGACTTTATTGATAACTCTAATATCTCCTAGGTGCCTACAATTTTTTTAGTGGGTTTCATATGGAATTTTCTGGCTCTTTCATACAGGCTTTTCAAGGCTTTCAGGCCTTCACCCTTGAAAGAGCCAATAATTCCAAATTCTCAGTGTCAATGACAGTGGTAATCAAGATTTAGTTCCAGGGATTGGTATCCTTCAAAGAAGCATTGAAACATCATAGCCTATCAAAATGAAAATCATTTTCACCAACAACCTCTCGCCTTGAAAAGGCATTCTTGGACTTAACCTTTAAAAAGCCACAAAATCCCTTTATGAACGTTAGAAATGAGCACTTAAGGTCACTTGACAACCAAGGTTGGCATACATCAGAGTTAAGCCAGATCACTGTGATAGGATATATTTCAGCACTCTGACAGTTACTGTGCTACCTAATAGTTACCAATGATTATGGTATGAACAAATTGTCAATACCTATCACTTTCAGGATAATTCATCTCATTATTCAGAATGATAGATGATGATAGTAGAGTGAGGAAAAGGCTTCTCTGGGGATAATCCCAGCATATTTTTCAGTTTCCTAATGCATCAGTGGCAATCATCCCTAACAAGATTTAGTATCAATAAACAAAATGTTTGCAAAAAACCATTGAAACTGTTAGAAAACTGGCAAACAACTGCCCCAAAACTAAAAACTGTGTCAATACATCAAGAAGCTTTCTCCTAATAATTCTTTTTTCCTTGAAAATTTGACAATTAAAAAATAATTAGAAAGGGAATTTGTAACACAATAATTCCTTTTTTATTCTTTAATGTCAAAATTTCACCACCAAAAGAAAACACCACAGCAAGATTATTCATCACTTTAGTTTTCAAACTGGTAAAATACCACTGCCCATAGGAACTAATTATAGCAAGAAACTACATATTTGAATTGATTTTCCCATTGCCTATTAGTTATCACCATGCCCATCTCCAAGTGATAGGCTTAGTGTTAGTATGCCATATCAGCATATATTTCAGCTACCTATACGAATGTAAGTACCTATACATTTGAATGTAGACATGTCATTTTCATGATATCAACAAATGCCACCCCTGGGTGGGAAGTGTGAACCAACCTTGTGCTTTGACAGGTTGGAGGTAAGTGTTTGGTGACCCACCACTCTGAGCTCAATTGCTATCCAAGGCACACAAAATTAGTCATATCCTGAAAGAGCAAGAAAGACTACTACCAACCTTGGCCTTACAAACTGCAAGTCAAGACTCAAATACTGGAGCAGGCTGTGATGATCCACAGCATGTAAACAGACCTTTGATCAATACCTAATTTGCAACATGAGGGTCAGCTTTGCACAGCTTGTGTTTTTCACCCCCAAACAGATTCAAACTTCAGACACGCATGGCTACTAGTTGTCTGATGTTTGCAGGTCTGAGAATTTCCTCATGCTACATGTTCCTTGTTAGCTGGTTTCGAAAAGACCATTACTCCAGTGTCTTCATATTCCTAGCTTCTGCCCTCATTGCAGTGTAAACTAAGCACTGTGTTCCAACTTGAGAGTTTTTAAATTTCAGGGCCTGATCCACCACAACCAAGTTAAACATCAGAACACCAACTGTGCACAGAATGGGATTCTTGTAACCAGCAGGAAAAGAAAAAGGCTAATACATCCCTAATGTCTAATGAAGAACTGCGTGTACAGTGGTAAACACTAGACAGTGGAGCTACCTCTGCTGATATGAAAAATGCCTGAACAACTACGACAGATCAAATGCAAAAACACTGGAACCATGTTAAATCAAGTTCAGCAGTTACAGTTCTTAGACTTAGCAAAGACTTTGTCACCTGAGAGCTGCAAGGAAAATTTGGTCAGTTGTACTAGCCTATCCAAGTGGAGGTCCATTTGATCCCAGCATCTGTCCCACAATTCCTGTCACCTGTACACAACATATACAGGGTCAGGAAACAGAAAGAATAGACAGATAGCAAAGAGTACAAGTCAAAAACATGCAGTGAATGTACCAACAACAATGCTCTTGTATCATCACAGAATATGATATAGTGAGCAATTTAAAGAGATGAATAGAGGCAAGAAAGAAGTACAACACAGCAGTGGTGAGGTGAACACCAAACACACTGTTTCATGATAGGCACACACTGTGACCCATGATCCAATGTCATGTGATCAGGTCCATTGTGTCCTACACATTCTTTGTTTCCGTATACATATATGCCTGACTGGCCAAAAGACCTGACTAGCAGCATGATCTCAAGCCTGAGCTTGTTCTCCAATGCTTCAAGTACAGCACCAAATGAAAATATATGTACATCAACATCTTCTCTTCAATATGTGGATATATGGTAATCATGAAGGTCTGATGACATGGAGAAAGTAAAGGCCTTTTACCTATGAAAGACTGCCACTGCACAGCACCACTATCTAAATTAAGGATTTAATCATACATGTGGTCCTTCCCTCCATAAAGAATTTGTGAGGAGCTTGGATTCCACTGGAGGGTCATGCAATAAAGTAAAAATAAGGAGGTCAAAACAGAATGTACGGAAAATGCAGAATAGAGGTGGCAAGAGAGGGAGCCAACAACATGCTGTCATCATCTCCATAGGGTGGAAGCTGCAGTGAAGCATCAGATACAAAGGGTTTCTCACGGGCTAGCCAACCACTGCTATTACCTCTTCAGACATTCTTTAGACTTGCAAAGTGGCAAACATGGTGCAAGCACAAAGTTTAACACCATGTTAGGGCAGACTTAGAGCACCCTCAACACCAAACGCATTTCTGAAAACTTGCAACAAGTCTGGACAAGTTTTATGTCACACTTTGTTTTCCACACACATTCAAATGTCATGGCTCTGTATCATCCAGAGCAAGCAATGCCATCAATTTGTAGTGGGAGCAATTGTTTCACATCTTGTGCTGACTACAGGAATGCAAGGAAACTGTGGCTCATTTCTCAGACACATGGTTGTAAATGGGATCTACCTGCCAGTATTTGGCAACACAGCGATCAATGCAGCTATTTTCTCCCACATTCAGATCTGCCTCCTTGTACCTACAGATTGCCAAAAAAAATTGATTCAGTGTCAACAACATACAGTGAAAATGGAGGAAGAAACAGTTCCAAAGTCACTTGCTGACAACTTTATCCTCACACACAAAACACAAATGCAATTCTTTATCTCCTGATACCTGCTTCGAACTGCATGGGCAAAATATAGTTCCATGAGAGCATCAAGAACAACGTTTGGTCTTTTGCTCTGCACTACTGGTGTGCACCATTGGTGATCACACAGCAGGAGCTAGATTGGAAAGCCGCAACACTTTTGCAGAGCATTCTCTGCTTTATCTCTTCTTGATCTAAGCAAAAGTGCTCCACTTTTGCAGTGCATTCTCGGCTTATCTCGTCTTATATCTTCTTCAAGTTTGGTAGAGGACTCTAGTAGAGGTGCGTTGGAGAGGATAGGCAGAAATGCAAAAGAAGAACTCCAAGAACGCAGTATCACAAAACAAACGAAATACTCTCACAAGAACAAACGAGGTTATGAGCACGAACTTTCTTTCAACGCACTTGTCAAAGCATGTCTGCGTCAGCCTGCACACTTCCACCTTGTTTGTCAATTACTTGCCCAGAAGGGAGCTTGCTTGCTTGCTCCAGTGCAACTCCGCTGCAACGTATTCTCTGAAACCCTGGAAAGCATTCACAGGTAAGAGATGGCGGCTGTAAGACATAAGCTAGATAGCCGCCATCGCTCAGTCAGAAACACTCACTTGTTGAAGAGATCGACTCTATACTCCATCTCCTGTTGCGCCATCCCAAAGATCTGCAATCCCGCCGGTCTCCTCCATCAGATCGCAACAGCACACACGCGTCAGTCCTTCCGAACTGAGAACTTCTCCATACTCTTCTCCAGAATTGAGACAAGAGTCGATCCTATGGAGTACATACATACCTGCAAATTGCAGGTCTGACAACCAAACGAAAGAACAAATCCAAACAAGGAAGACGAGAGACAGCAAGGGAGGGAGGAGAAAAAACTTCTCAGTCCGAAATGAGAACTTCTCCGTAGTTACGAAAGAATTGAGAGAAGATCCGATCCTAAAGGAATACACACATACCTACAGACTGCAGATCTGACAAGAAAGGAACAATAATTCCAAACGAAGAAAACGACAGACAACAAGGGAGGGAGGAGGGAAAACAACATTTACCTGTTCCTTGTCCACAACAGGCATACCAGACGGCACCTACGAAGAAGAAGCCATGGCGATATGCAGTTGAATGCAGCAAAGCGACGGAGATGCAGGAAGTAGGCGACGACGACGACGGCTGCAAGTCAAGTAACAGAGAAAGCAAAACGCGATAGAAAAGAGAACGAGACAAGAGATGAAGTGAAGTTCTCTTGTCAACTGCGAAATTTGTGAAGACGTCAGCAACGGCGTTTAGAGCAGCGGTAGTGTCGTGATCGTGCACTACGTACCCACTTTCTTTGCTTTTGAGCTTCTATGTCCAAACCTGCTTCAGTGGAGAAAGTTTAAGTATCACATTGTGAAGAGACCATTTTTGAAGAGACCAATGTTTGTTTGTTTTCCGGGTTACAATAATTTGATGATGGAAAGGTTTTGGGAATTTCAGCGAGATCAGTGAGAGAGGGAAAGAAAGGGAATGGGTACTAGTCGAGCCCATGTTGACAACTATTCTTTGCTTTTGAGCTTCTTTCTCCAAAAACTCTTCATTGGAAAAAGGAAGTACCACATTGTGAAGAGAGTCTCCTTTTTCTTTCTTTCCAAGTTGTTGTTTGTTTTGTCGGGTTATAACAATTTTTGATGATAGGAAGGTTTTGGGAATTTTAGCAAAGATCAGCAGTGAGAGAGGCAAAGAAGGGGAATGGCTAGTGGTAGTAGTGCCCATGTTGACAACTTTGGAGCATTTGAGGTTTCTCTGTCCAAACCCTTCTTCATTTGGGAAAGTAAGTATCACATTGTGAAGAGAGCATCATCCTTTTTTCATGCTTTCCAAGTTGTTGTTTGGTTTTGTTTATGACACTTTGATGATGGGTAGGTTGCAGATGTTGGGAATTTCAGTGAGATCAGTATGAGAAGGAAAAGAAAGAAATGGGTAGTACTAGTGCCCATGTCAAGCTTCTTCCTTTTTCTGTCAAGCTCATCTGTCCAACGTCCAAACCTTCATGGAAGAAGTAAGTATCACAACATAAAGGGACCATTTCTCTTTTGCACTTTGGAAGTTTTTTTTTTCCTTTCTTGGGAGGGGTTATAGGCTAACAACAAATATTCATTCCATAAGCAGAACCTTGGGAAACCATTGTTTATTAAGAAGTTTCATCATTATTTAACAAGAATTAATAAGCAACTTTTGTAATCAAGTATTATTGCCGTGTTATCACAAATTTAGTCACCATGGGAGGATCAATTGTACTAAGCATTCAAGATGTTTGCAAGCCTTCATTATTGGGGTTGATTATGGCACACTATGCATGTAGGGTTTTGCTATGTAACCATTCAAATATGACTTTGTGTAATATTGTTAAAATGAATTTGGAGTCACACCCACATCATCAAACTTAGCAACAACTTTTGCAATAGATTGTAATCTCTACTTATGTAACATGAACAATGTCTTGGTTGCCTAAACTTTTGGGCATACTTTTAGAAGAGAATGTAGTCTTACTTCTTCTTTGATGAAGCAGGTACTGTAGCAACTGGAATTGATCCTGCAACCGAACTTGTTGTAGGTGATGGCATAATGCCTGATTTTTGTTCCAACTCCACAAGCTTGCTTATGATACAATTTTCACGACTTTTGTAATCATCTTGGAACACCTTTTTTGCCTCTTCTATCTTGTGCCTTATGGCACGTTCTATTGCTTCATCAATTGTTTGAGGTCTTAACCGCACATATTCATCAGGTGATTCGAAATCTTCACCACTTCCCTCTTTTTCATTTATGATGTTGTTGATTGCTGTTTCTTTCAAGTGGTTTAAGAAAGCAGCCACCATTTCCAAACATTCCACTTCTTCTTTTTTGGCCTAGAAGTTCAATGTGAAGTTAGGTTGAGTCTAAGTTTATAGTTTTCAAAATGAATTTCTATTTCCAAATGCATGATTTTCCAAACATACATTGTTTCAAAATTCTTTGGAATTGGTGATGTATGGATAATCTTCAAACAAAATACTTTTCAAATAAAAAGCCACATAAAAACATTTTTGTATTTAGTGGGTCAAGGCTTCAAGCTTAAGCAATTTTGATTTATTTTTAGGACATTCAGTGTTCTGAGAACACCCAAACCATGGGTGGATGTTACTTGCAAAATTGTTGATAAACTACCAAATTAATTTATTCATCCTTATTGTAAGTCCAATCGATAATTATAACATTGAATTGATTGTTTTTCCAACAAAGTTTTCCATTGTCTGTTCATGAACCAATTTGACATGAAGTTGGAAGTTCATTTTTCGTTGGACAAGAAATACTTATGGCATATCAGGTCTTGGTATTATTGTACCTGAATAACTTCTAATTCCATTTGAGTGAATGACTCTATTAAAGGAATGTGTAAAGGTGTTTCACACCACACATGTTTTGAATAGAAAAAATATGTGTGGTCATGTAAAAAACAATAACTGAATAATGGAAAGTGTTGAAATATTCTGCATCAAAAAAACTTAATTTATTACTCATTTAGTGCCAAAAAAAAGGTCAAAAAAATAATATAATACTAGTATAATAGTTATCCACTAAGGATAAATGTAATCTTTAAATATGCATGATGAACCCCTTTCATTATAGTTTAATGACATGAATCAAACTTCAAAAATGTGAGTTTTCATTTTTTACATGTTTAACTATATTTGGTTGATAGTGATTTACATCATTGACATGCATATTCATAAGTCAATGAAATATTTGTTTTGCAACCATTAACCTTTCAATGAATGACATAAACATCCAATATATTTGCCCAATATAACATAGATTATCCTTTAATAGGAAAATGTTTGTTTTAAATTTCTAATGATATTCAATTTTTTTGTGGCTTGCAATAATGCCTATGGCTTCATTCTACCAATGGACAAGTAGTGGGTTCATGTTGTGGAAATGTTATAAGATGACCAAATCTATGGATATGGACATCTTATTGTCATTGTGGGATCTCATCCCTAAACACTAGATGTAAGCTTTGACTATCATAACCAATCCAAAAATGCTTCCAATTGTCGAATTCTCCAAAACATGGGAACCTATTTTTGAATTGTGAAGGAAAGATAAGGGCACCTAGCTTGCCCATGTAGGGAGTAAGGGTCTTTGTATGATATAAAGCTTACAAACAAGTTAAAAATATACTAGTCAAATGGTCATGATCCTACACCTAAAACTCTACTTCTTGAGGTTTGATTCACCTACGTGGTGGTAAAGAAAGGTGCAATCTTTTGAATGTCTATGTTAGAAAGTGGTGGAACATCTTTTTTTGTTTGGGAAATGCTCAACTTGAGAAGGAGCTTCTTGAAACTCCTTTCAACTTCCTCAAAAGTCATTCCATCTACGTGTGGTTAATGCAATTAGTTGGAACTTATACTTTCGCAAACACAATATATTCTTTGTTACATGATTATTATTGAAACAATAGCTTGAATGAAGAAAAGGTTGTAGCATGTAGATGACCCTTGAACCAACCACCAATTCAATAAATAATATTTAGTAAAGTCCATTTTGCAAAAGAAAAAACGCCCATATTGGGTTCAAAAAGAGGTCCATCATCATGTTGTTTTTGATTTAAAGGAATGTGTGTAAGAACATTGTCTAGCCTTTCAAAACATCAAAGTTGTTTCCTTGTTAACTATTGATTTGTTATCCACATGTCAATAGCCATTGAGATGAATTTTGTTTCCTAGAAAATGAACCCATATAACAATAATTGGACTTTTTGAAGTTACCCTGCATAGTTATGTTAACAAGGTAGATGCAAATAGAACCATTGAAAATTTATCGCATTGGTGACAATACTTTTGATCATATCCAAAACTTTGTGGCTCAATTGATATGCATGCATTGTTGATTGCAAATTCAACCCTGCCTCTTTCGCAAACCTGTTAATGTGTCATATTTTTAGCCCCAACATGCACAAAATGGAATACACAATTATATGGTACAATAGGCTTTCCCATGAAGGCAAAGGCCTCCAGGTTTCATGACTTTGGACATTATTGATCATACAGCAGCCTACATTGTTGTTTTACATTTATGACAATAGAAAGGAAAATCAATTCATAATTTATGATGCTTATGAAGCTTGGACCACAATGATTTGCAAGCTAATGGCCATTAAGCCTATTCCATTAGGTTCTATTGCATTCCTTCTACAATTATCCACATTCAATATTAATCATATTTCATTGATAGAGTGCATGAGTCATTTTTCTGATAATAACAATAATATATCAGATGTTCAACCAGACAATGGAGGAGGAATATTTTCAACATACAAAAGGAAGCCAGAAAAATAGTCTATGATGATTCGTTCTTGTGCTTTGTATGAAAAGTTTTGCAATCCCAACACACCTCCCAAATACCTGCGAGATTCATGTTGGTGATATGTATTTACAATGCAACATTCCCAATAATGGACAATGTCAATGGTAATATACCAACAACATTACAAAAGGAGTTATCAAAAGGATGAAAAACTTACAAAATAAAAGAAATTCCAAGGACATCTCACATTGAAAAAAACAAGATAATATACATCAAAATCCTAATAGGATGAAAACTAAATTGCAAAAAGGAGAGCAAGTTTTACACCACAAAACATGCACCATATTTTCAATACATAAATGTCAACAACAATATAGAGAGTTAATAAGTCGAACTTTGTCAATTCTTCTTCAGACTTGAGTGCATTGTCATAGAAGCCTTCCAATTGCACATCCGAAATCTCCTTATGGTATCCATCCTTTGGGAGTTCAGGCTTTGGGATAGGTTCTAGAAGTTCTTTGGATACCACAACAGGCTTGATTACAACTTCTTTGACTTTAGAATCAACTTTTTTGGGACCCATTGTTGTTTCATTCGAAGTATAGAATCATAAATGCAACCAAAAAATTTCTCTGCTTTTTTTCCTTTGAATTGACAAATGATGAATTACCCAGTCTTCATGTTCCAAACCATATTCTGAAAAACTCAAGCAACATGATCAGTTGACCATGAGGTAGATCTTCTTGTTCAATTCATGCATGTAATTTATCTTATTGCCATTAAACTTGAATCCAAACATTTTTCAAAATCTCATCAAAATATGAAATGATTTACAATGAAATTATTTGAAAGTCCTCAAGAACCCACATTCTTCAAACTGGAACCTTTTCGTGTCACAGTATTGTTTTCCAAGTGACAACAAATGGACATATTCCATCTTCATGTTTTCATGAAATTGCTCATTTACTTAGTTGTCATCATCATCCTCCTGAATACTTTTAACTAATTACTCATCCAAAATTCTCTTTGGAATCCATATCAAATTTGCTCTCATTGTTAATCGAACTATCTTTCATCTTATGTTTTGTTTATATCAAGAATGCTAGTTTGTGTTCCAAGAATGAAGTGTTGATGAACTAATTCATGACCTAATTGTTATTGTTCAAAGATTGCAAGTTGGGGCCTTGAAGATAAAACTACATTTGTGGAAGGAAGACCCACCAATCTTTGTTGGTAGAGAGGGTTAGGGGACAAGAACTTAAAAAATTTGCAATTCAATGAGGACATACTGAGGATCTCTAGGACAAATTTCATGTTTTCTGCAAATGTTGTGAAAAGAACTGTTTAATATCAATTGATGAGTTTTTGGAACACTTGGTTTGTATGTTATGCATGCAAGCTTACATCCTTATATCTTCAAGGAGGTTACAAAGCATGTTCTAATGAAACATTTACCTATTGTAAGATGTGATATTGAATATCAATTACTATAGCCTTGAGTCAGCTTTCACATTGACAAGACAAATTTATTTTTTTTAATTTTGAAAAGATTAATTTGTTGTTTAAATTTGAAATTATTATTATTTTCATGATCTACTAAGATTTTGTTATCTGAGAAGTGAAATTATTCAGATTGTAGGCTGCTATGATTATGATGGTTGTCCACACGTCACCTTCATATTTTCACAAAAATTCATTTCACTATTTTAAGGATTATTTAATGACAAAACTGACCCTAGGGTAAAGTAATTTAATTCCCAGTCTTTTAATAGTCATGAAATCACATCATTTAATAGAACAGACCATATGAATGCCAAAAAAAAAAAAAAAACATTTAAGAAAATTTGAACCAAAAACAAATAAAGAAAGTGGATCTCTTCTGTAATTGGTTAAACTGATTACTTCAGTAAGACAATCCATGTTCAAAGAATTGCGGGAAAAATGGGTTTTTCTCCTTATAATTTCAACATGTCTATTTCTCTAGATGTTGGACAAATATGTGGGTGTGTCAATCGAATTTTCATTCTTAAGTTTCACATTGAAGCACATGTTTTGAAAGGTGTGTTTCAGTTGATGTGTAACATTTCCTTTTGACTTTTCTAGAAGGTTGTAAAACAAGGTGTTTCTCATTTTTCTCTATAACTAAGAAGGTTGGTTGATGAAAACAATTCATCAACTTGTGATAGACATTCTCAGTTTCAACCAATGTAGACTATTGTCCTCTCCACCATAGAAAAAAGAGATACTAGCAGACAATTGTGAGGACCCTGGGCTGAAAAATACTTCAAAATGACCTATCAAAGATTTTACAGTGTATTAGAAGGATGCCTCAAAAACTGTAAAATTGTAAGATTCCCTTATGACAGAGGAGGTCATCTTATGCTTTTGGGCAGACTGTTACATTTTGTAAGGGCTTGTCATTTTTTCTTTGTGTGTCAAATATGCAATCAAAGGTTGAGTGGTCATTGCGCTCAGTAAGGACCTTGAACATGGGTGTGTTACCAAAGGTCAGTGCCTGCCCAAGGCTGCATTATTTTGGTAGCGCCCCTGTCCACATGCCTTACCCGTCACATAAAGCACTCCAAGAAAATTTCTAGTGCATTTGGAGGACACCTTATATCTGGGAATATCCCTCCTTAAATAAAAGGATGGATCTTACACCTACTTACAAGCATTATAGCAGTTGCCTTATGCTTTACAATGAGAAAAACCCATGGGTGGGATACATTCCCAAAATAAGGGGGTCTAGAATGATGCAGTAGCCAAGTCCAGGCTGTCCTAGACCCTTATTTTGTGAGTGCCCCCACCCTAGGGCTTTACCCTACACAGAAAGAGCTCATCAAAATTGCCTGGTGCATGGTGCAGCACTGTATTTTTGTGAATCATACCTGGTCAAAAAGAGGAGGCAGATTAGACCTACTAAATCTTGTGGAGAAATAGACATATTGCTGAACTCTATTGATTTAGAGATACGTGTGATTTGCCAGGAATTTTTCTGAACATGGAGTGAATCAAATGCATTCGGTGGTATGGGGAGCCAGAAAGCCTCTATTTGACCCAAAGGCACATGTCTAGATACCAAATCGTAATAATGATTTGACTATGTTACAATCAACTAGAAATCTTGCCAACATACTTCAATCATGCTTACTACCAAAATGCGGCTATGGTGGCATATGAAAATGTCGCACCATTCAATTCCATACATTTGATCACACAAATGGATCTGGACAATATAGTTTGTCGGTAGATGATACCCACATTGTGCAAGAGATGATGATCCAGTCACCAAGTTCTCAGAATCACAGTTCAATTCTTCAATGTACAGGCTGCAACTTTCTCTGTGTTTTCACCACTGAGAAACATAAGGTCTTCTTATTGTCCATATGGGTTAAGCCCTGTGTAAGAAGGCATCAAATTAGAAAATAATCTTACTGGCTGTGCAGACTCTCAATCCAGATTGTGTCACTGCTTTTATCTCTTTGCTTGACATCCCTGTTGGCTTCAGTTCAATGTCGTCTTAAAGACCTAATTTTGTGACACAACTGGAGTCCAATCTTGATGTGCAAAACAGATAACAAGACAGGAAATGTCATCTCGACTGCCTCGCTTCAGGGCAGTGGCTGCCAAACCCTTGGCTGCTGCCTCTGCAGAGTTTTGGGCCCGGACATGATCAACTGCTTCTTGGTTGTCCATAACTTTCCACAATCCATCACTAGCAACTATGAAGAAATCATCCTCCTTTGTTAAGCTGCTATCCCAGATGTCTGGCTTGACACTGAGATGCTCCTTAATTGTGTAGTCTCCAAATGCTCGGGACATTGCCAGCCTCTTGTCAACACGGTAAACCCCACCAGCAGCTGATATGCTCACCTCACCACCTTTGGATTCTACCTACACACATCATAGCCCCTCCAGAATCTAGTATAATTATTGAGGAAAGAACTTGAAAATGCTCATCCTCACCCAGCAGCCCTGAGTGTTCACATGTCAACAAAGAAGAGCAAAGGGGAAAAAGAACAGTTGGACATTGAAATTCAGGGCTCAGGGTCTGCTGTTTCAAATTACAGAGTGGGTTATGTGTGAGAAACAAACCATTTTGCGTTCCTCTGGCTTCTGAGGCTCGTGGTCAACACTCAGCTCAATGGCACACCCATTCCTTGAGAGAACTGCTCGTGAATCGCCCACATTGGCCACTATGAGGCGTCTGCCTTTATCAAGCAAAAATGCAGTGGTTGCAGTTGACCCTGCTCTGTATGCCATCTGTGTCTCTCCTTTGTCCAATATTCTGCACCAGAGAACCTCTCATTTGATAAGCTTCAATTCTAACACAAACATAAAGAAAAGGGGCATACACCTAGCTGGTTCATACACACAGATGGATATTGAAATGTGATTGATGGGTCAATGTGCAAACAAGAGAGATGGTGCTCTTACATGTGTGTCCAACATACAGAACTAGCTAGGGCAGAGGTAAAGAGAGTTACATAAAAGAGATGTGTTTTATGGGTCAATGTGCAATCGAGAGAGATGGTGCTCTTATTATATGTGTGTCCAACATACAGACCTAGTTAGGGCAAGAGGTAAAGATAGCTACATAAAATAGATGTGTTTTATGGGTCAATGTGCAAATGAGAGAGTTGGTGCTCTCTTACATGTGTGTACAACATACAGATCTAGTTAGGGCAGTAGGCAAAGAGAGCTACATAAAGAGATGGGGTGGCCAACCTTTCATCAGTGGACAAGTAGACATCGGTGATGGATTTTTTGGGATCCTTTGCGAAGTCAGGATGAACCAGAATACTGTCAAGGAGTTTTTGCTCCAGATAAGCTGCTACCTCAGTCCCTGCATGGCCATCATATACAGCAAATAGTCCTATTTCATTAGTTTCAAATGACTGCATTCGCGCAACATGGTAATCTTCAATTGGGTGATCTCGCAAACCCTTCACTCTTGCATATCCAAAAGTCACTGGCAATCGTCTACTTTCTCCACCCCCAGCCCATGCTGTTGCTTCTTGAGTTTGGATCTCCTTCTCCATTAGGTAGGTATGTACTTCTGTCTTCCAATCTGCCCTTGCTCATTCACCACAAATTCCATCAACATGTTATAACCTCTGAAAGTATGACTCCGATGAGTTTCTTTGCATTTTTCTGGTCACGTGGAAGCGTTTCAGCGATGGTGAGAAAGCACCGGATTTGTGAGACGTGTCGTGTCGTGTCAGGAATTTTTTCTCCTCACTTGACACGTTGCTCATGAATTTGACCTTTGTTGGGACTGCCTTCTCTCAGGGAGGGAGAGCCTATGGAACGATGTAGAGTTTAGTTCATCTAGTCCCACATCTTCAGGAGGAACCTTTTTCATTTTAGCTGCTGTTGGTTTGGAAGAAGGTTTGGCCCAGCTCTCTTAGGTAACATATTACAGTGTCACTTCTCTTGCAAAATCAACTACACAATCCAGTTCTCTTGCAATATTAACTAGAGTTAGGGACAGATTACACGTGTAGGGTAACAGCCTCTCTTGCAAAATCAACTACACAATCCAGTTCTCTTGCAATATTAACTAGAGTTAGGGACAGATTACGCGTGTAGGGTAACAGCCTCAGAGAAGGGAGTTCCGGAAGTAAGTGTCCGTAGGCTCAGATGGGCACTTACTTTCAGAGGAACTACCTGTAAAAATCAAAATGGTTTTTAAAACAAAAAATTTCCCATGATACCCAGCAAGTATCTGGAGGGTACCCACCATGTATCACAGGAAAAAAATGGCATGGGGACATTACAAAAACTTGTAATATTCGTGTCTATGGGTCTTTTGTTTTCTAAAAGGCCCTATGGGATTTAACACTCTGTAAAGCATACCTCCAACTACACTAAGAAAAATCTTGAAAGTTTATTGGGAATGATGTAGAGTTCATTATGTGGACGGTTTTTTTTAAATTTTGTGAGGTAGGTGGGTTGGTAATCCTCTACAAACGAGTGTAGGCGAATTTGGCTACAGGTGAGAACTTAGATCCCTAAGAGCATCTCCACCAGTGCTCAGTATGTCACTCTGGATAATAAAATTAAATGTCTAAGTTTAGCTGTGTTTTTTTTGGCAACCCCACCAATAAAATTGTAACTGGAACTGCACATACGTGGGAACTACTAATAGCAAACTACCGTTACGATCGACCAATCAGAAATACTGAGCCGCAGTCAGGTCCAATTTATTACACTCTTTTTGGAGGTGCACACCAGTGTTGCGCCTTTTACCAGCCACGGCAAGCTGCACGTATTTGGTGCAGAAAAACCACTTTCCTGAGCTACACCGGCATATTTTGACTTTTTCACAATAAATTTTACTGGCTGGAGTCACATACTGAGTACCAGTGGAGAGAGCATCTCCACCAGTCCACTGGAACCTTGCCTGCACGCCACTTTTGGATGAAGCAATACACCACAGTAGTGTGAGAGTGGGTGCAGATGTACACCAAATTGTTGCAAGATTCGGGGGTTTCAGCAGACACAGGAAAACAAAAAAAACACTGCTGCTAGTTGGGTGTTTGCATTCCCTGCCCACAAACTTACTGCATCTGATTGGCTGGTCTCACTAATTGGCCCACGTGTGATCTGTACATGATTCCTCAGTGTATAACGTTTAGTATTTACAGTTTATGGCTGGGGAGGGAAAAACAATTGACACAAGATTTGGATTTGAAGACATGGTATACAGGCCATTTTCTCAGCATGTTACTCTGCAAAAAATATTTCTCACATCCAAGTTTTGTTAGGCTGTTTACATTTTTGCAACCCTAGTAGCAAACCACCTAGACCAATTATTTAATCATTATGATTGGCTAATGAGGAACAGGGTGCATCAGTCACATCATATTTATTACAGTCTTCTCTGGCAGGTGCACAACTATACTTTCTACCTTAAAATATGTCAACTTTGATCAAAATTATTAAAAAATTCCTATGGGGGTGTTTCAGGCCTCCCTTTTTTTGTCACAAAGTGGTGAAATTTCATTAAAGAAAACCATTGATTTGGTCTCACATTTTCGTGAACAGTTCCTCATTTCAACTATTGCTGGTTTCGAAAAAGGAACCAATAATTCTCTTACAGAATTTTGCAAAATCAACTAGAGGTAAAGAGACATTATTTGGAGGGTAAGGCACTCAGCCAAGGGAGGGTCTGATTTCGGTAATACCCCTCACCCAAGTGCTTTACCCAGTGTGAAGACTGTCACAGACACTTTTCAAAATGGGAAAACCCTCCTGCAAAATGAATTGCTACTCCGCTGGGTGGAGGCAAAAATCTGCTTATAACTCCAAATACCCTAGCAAATTTCAGCTAGGTCTTTATGTGTAAGGTAAGGATAGAAAATGTGGCTGTTCTGGGAATGAGGGCCCACCGCGAGGGCAGGAGCAGAGCACTGGATCCCAGGAGTGTCTCATTTAAGGTCCTTACTAAGCATAGAGTTCTGGTAGAATTTTCAATTGTTCTGATTTTGTTTGCAAATGAGAGGAGGCACCTTACATGCATGGTTCCTAACAAATGTTACATCTAAGGTTCTTTTGAGTACTTTTTTTTCTTGAGGTGCCACCTCTGGTGAGACCAAAATCTTAACAATGAATGGTAAGGCTGCCTCCACATACACTAAAACAATTCTACCAGTTCTTTATGGAACCACATCGAGTTCATCTGGTTGCAAATTTCCAGGAAGGTTTTCTTGTTAGTTTTTAAGGTGCAGCCAGTTCTGTCACATAATCACTTTGCAAAATCAACTACAGAATCCAGTTCTCTTGCAAAATCAACTTCACTGAGGAGACATTTCTGAATCGATGTAGACTTTTTTTTCATCCTACCTTTTCAGGAACTGTTACTGATTTGAAAGAAGGAATGAGCGGTTCTCTTAGAGAGTCATTTCCCTTACAAAATCAACTGGAGGTAGATTATGGAGAGACTACAGTTTGATGTAGAGTTCATTTGGTCCCACATTTTCAGGAACATTTCCCATTTCAACAGTTTACTTGTTGTTAAGGAACCACCAGTTCTTTTACAGGATCTGTTCAATTCTCTTGCAAAATCAAGTTGTGTTGAAAAGGTCATGTGTTAGGCCAGAGACATTACCCAACTAGTTGCTTGTTTAAACAGAGATCCTTTTTGGCAAATTCAAAACTGATGTAATTTTGGCAAGGGAACACAAGAAGAAGAGAAAAATGGAAAAGGAAAGAAGGAAAGGACCTAAATCATAGAGTTTAATAACCAATCTATGTCCTACCCTAGTAACCAACATAGATCCTTTTTTCATTGTCAACATCAGGCATCCATGTCGCCATGATTCATGTCCCTGCCATTAGCCTAGGCCAAAAATGGTCAAAAATGGTAAAGAACAAAGGTAGGCAAAGAAAGTCTTTGCAGCCAATGACGTGAGCCAGCATGCACCCAAGGTGCCTGGTTTTTCTTCTTTGGGGTGATAGCCAGTGTTGGATTTTGTTGGATTCTGTTGTTCCCAATGTGTCTCAACATGTTTCCATTAGCACTTTACTTTGTCCCATATGCCTTGCCCAAGGTTGTCCTCTTGGAATGTATCCAGGTGAGCCAATATTGGGAATTATATGTTTCTATGTTTGGAGATTACACTTTCATAGTGGGCAGTCTTCAAATTTTCAAAAAAGGATTGTGGCGGTGGCAATCAGAGAGGCTCATTGTGAAAAAAAGAACTTTGAAAGGCACCCCCAACTATTTAATATGAATCACACCATATCACAAATATAAGGAGATATGAGACTTGGATGTGAGTTGGTAATAAGGGAAGTTGAATTGGTAGGCAACCCCATTACCACCACACTTTAGTTTAAGTTGGATGTGGCTTGCATCTGTTGGAGAGAATTAAAATGATATTCTTTGCTTGAGAAGGGTGATGATGACTGGAAAGATGTGGGGGGACCTTTTGGATCCTTATTGGCATATGCTTTGTTAGCACAACAAATATGCAAACAGTTGTAAATTTATTTGTGGAAGTGGCTACATATTTGTTAATGGAAATTTTGATCGCATTGGTGTTAAAGATCATTGTGGCTCAATTCTTTTGTGTGCATTGTTTCTAAATTTAGAACTCCTCAAATTTGAATAATGATAACAGTTATAAATATGAAAATCCCACTATTAGAACAACATCATCAAAATGTTAATCGAATTATTTAAAAAGTTGACAAAAAGATTAATTTATTCTTAAACCACATGGAAATCACCCCAATGATGCAAGACAAAACATCACACACATCATTGGGAGCAAGCACAAAATAGGAGAAACAAATTAAATATAACACTAACCTTAACATAGTTGCAAGACAACACCCAACAAGCCTAGGTGAACATTCTTTGAAAATACATGGCTAAAAATATATGGTTTCATATATTAGTTGTTGGTTAAATTTCATACTTTAATTATTTTTATAACAGGCTTATTTTTATTTTGAAAATTTATTTATAAATAATATAGTATTTATTTATTAATATATATATAGTGCATGTAATAAAAAAGTTAAATATTAATTGTTAGTAGGCTCAATTGAATTAATAAGTTAATAAATGAACTAATATTAGTAAGTGAACTCTATGTGTCATTTATATGAAAATCTTGAGCACAAGAGCAAACATGACTTCTTTTTTTTTTTAAAGTCCATCAGGTGTTCATCATTTGTGTTCTACCTTGGTTTGTTTTGAATGAACAATTGATGCTTTAAAACATCATATTTATATGCTATTTGTTTGGTAAGATTTATAATTTATCCATCCAAGGAAACAAATCATTATATTCATTTCAATGGTTATATTCATTTCACTATATTTTTTAAACCCTTGAAAAATGAGAGCCACAATGTGCCCCTTCTTCTTAATCGTATTAAAACTTAAATTTCAAATAAATATAGGATATCTCAATTTAATTCAAAAAAATTATTATTATTATATTTATGGTGGTTTAAATGTGTGCATTCAAAAAATAATAATAATAATATGGTGGGAAAAAAAGGATACCTCATTTAATATCCTAAACAATATCTTATTTGACATAGATAATGTAAAATTTTAACATTTAGTGTTCCCTCAAATCAACAAAAAAATTTGATTTTTTTTATTGTACCCAAACTATGATAAACGTGTTAATTATTATTCTTGCACCATCAATTTAAGGGAAAAAATTGCAGTGTAAAGGAAAGAATCAGCCCCTCTAATCCAAAAGTCCAAGGTTTGACTATTTTTCTCAAATTCTCATTTTCTTCATGCATGGATGAAAAAAATATGTAGGCTAGTCTATTGACAAGTTCTCAAGCAAGTTTCCCCGACAAGAGAAGAGAGAAAACCCTGCAAAACTTTCCCTTCCCCTAGGGAAGTTGGGGGAACTTGGTTAAGTCCCCTTTTCTCAACAAAGTTGCAAG
>Ga0116227_10000802_pt1 | contig 65296 bp, 83 predicted proteins | sample S1TSphgellanicum_FD_89693 | JGI IMG/M metagenome (GOLD analysis project Ga0116227, IMG submission 89693) | Host-associated microbial communities from peat moss isolated from Minnesota, USA - S1T2_Fb - Sphagnum magellanicum MG | ecosystem: Host-associated > Plants > Peat moss > Unclassified...
AGCAGGCGATCATGTTCTGCTAGATTTACCGGAGGGTAATATCATGACGAAGTTTCATGTTATGCGCGGCGACTATCTCGTTAACGGCTATATCAGTGACTTGCACGGGCGTCGGCTGTACGTGTGCTCCCACAACGGTGCGGCGCACGAGTATGATGATCAGGGCGGCTATCCCGACTGGCGCGTCGGCCCGCTTAAAATCGACATTGACGGAGGTATCATCATCAGCGGATCGGTAAGGTTTTTGCCCGATGACGGCGAGATCGAGCGGCTAGCGAACCTCGGCATTCACTTCCCGGCAGCTTAAACTGGATTTAACATATATGCCGTTGACGGCAGTACAGCACGACTGTATATAAACAGCACAGCAGGCGATCATGCTCTGCTAGAGTTTACCGGAGGGTAATACGATGTCGGATCTTCAGCTGGTGGCCAAGTTTCTCCGCAGCCGCCCGGTTCGTTCGCCGCTACTTGAGCAAGTTGATCTTTTGGTGTCCGAGCGGACACGCGCCAGCAAGACCTTCGCTGGTCACACATTCACCGAGACGACCACCGTCAAAATGTCCCGGGGGCTGCGCGATGGGGGTCTGGTCTACTTGGTGGCGAGGTATTCCGGGCTCTGCCAGGCCATGAACTCCAGTGCGGAGTATACCGCCGATGATGCCCTGTTGGCACTCGATGATTACAACCGGCTGGCGGGCAACAACATTAAAGTGGAGGAAGTCTCAGAATAGTTTGAGACACATTGCGTAGTCTTTTGGTTTAAGACGGCGGATAGCAATATCCGCCGTTTTTTGTTTTTCCTGTTGACGGAAGTACAGGGCGGCACTATATAAACAAGCGACGGCGGGACATCGGGTTCCGCCAATAAAACCGGAGGGTTTTAATCATGGGTATCTATGAGCAAATCACGGATCAAATTATCGCTGGCCTGGATACGGCTGCCGGGGAGTGGGTTTGCCCTTGGCGCCGAGAAGCCTGTGCGACGGCGGTCCTCCCGGTCAACGCTGTGACGGGTAAGCGCTATCGCGGCGCCAATGTGCTGATGCTTTGGGCAACCGGGCTCGATCGGGGCTATTCCTCGCCTGTTTGGGCGACCTACAAGCAATGGTCATCGCTCGGCGCGCAAGTGCGCAAGGGCGAGACATCCACGCAGATCGCTTTCATGGATCGCGTGCAGAAGTCTCAGGTCGATACGTCTGGCGAAGAAACCGAAACCTCGTTTGTGGTGGCCAAGGCATATTTCGTGTTCAATTCCGCTCAAGTTGACGGCTGGGCGGCGCCGGCCGATGCGGTTACCTCGGTTATTGCTGGGGCGGATAGGCATACCGCCGCAGATGCGTTCCTGAAGTCGCAGAACGTTCCTATCTCGTTTGGTGGTTCGAAAGCCTTTTATCGAGTAGATAAGGACGAGATTGTTATGCCTGCGTTCTGTCAGTTCCACGATGCGGCAGGGTTTTATTCGACATGGTCGCATGAACTGGCGCACGCCACCGGGCATGCTAGCCGGCTGGATCGGCAGTTCGGCCGGCGGTTCGGCGATGACGCATACGCCGTCGAGGAACTGGTAGCCGAGATTTCAGCGGCTTTCACCTGCGCGCATTTGGGCATCAATAATGCGCCTCTACAGAACAACATCGAGTACTTGGCAGATTGGCTGCGCATCCTGAAATCAGACAAGCGCGCTATTTTCACTGCGGCATCCAAAGCGCAGGCCGCGACGGATTGGCTGGTCGCACACGCCGCGTAAAAGCGGCGGGGTTCGTCTTGTGCGGCGGGTGGTGGATGTCACACGCCGCATTGCTGTTTGCCGGGCCGTAGAAGCCCGTGGAAGCCGGTATCGGGGCTGTCCGGTAGGGGAGTAGCGAGGCGGTCTACGCGGGCTTCCTTGGGCTTCTATGGTTGGGGAGCGGCTAGTCGGTTTCCTCCTGCCAGTGCGTGCACCAGCCGAGCGGATCGATGACGCCCATGACGTGGCGGCACCGGTTTTCGCCGAGGTAGTTTTGACAGTCGTCGCATATCTCGTCGCCATGCGTAGACTTGTTTTGATATTTGACTGACTTCTTTGTCAGCGTGGGTTGGTCTAGAGCCTCATCTTTGGCCCTGACCGACAGCTCAGATTTTTTCGCAGCGGTATTAGATATAGCGTTGGCCGCGTCCTGCCAGCTAATCGGCGGCTGGGCTCCCGGCACCTCCATGACCGGCATATCGTCCGGGTCTAGGCCAGCGTACGGACTATCCGGGGAGTTGGCGACGCGCTGGCGGATTTCCTCGGCGGATATGGCGCCTTGCTCGGCTAGCACCGCATCCGTGTCCGCCTCCGTCTTGCGGACTGCGGCGCGGCTGGCTTCATCGAGCTGCCACAGCGGTACCCACTCGTAGGTAATTTCGGGATCGATGAAACCATATTCAGATAACTGGATAAGGTCCAAGGCATCTTTTACATGAATGTCGCAGACGTTCGCTTGTCTAGCTTGAATACTATCATAATGTACTCGTATCTCCCCTTCAGAACTCGCATTCAATCCGCTTGGGGTAATGCCGAATGCCTTGACAAGTGGAAGACCTGTTATGGAACTCATATGCTCTTGTGCTTGGGCTTGCAAGGCGTCTAGGGTACCTAGCGGGGCGGATACGTTGCCGAAACCTTCCGTATTCTTATCGATCATCAAGACGCCGCGATTATCTCTTGTCGCGGCGAATAGCTGAATACGATTGAATAGTTCGTCTGCATCGGCGGCGCCGCCTTGCAGGATGCCGAACATATTGGTTTCTAATACGTAGACCGTGAAGCTGACTAGCAGGTCGGTAACCGCCTGTCTCGTGCGCAACCAGTTGTCTACATACGGTTTTAGCATCTGAGTTAGTGCGATGCCGCCGAAATTATAGGCGGGTTTTAGGATGTCAGGTACCGGCCGGGAGTTGAATATCATCAGCCGGGTACTGCTGACTTCCTTTCCGTTCACAAACCATGTCTGTGGTTTGTAGTATGTTGGGTTGAGCGGGTCGCTGCTATTATAGTTATTCGGCGCGATCCATGTCGGGTCTATCGGGCGGAATGCTAGCAACTGGCCTTGGCCAATTTTTTCCTTTTTGCGAGGAAGCGGGGTTTTCAGCTCGATGACGTCATCTGTGGCTCCGGTATCGATGTATAACATACCAATACCGAAATAACCATCATGCTCAAGCGCTTGTTTGATCGCTTCCTTAAGATGGTATTTGTTTTTTTGTTTATCTGTAAGGTCTTTTACCTTTTCAGACTTTTCGTTCCCGACTGCGGATATTTTAATCCACTTTCGGGTCATTTCCTCGGCTATGATTTCAACCGGGCGTCTGTACTCGGCGCGCTGCGAAAGCTCGGCTAGATACGGGTAGCCCATAAAACCTATGCCTTCGGCAAAGGTTCCATGATATGCCGTATTCAGCCAATTATAGGTTGCAGGTGCGTTCTGATTTGTGTTCTGCCACGTATTTCCGTCCAGCGCGAGCGTGGTTTTGCCGTTCGGCAGTACTCCGGGCGCATACTGTGGAAGCTTGTACGTGTTTTGGCGCTGAAGGCGCGGATCAATCGGTTTTGCGTTGGCGTGAACTAGAGCATCCAGAGGAATTTTAATCTGAGGTTTTTTGGTTGTGAAAGCCGGGTCTATGCGCTGCGCGGGCGGAGTTCGGTTTGCAGTTCCAAAAAGCGATTTGATGCGGTTGGTTATCTGATTCATTAGCGGAATTTTTGCAATACGTCAGATGCTATTCGCATTGGTGGCGCAGTAGTTTGAGTGAGATTGGTGAATGCGCCCGCTAATGCATCCACTTGGTCATCGTGTGTGGAGGCCGGAAAAGATGCGAGCTCCTCAAGGAAATCTCGGTTCCAAGCGGATTGCACGATGCCGACGTTACCGATATTGATTTGTGCCGCAACCGGTGTTGCCCGGTTGGCCTTATTCGTATCCTCACGCTCTACGCTAACAGAATACCCAGCAAGCTTTTGTACGTAGAAAAAAGCTGTGGATTTTCCGCCAGCTCCAGGGTCTTGCGGAATGCGAATGCGGCAGAACTTGCCGTCCTGTTTGGCGGTATTAATAACCGCCGAGAGAACCTCGGCAGGATCGCCACGAAACCGAACGATATTTAGCACAACAAAACGACCATCTTGAAGTCTGCCGAGCTTCAAACCGACCGTATAATCAGGGTCGCGCCCGTTCATATTTTCGGTTGCGGCCAAATCCCAAGCTCGCACCATGCTGACACAATGGGGTGCTACGTCATACGTATGAATCGCCACCGTTTTGAATAGCGAACCTTCTATAGGTCTAGGGCGCTGCTGATAAAGCGCGGACCATTCACGTTCTCCTACCTCGCGGCGCTTATCATTTAAGATATGCAACGGATATTCTTCAGGCCAGAGAGCTTGACCGGGCAACCTGCCGAGCGGGTCCGGGATAAATTGTCCATCCTTATCGTATTGATCTTCTGCAATAGCTGGCATGCTGATCACACGCCACTGTTTACCGCCGGAAGCCATATCTTGCAGGAGCCTGCCAGCGAGGTCATCCTCATGCCATCGGGTCTGGATCAATACGATTTTCGCACCGCTGACAAGGCGAGTTATTACTTCCGCACGCCACCATGCATGCGTAGCATTGCGGATAACCTCGCTATCAGCATCTTTGCGCCCTTTGATCGGGTCATCAACGATAAACAGATGAGCACGACGACCGGTAATTGATCCGTCCACGCCTGCAGCTCGGTAAAGACATCCGTTCGATGTACGCCAGAGCTTGCGGCTATCGTTAAGTAAGCGAAAACCAAGCAAATCTTTATGCTTTTGAATACGCTTAATGATATTCCAGGATATATCGTTCTCTGCGTATTCCGATCCGTGACTGGCGCCTATAACTGCACGAGTTTTATAGTGACCAAACTTGTTTGGTTTGGATTGCGCCATAAACCAGATTGGAAACAAGATTGCGGCGTATAAGGTTTTCGCGTGTCCTGGCGGCATGAAGATCATCAAGCGGTCTATCTCGCCTGCGGCCAGGCTTTCCAGTTCCCGAATCATAACATCGTGGTGCGCAGCCGGGAGGTACTCCTCGTCAGCCAGTGCAGACACACACCACGCGCGAAAGCTCTTTTTGACTAGCCGACGATGTTGCTCGGCTAGGACATGTAGGTATTCTTCTAGTAGCTCGCGGTTTTCGGTATCTAACATAGATGCAACATTATATGCCGTATCGCGGCTAGCCGCGCCGTTTCTCGGCTACGCCGAGGGTACGCTCTAATTCCTCACGGCGGCGGATCAGCGCATCATCGTCTAGTAACGCAAAATTGTCAGATTCCACATTGACGTTGCGTTGTACTGGCGCACCTTCGATGCGAGACAAAAGAGCTTCGCTTGCCCTAATACGGTTTGAACCATATTCGTCCGTGGTCGCAATAGTCAGCAGATTGTCTTTTAATATCTGGACAATCTCACGGTCGCTCATTCCTGCGTGCTGTGGACGGTTGCGCATAGGGACATACCCAGCGCGCGGTCCGCCCCAACCGGCGCCATTAGCCGGCCGATGTTCGGGATGGTCCGGATGGAGCGGCGAAGCCGGCAATAGCTTTCCTTTGGCGCGCAACCTCTTGTCATGAGCTTTTCGTTTCTCCGTCAAGGCGATGCCGGATACGCCTTCCTCGATTTTCTTAATGGGAGGCTGGGTACCCTGATCAGTTTTCGTGATATGCGGCTTGACGCCGAAACGAAAGCGCTGCGGCGATGCATCCCGGTGCGATCCAAGATGCACGATATTATCGTCTTTTTTCATGCCAAAGCTACTATGCTTCTAGACACAACGGTTTCTACTTCGCGTCCAAAAATATGCATCATTATTCTAATTCTATCAGCTTTAGAATATGTGCATATAACATGTTGACCCTCATACGCGCCCGAGGTTATTATTAGCCTAGTGCCCGGGTCAATCTCAACATAACCTTTTGGTGTTTCACCAATGGATTGAACGCGAGCTAAATGACGGAGCTGCTCAACGGATTGTTCTGAGATAGTTGCCGGGATACCAGGTTCACGCTCTAAAACGCGATATATCCCGCGCGTGCTATAGATCGGATGCCAAGCATCCGACATCGCAAATTCTATTAAGATATAGCCGGGCAAAAGCGGACGTTGTTCAGTCCACGTTCTGTCGGGGTTCTTAAATCGTTTATGTTCTACGGGAAACGTAAGATGTAGTGCTCGGAACCCTTGATTTGTCAGATTAAATAGTGCCCGCGTTTCTTCTTTATCATGCGTCTGAGCGACATGCCATGATCTTTTATTTCGTGCCAGGAAGCTGTCTAATCTGAATCTTTTCACAACTGCATCAGACGGCTACCGCAGGCGGCGTACCAAGCACGCCGCCGAGTAAGGCGATGCCGCCACTGATAGCTTCGCCATCGATCGATCGTCAAGCGCCGCGAATATCATCAGTCGCGAGGTACTCGCGGCACGTACACGACCGTGGGCTCAAAGCCTAGCCGCTGCGCTAGACGCTTTGGTACCCGCTTCCTGCCCCGAACGATCTTATACATGTCACTTATGTCGATACCGTAACGACGGGCGCTCATTGGAATAGTTTCCGAGGGATGATCTGATATGTCGTCTAAGAGAGCTTCTAAAACGTCTATGTGCGAAAAAGTTTCCATAATAAGATGCTCTATTGTAGTCTATACGTTAGACAAGTCTATACACTAAGACAAATTCTAGTACGGCTAGGAGAACCTAGTACGGCTAGGAGAACCTAGTACGGCTAGGAGAACCTAGTACGGCTAGGAGAACCTAGTACGGCTAGGAGAACCTAGTACGGCTAGGAGAACTGTGTGATTTTTTGTTTCTTTTGGCTGTTTTGTTAGTTTGTTGGCCGAGCGAGCTTGCGAGCGATGCCGACACACTAACAAAACACTTGTTTAGTATCACAAAATAGACCATATGTACCAAAAGCATGCTTTTATGACGTAAAAGCATGCTTTTGGTACATTTTTAGCTGAATTTTTCTAATCTATATTAAAACACACTAACATTATACAAACGTGTTAGTGTTTCTACCTCGGAACAATAAGTGGTTTTGTAAATTTTTTACTTTCCTGCGCCCGCGTACGCGCCCGCGTAGTATACATGACGCGCGCGTACGCGCGGAGTTTCTTTCTCTGACTCTATGCCGTAGAGGCCGAGCTTTGGCTGGCCCTACGGCGAGGGGGCGGAAGATTAATCACTACCATTGACCTTTGAAAATGCCTTCCGCCTTCGGCGTCCGGCATTTTCAAAGGTCAATGTTAATAATTAATCTCCCACACCTCCCCGCAGAAAAGCTGTGTTTTTCAGAGGTACAAAAACCGTAGAGTCCGCGTACGCGCGTGCGAGTGCAGGCGCCCGCGTACGTGCCCGCACGCGCTCGCACGTACGTGCCCGCGCGAGAAACTTGTATAACTACCGAAATGAAACTACGCTAACCATAACAGATTACCGGGAAACTAAAATCCTTAATCGATCGTTGAAACCGCGCTAGGTAAAGTGCTAAGGGGCGGTATGATTAGGACCACGAACATGCACATTCGGGATGAAAAGCTTTTTAGCTTGTCGCAAATCGTCAAAAAGTTTGATGTCACGCTTATGACATTAACGCATTGGCGTCATGGCTCTAAGTTTAGATCACCCCTGCCGGTCATTAAAGGATCGAACGGCAAGTCTAGACGGATACGTGTAAGATCATCTGATCTTAAGAGTTGGCTGGAAATAAATAGACCTGATTTGTTACCTCGCTTCGAGGAAATGTGTGATGACCGATCTGCCGGACATAAATGACCTTACGGTTGAACAGCAGCGCATGCTGATGGATCGCCTCGCATACAAGCTGCAAGACGTAAAAGTCTCGCATCGACGCGAACACGTAGCGGTGTGGAACGCGATTTGTGATAACGTGGACACGGATAAGCGCCTGCTACCGCCGCTAGAGGTATTTGTCCGAACCTACGGCGCGCAACGTTATATCGCGCGGGCTGAAGTGTTCCTTGATTTTGTCCGCGAGTCGAGCAAATCGACTAATCGGGCCGTGCGCGCCGGTCTTATGAACCTTGTGGCGGAATGCCTGGCAACGGAGGTGCGGCGAGCGGGCAGATCTGCCACGCCGAAAACGCTGCTAGACATGATTAGCCACATACAGGGGGCCGTAAACCGCAGTTTTCCCGGCTACGCCGCCGCCGGGATGCTTGAGCGCGCCATCCTGCCTAGAGCGCGCGCCTAGAGTGCCGTTTGCCGGGCCGTAGAAGCCCGTGGAAGCCGGTGTCGTGGTTGGCCGGTGGATTGTAGCGGAAAAGGCCGCACCGGCTTCCACGGGCTTCTATGACGGTTGGAGCGGCAGCCCAGTGCATATATTATATTTAGCGGCGGGTTTGACCTCTAATCAGAATTTTGGGCGCAAAAAATAATGTTGACGTTCGATCGCGGGCGCTGTCTGTAGTGCTTGCAGGGACGCGATGCTTACGGCGGACATCCTCCCGCATGCGGTTATATAACTCGCATGTTTTATCCGCCTATATGGGTCTGACAGTCCGCGAACGCGAGCATTAAACGGGGGGTGATGATGTAGTCTAGAGCAGCGCGGTGCGCGCAGTAATTAAAATTTGATCTACATCGACATCGGCCTGACGACCTTGGGAGCTATCCGCACTGCGGATAGCTGTCACAAAGAGATGAGAAAAGGCAGACATGGAAAGCAACAAAGCTTTCCATGTCTGTTTTGTATGTAAAGCGTGGCAGCCCTGGATCGAACACCACATGGAACGTCCGTTTATTTATTACAAAACAAATCTTGGGCGAATGATATGCGCAGATTCGAGATACGTATTAAAACATTTTGGGACTAGCTCGGTTGATCTTGTTATGACCAGCCCGCCGTTCGCGCTGTTGAGCCAAAAAGAGTACGGAAATGTATCTTCTAGCGAATATTTAGAATGGTTTCGGCCGTTCGCGCTAGAGATATTTCGTTGTCTAAAAGACTCCGGCAGCTTTGTCATAGACTTAGGCGGCGCTTGGAACAAAAAATTGCCGACAAAAAGCTTGTACAATTTCAAAATTCTTATTATGTTATGCGAGGAAATCGGCTTCAGTTTAGCCCAGGATTTTTATTGGTATAATCCCGTCACCGTGCCCGGCCCCGCAGAATGGACATCAAAGCGCCGGATCAGGGGGAAGTCAGCGGTTAATACGATTTGGTGGCTGTCAAAGACAGAATGGCCGAAAGCAAGCAATGTGCGTGTAGCTTGGCCATATTCGGATGCTATGGTAGATTTAATTAACCGGGGCAAAAAATTCAGGGAAAAACATCCATCCGGGCACGCGTTTTCAAATTCCATTAGGTCGGATAATGGGGCAAGCATCTGTCCTAACTTAATCGCGGTTGCAAATAACGAAGCTAATAGTTTTTACCAGAAGTACTGCGACGAGCAAAAAATAAACGCACATCCTGCTAGATTTCCTGAAGCCATTCCGGAATTTTTTATCCGGATGCTGACGGATCGAGATGATATCGTGGTTGATCCGTTCGCAGGCAGCTGCGTGACGGGCGCGGTTGCGCAGCAACATGGTCGGAAATGGTTTTGTATTGATACTAACTCTGATTATCTGCGCGGCGCCGTCGGTCGATTTACACATCAAAACGACGCGAAAATAAAAAATCGCGGCGATTTTACTGCAGATGATTATTACAAAATTCCGCGACCTGATTTGTTATGGAACCGCCCGAACGGTGACAATTTACCCCGTCCTGGCACTCTATGGTATGATTCTTCCGATAATATGTTACCGCTTGACGGTGGAAAAAACTATAAACCGCGGCCAAGAAAAAAACGATGAAACATAATTGGCGGGGGTTGTTCAATGAAATCAAAGTAGCTTGGCGAGATCGCGGAAAGAATACATCGCAAAACAACGTTAACATCTGCTGCCCGTGGTGTGGCGATGATGGTGGATTTCATCTAGCCATTAGCGAGGAACACGGCGCTTACTATTGTTGGAGGAACCCGCGCCATGCAGGGCGTGATCCCCTTCGTTTGATCGCGTTTCTAGTCGCATCTCGTGATGCGGCTGTTCGATTGCTGAATAAGCATCGAAAAAATGTCTATAATCAAGAAATAACTAAAAAACCTGTAATTTCAGATGTATCGTCACGTTGGGATTTCTTTGATCCTGCATATCAATCCCATAGATGCTTAGATTATCTTGAAAATAAACGCGGCATACCTTATCCGAGGGAAGTGTGCCGGCAGTACGATATTCGACATGCGCCCGTCGGAAACTGGGCGGCTCGTATTATCCTGCCTATTCACAGCAACGATAAAGTTATATCTTGGATAGGACGGTCTATGCATGATCGTCTTTTGCCAAAGTATTACCTTTTGCCAAACTCGCCTGATAATCTCATATATGTTCCCCGCGCCGCGCGCAAAAACATGATAATAGTTGAAGGACCGTTAGATGCTTTGAAGGGCGCTGCTGCTACCGAAGATCAAGACGTGTCGTTTCTCGCTCTTATGGGAAAAAATCTAAATTATGGGCGTCAAGCGCGGATCAAAGATGCGTGCTTTCATTGCGAAAACGTGTTTGTTTGTTTGGATAACTCTGCTGACGTTTTACTAACAGCCCGATTTTCCTTGGTCGATACGCTTGCGCCTGTGTTGGTAAACAGTTACGTTCGTGTCGCGCGCGCCCCGGCTAGCGTGAAAGACGTGGCCGACATGGGGTTCGTCGAGATTGGCGAATGGGCGCGGCGGATTACGGAGGCGATGAATGGGCGACAAGGCGGTGACTCAAGAGCGGTTCAGGTTTTGCCGGCGGCGGCCGGTTTACCGGCCACGGTGGGGCGGTACATTTGAAATTTGGACAAAAAAGTACGTGTATAAAAATTTTTGGCGCGTGCGAGAAAAGTTCGGCACTCAGGAAGATGCCATTCAAGAGTGCATTGTGATCTTTTTGAAGTGTGCAGATCGCTATGCCGGCACGGTAGACAACGCACGATGGTTTATGTCGCTGTACACGCAATCCGTGCATAATGCGTGGGTCAATGCCGCCAAGGCTAGCACCAAAAGCGGCGGGTCTGTCTCTTTTGACGCCGCCACCACTCTTGTGGAAGCGCTATATCCGCAGGCAGCTGATGCTACGCTGGCAACCTCCATCGCAGAATGCGGTGCCGAGGTAGCAGACGCATTCATGACTATCGTGAATGCTCCGGGCGAATTTGCCGAGTTTTTCGTGGGCAAACATCGTGCCAACTATCGGATTAACGGCGTCGAACCGGCGCATATCAACACAATCCGCGACATCCTCCTGCCCAGTACGTAGACGTTAGCGATTTCCGCTATTGCAGTGTGCGCCGTGATCTGGCCATATGCGGGACATCGCGTACCGCATATGGTACGACGAGGTGTAGGAGCAAAAAACCATGGTGCGCCGTGTAACACAGTCTGTACGAACTGATGAGGATGAGGTCGAGGTTGATCCTGCGCCGAAGCCGTTGACCGGCCTGGCGGCGTTCAATGCGAAACGGGCTGCGCAAGCTGCGCAAGAAAAGGCATCTCAAACGAAAGTACGGCCCCTTGCGCCGGTTACGGCGCCGACGTCATCGGCTGATGACGAAGACGATGAGCTGGACGAAGCCGATGAGGCTGACGCCGACGAAGGCGCAGACGGGGCGGACGAAGCCGAGGAGCTGGACGAAGCCGATGAGGCTGACGCCGACGAAGGCGCAGACGAGGCGGACGAAGCTGATGAGGCTGACCCCGCAGTCGCCGCGCTGACCGGCATCCACCGGGAAATTTTCGTGTTCGGCCGTGCGGGCGATCCGACGCTAGCGCCACTACACCCCCGGGAAGCGGCCACGGCGCGGGGGCGTCAGCTGTATCTCAGTCGGCTGATGGATGCTTGCGGCGTCGCTGATGACCCGTACTACGATGCGCTGAGTGAACCGGCGAAAGCCTGGTTCAACTTCAATGGTCGCAGATATTCCCAGGGCCATCCGGTCCAAGAGTTCGATGATATGGCGGTGGCGAAAGCGCCGTCGCTCCGTCCTGTCATCCTGAAGCCGGCCGAACGCCCGGTGCGCGTCAAGCCGGCTCGGGAACCTCGCGCGCCCCGGGTCCGCAAGCACGGTCGGACGTACTACCTGCAGCTGGCCGTTGCTAAGAATCCGAACATCGCTCTTGATGATCTGATTGAGGTTATCGGCGGCGGGAAACTGAGTCGGCAGACCGTGCAAACGCAGCGGAACTGGGGTCGCGGTATGATCCAAGTGCTCCAAGAGCTGGGATGGACTGCGCCGGCAAAATAGAGTGTTTCACGTGAAACACTCTTAGAAAAGGGGCGGGAAATTTCCCGCCCCTTTTTTCGTTTTTGCCTGCTGTATAGTGTGGTCTATCCATTACGGAAGGCATGAGCGATGTACTCGAACGAACTAAAGGCGCAGCTAGCGCCGATCAAGAGACTGACAATTTCCGCATCTTTACCTCTCGCTTACCGGGCTTTGTACCTCAGTCGAAATTCCATAAAAGGATGCTTTTCGTCAGGCATCCTAGAACTCAAGATAGATCACGGCCTTACCGAACCGGTTTACGTGTTGGGCGCGAACTTCTTGGCGATTATCGATTCTCTGCCGGATAAACAAACTGTTGATTTGAGAATAGTTGATAATGCTCTGGCTTGGACCTGCGGCAACGCCAAAGGTCGCATTGCTACGCTAAGCCATGTTGATATGCCCAGCGTGGACGAGATTAGCGGCACCTCTTGCACACCGTCCGAGGAATTTTGCAAAGCCTTGGCGCTGGGCGGAGTGTCTTGCGGCAGTGTCGCCGCGATCGCGACGGGATCATACGGCGTAGCGCTCGATAACAGCGGGGATTTTTGCATCTATTCCACTGACGACGTGACAATTAGCATTTGTTTTTGCGATATCGAAAAAGACGTTTTTCCCAAGCTTGTCACTCTGGCGCCAGAAGCGGCCGATTTGCTGTCTAGTCTTATTGATACCAAAAACGGATCATTAGTTGCAACGGAGGAAGATGTATTTTATAACGATCCGCATTGCAAACTGCTAATTAAGCAGATGCCGGCCATGTCTAAAGATGTACCATCCGTCATCGCGGCCTATCTCGGTGGCAGTACTAAGGTTGAGATCGATCCGGATCGGGTCGGCGCTTTTATCAAAAGAGTTACACGCATTGCCGAGCAAAACACCCAGGTTTACGTAGCTTTAGGCATTAAAGACGAAAAACTTATCTTTAGCTTTGATGACGGTATCTCATCATCAGAAGAATATTATTTGTGCGACGAGCTTAAGGGTGTGCCAGACACAGCTCTTGTCCGGATCGACGCCGTGCGGGCGGCGCGGGCGCTGAAACACAGTTCGCGCATCGTGCTAGACCACATCGATCGCGGCCCGATCGTGTTTGAGGGGTCCAAGCCAGATTTCCATTACATCATCGCAGGGCGGCACGCCGCCTAGCAGGGATGGTGTTTGCCGGCCCGAGAAAGCCGTGGGAGCCCGTGCCGTCTTTGGCCGCTATGACGGTAGCGGCGCCGCTTGTATGGGCTTCCACGGCTTTCTGAGGCCGGCGCGACTAGCGCGGCATTCGGAGGTAGCGGGCTATGGGCTTTTTCACTCCGGACGAGGAACTAGACCGGCAACATAAGCTCGCAAAAACAATAAAAAAGATTAACAAAGTAAGAGATAAGAAATCTGTCACCGGCCCGAGTCTCGGCTGTGATGCTTGCGCGCTTAAGCGCACATGGCCGACGTTGAAAAGCCCTATGATGAAGATGACCGGTAACATTGAAACCGGTGATATTCTAATTTTGGGAGAAGCGCCTGGCGAAAATGAAGATTTACAAAATCAGCAATTCGTCGGCGAGAGCGGCAAGCTCCTGCGTGATATCTTGCCTTTTAAGCATACTAAAAGGCTCGCATACCAGAACATAGTTCGTTGTCATCCGGCCGGTAACGATACGCCAAATGCCGAGGTTGTGCGCGCATGCTCGATCCACCTGGAGCGCGACATAACCGCCCTGAAGCCGCGCGCGATCCTCGGAGTCGGCGGTACGCCGCTATCGGGCGTGTTTCCGGGGCAGTCGATTACGGATTTGCACGGCTTGCGTATGCCGGTACAGATCGGCAGTCATGTTGCGTGGTATTGGCCAATCCTGCATCCGGCTTTTGTTCTGCGCATGGGCGGCAGGAAAAGCAATGCTTATCCTGTGTTCCGCGCGGATATAACTAGGTTTTTTAGCGAAGTCGATTCTTGGGATAAGCCTAAGATGGTTAGCTTGTCTATAGACAGTATAATAAAACCAAAATCATTAGCAGAAGGCATATCCTTACTAGAAAAAATGTGCTTGCCTCTGTCTATAGACGTTGAAACCACGTCGCTTACGTCGAAAGAGATTGACGCAAAACTGTTAACCGCGGCTATTAGCGATGGAAACACAACCATAGCATTCTGCGTGGATCACCCCAGATTTCCAAATGATTGGGGCTTAAAGCTGCTTCATAAGGCGATTACTAAACCGTGGCTGTCTCATAATGCGGCTATGGAGCTTAAATTCTTTTTACGTTACTATCCTGATACCGAGCCCGCGCCGTTTGATGATACGCAAGCTCTTGCGAGATTAAAGTATCAGCGTGTAGGGGCGGGCAGCCTTGATATCGTATCTAAGCTCAATCTGGGCATAAACGTTAAAAGCTTAAGCGATCTAGATACAAAAAATTTGATGCTTTATCCGATCGAAGGCGTTTTGAACTATAATGGTCTAGATGCGTTAGCGACGCGGCTTTGCTACGATCGTATGAAAAATACCGTAGACAAAACCAATTACCAAAGACTTATTCGATCTATTCGCGCAGTTACCCACATGGAAATGATGGGAATTTGCACAGATCAAACTGAGGCAAAGAGGCAGCAAGAATATTGGCAAGCGGTAGAACGGGATGAAATCGCTAAGGCCAAAAAGATTTATGAAGTGCGTGAGTTTGAACTGCGCAATATGCGCCCCTTTAACATTGCGTCGAACAGCGATGTCGGCGAGGCATTGGCCGTCCATGGGAGGCTTCCGCTTCCGCCGAAAGCGGCGCGCGGTGGCAAGCGCGCGTGGTCTACCAGTGAGGAAGATTTGTTGAAGTGCGCACCAGATAACCCGCTTGTTCGAGCTGTGATAGCCTATCGAGAAGCTGTCAAGATGAATAGCACATATCTATCAAGTGTGCTTGAGGCGCCGGCTCGGTATGGCACAAATTATATTCATCCGAAATATACTATTCTTACAGTCCGCACCGGCCGCATGTCTAGCGTGGACCCTAACGCGCAAAACTGGCCTAAGCGTGACGCAGCGCAGATAAACCTGCGTAAAACGATTATCGCTAAGCCTGAACACATCTTTGTCGCGTTTGACTATGGTCAAATTGAGGCCAGGATCATAGCGTGCGCGACCAAAGATAAAAACTTAATACGAAAGACGATTGCGGGATATGATGTTCACGCATATTGGCGCGACAGGGCGTTGTCATTGCATCCTGACTACATCGAACGGTTTAAGCAGCTAAGCGGCAGTTTAGATCACAAAAAGATATTAAAAAGTGCTCGCGACACGATAAAGTCTGATTTTGTGTTCGCGGCTTTTTTCGGTTCTAGTGATACTTCTATAAGCGAACGCTCTGGATTGCCGCTAACTATTTCCGGTCAGATGCTTGATGAGTTATGGCAGGAGTTTCCTGGCGTTCGGGCTTGGATTAAACAACAGCGCCGACAATATTACGAAACTGGATGCATCTATACGTTAACCGGTCGTGTGCGTTACGGGATCGCGTCTGGTAATGAAATGATAAATACTCCTATTCAGGGTAGTGCCGCAGATATTATGCTTGACGCCTGCTCAGAACTAAGTGAGATGAGCATAGCGGAAAACGATCCGTATCTGCATCCCCGCGTCGCCATTCATGATGATCTAATGTTTGAGCTGCCGGATGACGGCCGGCTGTTGATGTATATAGAACGTATCTGGCCAGTTTTGACCAAAGTTCGCTATCCGTGGCTCGTGGTGCCGCTGATTATCGAGGCGAGAATAGGCACTACATGGCGCGATCTAGAAGACTTTGCGGTGTTTGAAGGAAAATATGCGTGATGAAAACTGATGTATGGTGTGGCGAAAGCATGAAGTTTTTTATCACACAATTCCCGGAAGGGTGGCCGCCGCATTACGCGGCAATGCGCGCATGCGAGTCGGCAAACGTCATGCAATGCGCGGTAGCGTTTAAGCTGCGGGACGTTGTCGGTATAGCGTTCCCGAATGATGATTCGTACCAGATAACTCGCGAGTGGCATGAAGATGCGGCTAGAATAAGATGATCAAAAAGAAACCTACAAAGACCGAAGCTTCGGCGACGGGTTTTTCCGCTGAATACGTGCGAGATGTATCAGAGATGATATATCGAGACCGTCTTGGTGAAAAAGACGTAGCTAGTATGATAGAGAAAGACGGTGATGGGGGCGTAAAACTTCGTCAGCGTGCGGGATGCTTTGATAGTTTGACTCGCTCATATCTAAAAATAATCCTGGAATTACCATAATGGGCGAAACAGAGTTTTCTCTGCCGCTAATTACCAAATATCGTCCGTCAAGCTGGGACGAGATGATCGGCAATAGCGAGATCATCGGCGCGCTACAGCGGCGATTGAGCGAGGCTAGCCGGCCCCATGCCTTCCTGTTTACCGGCCCGAGCGGCACCGGAAAAACCACCTTGGCGCGTATTGTCGCGGCCGAACTGGGCTGCGAAGTCGTGGAGATCGATGCTGCAACGAATAATGGCGTAGACGCCATGCGCGAGCTTGTGGCGCTAGGTAATTATCGCGCGCTTTCCGGGGCGGGCGCGCGTATGTTTATTATAGATGAAGCGCATATGCTCTCTCGCTCCGCATTTAATTCTATTCTAAAAATGATGGAGGAACCGCCGGAGTTCCTATTTATTGCCCTATGCACTACTGAATTTCAAAAGATCATACCGACTATCGTACAACGCTGCTTTCATGTAGCGCTACGTCCCGTAAGAACTCAAGACATCGTTGATTTGCTTTCAGCGATTGCAGAATGCGAAGGCTGGAATGCGCCCGCTGAAATTATTCATACGATTGCGGTAGCTTCAAACGGTAGCCCAAGAAAAGCTATATCGCTCCTGCAAACAGGCCATGATATCTCCGACAAAGACGAGCTTAAGCGCGTTCTGCGCATTACAGAAGACAATGACCCGATTATGGAACTGCTGCGCTTGTTGGTTTCCGGGCAGACTAACTGGCCAGAGATACAGCGGTTGCTTAACATGATTGAGCCGGATGTCTTAGAAGATGCGGCGACTTTGGCGGGCAGATACGTGACTGGTGCGGTCCTTAACGCGGCAACCGAAAAAGCTGCGCGTAGTGCTTGGGTTCTTCTAGACGCGCTAGTTTTCCCTGCCGATACATATGATCGAAAAGTGAGCTTCGTTGCGGCTATCGGTCGGATGTTATGGGGCGGCGCGGAATAAGCCATGATTCTTATATTTGATATTGGCGGAGATAATAGCGACGTACCTTTATGGGTTGCTATTCTTGAGCTGGTAATTGTTATAGTTGGTTGTGCCCCTATATTCTATATTATTTTACGAGATATTATAGAACACAGAAACGGGTGTGATCCAAATTACAAAAACCAAAAATGGTATATAAGATGGATTTTTGGTATATTCAAAAAACGTAACTAGCCATCCCATAAATAGGCTTTAACACGTTTTTTTTTGTAAACGGGCGCAAGATGATACACGAAATAGAATTTCGGCGGCTTCAAGAAACCCTGGTCATAGACATGATGTCTATCGATGAGACATTGATTCGTCTGCCGTCGAATCAGCAGCGCGCATCTGAGCTTTGCGCGGAAGCACTAAAACAACGTGATATCGCGCTGAATGAGCTTATCCGTATTCAAGCGGCCGTAGAGGTCGAGATTCGTGCTATCGAACCAAAGAAAACCGCGGCCGCCGTGCAAGCAGAAATGCTACTACATGAAGACGTGATTGTATGTCAGCAGAATGTAGAAAACGCCAAAGAAGACGCGGCGAAATGGAACGGCCTTGTTGATGCCATCAAACAGCAGGGGTCATCGATAAAACGCTTGGCTGAACTCATAACGGCCGGATTTTTATCCCCTAACACTGAATTGCGAAAAGAGATTAGTTCGGCGAGAAAACAAAAGACCATGGAACCCCGCAAAAAGGTATCTGAAAATGATGGATAATAACCTAATTTATGAGATTGTACGTGATTTAACATGGGGTACCATCGGCTTGTCGTGTATATTTTTTGCTTTGTTTGTGGTTTATCTAACCGCGCGTTTGGCGTCTTTTGGTTGGTATACATCTAAAAAGCAAGTCGAGAGGACAGAGTAATGCCGTTCAAATACGTAAAGCGTGATCCGGCGATGGTCGAAGCGCGCACAAATCAGGTGGGGGCGAACTACGATGGCCCGATTATTTCGGGCGTAAAAATATACTCAGTTCGGACGGGCGAAAATGTCATCCGGATCATGCCGGCAACTTGGGACGTAAACGGCAAAGCTCCGGAGCATTACGGCTACGACGTGTGGGTGCATGGGCGTATCGGCCCGGATAATGAAATGGTTATCTGTCTCGCAAAGCAGTTTGAGGACAAGTGCCCCATTTGCGAGGCGCGCGAGAGCTTGGATCGTCGGGGTGATGAAGAAACCGCAAAGGGCCTAAAGCCGGTTCGTCGCGTATTTATGTGGATCATCGACCGGAAAGATGAATCTAAAGGTCCGCAGATATTTCAATGCCCTTGGACCTTGGACCAAGATATAGCGAAAGCAAGCAAAAACAAGCGCTCGGGAACATATTATGTTGTCGAAGACCCGGAGGAAGGTCATGATATCTCTTTTGAGAAAGAGGGGGCTAATCTCGCCACGCGATATGTGACAGTTCAGGTCGAGCCAAGTTCAAGCGCACTTGCGTCCAACGAAAAACAGACGAATGCGCTTATCGAATATATTGCGGAACGGCCGATCCCCAATCTGTTGAACGTCAAAACCTATGAACAGATCGCCCGTCTTTACCGCGGAGGCGGTTATGATGATGAGCCGGCGGTGGCCGATCCGGCGCCGTCACCTAAGTCGCCGAAATTGTCGGGTTCCGGCGCGGCGAAAGCCGTCATTCCGGAGGATGAGCTGCCGACATTCGAGAAGCCGCCAGAAACCAAAAGAGTGCCGGAAAGCGCCGTTCCAAGCGCCGCAAAAAGCCGGGCGCAAGAGCTGCGCGAAATGCTCGCGCGCAAGAACCAGCAAGGCGGCAAATAGCCGCTTAGCACGTCGCTACAGGCCGGCAGGGATGGCTGCAGCCATCCCTGCCGGCCGGCGGCGCTACCGGCTTGTACGGCTCTCTCTGGTGCAGGAAATGGCAATGCAGCGGACACCCATAACGCCACCCGCCCGGCCGGCCGCGCTGGGTGATTTTTTGCCGTCTGGATCAATACTTTTGGACTGCGTACTCGGCGGCGGCTGGCGCATGGGGCGCGTGGCTAACATCGTCGGCGATCGATCGAGCGGCAAGACGTTGCTGGCAATCGAAGCATGCGCAAATTTTGCTGCGATTACGGATGACGTATCCAGGATTAGATACGTCGAAGCTGAAGCCGCTTTCGATGACGAATACGCCCATATCCTAGGCATGCCGGAAGGTCTGTCTACAATTTCCAGCGTACAAACCGTTGAAGCGCTTGAAGATGATCTTATAGAGTTTTTAGGACAACAGAAAGACCGTGCCGGCTGTTTGTACGTAGTGGACAGCTTAGACGCGCTCTCAGACGATAATGAAATGAAGTTGGAGCGCGGCGATGCGTCTTACGGCGCAGCTAAAGCCAAAGCGCTTTCGGAAATGTTTAGGAAGCGCATACGCCAGATCGAAGATGCGAATTGCCTAATGTTCATAATTTCGCAGCTTCGCGATAATATCGGGGTTCGGTTTGGGGAGACGAAAAAACGATCCGGCGGTAGAGCCCTAGATTACTACGCCACGCAGATTTTATGGCTTACCGAGCTTAAGAAGCTCAAGCGCACTATTCGCGGCGCCGAACGTGTCATCGGGATCGAGGTTGGCGCACGAACAAAAAAGAACAAGGTTGGTCCGCCGTTTCGTGATTGCGAATTTACGCTGCAATTCGGCTATGGCGTAGACGATGAAACTACGATGCTGAAATGGCTCATAGACCATAAAGCATTAGATGCTGTTACCGAATTTCCGGGTGAAGATATTGGGAAGCTGATCCCGAAGCTGCGCGCGGCGGGGGACCGGCCTAAGCTGCGCAAAATTCACGCGGCGCTGTCTGCCGCCGTGCGCGCCCGTTGGGCGGAGATTGAAGACGCGCTACAGCCGCCGATGAAAAAATATGACCGGGCAGAGTAGCAAGACCAAGGGCTCCGCCTGGGAACGCAAAGTCGCCATCGAGCTATCACTCTGGGTCACGCGCGGCGCCCGGGCGGACATATTCGCTCGCTCTATCGGCTCCGGAAGCCGATTCACCCGCGCCGCCGCGCGACTGGCGGAGACCGCGACGCCTGGCGATCTGATTGCCGCCCATGAAATGGCGTTTCCGTTCCTACGACTTTTTATGGTCGAATGCAAACATAGAAAGAATATTAGCATATCTGATCTAATCTTCAACGGTGTAAGCGGTAAATCTTTTCTCGCGGTCACTATCGCCAAAGCCAAGCAAGAAGCGGATACGGCCGGCTTGCACTGGATGGTCATCGCAAAGCAAGACCATAAAGAGCCGCTCGTTTTAATATCAGGAGAACACTGCGCTATGGCGTCAGACAGGGGCATATGCGCGGTTGCTATGCCATTCTCTTATGTTGACGATCCTATTAAAAATATTTCAATAATGATAATAAGACTAATTGATCTGACAAAATATGCTAAATGGAAAGAATGGCATAAACTGTTGACGGCTGATAACTTATGATAAATTGGCATAAGTCATTGGTGAGATATGAGACCTATTAAACAGCTTTTAGGTTTGGAACATCCCAGGTGTAAATGCGGTAAATGGGTGTCTTTTAGCAAACGGCACGGCTGGTATATGTCCGGGGATTATGGTGAAGAAACTCATTATATATGCCGGGATTGTTTACCGTCTTGGGATGTAAAAGACGGTAAAGGCCGTGGGCCAGAATTTAATTATTGTGGAATATATGAACCGGATACAAAGAAGTAAAAGAACGAGATCAGTTATATGATGAGTTTGCAGGACCGCATAGATAACTATGTTCTGGAAACGGAGTTCCCGCGCTCTTTGTTTGTCAGCGCAGATGGGCGGATCGTGGGCACTTGGATTATGGGCAACGATTATCGAGCTACGACATCGTTGTATGGAAGTTACCCAGCTGGTTATCTCCGCCGTATCAAGGCGCTGTTTCCGGATAAGAAATCTGTCTTGCATCTATTCAGCGGGTCTGTGGATTTATCCGCTTTTCCGGGAGAGACAGTAGACATTAACCCCGCCACATCGCCCACATACCTAGACAATGCGCAAACACTTTTGAATGTACCGCTGGATAAATATGATCTTATACTAGCCGATCCGCCTTATAGCGTGGAAGATGCTGAACATTACCAGACAACTATGATAAAAAGAAATTTGGTTATGCGGGCGCTTCAACGGACACATTCCGGTTGTCATATCGTTTGGTTGGATCAAGTTCTGCCTATGTATCGAAAAGATGCTTTTGATCTTCAAGCCGCAATCGGTATGTATAAGTCTACTAACCACAGGTTTCGCGGGATCAGCATCTTTTGTAGAAAGTGACAACATGATACTAACCGCAGATTGGCATCTAACGGATAAACCGGAGGATGAATATCGTTGGAATATTTTTGACGTAATCAAAAGTGTTTTGATCGAACATCCGCAGCCGGTTTTTATCCTCGGGGATATCACGGATCGCGCGGACAGACATCGCGGCGCGCTGGTGAACCGGCTAGTGGACAGCCTTATGGCTCTCGCAGTACAGGCTCAGCATAACATCGTAATCCTAGCCGGTAATCACGATGCGCCCGCGCTTGGGCCGCATTTTTTTAATTTCGCTAATGAGCTAAGACTTGCCACGCTCAAGGGCGAGCTTTATTATGTTTGTACACCAAAAATGTACTATCATCAGGGTAAAAGTATACTCTTGTTGCCCTGGTCGGATAATCCGCTTGAAGCCTGGAAAAAAGAAATAGAGCGTCAGATTGACGGTGTGTTTATGCATCAGCCGGTGACCGGGGCGGTTGGCGAAAACGGCGTGAGGCTGTCGGATGTAGCAAGCCTGCCAGTCTTTCCTCGGAGCTGTAAGATTTATAGCGGCGATATTCACACGCCGCAGCGCGTCGGGCGAATTGAGTACGTAGGGGCGCCGTTTCATATAAAATTCGGCGATAGCTATAAGACACGCATCCTTATGCTTAACAATGATTTGCGTATATCTAAAGAAATCACGGTTCGGATGATGCGCAAACATCTTGTTGAAACAGCTGGGTTTGATCTTCCGAATATAGAAGATTTGGAGGCAGGAGATCAGATAAAAATACGCGCGTCTCTTTCACCGGACCATATGGCGCAGTGGCCGGCGCAGCAGGAAAAGTTACGAGAATGGGCTCAAAAGAAAGAAGTAACTATTAGCAGCATTGAAACTATTGTTGCTATTCCGCAATCTATGCATGCGCCGGAGGAAGACCGTTATGTTACCGGCTACGATCCACTGTATGTTATTGGTGACTACATAACGAACAGCGAAAGGCTAACCGATGATGATCTGATAAATCACGGTATCAACTTATTGAAAGCGGAAATAGAATTTCAACGATCGGAACGGTGATATAACATGACCGAAATGCGGTGTGACAGGTGTCAGTATTGGCAACCCAGAAAGGCGCTTATCTATGTGTCCGAGTTTTCGTGCTGCACGAAAGTTTTTGCGGCTTCGGAGATCTTGTCGCCCGACCAAGAATTAAATCCCCCATACGCCGATCAGAAGATATTCGTTTTCGATGATTATGATGCACAAGAAGTGTGGACAAAAGCAGATTTTTTCTGCGCCCATTTTACGCAGATAAAAAAGAAATATTAAATGCGCAATGTCCATGTTGCAAGCATCACCATCGAGAACTTCAAATCGTTCGTGAATGCGACAACTATTCATTTTACCGAGACCGTAGGGCTGATATTTTTCGGCGGAGTAAATGAGGTAGAACCGCGTCTAGGCGCCAATGGCGCCGGCAAATCCAGCCTTTGGGACGCGCTGATCTGGTTGCTGTATGGCAAGACCGCGCGAGGAAATCTCGCGTCGGAAATTACGTCGTGGGGGCAATCCCGGCCCCGTGTGCAAGCGCTGTTTCGTATAGACGGGCAGTTCTTTTGGCTTGAGCGCTGGGGTTCGCCGAATAAGCTCTACACAAAAGACGATCAGAACGAAAAGCCATATGCCATAGATCAGCGTGATGTCGAAGTCACTATTGGTCTGACATATAAGCGCTTTCTGCAAAGCGTAATATTTGGACAGATGGTGCCGCTATTTCTCGATTTAACGATTCCGCAGCGCGGCGAACTGCTCGACGAGGTGATGGATTTAGGTCTATGGCTTCGCGCAAGCGAGCGTGCGTCCAAATCCATGGCGGAATTTCAAAGCGCAGCCCGAAAAGCATCCAATCAAGCTGACGTGCTGGCGGGCGAAGTGCGCGGGCTAGAATCTGAAGATGCCATACAAAAACAAATAGATGAATGGGAAGAACAGCGCCATAAGCTTATAGAGATCGAACTCGCAAAGATAGAAGCTCTAGAAAAAGAGCTAGACGTATCCCTAGAAAACAAAAAGCTCGCCGAACAAGAAACGGCTGGCGACAGTCGCGCCATATCCGAGTGCGAAACTCGGATATCTGAGCTTACAGAAAAGATAGAAACCGCATCGAAAAAGCAGTATAAATGGCGCGCAGAACGTGTAGAACTGGATGTCCAGAAAGCTTTTTTTGCGAAACATCTTAGTCACAGTGGCGCATCTTGTCCGCAATGCGGCCAGATTATGACTGAGCAGATGCTGCGTTCAAGCATCGCGAAAATTCAGGAAAAAATTAAGGAAGCTGAGAAGGAGGAAACCAGATACCTCGCACAGCGCGATAGTCTGAGGAAAGCGCTCGCGGGCGTGACATCGCGACTAGAGACGCTGCGTCGGCAGGACCGGGATATCGAAACCCGGATCAGCATGCTGTCTCTGCGGATATCCGCGCAAGAGCGGGCGATCGAGGAAGCGATTGCCCGAGTGGAGCAGCAGCACGCATCGCACGCAAATCCCCACGCCAAGCGGCTACAGGCGGTCTTACAGCGGCGCGCCGCGCTGGCCGCACAGATAGACGAGCTGCGCGCGGAAGCGGCTGTAGCCGCCGCTAATGCCGCGCGTAGCGACTATTGGCGCACAGCGTTCAAGCGGGTGCGGCTGTTTTTAGTCGCGCGCGTGCTCACGACGTTTGAGGTCGAAACCGCGAACGCGGCTAGCGTCTTAGGTCTGCCAGGATGGCAGATCAAATACGCTACCGAAGTAGAAACAAAATCCGGAAGCATGAAAGCCGGCATTCAGGTTCTCGTGCAATCCCCGTTGGCGTCGGCGCCATGGGAAGTATGGAGCGGAGGCGAGGGGCAGCGGATCAAGCTAGCTGTGTCGCTCGGTATGGCGGCGATGATCCAGCGCAGCGCAGGTGTAAATTTCACGTGGGAGGTCTACGACGAACCAGCCGCGTGGCTTTCTTCCGAGGGCATAGACGATCTTCTAGAATGCCTAGATTATCGCGCACAAATTACTAAAAAAGCGGTTTGGATTATCGATCCGCGCGGTTTTAATTACGGCGGATTTATTGAACAGTGGCAAGCTATTAAAACCGTTACGGGCACTTGTATAAGGAGGATAGGCGCAACGGTGTCCTAACGGAAGGGTTACATATGTATTTCGATGTAGTGACGGCGGTGGTCAACGGCGAGCATCACGAGCTTTCGCTCCGCAACTTGGCGATCCTGGCGGCCGTGCACGGCCAGCCGGAATGCTCCGTTCGTGACGTTCACCAAAAGCTCGGCATCTCCAAACCATCCATTACCCGAAATGCTCAGATGCTCGCCGAACTCGGCTTGTTGGAGATCAAAAAAAGCAATATGGATCGGCGCCTCGTATATATAAGCCTTACCAAAAAAGGCAAAGGTTTTTGTAAGAAATATGCGAAGCATGACAATGTGACCGCGTAAAAACTAACATATAAACGCGAGGCATGTCATGGCCAAGATCACGATTGAAGCGAACGTTATCGTTTCTGCCATTGAGATAACGTGTCAACCGGGCGATTCATTGATCGTTCTTGACGACTATGTTGTCGGCGTCATGAGAAAAGATGCGACGAGTGAACGCACTGTTGACACAAACGTGTCTTTGAAAGTGCCAGTTCGGCGAAAAGCCAGAAACGACCTTCCGACGTTGGATGATGTGCTGAAACTCCTGAAAAAGTACCCAACCGGACTGCAAACCCGGCAGATTGCGGATAAACTTAACGTTGAAAACGTCTCAGAGCGTAACTCCCTAGCTAACATGCTAGCCTCCGCATACAAGAGAGGGGAACTATCAGTTTTGGATAACAGTCAGCGGTTTAAGCGTTACAGACTTCCCACAGTACAGGAACCAGCGACATGATAACTGGTAAATATGTCCCGCCGACAGAACAACAGCTTGATGACATACTACGCAAACATAGGGAGGAAGTAAACGCGATACGACGATCGCTAAACTATAGAATTGACGATTTAGCAAGCCAGCTCGAAATAGAGAGAAGCAAAGCGAAAAATCTTCTAGCTACGTTGAAGAAAATTAAGACTAATTTACAAGCGGCCGAGAATACGATTATGGCGGCGAGAGAAGCCGGTATAGTGTTTGATTGATAAACCGTGAAAGGCTTCCTCGATGGACGAGAGCGCATCAAAGCCAGTATTAAAAATCGCGGTAGGTGGCCCGCGCATGTCGGGCAAAACAGCTCTAATCCAGAGCTTGATTGTGATGCTTGAAGGCATAGGCGCTCACGTCCATTTTCATGATGGCGACAAGCACAAACAAAAAGAAAAACGTCCGTTTAATACGCTTGTCGGAAAACAAGTCATTATTTACGAGATTAACGCGCCCGTTAAGCACATTGATGTCATCGATGGTGTGACGCCAGATCAGGATAAGGCGCTGGCGCCGAGCCCGGAACCTTATCATGTCCGCGATGTTCCCGAGGCGTCCCCAACTAAGAGCGGCCACAAATCCCCGCCGCGCGAACCCATAATTCGCGAGCCCAAACCGAGGTTAAATCTGCCGCCATCGGGCACGAGAGTTACCTTGTGGCCGGACAGCGATGTCCCGCAAAAGCGCGCGCAGATTACCCGGAACAAATCAAAATGATTATCATATCTATACAGCAGTATGCGCCCGTATTTTGGGGCATCTTTATTTGTGTTCTCGGTATAGCCGCCACTGCGTATGGATTTGCATATTTGTGGAATCTGAGTGGCGGCTATATGCGAATTTTCAAAGCCGCCTTGATCGGCAGCCTGTGGGCGGCCGTAGGGACCGTAGCGGTCCTTTCGGGGTTTGAGCGGCTGATCGATGTCATCCTGTGGGCGGCCCGATAGGGCGCTACAGAAGGCGCTATAGGCCGGTATGGGCGACAGCTGGGCCTAGTCCCTGCCCAGTTTTTCTCTGGCTTGTGGCGTCTTCTATAGCCGTTCTGGGGGCATCGTGCGCCGGCACACCCGGGCAAGCCCGGCGGCGTCAATCGGTCTAGCATGTCTTTCAACAACAGATGAGGAATGTGCTCATGTCTACATCTACAGAGACACATACCGACGTGCCAAATAAGATATATATTACCATTTATGGTGATGATAGCGACGCTCTTTGCGCGGTGCTATCTTCTATAACCTCGTTGTTGTATTCATACAAGGTTAAAGTCGAGTTCGCCGATAATTCGGCAACAGATCGCGCTTTGCGCATTATCGAGGATAAGGCGCAAGCTTTGGTAAATCAGAAAGTTCAGATACGAGCAGTGATATTTAACGAGGACGGTTACGCCCGGCCGTAGCGCGCATTGTATGTTACCCGCGTAACATTTTATGGGAAACGTGTCGTGAGCGTTTTAGTTAGTAAAAGCGTAAAAATTGACGGGCGCCGAACAAGCCTCCGTATGAGCCCGGAATTTTGGAACGCCATAGATGAGATCGCAAAAGAACTCAATCAAGGTCGGGACGCATGTATAGACATGATATGCCGCCAAGCGCGGCCCGGAAAAAAACAACCGATCTAACGCGATCCGCGTGTATGTCTTGCTATGGTTTCAAAACAAATACCACGAAACGCGAGATCAAATGGGGGCACGCTATGCTGGGTAAGAACGCGATCGCGCCAGTACTTGCTGATAATTGGAAACTGAACGTTCACAGCGTGTGGTACACCATCCGCAATACCGGTCCCTGGATGGGCTACCCTGTCATCGTCATTCGGCTGGCCGGCTGCAATCTGCGGTGCTTTTGGTGTGATGTGGATTTTGAGCGCGGCGCCAAAGAGATCGAGGTCGATGCTCTCGTTAATACGATCGTCGGCCTTTCGCGCACTCATCGGGTGCGCAAAGTGCTGATTACCGGCGGCGAGCCGATGATACAAGCCGGAATTGTCTCTCTTATCCATCAGCTTGCGCGGCAATATATTAGGTTTGAGATCGAGACGAACGGGCTGGAATGGCCGGCAAAGATGGAAACCGTCCTGCCGTTTGTTACGATCAACGTATCCCCCAAGACACAGCATATTATTGAGCAAGTTACCAGGTTTGCTGGCGCATGGAGCTATGTCATCGCTGCCGGCGAGACGCATGTGACGGACGGCTTGCCGATGATGAGTACACAAGAACGCGATGAGCCAACGAAGATCGCACGGCCTTTTCATCGGTACTCTAACACATTTGTGCAACCCCGGAATGATGGCGATCCGATCAAGAACAAGGCCAACACAGACGCCGCGATCAAGATCGCGATGAAATTTGGATATCGTCTGAGCCTTCAAACCAATAAAATGGTCGGTCTGGACTGATACGAATGCAGCCAGACCTACGGGGATCGCTAGAAGAAAACGTATTAACATTGCTAGTCTGGGACGATAGTAACGCAACAACCGTTGCGTTATCTGTTCGTCCTGATCTTTTTTCTACAAAAGCTTATCGCGAGATTGCTGCTGCCGCTACTGCTTATCTTGATCGGTTCGGTCGCGCCCCAAAAAATCACATCGCCGATCTTCTAGAAAACACTATCCGTAAGGCGGATGGCGGCCATTTGATCTTGGATATCATATGGCACATGGAAAAGCTGCATCCTACATTGCACGTTGAATACGTGCTGTCCGAGCTAGAGCGCTTCGTCACGCTGCGCACCATGGCGATGGCCCTGGAAGACGCCGTGGAAGCTGTACACGCGGGCGACATCGAGAGGGCGTACGAAGCGCTTAATCAACAAATCAAGCCGGTAAACTATTCGCCAGGCATCTGGATGCACGATCCTGATGCGGTTCTAAGTTTTCTAGATCACACGGAGGAAGATCGCTTTTCTTCCGGTGTCGAAGTGCTAGATCGGCGAAATGTAGTCCCGCAGCGGAAAACCATGACATTGCTCGTGGCGCCAACGAAGCGCGGCAAGTCTTGGTACCTGGTGAACGTCGGCAAGGCTAATATGATGATTGGCCGGAGCGTTCTGCACATCACACTTGAAATGAGCGAGCAACAAACAGCTAAAAGATATGTTCAAGCATTATTCGGGCTAACACAGGAACATTCGGCGCGTGTTCGTATACCCATTATCAGACGCGATAATGACAAAGATGATGGGAATTTTTTGGGCATAGATTTTGATACTATACAGACTGAGAAGCTAGACGCGGATATGAGAACTAAAATAGCCAACAAACTTAGGGCATTAAAGAACAGAAAACCTATTCTGATAAAAGAGTTTCCAACCGGCTCGCTAACGGTGTCCCAGCTTAAAAACTATCTGGAAATGCTAAAACGTACGAGCAGTTACGTTCCCGACGTTTTGCTTGTGGATTATCCTGATCTAATGGCCATAGACTCGAAAGATCGTCGCGGCTCGCTGGGTAACACGTTCGTGCAGCTGCGGGGAATCGCTGTTGCGAATAACATGGCTTTGGTCACAGTCACACAAAGCAACCGAGATTCTGATAATGCTAACGTTGTCGGTATTAGCATGGTGTCCGAGGATTGGAGTAAGATCGCAACCGCTGATACGGTACTTACATTCAACCGAACCGACGCAGAAGAAAAGCGCGGGCTCGCGCGTCTTTATGCAGCTGCTTTACGTGGACAACAGGGCAATTTCTTCGTTCTCATAACACAATCTTATATGACAGGTCAATTCTGCTTGGACAGTGTATATTTCGATAATGCTGTCAAGGAGGAGGCGAGCAATGCGGGCATCGATTAACGGCGGTCAGCCGCTACGGCGGGTTTATCGAATGCAAAACAAGCTTGGCCAAGGGCCTTTCCATGGCAGTAGTATGTCATGGCTGGACGATCCGGAACATCTTTCCCCTTCTCAAAGCTTGGGCAGTGTTACGGATGATTTTGGGTATGGCATTCTGCTGGAGCTTTACGCGGATTTGCTAGAGCATGGCGGCTATTTTGCGTGTGGCGTCAGTGCGCTGTCCAAGATAGACCTGTGGTTTAGCGCCACCGAACAAAAGCGGCTGGCCTTGATCGGCTTTTTCGTCGCGGCATTTTCGGATGTCACGGTGCTGTACGAAAACGACAATCAGCTGGTATTCTGGCGTAAGTCTCCTTTGTCTGACGGGTACGAGCCTATCATACAAGTGAGCGAAAGTTCCGCTATATCGGCATGACCATCAATCCGGAAATTATTGAGCGGTTTTTGAGGCAGCGCCCAAAGCCCGGGCCTGATACTAAAAACATGCCGATAGCTGATATTGACGCGCTAGTACGTCAGCACATCGGCACGGATATGTACTTCAAAACCGAGCCCCGGCTGTCTCAGTACGTGGGCGTAGCCTTTGCGCTCATTCAGCGCCGAGCTCTCCTGTTTCACGGGATGCGCACGGGCAAGACCAAGTTGTGCTTGGACTGGGCGGCAAATCTGCGCCGCGCTGGGCTATGGCGGGGCAAGGGGCTTGTGATGGTGCCCGCGCCGGTCTTGCTGGCCATATGGCAGACACAAGCCCATCGCCACACGGACCTGAAGACCGCGATCGTTGGTACGAGAGAAGACCAACTTATCCAGGCGATCGAAAGCGATGCCGATCTGGTCATATCTTCCTGGACGGGGTTACAGATGTTCTGCACTGTAACCAGAAAAAGCAAAAAAGGAGATAATAAACGGTATATTAACGTAGATATATGCCAGAAGTTTGCGCAGCATTTTACTCTATCGATTATCGATGAAATCCATATGTTTGGTAACCCGGATGGATTACCATTTAAGATAGCTAAAGAGTTTACCCAAGCTTGCACTTTTCGGGTTGGGTGTACTGGCACGCCATTCGGGCGCGATCCTTTTCGGATATGGGCACAGACATATTTGATTGATGAGGGTCAAACCCTCGGGCGTAACTTTCATTTTTTTAGTACGGCGTTCGGAATGGAAGAACCGATATTTTTTAGATCGCCCATTAAAAAATGGGTTTTTGATAGACGAAGATTGCCGACATTGAAAAGCAAGCTAGCCGGCATCTCCCAGTCGTACGAACGTCGGGAATTTGAGGAAGGCGTACAACGAAACGTTGTGGAACTGACTATGTCCGGGGATCAGCGCGATGCTTACTGGAAAGCGATGTCCGAGGTAATACAGTACGAAGGATCGGACATACAGATAAAATCAGCGTTCATTCGTACGCGACAGATAGCTAGCGGATTTGTCAAGTTTGCCGATACGAATGGGCAGGAAAGAGTAATAAAGTTTGAGAACAACATAAAATTGGATTGGCTCAAAAATCTGTTAACTGAAATCGGGGATATCCAATTTATTATATTCCACGAGTTTACCGTGACCGGCGAAATGATTTGCGATGAACTCAAAAAGATGAAGATCAAGTATGCTTGGCTGCACGGCGGCGTAGCCGGTAAGGGGGCAATCATTGAGAAATTCCGCACGGGCGAAATCCAAGCGACTGTAGTGCAGTCTGCGGCCGGCGGGATGGGCATCGAGCTGGCGGCGGCCGACTACGTGCTGTTTTTTGAGTCGCCGTTGGACTCCACCCTCCGGAACCAAGCCGAAATGCGCGCGCTCGGCGAGGCGCGCGGCGGCCGCCCCCTAGAGATGGATGACCTCACATGTTCCACGGTGGAAAAACGTGTGCTGGAAATGATCAAAGACGGCCAGGATGTTATGACCAAGGCCATATTCGATCGCTCGCTATGGCGCGACGCCATGTCTGAGTTTGAAAAGTAACGGCCGGGATATCCCGGCCTTTGTCGTGTCAGAGGGGAAATATGTAGTGACTTCTACGCCCGTTTTCTCGGGCGAGAGTTTGGACCCTCTTTTCGTGTCATGATAGTCTCTGTGATACGCATAATGCGTATCACAGTAATAGGATTTGTGTGAGTAGCGGGTTAGTTCCCATGTGGGCCGCGCGGAACACTAATAATGGCATCCCGTAGAAAAATCCCAGCCATCGCAAGAAAGGTTAGATTTTCCGGCTATATCACTCTCCTAAATGAAAGCGGCTCAGGGTTAGTTACCGCTTCGACGTTTTATATAGCACTACGCTTTAGATATGTAAAGCGGTATGCGAAAGAAAATAGCATAATTTTTATGAGCATATTCTGTTGACCGAATGCCCCGGACGTTGTATGTAAATGCCATCAGCAGGCGATCACGCTTTGCTGTATATGCCGGAGGGCTATATGACCGACGCGGAAAAAGACTACGAACGTCTTAATGCCATTCAGAAGATGCACCTAACGCTGCTTCAGGAGATCCGCCAGGAGCGCAACGATGATTTCGTCAGGCTGAAAAGCCTGCCCAACACCAAGTTCGCCGATTTCTACCTAGGGCGGATTTCTGGGTTGAATTTCGCGATCCGCGTCGTCGAGGGATATTGGCGCGATCCCCCCGTCAGTATGGATTCCAGCACGGATTGACATATCAACCAGCGCTGTATATATACAGCGCTGGTTTTGTCATTTGCGTTTACCGGAGGGTAACATGAAGTATAAAAGGCGCGTCCCGGCCCGTGTTCTGAGAGCGATCGATCGCCTCCACAACCGTGCGTCTGTCAAGCAGGACGAAGTTGCGGCCAAAATCTGCGACGAGATACTAGACTGGGCGGTAGGCGGCATGTCGCTAAGCCACAAGCTTGACACGCCACAACAGACACATACTGACAGAGAGCGGGCGCCCATGTGGCTTCATACGCTAGATACGTACTATCAGCCGAATATCGGCCGGTACGGAAGGTACGTATTGCCAGACGGCGCCGCTCAGGTCATTCTCGCATATCAACCCCCGCGTTGTGACCCGCAAGCTACCCTAATCGTGAGATTGGCCGGCGAAACCAATTCTGAAGCGGCAGCGGCATGGGCTGAAGAATACCTCGCACGCTATCTTGAGCGAGTCGAGGTATTAGCTTGTTCAGAAAATGACCGGGACATATCTCTAGCGCTGCTTGCCCAGTCGTTTGCAAGTACACTTCCGGGAACACCTCATGATTAGTAAGACAGAGATCAAAATGCGTCAGGCGATATCTGCTTTGGATAAAACATTTTCTGGGCGCGCCGTGGTTTTAATTGTGACATCAAAAGATGCCACAGAAAAACAAGAGGTCAATTTCGTCACCAACGCAGATTTTACCTATATGCGCGCAGTGCTGGAATCCATGGTCGAGGATTGGTCGCTTATTCACCGTGACACTCATGGGAGACACTAGCCGTGGACAAGTCAGATTTTACGCTTCGCGATGTGCCGATTTCGATAATTAATCGGGCACTTGATCTGTACAATTGCCCCCGCGAGACTCGCTTGCTTTCGGCCTGGAATGCTCTATACAAAGCTGATGTCAGCAAAGACGCGCCGGACGGCCCGTACACGCCATTTGCGCAAGCCGTGGCAGAGTATCTGTCCGAAGTTGGGCCGTGGGGCGAAGGGGGTAAATACTACGGCGAAAACGGCTATAAGATAGATTCCAGCTTGACGTAGCCGATCCGATTACCCAGCTGCCATAGATTATCATACACCCGTTTAACGGGTGTATGATAATCTGTTACCGCGAATAGGGAATCAAGACAATGGACGAAAAAATTCCTATGGAATTTTTAACTGACGAGCAAGTCGAAGACTTTTACAAAAGCTCTATTCGTATGGCCATGGAGATCAACAATTTGATTTGTGCAGCGCGAAAAAGGAACGAGCTTTCTGAAAAAGGCAGATTCATCGTGCCCGGCTTGGCAGTGCTCTGCGCCTTCGCGATTGCCGGTGATTTCGATGATCCGGAAACGTTTGATGGAGCGCTTAATTCGATATGCGACATCCTCCGTGACGCGGCCACACGCTCTTTTCAGGCGAAAGCCGTACATCATTAGGCGCGACAAGTTTTGGCGCTCATAAAACCGGTTTTAGTAAACCTTAAATACGGAGACCTTGACGATGAATATCCTAAATCTCATAGGCGACATGTCAGAGGAAGAAATAATGCTAGATTTCTTCAAAAGGTCTAATAATGTGGCCGGATTAATTGATAGTCTCTTGAACAACGCCCGTAAACAGGGTGTTGCCTTTGAACCAAAAGAATTTTTGGCGCCGGGAGCGGCCATATTCTGCGCCGTCGCTATCGCGAGCGGCAGCTCTGATAGAAAAGCTCTAGAACATAACATCACTGCGATGCAGGAGCTTATAGACTTGCAGGCGAAACACGCATTCAAAAAGCTGGAGGAAGAATACCAACCTTGATACTACTCTAGATTACTAAACGATTTTTCATAGACTTACACAGGAGGATGATGATGGCTTTTCCGTGGGTTGATGGCGTTCGCTATGGCAACGCCCCGATGAATCTGCGACTAGCGACGGCGGAAGAAATCGCAGCGGTGCCAAGCCCCCTACCGCCCGCGCCGACGTGGTGGTGCTTTGGCAATATTTTTGATCCTGTCGAAGCAGAAGCCGCAAAGCGGGCAATACAAGAGACATCCGCGCCTGTACACCTAGGCATCGCCGGCTACGGGATTAATGACCCCTCGGTTATTGGTATGTGGTCTAAATCCGGCGCGAACGTAGATCGGTTCTTTGCCGCGTACTATCGGCATGTGCGCGCACTTAGGGCTGATGCTGTACGGACTGCCACGTATGGGTGAAATGGCGGACTACATGCTGAATGGCAATGATTGCGCCGGCTGCGGCATGCCGTTCATGGATGACAATGCCGCCAACATCCCGAGGTATTGCTCCCGCGAATGCGAGCCTGTCGGATATCGCACGCCGTCGCCCAAGCCAAACAAAGGCAAGCGCACGACGCCATGTCCAGGCTGCGGAAGATGGCTGGCAGGGGCATTCGCGCTCAAACAACACCGCGCCATGAAAAGACATTAACGGATGATTGCTACATCAGCGGTACATACTCACGATCCGGGCGGTAAATCAAAGCCGCATTGGCCAATCGATTCCAAAATTCGCGCCCGGTTCTCGGAATGCGGAAGGTATCGATACGAATTAGAGGAAGTGTGGACAGGCGGACATCCCCGTCTCGTGATGTGGCTCATGATGAACCCCAGCGTTGCCAGGATTGAACACGCCGACCCGACTCTGATCCGCACCGGACGATTTTCGCGGACCTGGGGGTTCGGCGGCCAGCTGATCGGCAATGTTTATGCCTATCGTGCGACCAACGGTCGCGAGCTGCTCCGTGCGGGTGATCCAGCCGGACCCGGTAATGATGCGGCGATTCTGGCGATGGCGGCGCGCGCCGAGATTGTGGTGCTAGCTTATGGCCAACTTCCGACATTTCTGCGACCGGGCGCCAGAAATGTGGTCAACATGTTACGCCGTAGTAATGCGCGGCTGACATATCTGCGTTTGTCGAAAGACGGCACACCGCAGCATCCGTTATATTTGCCAGGTAATCTCGAACCCCAAGATTTTATTTGATTACAAACAGGTGTGCCACGTCCTGATTTGCATCAGGACGTGGCTGGCGCACCCGGAGGGGTGAAGCAGCTTTATAGCGCCTATCAGCCGCAGTGCCGTCCCCGATGGGAGCCGAGCAGTGGCCGAACGATGGTGCGGCTGATGACGACAGGCAATAGAGACGGTTAATCCCACGGGTGGGGCGGCTTCTGATGTCTGCGAGAGAATAGTGGCACATGCCAGCGTGTCTGCAAAGACCGCCCCGCGCTCAACGCTTCGTCAGAGACGGGCGTACAGGCCGCCGGGCTACGCCGCCGGGGTAGACGACCCGGACGCGGGGTTATCGGTCTGGGCGACGATCCTGGGCGACGATCCTGGGCGGCGGGGCGGGCACTGAGGTGGCTTACCGTAGCCGAGGGTCGAGCCCGCTGCCGGGCCGGAAATATGCTCCGCGCTCCGTAATGGGTGCAGGCAGTAAGCGACGCAAGGGCGGCCTTCAGCAGCGGGGCGCAGCCGCACCCTCCTCGGGGCTCGCCGTGACAGTGTGCAGGACCGGATTGCCGTCAAACGCGCCGCCGTACCCTTTAACCCCTACGGCCGGACGAACAAACCAGAACCCTGTAGTAACCCCCACGACCCCCGCACTTAGGGGCGCCGCCTGCTGCCTGCAGGACTACGATAGCGTGATTGCTCGGGTTTGTATAGGGGTCGATAGCCCGCACGTAACACGACAGCGCGTTATGGGAAAGTTCCCCTAATGCGCTGTAAAATCGTTTGAATATGACCTTATTCGATGCCGTTGATCAAGTCATGGCACATTGTATTAGCCAAATATTTTGAGACACTAGTATCTTCTCCATAAAATCTGTGTAAGACGGTGCGATTAGTATCGCAGACAGCGTGCCCGACTGCGATACTAGAGACGTTGCGCAACTTTCGGCAGATTCTCGCGACGAAGAAATCGCCGCGAGGTGTGAACTAATCAAAATACTCAGTCTCGCTCTTTTCGGCCATATTGAGTTCCCATATATCAGACAGGCATGATTACCGGTCTGATGTTTGTATAGCAAAATCCGCCCCAACCGTCAATAGCTGATCTTAGATATTTTTATATCATATGCCTAAGATCAGCTATTGACGGTTGGGGCGGATTTTGCTATACAAACATCAGACCGGTAATCATGCCTGTCTGATATACCCTAGCGCTTGCCGGCGCTGTATATCACATATGACTAGCACGGAGAATGACATGTCTGATTATCGAATTTTGGTTGATGGCCGCTTGACCACAATCGCCGATTTTCAATCATCGCGTAATCCATGTGTGGAGGGGACTTTGTCCTTTCCATATGACGCTATTCCTAATCTGCCGGAGGGTTTGACGGTGTCTGGCAATCTGGAACTGGTCGGCTCAAACATTACGAATTTACCGCGCGGCCTTCGCGTCCACGGAACGCTCAATCTGGCGCACTCAACCATCACGGAGCTACCGAGTGACTTGTTTGTCGGAGAACATTTGATATTGTATAAAACCGGAATTGCCGAGCTACCGGAAGGTCTACACGTCGGCGGCGAAATTGGCATTCGCGGAACCAAAATAACCAAGTTTCCGCAATCAATAATCGGCCGGCACGACGTGCCATTCGTGCCGGACATTGATCTTCAGCTTTGGAATATCCTTAATTCCGTCGGATATTTGGATATGTCGGACTGGCATAGATGTGAAACCACGCATTGTCGCGGCGGCTGGGCTATTAAGCTGGCCGGAGAGCGCGGCGAAAAGCTTGAGCGCGAAGTCGGCTCTTTGATGGCGGCGGCTATGATCTATCAAGCCTCCCGACCGGATCAGGGATTTCCCGATTTCTTTGCCGGCCGTCTGGACGCGCTGTCGGACATCCAGCGGGGCGCTGAAGCTCAGAGAAGCATATTGACGATTTCGGGTGATACCCCCGGTTGACGCAGAACAAACAGCGCTGTATATATACAGCGCTGTTTTTCAATATGCATATGCAAACTGGAGATCTCTCATAATGAAGAAAGTTGTAATCTGTTTGTCAGAAGACGAAACTGAAGCTATAATATCTGCTGCCCACATCGGAACGATAGATGACGCTATCGATAATATCGGTTGGGATCGAAAAAAGAAGGCGGCGTATCGACGTGCGCGCCGCAAGATGTATTCTGCGCTTTGGAATTACAAACGTCTGAATGAGGAAAAACATGAGCAATAGCGGTCTTAGCGAGTGGACGTCAGCCCGTATTCGGACGGAAGTGTACTGCGGAGCGAATGGTGACAAGGCAAAATATGTTTTTATCCAAATACACCACGGGAAAGACGAATTTTCAACGCACTTGATTTGGGACGGTGACCTTTGTCCTACCGCCGAAGTTCGGGCCATTTTGAAAGCTCACGGCTATAGCGATACTCCGCCGTTCGCGAAGCTCAAACAATAAAAACCCCGGTAGGATATCCTACCGGGGTTTTTCGGCTTCGGCGGGAAGGGGTTAGTCCGAGCCGAATACGACGATTTTCTGGCCGCCGGCTAGCGTCACTGTCGGAGTAGTCGGCGCGACTCCGGCGGCGGGTGGCACGCTCTGCGCCATCAGCCGAATGTCCAGCCATATATAGTCGGCGGCGGCTGCTGCCAACGCGGTGTTGAGCGCAGTCACGGCGGTCTGCACGGCGCCGTAGAGCGTGCTGTCGGTGGTACTGTTGTCCGACCCGCTCACGTCTTGTTGCTCACGACTTTTATCGCCGGCGCTGCGATGACCTGCAGCTGTGATGCCTGTGTCGTGATCTGGTTCGCCAGCGCCGTCAGCGAAGCCACATCCGTGCTGGCGCTGTTGAGCGCGGTCTGCGCCGCTGATGCGATCGGATCCAGCACAGCGATCGCGGCATTGATGCTGGGCGCCAATGAGGGATCGGCGAGTGCCGCGATCTGCGCCAGCCCCTTCGCCGTACCATAAAAATTGACGGCCGTGCTCAACGCGGTTTGGGCCTGCGTCAAGGCATTGCTCGCGGACGTACTCGCGGTGGTAATGGCCGCAGTCGAAGCGGCACAGCCGGTTGCCGATAGCGCGCCGAGTAATGCGATGAGAGCGGGGGTGCGGCTGGTCATGGGATTATTCCTCATTCGTAATTTCGTCAGAGACGGGCGTACAGGCCGCCGGGCTACGCCGCCGGGGTAGACGACCCGGACGCGGGGTTATCGGTCTGGGCGACGATCCTGGGCGGCGGGGCGGGCATTGTGGTGGAGACAGAAACCGGCGGCGTCACAGGCAGGATAACACCGGCCGGGACCGCTGGCACGCTTTTGGCCGGCGCGGGGATCGGCGATGCCAGGTTGAGGTGCAGCGCCAAAGCCGCCTCGATCTTCGCCGCGATGTCAGTGGGCGTCTGGCCGAAATATGCCATGGCCTTTGGCGCTTGGTCACTGACATAGCCGATGGCGAGCTGGAGCGCGGTATTCCGAATCGGTACATTGCTAAGAAACTGGTCACCTTGCTGCTGGCCGTAATTAGCGGCTACGCCGACTGCATTGGTGATAGCGGTCTGCAGCGCTGCGCGAGACGAGGTGTCTTTCACGTAGCGTTGAACGAGAGACATTAGAACCGGCACCGCCACAGCGGCGATAACGGCCAGCACATCATTAAAGACTGGCACCAACGCTGCCGCAGTACCGGCCGCGTAGGCGGGCACAGCAAAAGCCACGCTGCCGAGCAAGATCAGCTTATTCATTGCGAAACCTCGGATGCTTTCGGAGTTGAGGAGGGTGTCGGTTCGGGCGCGCCGGCCGGCGCCGTGTCCACCACATGCAGCGGTTCTGTCCAGGACGTGGCCAGTGCTACACGCGCGGCTAGCCGATTGTTAAAACCGCGTTCAAAACGGCGGTAGTCAGACCGCGACTGATAATATCCGGCCTGAAAAACCGCAAGTATCTTGATGAGCGTCGGTGGATCACGCTCTTTCAAAACCGAAAGCGTGTCTCGCCCGATCCAGCCGTCTAGATCGTCATCGGTCATGCCGAGCGCTTTTTGCAGGCACAGCCCTGACGCATGCACTCCGCAGTTTACGGCCATGTCCATTACCATCAGATCAAGACCGCGCGGTATGTCCTGCGATCTGGTGGCGTGAAAGTAGCTGACGGCGTAAAACGGTACGACTTCGTCCCAAGTGAGGCGCTGCATATCGTACACGCTTACGGGCTTGCGCGTATATGCCTGCCAAGCGCGCAACGTGACACCGAAGTTTGTGGCGCCGCCGGGATCATCGGGATTGTCCACGAAGCCGCCTTCGGACTTTTTGACGAAGCTCATGATAGGCGCAAAGCTATGTTCCACGCGGGGCTCCTATTCTGTTATCACGATCGGGATATCCGCACTGACGTACACATGCTCAGGAGCGAGAATCGGCAACCACCCACATTGCTCGCTGATGACGGAGTTGTACATCCAGTTGCCGGCCGGGATAGCGGGCAGAAGCGGAACGCTCACCACGACCTCATTCTTGCCTATGTGTGTGGATGGCGTATCGATACTACCAAGATAGTATATTTGTCGTACAGGCGGACCATTTTGATATACAGGCAGGTAACGCCAAACTTTCCAGGTAATGCGCGAGATGCATCGTTCCGAGCGGGTGATGCTGTATAGCACATCCAGCGCTTCGCCGCGCTTGACACTGGTGTGAAGCATGACCGGCGGCGCGTCCTGGCGCACGCTCTGGCCGCTTTCTACGACTTGCGTGAGAATGCTGCCGAGGATCATCCCTAGCAAAAACGTGACGCAGCTCTGTTTTGATGGACGCCATTTGTACAAACGGCGCCACTCTTTTATTTTGACATGAGCGCGGATAATACCTTGGGGATGATCGGCCACAAATAGCCGCCGAATACGGCTCCTGCGATCAATATAATCGCTTGTTCTATTGCGGAACGTTGTATGGCTCGCCTGCGCGCTAAACGGTCCTGCCGCTGCTGTACGCTCTCCGTCCATGCTTCTCTCACCTCTTTTACGGAATCGCTATCTTCTAGATCGACATCAAACAGTCTAAAAGCCGCTCTAATAGCATCTTCCGCTTCTGTTTTTGCTAGTCGTCGTATCCGATCATCCAAGTCCCCACTTTGTGGCATGAACTGCCCCGAAATATTATTTGTTAGACCTTTGTTTTATATTGCTGTTAACAGCAATATCCCGCTGCTCGATACAGCAAAAATCGCTGTGTGTCCGTTGTTGAGCGATATACCGGTGTTTACCGCATTCGTTTCAATCTGGTCACCGCTGTACGGATATACCGTCAACATTGATCCGCATCTGTTGAATACGAAAACCATATTGCCGTTGAACGTCGCGGCTTGCGGCAGCACAATTCCACCGGAACCGCTGGCGACTAATATCTGCGCGAGCGACGTGGGCGTGGCCGTGAGCTGATTTGTGCCCGCTGCGACGACGGTGATGGCCGGCAACGGCTGCGGGAACAGCCCGACAAACGGCGGCATGCCCGGCTGCGGCGGGCACCATGTGGGATAGGTCATGCCTCGATCCTCAACGCTGATGGCGGAAATTTCGCGCTACAAGCCAATATAGGCGCGGCCGGTAGGCTAGAGCGGTGATGCCTGTCGCCCGGCTTGTAGCCGCTTCCGGCGCCGCGCACGGGCCACTGGTCAGTTGGCCGGATCGAGCGGCGGGAAGGCTAGGTACCGACGGCTGATGGCCATGGACACGTGCCATTGCCACGTTCGGCCCGATGCGCCGATGGCTTGCGCGGTAATCGTATATAGCCGCCCCGATACGCCGCCTCCGAGCTTAGTCCCGATGACATAGCCTCGATAAGCTAGCGCGAGAACTTGTAATTCGCCGGTTCCTGTGGGGCTTACCGTGATATTAACCCTAGATATTGTATCTTGACATATCGCTATTGGATACGTGACATCTAGATAGTAATCTAGGATATCGCCCGGATCGGCCGTTGGCCACGTCAAGCCGCTATTAGTCATCGGCGCCGCTTCAGTCGGCGGCCGGATCACAAGAGTTCTCGGCGAATATGTATCTTGGAAAATCACGGATTAACTTCCCGCCGGATAGTCTGGCCTTTTTGGCAGAGATGTCAGTTTGTTTGTTATGACAAGACGAAGCTGCTTTCTGTAATATTTCCAATCTTCAGGAACGATAACGTTATTCTCAATACACCTTAACACTGTTTTGTCAGTGGCCACTATTAGCGCACGCGCTTCAGCGGCGATCTGTTTTACGACATGCTCCGGATCGGGCTGCGGTTTGGAAAAAGCCCAGACTTCGCCAGTCTTTTTCGCGATATCGCCGACTGCCGGCATGGGGTTTATTTCGTCAACCCGCACCCACACCCAATCTTTATGAAACCGATTTGTAGGATCAATGCGCGTCAGTTCGGCGATCTTATCATTTAAGATCAGCGCCCATGTAGGAATAGGTGTCATTAGTATGAGTACTCCCACACATTAACTAATCCGGGGCCGCCGTTGCCGCCGGCCGCGCCGCCGCTGCCTTGGCTCTGGGACGATCCCCCGCCGCCGGCCCCGAAACCGGTTGCATTGTATCCTATATTCTCAACAGCGCCTTGGCCTGGCGTGCCCAGTGCACTGATACCTCCGTCACCGCCACGAATGGTATTATTCAAAACTCCTAGAACAATCTGGCCGTTTCCAAGGCAGCCAGAGACGGCGGATAGTCTGACAACGCCCGACGCAAATACAGCCGGAGTAACCGAGGCTGTCCCCGAAAAGGTCTGCGATGTAGATGCGCTCGCAACCCCAGAGCCACCAGCATAGCCTCCCTGGCATGAGATCAGCGAACCAAAAGAAGATGATCCGCCCGCGCTCGGCGGATTGCCGTATTGATCGCCGCCGCTGCCCGCAGCGCCCACAGTCACGGTCACGCCCGAAAACCCGCTCGTGATAAAGCCACGCCCGTAAGACCCCGAGTAGCCCCCCGTCCCGGTGGCCTGCTGGCCGCTTCCGGTTGGCGGGCAGCCACCGCCACCGCCGCCGGCGGCTTGCACGTCCACGATGACGAAATTGGTACCTACCGAAGGTGTGTATGTCGCCCCGGAATTAGACACTGTGAATTGTTGGATGTTTAACAACCTTCCCTCGGACGAAGATCGCCATCCCGTAGTGTTGGAGTCTGGGTTATTAGTATTGTTATCAACTTCGGATATCCATAATAGTCCTGGATAGCTCGCACTCATGAGAATGGCGTTTTTTGGGTAACCACCAATAGACGTGCAAAAACTGCTATCGTAAAATACAGGCGCACCAGCTTGCTGCCACTGGTTCCAAAGAGTAATCTGTTTCAAAATACCATTCATATCCTGGCCAAAAGGCCAGGAACCGCCGACACCAATGGCGATAAAGCAATTTGGTGGAAAACCGTCAGTTAATGAAGCAGCGCCATTTTGAACGCTTTGCTGCGATGCTTGCGGAATTGATCTAATATATCCCGTCCCAGCCGCATTTGCGAATGGGATCGGAAACTTTGGCGGTATGCTAGTATCTTGCATATGCTATCCATTCACAACTGTAAGCGCGACACCAGCAGGTTTTGGTAATATTCCAGATTGAGTTACAATCGCATAATTAACGGGGGACAGAACGGTTGAGAATGTATACGTCATGGTCATATTTTGACCATCCGTCACGTAGCAATTCCCGATGCCCGGAAACAGCGTCATAAGAATGCTATTGATCGCTTGGATCGATCCATCACATATATTAGCTAATGCTTTGGCATATATTAGTGTGCGAAAAGCTGCATCGGTTAGCGCGTAGTTTCCGGTAGTCGTTTGACCGGAATAAAACGGCTGCTGATTAAACGGAAATTCAGACGCATCCCCGGCTTCCGCAAAGCCGAAATATGTCCCTGATGGAACTTGCAGGACGCGCTGCACACCAACGATCCGCCCCCAAACGTCTAGCCCATAGCCTTGGGCGGTAGCAACGTTCCAAATGTCATCATAAAACGAGTTGAGGTTGGCTTGCGGGTCTATGTACGTATTAAAATTAGTGATTAACTGCAATAATGTCGGGGAATTTCCGTACTGACTTATTACGGTTTGCTCTGGATTTTGCATTTTTATTGCAGTGTCAGTATTACATTCGCGGCGTAAAAAGCGGGTATCTGGTTTATTTGAACGACAAGATCATTCAAGTTAGGGGCTACACTTATGACCTGCTCACTTGAAACAGTAAGCGTATTACTCACAACGTACACGCCCGTCCCGCCTGTCGTGCCGGAGCTTTGAGATACGATCGTCGTGCCGGGAGTGATCTGTCCGGTTGTGTCTGTGAGAACTTGATTAAGCGCAAGGGTGCCCGACGCAACGGCGCTCACAGTCATATTCGTGCCGCTGATCGAGGCGGTAAACGTCGCGGCTGGATTATTCGGCGAGCCGACCAGTATAGATATGATCTTTACCCATGAGCCGACAGCCGCCACAACGGGATAAAAGTTGCTGGCATATATCGTAGAACCAATGCGCGGGCGCACGCCCGTGGTGCCCGCAAACACAGATTGAATAGCGGCCTGAATGGTGGCTAGCGCGGTGTTGGGCACTTGTGTGCTGTTTTTTAATATAACGTTGATAATGATCGGCAGCGCGGCCGGAATTTCATACGTAACGGAGTACGGAATTGGGGCGGAATATAACGGATTGCTGTCATAAACAGTAATAGTTGTGTTTCCGGTATAACCGCAGCCAGGGGACTTTTTGCTGAATATGGCTTGAGCAACAGCTGACGAGATACCACCTGATACACAGATAAATATAGAATTAGCCGCAATCGTCTGCCCCTGAACGGTCACCGGCGCCGACGTGGCATTATCATATCCGTAATAGTCTAAAACGCCAGACACCTTTGCTACGGCGCCGATAATTGATCCAATCGCACCAAAGCTGTTTCCTTCAACGGTCTGCTGTCGGCGTATTTCAAACTGTGTACTGGTTTCAACAGCGTTGCCGAGAACGCCCGACACAACCGTGACATCATCCCAACCAGGAATAGCTTGATATATAGATACGGTTTCCGGAACAGCTATCGGCCCGGTAGTCTGATTAGCAAAAGTGAGCGTAATACTGCCGCCGGTTGGGATAGTTCCCGCTTCGGTACAGGAATATATGTTACCGTTTGGGTCTTGTATTAAAGCGCCTATTGGGATATTGACGTTATACAATCCGACGCATGTAACTTCAATAACCGTCGATTGCGCCGGGTTTCGCGTGAGAAAATATATGCGCGCAATCGCGTCTTGCATTCGCCCAGACGAATAAGCCGGATCAACCAGATTAGTATATAGCAGGAATTGACTATTACAATCGCCGATAATTGCAGCTTCAGAAGATGCGAGCTGGCCTTGCGGGGAGCTGAGCTGCTGACTGAGATTGCCCCCAAACGCCGCAGTCAAGTCGGCGAACAGGCCGGTCAAAATCGCGCTTTCTTGCGGCGCGATAAAGCCGTTCGGGCCGAATGTGACGGTCGGGACGGAGGTGGTACCGCTCATTTAGAAGCTCGCGACTTGTGTGATGCCGGTACTGTCCACAAATTGAATTTGTCCTGTAATGGTTCTCGTGGAAAATGATATGTTTGTCAAATAAACCACGGCGGAAGAAACTCCGGAAACCGTATTAGTTTGTGCGAGAATGAGGGATTTTAGCATCTGAATGTTTGGCAGCTTACCTAGCACCTGCTGAAAATACGGAAGACCTGCCGGCGTGTCATACCAGAGTTCGCCTAAAAATGTCCGTACAGCGTTTGCGACGCATTGAGCCGTCGCATACGGGTCGGACGCAACGGCTATATTTCCGTCTACATCTAAGCATAAATCCCATATAGTCTGATCTAGGAGAAGGGTGGTGGTCATACCGGTGGCCCCGTATCGCTGCTACCGACTTCCACGCCGGAATGTACGTGGCCTTCCAGGGATTTGCCTCCGGCAACGACATCATTGCTCACGTTGACGGGGCCGGTCATGCTGACATCCCCGCTCGATCCGCTACCCTGTACCTGCGTCACTTGGCCGGCCAAGGCGATCAGCGGCGAATCGATGACTACGCTATCCGTGGCGCCGATCTGGACGGTGGGAGCGGTAATGGTCACAGCCGTCGGAGAAAACAACGTAATGCCGTCACCGGAAAATCGAATATATTGTGATGGCGAGCCGTTCAAGATGCCACCTATGTACACGCCATCGGCGTAATCAAATAGCCGAAACGATCCAGGATTGCTGACTTTTTTCGTTCGCTTGACGCTCGATATATCCCTTTGTGCAAAAGCGCACCACCCGATATCCCCGATGACGGGATCAAGAATAACCGCGTTGGTGCCGCCTTGAATGCGGGTGTACGGGACATTATAGATTATACCGTGCGGTGTGGCGTTACCCGCGCCGTCCACCTGATTTACCATGATCTGTACATCTACAAATCCAACCGCCGAGAGACCGCCGGAATTTGTGGAGTTAATAACTTTTACCACTTGAATAGTATTGATATTGGCCATGCGCTGCGCGATCAAAAAACACGCGGCATTCATATCCGAATTGCGATCGCCTAGCCTTTGAAATCCTACATAAGCTTGTGTAACACTATCAGACACGTTATGTCATCCGATCGTCGGCAAGCCGATATAAGAGCAAGCTAGTTCGGTAAACCAAGAACCTTCTGGCTGCTCTGATTCTAGGGTATGCGCAACCTTGTACACGTTCCATACGCCGTTTGCGCTCGTTATGCTGCTTTGCACTTTAATCTGAGAGCCAAACTTTATAGCTGGATTGAACAGCGTTTTTAGAGAGATCCCGTTATCAGCGAATGTAGGATAGCCGATAAGCCCGGTGGACGGAGACAGCAGAAGCGCAGTCCCGGCCCGCGTGCCATTGATCGGCCAGATAGCTAGTACGCCGTCCTCCACCACCATATTTATGTTGGCTTGATTAGCGAGAGATTGTATCTGCTGCCACGCCGTGCCCGCCAAGTAAGGCGAACTGATCTGAACTGAGACGCCGTTATTCTCAAATTTCAGGCCCATAGTGGACGCAAGCGACTGCATGACTGTCGCCACGTCCACGTTATTCGGCGCGCTCGTCGGCGGTACCGGCGCGAAAGCTTGGATCAAGCCGCCGTAAGCATTAACAACAAAAGCGACCTCCGGGATGGCTTGATAGTCCTGTAGCGCCTCCGCGATCGTGCCTTGAAAAACCGTCGCGGGTTTTTGATCTTCGCTATAGGCGTTCAAGGTAAGCATATTATTTCGGTTAGTCACAGATAATGGCGCGCCGATTAACGGCTTGCCCAGTGTACTAAGCTGGTTCATCAACGATTCGTTCATGCCGAACACGCGCACTTGCGCATTCGTCATGCTCACGCCGCCGGCTTTGACCACGTTCGCCAGGACGCGCAGTCCTGACAAGGTGACTACGTTGAAGCCTGAATTTCCGAAATTGCCGGTCCCGAGGCTGAACGTCACGTCCAGGCTTCTTTTGGCGTAGCCGGACATGGGTTTCCTTGGCCTAGGAGCGTCGTACGGGCCGATCCTAGCAACGGCCGGTGTCATAGGCCACAGGCGTCACTCTGGCCGCCCAGCGCGCTTTGACGGGCGCGATTGTATAGAGAGACGGGGATAAACACGGAGAAGGCGATATGTTGGCAACATATAGCTGCATGAACGAACAACGTAACGCGACAGCTGTAATTGACTTAGTAAAAATAGAAGAAGATGATATATCTTGTGATCTAGAAGATGTTTTTATAGCTTCTGGTCTGCGCGATATGTGGAAAAACCGGGCATATATAATAACCCGATTGAGCGTGCCAAAAACGATGCGGAACAAGGGAATAGCTACAAAGTTATTACACCGCGTTTGCCAAGACGCGGATGCAGAAGAAAATTTTTTAGTCTTGGCAAGGTTGCCTTATTATGGTATCGACGATGATCGGCTCAAAAAATTATATGAGCGCTTTAATTTCTTTGAAGTGTGCGAAGATTTAGAAGGTCTTATGATGCGAAAACCGGCAACGGTTCAACCCAAAAATGTTTCGTCTGCTTCAACATACCAAAGCTGAAACTGCGTTCCGAGACCTGTATATGTCGGGTCCGACCCAGTTCCGTACGTATCAACCCAAAAAAAGTCACCGATAAACCCTAGGTACGCATCGCGTACTATGTTTCTCTGATTTAGGCAGATAACACCGCCAATAATTAGAGTGTTACCTACATAGACATCCATGAACATGCCCGTACTTTTTTGGTATATGTTTAGGGATGTCTGTTGACCTCCTAGATAACACGTCAAGGTTTGATTGGCCAATGACTGAATTGGAATTATCTGCATTACGGCCCCGCCGGGACATATGGTGTTCCGTCTGGATTAGGAATGGTTTGGCCGGGCTGTAACAGAGTAAGACCGCCTGTTGTGCTCGGCACATAAAACGGTTTATCCGCGACAAAGCCCGGGGTACCCAATCCCATCGCCATCGTATCTTGATCATAAACTGGTGTGAGTGGCGCTGTACCGCCACTTAGCGGCGTGGTGGACGGCGTCCCGGTTGCCGGTGTCACAGTTATCTCGCCAACAGAATTACTTGATGCTGTCGAACTAGACACGGAGGTAGGCTGTACTGTACCGGTCTGTGTCTGTGGCGCGCCATCCGGTTGTTGTGCGCTGCCTGTCGGATTGGATACGCTGGCGCTCTGCGCGGGCTGCTGTTGGCCGTTAATGGTCACGTACTGCGCTGCACTGGGCTCGCGAATTTCCATGAGCCAAACTTCTACCAACAACAGCGTAGTGCCCTGATCGTTGCTGCGTCTATAAGCGTAGTGTGTTATGTTACAATTCGTGTATGCCGCTTCTGGTGTAACTACATTCACAAAAGATAAGGAGGCGGCCGCGTTTGCAACTGCTTGAAGAAAATCCGCCCGTGTAGATTGATTAGGGCTGCTGCCCATTAGTAATGTTCCAATGGCGCCTCCATTTAAAATAGTGCTCAAAAGAGATTGAGCGCCGCCGCAAGCAAACACCACCCTTACATCAAACGGGATTTCTACCTTATTATAATTTGCGAATGAACCCCCCTCAATCGGATATGACGGTATTTTATAATCTTTAGCGTATTGAACAGATACCACGCTGTCTGCTAGCAACACCGGATCACCAGTAGACGCCGAAAATATTCCCCACCGTGGTCCCGGCGTCACGCCGAGGATTTGTAGTACTTGCGATGCGTCAGCCGTTAACAACGTTGCTGTATTCACCACCGAATTAAAAGATATAGGCGGCTGGTTAACGGCGGGTACTCCGGGCGCTATAGGTACGTTCGGGTATTGCGGGACCGGGATATTCGGCATCGCCATTAGCGTAATCCCGTATTGGCCTGCGGCACGTAGGCATATTTCTCAATCGCGCTGCTAATCCCCCTCGCTACACCATTTGCGTCAGTAGCTTGAGTGTTTACCGTAATTACACCTATGTTCGTCGTGCTGGAATTTGAGCTGCTTAATTGGCTGTTGCTATTACTATTCTGTACAAGAGAGGGAACAGATGCCGCCCCGACAATAGGCGCTCTAGATATTCCCATAGCTAGATTTTTATCTAGTGTTTGCTGTGTTTCCAACTGTTGCGAGCCTCCCGGTAGGGACGGCCACAAGCCCCGCAGCGCCGCCGCTATCTGCGCTCCATGTCCGCCTTCGGCCACGTCCGCCTCAAGGCTCCGGCCGCCTGTCGCCGCGCGGTACCGTTGCGCGGCGTAAAACCACGCCGCCCGGTCCTGGCTGACAGGCGATCTATCTGTTAGACCGAGCTGTGTTGACACTTCTTGCCATGTACTAGGCAAAAACTGATACCGACCGAATGCGCCCGATGTCGGGTTGATAGCAGAATAATTTCCTTTGCTCTCTGGCGCAGACAAAGCATCTAAGAACGCTTTTTTTGGCGCCGTCATGGTTTGATCTGCGATAGGTGAATTTCCGACTTCGATGGATGATCCGCCAGTCAAGCCTAGATATTTGCCCAAACCGGTAAACCGCGCCACCACGTAGCCGAGCACCCCCAATAGCGCCCCGCCAGCACTCACTGCGAGCCCAAAGCCCCCCGCGACGGCCCCCAAGGCGGCCACCAGGCCACCCGTCAGGGCCACGGATAGCGCCAGGATAGCGCCGGTAAGCGCTGCAAAGGCCGCTTCTGCGACCCTTGGATGCGCAACCAGCCATTCCATGACGCGCGTCAAAACTTGCAGAAAACCGACAAGCGCAGGCGTTAAATCTGTCAGAATGCGTCGGCCAAGGGTTCCCGAAGATTGAGTTAGATCAAGCCATGCTCTTTGTAGCGCGATACCTGCTTCCGCATCTTCCTGCGTAGTATTACCTAGTCTGTGCTGTTGTTCTAGTAGTAACTCAACGCCTTCTCTACCTTGTTCCAATAAACGAATAGTACCGGGATCAAGGCCCATCTGCTGACCGATCGTCATAGCGAGACGTGGGTCCATCGCTTTGAATGCGTTTGCGACGGACAGCAGAAGCGTAGGTAAATCCTTTAGCTGATCTGCATTTGTGATCCCAAGAAACCGCAAAGCCGGAACGATAGATGATTGTCCAGTTGTTAGAAGTTCCTCATACGAATTGGTCAAATTCTGCAATGACCCGGCGGTTGCTTGCGCCGAGCCACCGACGCGCTGCGCAGCACCTTCCCATTCGGACAGAGTTTCCGTGGATAAAGTAAGGCTGGCAGCAAGCCGGCCTGTGCTTGCTTCGGCGCTCACTGTGTCGGCTATAAACGACCTAAGGCCGCGCCCGGCCGTAAAGATCGCAAACAGACCAAGAAGCTCGTTTCTAAGCTTTCCAGTCCGATCTATAGCCTCTTTCTGCTGTTTTTCTTGATCGTCAGCCTGCTTTTTTTCTTCGTTTGCTCTCGCTTTTTCCCTAGCTTTAGCTTCATCGGCAGCTTGTTTTTCCGCAGCTTCGGCTTCTTTGACGGCTTTTTCCTTGGCGCGCGCTAAATCTTCCGCTGCTTTTTGTTGATCTTTAGCTGCTTGTTTGGCGTCTTTAACAGCTTGTTTTTGTGCGTTAGTCGCGTCTTTATCGGCCTGTTTTTGATCGGCGGCGGCTTTTTTTGCCGCATCTGCGGCGTCTTTGTCGGCCTGCTTTTTGTCAGCGGCAGCTTTCTTGGCGGCTTCGGCGGCATCTTGTGCAGCTTGTTTAGCAGCTGCGGCTTTTTCTCGTTCGGCTTTCAAAACCTCGACAACCGCCTCTTTAGCGGCTTGCTTAAACGCCCTTATAGCTGCCGTGGATTTTTTCTGCCCAGCTTCAAAACTAGAAGCGTCTAGGCCAAGCGTAATAAGAAGCTGGTCTATTACGGTTGGCATTAGTCGCGATCTTTCCTTTTCATCAACATTTGCTGATTATGGTTATTAACAGCTATAATTTCTATAAACTTATATAAATCCTCGGTTCCGTATACCGTCTGCAATTCATAAAGGGTAGCTAGGCCGCTTGATACTACGGCTCCAATGGCTCGGTTGATGTTGACGTATTCAATGATTCCGCGAGTTTCGCCAACGAGTACTCGCGCAACTTCGCAATCTCGCCAGCTACGGAAAAACCCAAGTGAAGCTCCAACACCGCATCCCGTAGGCGAAGTCGGGTGGACACTTCCTCGATTTGAGATGACATTACCGGGTCTTTGATCCGCATCTGCGGCGAACCCGGCGGAATGAGCGCCACACAGCCGAACATTTCATCCAGCAACGGCTTCAGCTCCGCCCAAGGGATAGAACCGAATGCCTTGATCCCAACCATGACGATGCCCGCCATGCCTCGATCTAGAACGTCTGGCGGTATTTCATTATTCGATCTGCCTAGCGCGCCCAGTGCGCGGGCCGCCCATGCCTCGGCTTGCTCCGCCGCCATTTCGGTGATTTCAAAGATTTTGCCGTTATCACGATCATCGCTAGATATCGTGATCTGCGTGACTTTGCGTGCCATGTTAAGGTGACGGTGATTGCAGAACACTCTGCCAATGGATCGAAAAACTTCTGGGTTTTAGTATCGTTCCGGCATCTGGCATCGGTTTATAGCCGATAAGAATACCGCGATTAAGCGCCCAGCTCTGTCCCAGCGACGGAAATATGATTACGCCTGACGCGAAATATACTTCGCGGGCCGCTTCGCTCGCGCTCCACCACGTATCGAAATACGCTATGGATGTACTGTCAGCCTGTAGCTCATATTTTTGCTTCTTGATGGTCGCGCGCCAGCCCGCCGACATGCCGCCATCCACGCCAATAACAGTTTCGGCACTTTCTAGATCGTCCATGCTGACAACATTATCAGCTGAAAACCCCTGAAGCTGAAACGGGGTTGTCAGCAATGCCGGCACCGTCAGCGTAATAGCCGAGTTAGCGGCGGTAAGAGTTGGGGTCGTGAGGGACATGCTACTGAACCTCCGTTGAGTTCAGACTAAGTTTGTTAATATTGCCGCCGTCTACGTACCAGAAATTTGCGGGCGGCGATCCTCGATTAGCCCGAACCTGTGCGCTGGCAGCAAGAATTTGCACATACCAGCCGCGAGACGAGAGGAATGTGTCGATCTTGGTGCCGGCTTGATAATTGACTTCGGCAATCTGAGCCTGCGATAACGGCACATTCGGCGTTATAGAGCCAAAATTAACCGCAGACTGAATCGGATCAAGAAGCGCTGCATAAATGAGAGCGTACCCGGAAGGTGCATACGGTATCGATTTTACCGTCGTGTACAAAGTCATAACGGCCAGCTGTAAAGCGGCGTTTAGACTAATCTGGTTTACGTAACTATCCGCCCACTGAAAAGGTCCGGTAACCGACCCGGGAAACAAAAACTGAAAATCTGCATCACTTTCAGCAGAAACCAATCCGTAATAATTATAGCCGTTCGCCACAAGATTTGTCGCGGCTGTCGCGGTAGACACCGTAGTCGGCAGTCCCGATTGGGATTTGTAAGCGAATGCCGTTCGGCCATTCACCTCATTGAAATTGATAGATGCAACCAAGCCGGCTACGAATGATGCATAATTGTAATCAGTGGGCTCATAGATCAGGAATGTGCCCGAATTGCCGTTCTGCTGAAGGATGTAGCCGAGCGATGATGTGGCTTGCGTGCTTTCCGTGGGCGTGATGTCCGTGTCGAAGCATATGTACATAAACTCGTCGTCAGTGCCATTAACCCACTGAGCAAAGAGCTGTTTTTGTGCGTTGCCGTTGCCGCCGTCCGGGTCGAAAAGGGTAAAGAATGTTGCCCAGTTCGTGGTAATAGCGATGATGTTAGTCATGAACGCGATGGGCGTAGCAGCTTGCGACCCCTGCGACAAAACCGCACCCGTAGCCGATGTGAGCGCCAGCGATGCGGATAGCGTGCCCGTCGCGAACGTAATGGTGCCCGTGCCCGGCGTACCGCCCGTCGCAACGAATGCATTCGATACGCTATCATAAGTGAATACCAGCTGGCCGGCGGATATGGCCTCAGATGCGACAGTCTGTGCCCCGCCGGATATGATGTAAGTACCCGTACCACCGGTGCCGGTGCCCAGCTGCGTAATCGTAGAGCCCGACAATACGCTGCTGCCGCTCAATGTCTGTCCGACAGCAAACGTGCCGGAACCCATAGTCGTGACCGTCATCAAGCCGTAATTCTGCGTAATAGTCTCAGATGCAACATTCTGCGATATGCTAACGATGTATGTACCCACACCGCCCGTAGTGCCGCTGGCTTGTGATAAGATCGCGGTGCCAGTAGAAACATTGGAACCGGATAGCACGCCGCCGATGACGATCGAACCCGCTGTTGCCGTTGTCACGGTCATTAGGTTGCCGGTTATCGATCCGGTAAACGTAATGACAGAACCAGCAGCAATAGACGCAGCCGTAGCAACCGCATCAAAATCAGACGGGAAATCGTTGGTGATAATAGTGGCGGCGCTGGAAAAGCTTGTAGCCGCTGCGAGGGATATCGTGCTGCTCGTGCGAGTCACACCATTGACCACCAAGGACAGCGTCCCGGATAGCGCTTGGAGCTGCGCTAATGTCAGTGATCCCAGGCTTCCGCCGCGCAAATAGGGATAGACCGCCGTTTGTGGGTACTGCGTAAACAGCATCGCGCCGGGCTTTTGGTCGCTATTCGTAAAGCCGTTGAAGTACACGGTAGCGGCTGCCGCTTGTTTTGATGTCGCGCCGAAATACGCGGCAACAGCGGCTTGTGTCGGAAAGGACAAGATCGATCCGATCGGCACGCGCGTGCCGCCATCCAACGCCAGGCCGATCATTTGCAGACCTTGGCCGCCCGCGCCCAACACCCCGGGGATGACATCCACGTAAAGGCTGGCCGGGATACTCGCGGTATAACTCATGAGACAAGCTCCTACGACTTAGCCGGTAATTGGAAAATATTAGTTACAAACTGGGTAAAGAACTGTTGCGGAGTTATGACCATTTGATTTGCTTGCATATGCAGATCCATCGACCATCGCCGCTCATACTGCGACTCTGCATTCATGAACGGCATTTGGTGTGCTTGATCTGCGTATAGCGGCGCTACGCCTAGACCAGTTTCATCAAAAAACCTGCACGCATAATAATCACGAAATAGCGTGGCGATTATCTGCACATTATCAGCCGAACACGGGCCGTGAACATCCACCTGAACCGTGACCCGCGTGGATTGCTCTTTGGTCGCGGTGCCGGCAAACAACGAAGCCGCGTTAAGAGGCACAAGCGGGGCGCATGAAATTTGATACGTGCCCGGGCCGCCAAGCGGGCCGCCGGCGTTCGTGATCTGACATTGAATAGTCGTGTTTGGCAGAACGTTTTCGCCGAACAGCGGGGCGCCAGCTATAATCGTACCCAACGATACAGATGCGACTGTCAATACATTATCTGATGTACTGCCGATGAGCGCGCAATCACCAAACGTATTGATGTTCGTATTCATCCGAACACGGAACAAAGGCGTTAGCTCTATCCAGTCTTTGGCGCGCGGTTCCGGCACGCGATTATCCTGCGATAAGACGATTTCAATGTCCCGGGGCATAATATCGCGCAGGAATGCGGCGAGCGCTGACATGACTTGATAGTCAGTCAGGGACAGCGATACGGCCATGACGGCGCCTAGCTAGGATGCGGTTTGTCGGGCTTCAGAAGGCGCTACAGGCCGGTCTGCCGTCAAGCGGCTACCGTTGGGGCGGAAAAGCGCTGGATGGCGTGTAGCGCCTTCTGAGACCAAAAATGGGCACAAATCGCGCCGAAATTTACGGGTAGGACACCACCACACGTTTGCCCGACGCGAGCATCGTTTGCGTGATTTTCTGCTTCCCGCCAAACCATGACATATAAATATGTTCACGCCCCTGAACAATGTATTTGTTATTTTTATTCTTTGTCAATTCTGAGTTTTTTATTAGATGTTCAATTTTCTTACTAATCCGTGTTTTGGGGCTTTTAGGCCATGTTCTACTATCGAGAAAATGCTGGGGATAAATAAATATGCGCGACGGCCGACGTTTGGGGAAACGCCGCATCGAGGTACGGATTAAAGCACGATCAGCCCAAAGCTCGCATTTGTATGACAGCATTACACTACTCTACAAGATGTAACTTAAAGCCGCGTACCGGGCGATCATCTTCCTCGGCATCGCACGGCGGAAACTCGATCCGGGCTTGATCTGCCGCTGCGCCGGTAATTTCATCCAATAAAACGCGCATGCGTTTTACCTCGACCAAAGCCAGTTCCAGCTGCCGCCGCAGCCGATCAATGTCCATTTCCCAATGCGCGAAAATGAACGGAAACTGATCTAGGGACTGCCGGATCAGCGCTAAGCGCTGATCCGCAGTCAAATCTTGTTCGTCGGCGTCTATCACGAGAGTTTCGCGCAGACGTAGACCAGTGTGAAGATCAGCGCTAGGATCGGATAAAGAACGACCCGCTTCAGCCATTCCGAAGCGCCAGGAAACATCGCCGGCTTGGTCGGAATGTACTCCCGCGCTTTGGCCGCAGGTCGATAGTCATCAAGTTCGATCACTGGCATTTGCCGCTCCCTAATAGACGCACCGCTGTCTATATACAGCGGTCTGTCACGCGCGGCGACCGGGCCATGGGTAGCTACGGCTGACATTGGGCGGGGCGGCGTTGGGCGCGGTCACGGCGGCCGGCTGCACGTCTTTGCCGGCAGCGCGATACGCAGCTGCTACGGCTTGCTTTTGTGGATATCCCGCATCCACCATTTCTTTGATATTCGCTGACAAGGTTTGCGGGCTTGAGCCTTTTTTGAGCGGCATTTTCTGCTCCTAAGCGATTTCAGGGGGCTGCGTTTCATTTTGCATGGTAACGGCTACTTTGCACCAGTCAGGCCACTTTTCTAATACGCCAACCACAAGCCAATAGCGGTTATTGGCGAATATGAGATCACCGCCTTTTGCTAGGATGCGGATCGCGCCACTCAATGCGCCGTTCATATATATTGTTGTGTCAACGCTTTGAAGGTTCATGCCTTCAAGCTTTTTCAGATCACTCTGCGCGGCCGCTTGTATCTGCACGTAGGCAGTAACCGGCGGTGCATAGATCGGGGTGCGCCCCGCATTCGGCAGCGATTTATAGCCTATGTTTTGATACAGACCTGCAGCAACTTCCGGATTAACCGAAGCTATGGCACCGCGCACAATGTTATGCAAATTCATGTGTTGATGACGTTATATTCAGCGCTATTCCACATAAACCCAGTATCAATTAAGGGCTTGTCATGGCCTTTTTTCGCGATCGTACTTGGCGCATTTGGCGGTTCCCAAAGATCGTTTATGGACTGCCGCAGCTGGCCAACTATCAATTCGCCCATCATGCTTAAGGTCAAATTGACATCGTAATCGTTCATTTCAAGACGCTTGGCGATTTCCTCGCCCCACGTGTTCCCGTACTGAGCGATCATGTTCCGAAAAAACGGCCTAGGTGGGATGTTTATGACATGCGCGCCGACATAGTGATCTGATGCAAAGTCTGCTTTAGATTTTTTAACAAATTTGCCTTGTTTCGCAAAACCGGTGCCGTCTTTGTTCAGCTTTCGATAAACAGTAGTCGTAGTCGGTTCGCGCTCTATTCTGGCACCAAATTCGTTAATGAATGCGATATAGGCAACAGATTCACCGGTTTCCGGATAGGTCTTGTTACCGAGAAATCCAACTTGTACCGTAGGCTGTTTTCCTACGCTGAGCTTCTTGCCGATTTCGGCTAGAACCTTGACCGCTTTTTCGCCGCCTGTGACGCCCGACATTACCAGCCCCGACCATAATAGCCGCGACCATAGTAGCCGCCATAGGGACCAACGCCAAGATATGGCTGCGGTCCCGACGTATACCGAAACGTCCGATAGACCGCTGTCGCCGTCCAAAATGCGGCGCCGTACTTGGTTTGCAAGAACCATGCGCCGTTAGGATCATCAGGCATAACCGCTGACACGGATACGCTGCCTTCCGAAGCAGTGGACACGCGGCCAACAAGATCGGGCGCCGGTTGCCCATGCATGGGCTGAAACAGCTTTGCTAGATGCGCTACCAACATATTCAGCAGTGTCAGACGTTTGCGCGGATTACGCACAAGGCTATAAGGCCCGCTATCGAGATACAGCGTTGCCGTATCAAAATACATCTGCGCTTCGCCGGGGCTTACGCTGCCGTTGAACTCCGGATACGATATCTGCCAAAGCGAATAGTCAAAGCAAACCGGCCCGCAGGGCGTACATGTACCAGACATTACGTTTCCCAATCGTTCTCTTTGAATGTTTTGAGCTTACGTTTCGGAACTCGTATATCATCGTCGGGCTTGATACGCTCCATCCCGCTTTTCAGCTCTTTTTTCTCTTTGGCTTCTCCCTGTGCCATGCTGGGCTTTTCGTATGCGAAGATCAGCCCATGCTTGACGATATCGCTATCCTGATTTTGTTCCAGCCATACTTCCCAAATTTCAGCCGGTACATTAGGCGTCAAAGCAAACCCGCCGATGACCATGCAGGACGGCGATCGGCCGTGCGGCGCGGCGTTGCCGTTAATCTTGACGCGCGTGCTACCGCCGCCGACCTCCATATGCTGTTCTACAGTCCGAATCCCGCCAGGCATGGGCTCGGAAACTTCGGTTTTTTCAAACACCCGCAGAACAATACCCAACGGCAGCTTACACGCCACGGTCACAACAGACATGGATCGTTTCCTGATTAAACGCCAACCATGGAAGCAATGGCGAAAGGCTGCCGCACGACAGCGCCCCAGGTGCCTTGCGTCATTTTCTGCTTAAAGCTAGACATCGCGCGGATGATCGGATGAGCACGCAGCTTTTCGTTGAAAGCGCAGTACCCCGTATCTTGACCTTCCACGCTCTCGCAAATCAGCTGCACAAAATTGCCGGCCGCGATACCCTGTGGGTTAGCCGCGCTGATGGCGCCGTACTGAACGGCGGTTTCGATGCGCAAATTGGGAAAGTTCTTTTTCAGCAGATCGTTGACGTTGACGTTAAAGCTGTTAGTCGCAGTCAAGGCTGTGGCGGAGCTGGGAGACATCGCCAGTACCAGGCGATCCTCCTGCGTAATCAAGCCGCCCGCCTGCGCTACCAGCTCCAAAAACAAACTTTGAATATCAAGATAGACCTCATTAGCCTGTGCCGCGATGACCCCCGCATTGATCCACTTAACACCGCCATATGCCTTCAACGCTGGTGTCAGACTGGCAGACAGATATGGATCATTCAACAATCCATAGTTCTGCAACCCCTGCACGCCGAAAGCATAGGTGAAGTTCTGAAATTTGTTCAAAACCAAAATAGCCGCCTCGTTCAGCGCCGCAGCCCATGCGATGCGCGCAAGCCCCGCGCGTTCCATTTCCAGCTCACCATACTCGATGATGGTCTGATACAGATATGACTGCCGCTGCGGGAACTCATAGTTCACGCCGGCATGGCCGTTCTCGGCAAAATCGCCGTAGCTAGACACTTCGCCGTCGCGTTCCACAAGCGGGAACATGATGGTCTGATCGAGCCACGAACCTTTGCGTACTTCACTGAAGATCGTGGCCAGCTTGTTCGGCGCGATCAACACCTTCAGAATGTTGGGATCGATCATCGTCGTAAGCATCGCCGGGATGCCGCTATTCGGCGTGGTGACAAGCCCCGGCTGGGCGTCCATCGCCAAGCGAAAATCACGCTTCCATTCCGGGCGAATATAATCCACCGCGTCAGTATAGATGCCCCACTGACTCTGCATTAGGGCAAGTTCGGGATTAACGTGCATTATCATTATACTCCTGGATTAGCCTAATGCGTGCGAAGACATCTTGATAAGCTCACCTGCGGCACCGGTAGACATCGCAAACCACTTCGTTTCGATATTCGCGGCAACCGTCAGCGTTTCAGACGCCACGGTCTGCGATGGCGAAACGAAGTAGGTACCAGCACCGCCGGTCCCGGTCCCTAGCTGGGCGATATAAGTGCCCGCCGTCACACCGGTGCCGGTAAGCGTATCGCCCAGCGCCAGCGCGCCGGATGCGACGCTAGTAACCGTCAATGTGCCGTACGTGGCCGTGATGGTGGTAGACGCTACGGTCTGTTCGGGAATGCTGACGTAGTACGAGCCGATCCCGCCGGCCGTGCCGCTGATCTGCGAAGTGATCTGCGTGCCGCTGGCGACGTTCGCGCCGGACAAGATCGCGCCGGTCACCAGCGTACCGGATGTGACGCCGGTAACCGTCAGCACATTGCCGGCAATCGAACCTGTCACAGAGGCGGTAGACGCCGCGATCGAGCCCGTGACAGAAGCACCGGTAGTCGGATTGCCGGTAGCCGCAAAGTTAATCGCGCCGGTACTGAGGCTAGCATACGCTTTCATTCCGATAGCAACTTCATTGCTGCCCGCGTTTTTGACCCAAAAATCGCCGCCGGAGAATAGCACCACAGGAAAGCCCTGCGGAATAACGCTACTGGCTTCCGCCAGATACAGCGTAATCAGCGCCTGCTGTGATCTGTGCACGAAACCAGTCGGCGCGATCCCGTTGGGCGAATAATTATTGACGGTACCGTTGCCGGCTTCGTCCTGCCAGGCGAATGTGCCAACAGTCACCCCGTTCGGGCCCGCAACAAAAGCGCCCGGCCCGGCAAGAGCCGTCCATCGGGGATTGGCGCTGGCAAAATCACCCGCCACCCCGGGCGCGGGCTGCGTATTAACGACCTGCTGAAACGGCATGATATGTACTCCTTATGCGACCGATTTCAGCCGATAAAAGCCGGGAAACCGTTCTTCGATCGATTTTGTGGCCGCCGAGTCATTCGCTAGGGGCGGCGACGAGCGGCGATCATCGCCGGGCTTGGGCTGTGCCAGCAAGATATGCTTGTACGCATCCGGATGTACGCCGTTCACGCTAATTCCCAGCGTATTGAGCGCAAAACGGAATACATCCTCGGCGGTATCCTGCGCAATCGCTAGATCGCCGATATATGGCCGCACGATGCGCTCCGCCTCGCGCACGGCCGACTGGCGGGCGCGGTCCTGCGCTAGGGCCACGCCTATCGCGGCATCCATGGCCTTTTTGTCGCGCGCTTTTCTGTCGCGCCCCTCGCGCATTTTGACCGCGCGTTCCTCGGGCGTCTCATCTTCCTCGGCTTCGTCGCCGGCATCCATCATATCATCTTCGTAATCGTCATCTTCTGCGCGGCGATCTTTCGCGGCCTTCATATCGCGCGCTTTCTTATCCTTCGCCGCTTTGTCTTTCGCGGCCTTATCCTTCGCCGCCTTCATGTCACGCGCCTTTTTATCCTTGGCTTCTTTCTTCTTTTTTTCTTCCTCATCCATATCCTCATCGATGCCGGAATTGGTATCTTCCGGATCGGGATCGCCGGTCAGACCCTCGGGGATATCCGCATCTTCGCCTTCGCGATCGAGGCTATCCAGGAAGCCATGCACATCCTCCATGCTGGCATCCTGAGCCAATTTGCCGGCCGCCGCCGCCATCAGCCGGCGGGCAATGACCGGCTTCGCCTCCGGCCAATTACTGGCCGTAGTGCCCAGCAGGACCGATTTGAGATCGATCTGAGCGTCAGCTGCAAGCTTAGGCTTGAGGTAGGCACTCAAGGCGCCACGCACATAAATCGCCTTGCCAGAGATAACAGGCTTTGCATTCGGCATTGGGAACTCCTCGACAATAGTACGGATACGTTTTGAAAGACGCAATGGCATCGCGTCGCCTATAACCACGTCGGGGCCCGCGCGGCCTTCTGCTACGATAGCGACATGGTTGCCGACGATGTCGCGCATCACACCATCGTAGTGCTGGCCCAGGAAACTGCCGGGCGACATATCCGGATAATATCCGTAACCGCATGACAGCTGCAATTTGCGGCCGCTTTCGATGTCGCGGATATCATTGCCGTCCCAGATAACTAAACTGTTGCGCAGATATTCGCCATCAAAGTTAGCATCCGTTCCCGTCGATCCAGCAACAACATTCTTATGCGGGTCATCGGCGGATACGCCGATATGCAAGCTCATGATCTGGATGTTGTTGAAGGAATGCGCGGCTTTTCGTAGTTCATCCGACGAACGGTAAAGATAGTATATCTTATCCGGACGAAGCCCTAATTCCTCCCAAAGAGGTATTTCACTGCCGATATAAGGACAAATGTTGGCCTTTGATATATTAGCCATGCGGACATGCAGCCTCTTATATGCATCGTAATAGCGCATAGACGCATCTAGGGCGAGGTTGGCTGATGGCATGCTAGAAAACCTTTAGGCCGCGAACGTCAGCGGCGCGCGCCCGCTAGGTACATACGTAGGAAAGTTCATATTGCTCGCGATATACATCTGCGCGGAAGCCGTGCTATCAACGTAGACCTGATATTCCGGAGATATAGCCGCCGCAAACACAGAATCGCTAAACCACATTTGAGAGTTTATCAGCGCGGCTGCGTTTACGTCATAAGAGCTAACATTATCCGTAGACGGACCTATGAAGCAGCCGACATTCCACGTTTTGCAATAGTTATCATCGATTATCGGCCCGCTAGTGGAATTAATAGCGAGGCATAGAACACGAGTACCCCAACAATAGTCATGTCCGGTAAAGCAATTATTGGAAGCCGCAGCCGTGTTGAACCCTGCATAGATCGCGACGCACTCAAACTCATGAAAATTTGGCGATGTGTTGGGTGTAACACCATCCGCTTCATAGGAATGATAGTTGAATGTGTCAGCCTGCCCGGACGCGCCTAGGCATTGGTAGACGTAGACCGTGCAATAACTTTGAATAGACAAACAGTTGTTATTATTAGACGAACCCTGAAACGAACAATTATTAAAAACGAAGGTCTGCCCGGTAACGGTCGAGACGTTGTACGCGATAAAGCACGCGCTACCGCCGACAAAATCCAATCCCTCAACATATGTGAACTGATTATTCTGAGAGCCGGCACGCCCATTGTTAACAGAGACGCTGCCGATAACATTCGCGTCTGCGGCACGGCCAGTCGGCGTGCTAACATACGTGTTAGTGCCATCATAATAATAACTGCCAGGATTGGCCGCTACCGCCGCGACAGATGTCTGTAGCGTATAGACCTGATACATCGGCGGGCAGTGGGTGACCGTGTGCACTGTCGCGCCATCGCCGAGAATATACTGGCCATTGACCGTGCATTTCTGCCCAGCCGGGATGACGAGCGATGGTTGCGACGCCGATGCAATATCGATGACGCTATAGAAGTGCGTCGCGACCTGATAGACGTTGCTATAGGTCCCGTTCTGCGTCCATGAAGTGGGCGTGGACGCGCCGGTCTGCGTACAGATAAACCGGTAGCCGGTGCGATTAGTTATTACAACGTTCGCGGTTGGCTGGTAATTGCTCCATCCCGCACTGCCCAGCGCCACATAGTTCGCCGACAGAACGAGCTGAATGCCGATTGTGACACCCGCGCTGCCTTGGGCAAGCGCATGCCCCAACGTTTTGAATGCAGCTGACGATGACAATCCGGAATTACTATCCGATCCGTTGACGGGATCAAGATAGTACTGCGTATTGATTGTCGGGATAAGTGATGTAGGATTGAAATTGTGAACGATCTGCCCGGACGGGAGCCGCCCGACCGTCCACGACGTGGTATAGCCGAAACCGCTTGGTGGCGCGACGGCGGTGTAGGGGCGCGCGGCGCCATGACCGCGCGCCCAAGCAGGCGATGCGGCGATGGCAAGGGCACTGACCCCGGCTAGGAGCTGTCTACGCCGGATCATTGGCCGTCGCACCCATATGTAGCCGTACCAGACAAAGATGCTCCGTTGAACGTTATGCCGGTGAGATTGTAAGTGACATAAAATCCGCTTAATGCAGAGTTAGGCTCTCCGTGACAATGATTGTAGATCGTGAATGCGTTGGTAAACGTCAGCAAGCACGATGTCGGCGAGCCCGTGCCAAACGTTACGCTGCCAGACCAGTCCGTCGCGTTTGCGTCTGCCGCCGGAGTGCCGCCCCCGCATGCGCTGACGACTGGCTTGACATTGGAACCACTGACAAGATGCTGAACTGAAACATGATCATTTTGATCTATCTCAAACGCATGCGCGGAATTGATATCCAGCGCTAGACAGTTCGATGCCGCGCACCCGCTCATGCCCGTGCCGCTCGCCGTGGTCGTGAGCCCGCTCAAATTGTATCGGTTGAGCAAGATTGTGGTGACGATGGCCGGAAACGATGCCGAGGTCGTGGCGTTGGCCACGATCGAGGAAGCCGGAAAGGTCGAGAGATACGTACCGACCTGCTCGCCTGCTAGGGTGCTAGATGAGGTGACGTAGAAGCGCCAGATGCCGGATTGACCGGAAATCAGATGCGCAGTGGTAAGCTGCGTAATACCGGAGCCCCACGTAATCGACATATCGTAAGCGGTAGTGTTTTTGGCCGTAAACCAGAACATCTGGCCGACCTGAGGGGTAGTCAGCGCGGCGATAATGTTGGCCGCGGTGTCGGTGGTATCCGTGAACGCAGCTGTCGGGCCGCTGCGCTGGATGTCGCCACCAGCGATAGCCGACGCCGTCAGCGTAGTATTAGAGGTCGCTGTGACGCTCGTGCTGGATGCGGTCTGGAAGATGCTCGGCGTGGTGCTGGAATTGATCGTGGATATGCCGCCACCACCCAAACCAGTGACCGACGTGACGCCGCCTCCGCCGCCCGGGACGATAGCCGTGCACGCATCGCCGAAATAATTGGTGCCGTCCGATACAATGTTGCACTGAGTATTTGGCGCGATCGAGAGTGATAATGCGCCTCGGATTGTGCTGCCACTGGGCGTGAGCGTGATGGTACCGGAGGGACTGTCATTGACGATGGTCACGGAGAAGCCGGCGCCGTAGCCGGTTGTGGTGGGCGCGACGATCGTCCACGCAGATGCTGATGTCCCGGTGTATCGCAGATCAGTGGCGTTGTCGCCGGGCTGGATCGGGTAAGATGTTCCGGTGACGGGCGTGCCGCCGTTGCCCAGCAAGGTCGTGGTGGAGATAACTCCCAAGGGGCTTTGCGCCAAGCCGGCGCCGATTGAATAAGGGTTTGCGGCGAACGCATGAAGCGCTAGCAGCGAAAGAGATGCAGCGCAGACTATGAGTTTTTTCATGATCAAAAAACGCTCCATACGGAGGTAGTGGTATTGGGGTAGAAGACGAAACCTCCGCCATTAACATCGATTACGGCGGAGCTAAGCCCCGTTGAAAGCGTCCAACCGGCAGCCGGGACGATTGTCTGCGGGTTGGCGCCTTCATTGCCGTTGGCGCCGCCGACGATGTAAGGCTGACCATTGCCGTTGCCTGCGTTGATGGCGGCGGTTGTCGGCAGCGTAAATGTCGTGATGCCGGAACCTCCCTCGATCTGCGTCAATCGGGGAGTACCGGATATCGATGCAGCTGTGCCCGCCGGTAGCGTGACAGGTGCCGCCAGGCCGCCTCCGCCGCCCCCTCCGGACGCTAGAGCTGCGGCGAGCGTCTGCTGACTGCCGCCTGACGGGGTGACTAGCAGCGTGCCGATCGCCTGGACGCGCAGGTCCGGGGCCGTGACTAGCAATGCATCACCGTTAAGGGCGCCGCTCATGCTCGCACCGTGGGGGCTATCCGTGACATGGGGTTTCCTTGATTTTGGGAGAGGCTACATGCCGGTCGGCTTAGCGCCGGTCGGCCTAGCGATCGGCTTAGCGCCGGTCGGCTTAGCGCCGGTCGGCCTAGCGATCGGCTTAGCGCCGGTCGGCCTAGCGATCGGCTTAGCGCCGGTCGGCCTAGCGATCGGCTTAGCGAGCGGCTTAGCGAGCGGCTTAGCGCCGGTCGGCCTGGCGCCGGTCGGCCTAGCGATCGGCTTAGCGCCGGTCGGCTTAGCGCCGGTCGCTAGGCCAATGCGTGGCTTGGCTAATAGGGTAGTAGCGCCCGGGTGATGGTCGGCTTCCACGGGCAGATTTGGCGCCTAGAAATAGGACACGGATAGTTGCGCCCCGGTCGGTACCGCCGACAGCGCGATGCCGGTTCCGCAGGGCCACTCTAGCGTAATGATCTGGCCGGACGTCAGCGCCGTGTAGGGTGCGGAATAGACCTCATTAGTGGCGGAGGCGGATGCTAACGACGCCGTATCATTGAGGGTGAGCGCGCCCGCGCTGCCCGGCGCGATGACAATGAGACGCGCGATCGCGCCCGGACCTGCCTTGACGACTGTCGCGGCGGTTACGCCCAGCGCGCTACTGCCTCCGCCCGTGTACACGTCCGGGATGCCCGGCGGTAATGTCATGTTTTTATGATCCTAAACTGGATTTAACATATATGGCGTTGACGGCAGTACAGAACAACGCTATATAAACAACAGCAGCAGGCGATCATGTTCTGCTAGATTTACCGGAGGGTAATATCATGACGAAGTTTCATGTTATGCGCGGCGACTATCTCGTTAACGGCTATATCAGTGACTTGCACGGGCGTCGGCTGTACG
>Ga0116227_10000803_pt1 | contig 65235 bp, 49 predicted proteins | sample S1TSphgellanicum_FD_89693 | JGI IMG/M metagenome (GOLD analysis project Ga0116227, IMG submission 89693) | Host-associated microbial communities from peat moss isolated from Minnesota, USA - S1T2_Fb - Sphagnum magellanicum MG | ecosystem: Host-associated > Plants > Peat moss > Unclassified...
AAAAAAAAAAAAAAACCAAAAAAAAAAAAAAAAAAAAACAAAGGTTCGGGCAGTTTAACTGACACAGAAAACAAAACTCATCATAAAAAAAAACAAAGGTCCAGGCAGTTTAACTGACACAGAAAACAAAACCCATAAAAATTTAAAATTTTAAAAAAAAAAACAGAAAAACAAAGGTCCGGGCAATGCCTGAAAACTGCCCGTACAAACAGACAAACACACCTGTAAATTTAATATATAAAATTACTATTATTATTCTTAGATTTCAATAAAATATTAATAAATAAAATAAAAATAAATATTATGAACATGAAAAGGTACATGTTAATTTTTAAAAATAATATCCATGTTAGTGGGTAGATGGAAATTTTAAATAAAAAAATAAATATAAATTTAAAAAATAAAAAATTATTATTAGAAAAGGAGTGAGGTAAGTAAGTTTTCATACAATTCTTCACATTCCACCAGTTAGTTAGTTAGTTAGAAATTGTCAATGGACACGACCATACCCAAGGGTTTTATGCAAAATCCTCCCTACACAAGATTTGAGAGAACTTGCCATATTCTTCAATAACAATTGAAGAAAGAACCAACAAAGCAAGGTGTTTTTTGTTTTTCTTTTGTTGCCGCCTTATCAATAATGGTGATATAATTGGGTGCTTATTGTTCTACACATACCGAATGAACAAACAAATGAATGAGCAAAATCAATGGAATGGGAAGAAGAAGAAGAGGAAGAGAAGAGAATGAACAATTTGTTTGTTCTTGTTTTGAGGCACTTTTAGTACTTACGACTTGTACAAGTACTAACTACGTTGGAATCCCAATTTTTCTCAAATTTCAGTTATAATAAGGGCTTTGATGATGAGAGAGAGTTGGAGAGTTTCATCCATCCCAACTTTTGGGTCAAGTTTAGCCCAGTCATTTTGATTGAGATTTTGGAACCTACCCAACTTTGGTTAGGTAGGTTATAAGGGGTTTTTTTAATGAGATTTGGAAACCTCACCTTGAGATTTAGAACCCACCCAACCAACCAACCAACTTGGTGAAGTTGAGATTTGGTCAAGTTGAGTAGTTTTAGGGTTTGCATATGATTTAGAAACCCAACCCAACTTTTTGTCAAGTTTGGTGGTTTTTTCTAATGAGATTTGGAACCCACCCACCTTTAACATCTTCAAGTTTAGTGGTTTTTAGTGATTGATATTTGGAAAATCGGCCCAACATCTCACTAAATTTTAGTGGCTTTGATGAGTATTTATTTGGTGGAAACCCAATCTTTTGTCAAGCTCAGTGATTTCGATGAGTATTTGGAAAACCAACCTTTTTGTCAATTTTTAAGAGTGGTTTTGATAAGCTTTTTTTGCAACCCTAAACCCTTTTGACCAAGTTTAGTACTCTTTGAATGAGAATTTGGAGGCCAAAACTTTTGGTCAAGTTCAGTAGCTAGTGTATGATGAAGAGAGCTTATTTTGGAGCCCAAAACATTTTGCTCATGTTCATTGAGCTCAATTCTCCTCTCAAGTCCAGTGGCCAATTTTTTAATCAGATTCGTAGCTTGCTCCCCACACTATCAAACACTTCACTTTTTCAGTGTAGATTGTCAATAATGTGTGAATACAAAATTTGGCAAATTGGAGGAAGCAATAATACTAGTACCTACTCAACTGACAAATCTTGTCTTTAGCTCCACCACTCCAATCAAAGTGTAGAAGGAAGGCTGGCTGGCTGGCTAGCTAGTTGGCTAGCAGAAGGAAGCCACCCAAATAAGTTGAGTTAAATCACCACCATCAGAATGAAGAATGGAGTTGGTGGGTGAGGAAGAAGTAAGTACCAAAGAAGCTGATTGGGGTATTATGATGCTCCCAAGTTATTGTTTCATTCAAAAGACTAGGCTAGCTTCACCTAATGAGTTCAAATACTAATGCACTTACTATATAGATGCTTCAAAGAACACTTATACCAACAAAATATGTGACAACTCACATATGTCATTTGGGAAATCATCAAACCCTAAATGCATGTATTCTACTACCTTTCTTTATATATATATATATAGATATAGATATTTCCTCATTTCCATTTTTTAAAAACATTTAAAAAAAATTTATCATGTAAAAGGAGTTTATAATATAAATAACCCCCTTATTGGATTTGCATGATGAGTTACTACACCTTAGCATCATTTAATTTTATGATTATGTCAAAATCGGTGATTAATCATGTACACATAAAGTTTAAGTTCTATTAAAGATGGACAATTCATGCTTAATTGTTGAAATTAATTTATGTTTAAACTTGTGTTTACTCAAATTGGGATAGGTTCGATTTTGGGACACTAAACCTACAATCTTTGTGATGTAGTATAAATGACAATCATCCCCCGAGTGAAGAAAATTTGTATATTGCATTTTGAAAAATATTATTAACATGTATAACAACATGTAACATGTAATGGGTTTTTTATTGTTTTACCAAGCTGAATTGCATTGACAAAATATTATTATAATGTGTGTCCATGTTTGGAAGTATATAAAAACCTCAGTAATTAACACACACACACACACACACATATTATTGATTTATTATGAAAACATGTTTCAAGTTTTTTTTTACATTAACTATTTGAAGCTTAAACAAAAAAAATTACGTTAATTTTAATGTCATGTTAATGATAATACATCACAATTTGTGTAATAAGTGGTTATTTTTTCATATTTTTAAAGTTAAAATTTGTACTGATATTGTAAGTGTAGAATATTCTTATATGATGTTTTTTTACTATATTATGAATCATGTGAAATAATTTTGAATTAAATTTAATGAAGATGAATATTCAAAAGTACACATAAAACATTATAATAAGTGATTTTGTTGGTTTTTTCATCTTTTAAAAGGCTTGAATTTGTTTTCAAATGATGTAACTATGTAAAATAATTGTTCAAACCTTTACATAATAATATAATATGTTATGAAAAAAAAATATATATATTTTACCATTGTGAAAATCATGGGTTTCTAATCCATCACATTTTGCAATCAATCATAGTGTATCACATCATCTTGGTGAGCACTATCATTATTTTTGAAGCAATAATTTTTTTTTTTCATATTAAGGTTGCATGGGTAAATTTGGATTTTATTATCTCATTTGCATCTTTTTATGTTATTAATATATTTAGAATTCCAAAATATCAATATATATTTTATCAAAATAAAATAAAATAAATTTACACCATTAGAATTAACTTATTATTAAAATGTAAGTTCAAAACCAAAATTGCAAGAAACTATATGCAATAATAATATATCAATTAGTAGTACCAAATGCATTAAACTTACTTAAAATTCATTTGATGTCAACTTATAAAATGTTGAAAAATTGATTACACATTTAATTGGTGGTTTTCTTTTATAACCTTGTTGCTTGATAGCCAAGAGTGATGGAATTAAATGAATTTCATTACCTTCCATTTATCTAATTACTCAACAAGTTGTTGGTTTTGTAAATTAAGTTTTTCGACCTTCCTTTTTGGTTTTATTTCAATAACAACTTTGAGTCCTCTTAATTTTAAATGTGTGTTCTTTCATTAATTACATCCACTTTTCCTCATAGTCAAAGGTTGTAGAATGTTAACGCATGCATAGATTTATCAAATGATATCAAGGTCAATAATTAGTCATTCTAGATTATGCAATGGAATGTAAACCCAAAGCACAAAGCACCTTAGTTCACACAAAGCAAAAAGGCATCAAAGTTACGGGATGGGATTAAAATGAATTCCCAAACATGAGTTCAAAATGAAATCAATTTGTTCAAATCGATAAAGAGGAAAATTAATGCAAATTGGAGCCAAAATGATGCATAGGCCAACCATGGGCAACTTAACTCATAAACACACCATGGTTCAAATTTGTAACACACTCATCATTCTCCTCCCTATAATATATTTTGTGATTGATGATGAGGGTTACATCAAAATGGCAAAATGTCTTAAAACTCCCACAAGGGAATACCAAAAAAATTCAATTTTATCAAGTTATGAGTCCTATGACATTGTAGGCTCATAATTCCTATGTATAAACTTCAATTTAAAAGCTCCCAAAGGCAAAGTTGTAGCCTTTGAACAGACCTTTCAAACATCATATTGTGTGTTTAATTTGACGGTCATTTTTTCCTCCCTCCTACAAAAAAACAAAAAACTTAAAATACAAAAGTTCAACCTTTAAAAAATTCAAAGAATTCCATTGTACGCTCCTTGATCACACAAGATGTTATATTCCACCATCAAATTTCATGAATGCCCACATGGTGTCATGCATAGTTCTATGTAGCCGTGTGATTCACATTCATGTTGTGTTACAAAACCAAGAAAATCAATATTTATATTTTGCTACAAGAGACAAAATTCAAACTTGGCATTAGTTTGGTACAACAACAATTTCCAAGTCACCTATTTCCAAGCTCAACACTATAAGTCCATTTTTTTAAACACAAAGACCTCACTAACATTTGGCCAACCTTGCAATAGAACCATATAGGTGTCAACAATGTTCTACTTTGACCTTGTGAAGTTTGATGGGGTTTGTTTAGCATTTTGCCTAAATCACCCTTTACTTCAAACTCAAAATTATAAGTACAAACAAATTTCAATAACACTAAAACCTAAAAAAAAAACCTTCCATACACATTAGATCTTTTCCTATTCCTCCCATAATTGTTTACTACTTGAAATAATCATGTGATCTTTACGTCAACCACCCAAAGCAAAATTTCCAAGGTTCAACCCTTACAATAACTTTAGGACGTATATAATTCAATTCCTAAGTTTTTGTCACACACATCATTCCACTTTTTTTTCTCATAGAATGCTCTTTCTTTAAATATGAATCCTCTTACATTTTCTCCCTTTTTTTCCCTCCTAGTTGAAAACTTTATCTCCAAGCTCTATAGAACTCTCCAACAAATCTATGTCACAATCCTCAAAACCTTTTTCCACAATGCCTTTGGATTTTAGGCAAAGAGCATTACGAGACTTGCCTCCCCTTACATTTCAAAAATTTGCTTCATGATTCATTTCCATGTCACTTGGTCATTGCCCTTCAATAACCACACTTAGTATTGTCATCACAACTCCCCCCTTTGAAAAGTGGAGGAGCTCCATTAAAGTGTTTGTGGAAGCTTGTATGTGAAGTTATCCCTTTCAAACTTGCCACATGTTAGTACTTGATTCTCTTGGCCATTAGTGATTGTTTGCATATAGTTAACAATGTTGATGGTGCTTGCCCCTTGCCTTGGTAATGTTAACATAATTTGATGGCACTATTGCATATTGATTATGCCAAAACTATTTGACAATGCTACTCGTGTCAATAGTGCCATATGCATGCTAACAACATCAAGGTTGAAAACAACATCTCAACCATGTGTTGGTTACCAATATCATGTGTTGGCTATCCATAGTTAGTTGCTTGTCACATCAAAAGGTGAATGTTCGCTTCTTCATCTCATATTTTCACAAATAATGACCATTGTTATTTGATTCACTTGGAACTCATTTTCACTAATTGACAACGTTATTTTTCAACTCAAAAAACTGATGGTGCTCACTTTAACTTTGTAACCATTTATCATCTTAATATCCATTTGATGTTGAAAAATAGTTTATGTAAGTACCCATGCTTAACATGAAATAATATATTAACATTAAAATCACTCTTGATATCACCAATATTTGATGCATAAATGACATGTCTTCAAAATGCTAAGGTTTAGCAACCTTAATTTTGGAAGACATAATAAAATGAAGAATGAAAGAAAGGGTTGTTACAACAAAATGATGTGATGAGTCTTAAACATTAAAGGAATGTGGGTGTTGAAAAGGGGTGAAAGCCTTATAAGTCTTTGTATAATAAATGTGTATTACACAATAGTGGGTAGGTTTGTCAATATCTATTTAATTCAAAGTCCATAAGGAATAAAGTTTATTGACAAAAAAATTGCGTGAAATAGTTCATTCACAATCATGAAAAGATGTAAATTTTGTACAACCTAGTGCTTAGGTGATTGTTGACCATGAAAGGCCAAAACTCAAAACTTATACCATAATTTGTGAGAGGCCACAAACCCAAATGTATGGTAAAGAGTGTCATAGTGGTTAACCTTGTTTTCATACCAAATCAACACGGTTTGCAGAAGTTTTGCAGAGTTGCATTTTGTCCATATCAAGCTTTTTTTCATTCTGAAGCACGACCTATTCCAACACCGTGAAAGATGTTTCAAACCTTGATTTTGGGGATAGAATAGGTTGGGATGCCAAATGACAATTGAACCCAAATACCCTTCCAAAAGGATGATACATAAACCTTGTGTTTTGTGTTATTTGACTTCCCTATTGTGATGTGTGAGTTCCACTTCACATTTTGCAAAGACATTATACACATAGCTTTAGCAATATCTAGATTTGAGCACATGCAATAGAGGTGGTTGGCTATTCATTCATGGTTGCAGAGAGAGCCCTCTTTTGTAATGTAATCCTTATGGGTTGTCAGCATTCGTCTCTCATCTCCTTGAGTAACTCTCTTCAACCCATATGCATCTTTTTGATTCAAGTATGAAGTTCATGTAAAGCCTTCCTCACTTTGTTGTGATGAATCTACAAAATATAGCAGTGAAATGTAAGTCTGCGTAGGCTATAGACAGGATACTCACAACAAGCTTCTTGTCACAGAGGGGATTCCAGACAACTGAGAACAATCATCTCAAACTCTCCAGTACTGGAAACCCAGCCAATCACATCATAACACACTGTCTGCAGCTGAAAAACCAGTCCTTGGGTCTTGAAGACCATGAAGAAATCAAAACAAGGGCTCCTTTTCTCTACATTTTCAGAGCAAGGTGCACAATAAGGTTAGTGAGAATGGAACACACACCAATGTGGATCCTGTTTGTGAAGTTTCATTACATCAAACTTACAGTGGATGCTAACATCCAGAAAAGAATTCAATGTAAGATGATCTGGAGTGCATTCCTGCAAATAGCAGCAAGGCTGGACAGAGAGAGGAGTTCAACGTGAAACAGACAACAAAACCTGCTATAGTGCTTTACTTGGAGCTCTTCTCTCTACTCCACTGATGATTCCTCCGAGACCAACCACAGGGCTCATGCTAATGGGTTCATACTCATCTTCATTCTCCAGGGGCTCAAAGTAGTTGCCATAAATGTACTCAGGTACATAACCTTCCCCATCTTCATACACCATAACATGTCCATGCCATTCCCATGTCCGGTAAGCAGACCCAGAATCTTCATTGTAGAACACGGACACAGACTTCCTGTCCCCAAGCACCACAGATCTCCCTGAATTCGGTAGTAAAATCTCCCACTGCTCATCTACAATCAGGTCAACAATCATGTCTTCCAAGGCGGCTTCTTCTTCAGCAAGCTTGGTTCGAAGAGAATCACACATCATTTTCTTTGGCATGTCCATGTCAATTGCACTGGAATCCACAAAAACTGGATGCAATGATAATGCTCCCATGCCTTTGTTTAGTTGAGTGCCTTTGAGATCAGGGGTGCTTCCATCCACAGGGGCGCTTGGTATTTGTGTTCTCAATTCTTCAGAATTTGGCACAGAGGAGACAGCAGCTGGGTGTGATTTTGCCCGTGCCATGATGTTGTGATGTTGCAAAAGAATCCCAAGCCCACTGAAATGAGAGCTAGAATCCAAGCTTGCTTCTACAACCCAACTCACATACCAAGGTTGAGTGATGCTCAATTCATAGATCGTTGATATTGCTATGCATTTCCACAACCAAGATAAGCTGTCATGTATTGGCAGCCCAATTTTCTTTCAGTAGAGATTCGAAGAGCACCAATGTGATGGTAATCCACAGCAGCACACCATCAGGCTGTTACTCTGCACACAATGACTCAGTGTGGATCAAAACCTCCTGAATCTCCAAGACTGACTTCATTCAGTAGAAAGGCTGTAAAATGCGTGCAGCAAAAGTGGTCCGAGGAAGGAAGTGACACTGATCAAATCTGTAGAAAGAACAATCCTGGATTCTTCTTATATTGTGAAGATCGTAGAAACACAATCAAGCAGCAGCGAATCAAAGATAGATAGATTGAAGAGGGGAACCAAAATCCCAAGTGAATCGAAGAAGATCCGTTCCAAAATCCCAAGCAAAAAATGTGCACAAAAATATGTATATGTACATACAGGAAGCTTCATCAAATGAAAAACGTTCAGGTTTTGTGAGAGCTTGCAGTAGGGGAATTTGGCAGAATCCAACAACAGCAGCTCGCAACAACAAAAAACAACAAGAAGCTAACAACCCAACTTCGCACAAAAGGCACCCCGATTCTTCCTATCTCCCAAACAAGAAGGATTCCTAGTACCGTACCTGCTGCACCCAGAAAAATCCTGAATCCTCAAATGCCAGAGAAACCCACGAGAACAACAGTAGCAGCAGCCTGCCTGCCTGCCTGCAGGAAGGGGTGTGGTGCGTTTTCCTCCGACCTGCAAAAACAGCACCAGCAGCAATCCAAGAACTCCGTGTGACTTCTTCACAAAGATCCCACTTTGCTCTCACACATCCTTACCGCTCTGCTGCTGCTGCTGCTGCATACATCGCGAGAAACAAACGCACCCATTCACCCACCCACTCACCCACGTACCCGAATCGCTCGCTTTCACGAAATCCAAAACCTCGACCACGATGTGTGCGGGGCAAGAAACCCAATGTCGTAACTAGGGTTTTTGGGCAAATGGGGGAAAACCCAAGGATCAAGCAAACACAAAATGAGTTGGGCAAAAAAGAAAAAACCCAAACAAACAAACAAACCGACATCCATCAAATCCACAACATCGTCCCCTTTCTTCCCATTCCTCCTCCTCCTCCTCCTCCTCCTTCCCTTCACCGTCTGCAAAATTGCTATTTCTGTGCTCTGTTGCGAGTAAAAGAGCGGAGGAGGAGGAGAAGAGAGGGAGAAAGAGAGAGAGGGAAGGAGAACAGAGAGGCGATGTCGATGACTAAGCCTTGGAGGTTTTTGTGGCGGTTGTTTTTTGTTTTTGCTGTACGATTTCTGTAACTACCCAGGCAGATGTTGGGATTGACGATTTTGCTGCAGGATCCTAATCTCCTCTTCTTCGTCACCAATTTCTTCAAGATCGATGACCCATTGGTGGAATGGAATGTATGTAAAACCCTCATCATCGTCATCGTCATCGTCATCATCTTATGCTTCTTGGGGTTGAATTGGGGTTTCATGATCATGCTCATCATGAGCATCATCTTTCTTCTTCCTGGGTGTTTTTAGGGTTTCATGATCATGATCATGCTCATGCTCATCATCATCATCTTTCTTCTTCATAGGTGTTTTTAGGGTTTCATGATCATCCTCACCATCGTCATCTTCTTCATGGGTTTATCAAGTTTCATGACCATGCTCATCATGACCATCTTCATCTTCTTCATGGCTTTACTCAGGTTTCATAAATAACACTAATCATCATCATCTTTTTTGTCATGAGTTTTATTTTGCTCTCATGATCATACTAATCATCATCTTCTTCATTGGTTTATTAAGGTTTCACAATCATGCTAATCATCATCTTCTTCACGTAAACTTAGCAAAAGTTTATTTACCAAAAAAGTTCAAATGCCAAAAAGACGGAAATAGCTGAGGAAGAAAAATCCATGGAAAATCCAATTTGAACTTGCAGAAGACCAAGTCTGTAACTAATAACAAAAAGCTGATAATAGAGATTTTCAATTCAACTACCCAATTGCAAATAACAAGTCAGCAATGGGAATGAGAGGTGGGTCCAGAAGGGGGTGGGTGCTTCTGCATGGAACCTAGTCAAGAATTCTGTACCATGTCTCCAAAGTTGCAAGAATTGCTCTACAAAAAACAAAAATACCAAAAGGCAAAATGTAGCTTCTCACTCACTCAGCAAAAACAGCATTCTACAAAAGAATCATGATTGCAATTGACAGCTTCAAACACTTTTGTACCATATCTCCAAAGTTGCTAGAATTGGTCTATAATAAACACAAAGACAATCACAAAATGTACTCAGCCCAAAATGTGCAACCCCCCTACAAGCACTGATGTTGTGATTAACATCTTGACTAAATTAGAGATGCTGCAAGCTATGGTTTTAAACATATGGAATACATGCCAAGCACAAATGGGTGCTCAGATTCCCCTATGGAAAAGCTGCCACAGGAATTTTGATTGCAAAAAAAGTTTCAAACTTTATCAAACTTTATGAAAACAACCCAATGCTTTGAAACCACCACTAAGAAACACTGCCACCGCTACATATGATCTTTCTCTATCTATTGAAGTAGAGCAGCACTCCACACAGCTGCATCCCCTTCCCTGGATCTTTGATGCACTTCTTTTATCCTTTCATAGTCTTTCAAATACCACTAAACGTCCAATCAGATTGATGCAACACAGACATTGCCCTGCTTGTGCTTTCCACTCACAATCTGGTGGATTGAGTAACCACAGCACACGTGGCCAACATGTGATCAATGTGACCAACATCCAAACCAAGAATCCATGAACCCAATGAGACCATCTTCATTGGCATAACTACATAGCCATCCATATATATGATGATCTTTCTCTTATCTATTGAAGTAGAGCATTCCACACAGCTGCATCCCCTTCCCCACATTTCTGATGCACTTCTTTTATCCTTTCTACCATCTTGCAAATACCGCTACAAGTCCAATCAAATGATGCAATGCATACATTGCCTGCTTGTGCTTTCCACTCACAATCGGGTGGAGTACCACAGCACATGCGGCGGTCATCAATGTGATCAACATCCAAACCAAGAATCCATGAACCCAATGAAACATCTTCATTGGCATAACTATGTAGCAAAGCTTGATTGAGTGCAATGTACCTTGCAACATCCTTTGAAATTGCATAGATTTGTCCAGTTGCATGTCTGAAATACTTGTTGCCTTCTCCACCAAACTTCCAGTGTTCTGGCTCATGGTATTTCACTCCTTTTTGTGCAAGCACAGGTCCTGATTTCATGCAGCCAATGTACACACGAGGCTTTGAGCTATGCTTTGCCAGAGTGGTTCCAAGCATCCCCAGGTTGACATGCACATCATCGTCCACTTTCACATAGAAGTCTGCATCCCATTTGTTGATTGCTGTTGTGAAGAAGATCTTGGCCTTTGTAGAAAGCTCAAGATAGCCCTCCACATGATCAAGTCTTAAGAAATCTGAATGCTGTGCATTTTCAGCTTCAATCGCTTGATCCAATATACCTCCTTCTGTTGCACTATGGCCAATCACAAATCTAACCACTATGCCTTTCTCCTGCTCCAATTGCTTCAGCTTTTCTCCCTGTGGCATCCATGATTCCCGCACTGAATCCCTTCGCTTCCTGCTGCTGAAAGCTGTGTTGATTCCTACTACCATGAAGACCTTGTCCCGTTGGAGGAGCCCCTCTGTGTTGCCTGGCAGCTCACTCCCCAATACAGAATTCTCCTCTCCCAGCACAGGAGTCATCCCCATCATATCCACACTGTTTTGTTGTTGTTGAGCTCGGGATGTTGCAAGCTCCATTTCCAAAGATGAGATTGTCATATCTAGGGTTTGGATCACCTGGTGAGTCTTGGATACTTGCTCTAAGATTTCTTGCTGTGAGATCTTTCTTGTGGTTGTTGCAAGATCTCTGTTGCTGTTGGACATGCTTGGCTTCTGACTACAATCCTGTCTTCCCACACCATTCTTATTCTCCTCCTCAAGGATTCTCCACATCCTGTTGGTGAATACCAACCCTAATCCAAAGCTTGCCAAACACAGCACCAGTATGCCCTTCCATGAGACAACATTGGTTCCCCCTCCTCTGGCTCCTCCTCCTCCTCCCAACCGCAGCCGCATTTCTGCTGGCCTATCTCAGCCCTCCCTAATTCCTCCACAGGCCCTCTGTCAAACTACTGTCTCTTTTCTAGGTCAACAACAGCAACAGATCTGGTGCTGCTGATCACCAACTCCTCCTGCTCCTGCTCCTCTTCTGCTTAGATCACAAACAAATCTCTTTCCATGTTCTCCCAATCCTCAAGTTCACAGTTTTCCATCAGCAACTGCTACTACAAGCCTTTGCTATCTTCCATTACTGCTGCCAGCAAACTTCGCCATCTTCCCCTTCACTCTGGAGCTTATCCTGCAACCCTAGAGAAGAAGAAGAAGCAAGAAACCACACGACATCAGCTCCACCCATTGCAGCAGCAATGTCATGCAACATTTTCCCACAAACAGCAGCAAGCACCATACAAATCTAAAGCAAGAGCCTCGCAGGAACAAAAACCTTGCAAATGTGGTGCCACTCACCAGGATCCTCTTCTTCACCCACCAGCATCCTCACGCACAACTCCCACAACAGGCAACTTGGCAACGTATATGAGGGCAACAACAATGGCTGGCAGATGGGTACCTTCAGCTTCGCAACACAAACTTCTTGAGTGTTGTTCTTTCTTCTTCACAAAGTCCAAGATGTCGTTTGGAAAAAACACAAGCAAAACAAGAAAACAAAGTCACAAACCAAATCCTTTACATCCTCTTCTCACTGGATCAAACTCAAAATGTTGAGAAATGCTCCCACGACACTCTTTCCCTCATTTCCATTCCATTCCATTCCTTTCCTTCCTGTCTCGCTTGCTTCCTTCTCTTTTTTGTTTTGTGTAATCCTACCCTTTTTTTTTCACATTTGTGTCCTGGTATTGCTCTCCTCCCAATCCACTCCTTTTTCTTGCCTTCCTTTGTTTGTTTTGTGAATTTTCTCATTTGCAAATCATGTTTGCAAATTGTGTTCCAGTAATTGAATTTTCTTGAAACAAAAATGGGTGGCTTAGTAATTCTACTACAAAGAACATGGACTTAGAGAGGGAGTGAGGGAGTAGTGAAAGACCCAATGACAGACAAATCTCCAAGCATTCTAAACAAAACATTCGGCTTCTTCTTGTGCACTCTTTGCATTGTGGTGCTACAAGACTGTTGAAAAAATAATTTCCAGAGAATTTATGTACAAATTTTTTTCAAGGCCAATGAGGTCCCCTGTGCAAAGATGCATTGCCTTTTCATGCTCTGTATTTTGATTGACATGTGTCTCAAGCTTTTGTTTGCAACAACTCTGTTGATGGTAGTGAACAAGCTGAGAGAAGCAGAATCAGGGGGGGACTGGGGGCAGCAGGAAAGAGGTTGTAGCAGAAAAGATTGTGGAAAAGAAGAAGAAAGATGGGCAATTTGATTAACAGAACTTGTGCTTGAATCTATTTTCACAAATGAGATGTGAGCTGCTGTGCTATAATCCCGATAGCAGCTCCTGCAACACCTAGCAATACACCTATTACCTCACTGCCGGCATGAAAGCCAAGCATTGTCACCTGCAAGTAAGCACACCCACAGCAAACATCATCATTCACATGTGTTGATGCTGATGCTACTCTCAGATTTGGAGGTGCTATTTCTTTTTTTTTCTCCCCAACAGTTAAGACAATTGCAATACTTTGCTGCCAGGCCTTATGTTTTGAGGACTCTGAACTCTGATCTCTAGCAACTCAACTTGTAACAAACTGACAACATTGGAGGTTTTTGATTGATTGACCTGTGTGATAGTTTTGTCCCAATCCAAAGCTTCAGATATTGTATCTATCACTTCAAGTGTAAACAAGGGTTGTTCCTGCTCAATAGCAGTCAAATTCTCGACTGGTCCTCTCAATTTTGTGAACAACTCCATCTGGTGGGTCACATACAGCAAGCATCCAGTCCTTTACAAATCAACTCTGAAAAACAAGGGTGATTCAAAGTTGTTTGGGTGGCATTTTCTGACTACATACACCCAACTAGATCTTCTTCAAAAGAACACAGGAATATGAGAATTGGGAGAGGCGGCAGAAGGAAATCACTGTATAACAATGAAGAAGGTTCCATCCATCAAAGAAGATAATCGGAAGATAAACTTTGCTTCAGTAGAATAGCAAAGTTTCCTGCCAGGAACATATGTATATATAATCAGAGCAGAGACCAAGTACTGCTTCCAGAGAGGAATGTCAGAAACAGTACCTTCTTGTAAACTAGTGTAGCGCTGTGTTCAATGTGCATTTCATTGGTCTCTCCACCTGGGAAAATGATCAGGGCTAACAAGCCTATGAAAACAACCAGGTCGAAGCTTGCCACCCCTCTGCAGAACAGGAAAAAATTCCCATTAGAATCCACTTAGTCATGGCAATGGTTACAGACACCACAAAGCAGAAACTTGTGGAGAACTTCAAGATAGGTGATGGGTGATTTTATCACAATTCAAAGATTTGATCTTACAGGATGTATGAGGAAGCTCGTGTGCCCTTGGCAAAAAGCTCTATAACAAGAAATGCCATTAGCAGCCCACAGTATAGCGCAAAGTAGGTTGCATAGTACTGCTCCATCACAAAACACCATGTGCAGCAATAAAGGCATTGATCATTGAAGCTTTCAACCATCTTCACTACTAATTAACAACCTTGCACAAAAGACCAAATCTACAAAAAATGTATCTGCTGCTTTTGTGAAGTGGGCACCCATTAGATCAAACTCCTTTACAAGAACCTTGAATAGAAGAAAAAGCAGGAAGTACCTTAACACGCTTGGAAAACACGAGACCAAAGTCTAGAACCAAAACCCGCATCACCCACCACCCTACAATTGATGATGCTTTGCCAAAATCAATAGTGACTCCTAAATGATACTCTGAATCTTCTTCTTCTAACAGCTTTCTTTGCGCATATGTTTGTTCTTCAGAATCTTCAGCTGGAAGTTTGAAATTCCACCAGCAACCATCCTTGAGCAAATTATTCAGAATCCGAGCAGCAAAATATCGTCTCCGGAAATCTGCCACTCCAGCTAACATGAAAGAAACACACATACTCCTGCATTTGTCAATGCTCAAGTCAGTGATGCCATCACTGCAAACCTTGGCCATATGTATAGACTAGAAGGCAAATCTTTTACTGACATAAACATTGACATGAAATGCAATGCTCAGATTGTCCACACTGAAGGATGAGTTTATACATGTGCACACATACATGGAATAGAGGTTGAGCAAGATGCTGCTCAGAGACACTATTGTGGCATACACAGAGTCACCTCCCCAGGTTGACGGTTGTCCTGCGGGACCACCCATAGAAATACCCCCATGCAGCCTCCTTTACAAAATATCTGAAGGTACACCAGTGTCATGCAAACAATTCCAATCAGGTGTATTCTACAACCTTGGAACCCAACAGCCTTGACCATTCATGAAACACAATGAAAGCCTACCTGCAATTGCCCGACAAGCAAACGGAATGGCTGAATGGACAGTTGCAACACAGACAGCAGCCCCCCAAGTTCTTACTGGATTCTTCCACAACTGGTGCCAAAGCTGCTTTTTCCTGCACACAGAAGACTCAAAGAAAAACTATCACAGTAGTTAGAAAATTAGCACGCAATCAAATGTATCATCGGTAAGGAGAGGAGAGATGACCTGTAAGATTTGATCAATCTCTGACTTGACCAGGTTGAAATGATGGGAAGCAGGAGACATACGAAAGGAGATCACCAGTATGCTGGAGAAGATAAGCTGCAAGCAGAAGTGCAGGAAGATCAACTGCTTCTTCCGGCACCATGTTTTTCTCCAATGACAGCTTCTCTTCATCAAGATGTCTGAAATTTGTCTCATTCCCATTCTGAGATGTGTCCATGTTGTCCTCCTCAGGAGCCTCTGCTGTACGTTCAGAGCTCCCAACTGATGATGCTTCCATGCTTTTTGGAAGGTGGCAACTTGGGTCTCTGTGAATTTGGCTCATGCATACTTGAATCCATCTGTCTTCCAGCTGTCTTTCTGTACAATGAGTCTGCACACAACTGGGACAGTCCTTGCTTTGGACCTCCCCACTTTGAGCAGCTGATCTGGCTCTCCTTTGTGAAATGGATCTCTGCTCCAGCACATCGGGTAAATAAGTATGTAGGTATTTCAACACTGACAGTCATTGGAAATATGATTTAGACATACAGTGGGACCAGATGATAGATCCTTTTACTTTATCATTGGAGAGCTGATGCATGATGTCTCCCACAGTGTTTCTGGATGCACCAGGAACCAGCCGTAGAGCAGCTGTGCACTTTGCAAAGTTGTTCCGAATTGCTGAAAGGAGCAGTTGACGTTTGAGGACTTCTAGAGGAATTGGGTTTAACCATGCAAGGAAAAGCTGCAAGACCCCTTTCCATTGCCCATGCCACTGTCAGGATCGAAATGTTGACAGCCATAATAAGCTGCAAGTTTCCAATGCAATCGATCCATATTGAGGAGAAAGAATGTTCCCTTCTCTGAAATGGCTCAAACCCATCAAGCTAAAGGGGAATGATAAAACATACTAAAAGCAATAATGCCTGCTGCGGTTAAGGACATTTAGAGGTCAAGAAATATAGAGACAAGCAGCTTCCAAGGGAACGAATCTGACCGTACGGTCATACTGGACATCAAGAGGTATAAGTTTCACCCTCATTTCAGCCATGTCTGATTTGCTGTAGAATCCATACTTGGTTGCAATCACCTGCAACCACACCCACACCAAAAATCACAAAGACTTCACAGACTGAAAAAGAACAAAGCCCATGACTCTTCTACCCATTAGATCTTTTTCCAGAAGACATGCAGTTTGTTGCAATAATAAGTTGCAAGGTCTAGTGAATTGATGACAACTAGCAGAGCCCAGAAATGAAACTGGTATAGAAAGCTTTAAACTCTAATGATCAGGAATCATGTCTGGGCCATAATGGAACTCACCATGGTGCGCATAACAGCAAGAATATTCGTGATGACAATGTCAGGACTCACATAGAAAGGTGTTAGAAGATTCATTGCAAAAACTGTCCAACCCAGCCAAACAACATGATGCAGAGAGGAGGTATTACAGAAATAAACTTGGTGAATTGAGTGTCGGTGAATTCTCAAGAGATAAAAGAGCTGAATTCAGATGCCAAGAAATTGAGGTTTTACTTACACATCCAAGAAATCACAGAGTAATCTATACCAATAACAATTTCAAAGGTTACCAATAACAATTTCAAAGGTTAGCATGTGACAGTTGTGTTTTCACTTACAACAGATGGCAAGAACCCACTGTGAGAGAGCTGTACGAGATCCCCAATACATACGATTTCGGATGCTGAACGCACCACCTTCAAACAAGTATAACAAAGGCAAGGTAAGAGGGAAAAACATATGGTACACCAGCTCCTTGTAAAATGTCCACCTGCAGCACACCCCCACCATCCATGAGGTGTTCCTGTCAAGCAGAAGTGATAATTCTGCAAAACCTCACACTTCTTCCTGTACTCCAGGGTGCTGGAATGCCATATCCATCCATTAAGAGAAAAAAGAAGAAGAGCAACCCAATGTGTTTCACCTAGAATATCATTTCTGTAGATTAACAACAGAAGAAGAGAATAGCAACCCAACATCTGCTTGACCTAGAATGCCATCTCTGTAGATTAAGAGAAGAAGAAGAAGCCAATGTCTGCTTGACCTAGAATACCATCTGTGTAGATTAAGAACAGAAGGAGAAGAAGAAGAGCAACCTGATATCTGCTTGACCTAGAATACCATCTCTGTAGATGAAGAACAGAGAAAGAAGAAGAAGAAGAAGAAGAGGAACCCAACATCTGCTTGCACAAACTGTGACTGAAGAATCATTCATAGATCCCTTCTTCAGCTCTGTAGAATCTACTGCTTCCCAATTGAGAGCTGGACATCATCTAAGATTCAGCCATATCAGGGAGAAGAGAGACAGAGAGAGGGTGGGGAAGAGTTACCAATCGAATTGGACTTTGGCTTCAGCTTCCAACTTCCTTAGAAATGTGTTGTGCCGGAATTGCTGGCACAGACACACTGGTTTGCTTTCTGGTATGGACAGCTGGGTACGGCTGGATTCTCCATCAGAATCTTCATCACGAGCTGCTGCTGCTTCCTCCCCATCCTCTTCCTCCTCCTCCTCCTCCGGCTGATTCGCTGCTGCTGCTTCCAAATCCCCTGTCATCTTCATAACTCTAAAGAGAGGATTTTGTTGCAACCAGTAGAACTCGGTTCTCTGGGATTGGGTGCCGCCGAAGCCATTCGGCAGAGCATCTCCTGTCACTAGTGGCGTCTATGATCTCGTCTGGCATCTTTCTGACCTCCGGCTCACGACCAGTTTTGGAAGCCTTCACCTTAGGGTTAAACTTCGCATGAAGAATAATAAGAAGAAGAAGATGCTTCGGCCATCTCCAAGAGAACGGGGATGGGCTGGATCGTTGTCTGAAGATGTTGCTCGCTTAGCTTCCGATGATACCTGCCCAGAGAGAGACCTCTCCCAAATGCCCGGACCTGACCGGCGTAATCGAGACTGATGACAACTACCCATTTCTTTTTCTTTTTCACAACGCCGCCGGATGACGGCAGAGCCACGAGCAGTGTCTTTACCCATATGCAGCCGAGCACCCTGGATCCGACCCACCTCAGGATTGATTGTTGCGCTGCTGCTCGAACCCACGGATCGGGCCCAACACAACTGCATCCAGACTTCTAAAAGATTCTTCAAGCTGAGTTACGGTACTGTGTCCAGACTTCTAAGATTCTTCCAGCTCAGTCTCGCAGTTCTGCATCCAGACTTCGAAGATTCTCTGAGCTGGTAAAACTGTTTCTTCAAGCATTTTCAAACTTTTGCATTTGCGAGAATTTGAGAAACTTTCTAGTTTTGGTTTGAATCTCTATCCTGCAGTTTGGACATTCCAGGACAAAAGTCGAAGGGTTTTTTCTTCTTTACACTTCAAAGATTTGTTGAAAGAGGCACAGACCTTTTTCTTTTTCTTCTGGGAAGTGCAACAGCAGACCAGACCTGACAATCTGTTGGCACTCCCAAGTCAAGCTCATTATAGCAGAAGGCCAGCATGAGTTTCACATGCACACTACTTAGGTTTGAACCCAAAACCTTTTGTGGTCCCAGGGTACCACAAGCTGCTATACCAGTGAGCTATTGCCCCCGGTTACTAAACAGACCTTTTTCAATCACTCAGAAGCAAGTGCATTGTTGGTGGAGGACATTCCAAGGCATACATATATTAAGTTTTCTGAGTGTTCACAAAACTCAAGCAAAGTTTAGAGACCTGAATCTAGTCATGCAGAATGCATGGTATGCCACATTTGAGAGTTGCTTCAAAACTCTGGGCAATCATCAAAAGCATGCATGGCAGTCATCTGATTCAGAATTTATGATATCTTGTTCAGTATTAAGAACCTCTCTTGACTTTCTGAAATGTCTTTAAAAGAAATCAGCATCCAGTAACTTCACAAAGTGCATGGCAGCAGAGCCCTCAACTGATAATTCCATGTGAAGTAAACACTTCATCCAATTGATCAACTTCCAATATTGTGTTGAATCAACAGCCAGTTGAGCAACTTCCATTCTGTTCCATTGACCTCCAACATGGCCATTCAAGCAATGTACTCAGTAACTATCCTTTGACTGTATGTCTAATAAACTATGTGGCAGCAATAGTAAATGCTTTGTCCAGTTGAGCAACTTCCACTGTTTTGCATTGACCTCCAACATGGCCATTCAAGCAATGTAGTCAGCAACCATCCTTTGACTGTATATCTAATAAACTATGTGGCAGCAACAGCAACACTTCATCCAGCTCAGCAACTTCCATTGTGTTGCATCAACCTCCAATTTAGCCATTCAAGCACCATAATCAGCAACCATCTACATCTAATAAACTATGCAGCAGCAACAGTAATACGACCTGCAACCTGGTCTAGATCACGCTGTCCGTTGGAGGTGATGCGTCTTCCTCTGTCCATGGACCAATTCACCAAGTCAGTTTTCAACATTTCAAGATATGAATCCAGAACTACCACCCTCCTGATAAAAACACAAGTATTCTTCTCAAAACATCAACTGTGAAAACTCATCAGTGTGGGGGGTCAACAACAAAGCCATGTTACCAACCCCAGAATAGCCATATGCTTACCCCTTGGGATCCTTCTCTATAATGTCAAGTCTCTCCAACTGCTTGAGACAGTCTCTGGCAATGGAACCACTGCTCTTTGCAAAATGAGAAGGTCTTACACCATTACTCTTGGATCCACCATAAATCTTACGAAAAGCACCCACTCCAATTCCCTGCCTCAAGTATATCTTCCTTGCCATAGATGCTTTCAAATGGCAACCAACCCACAAAATTTTAAAAATAAGATAAATATGAAAAATAAAAACCATCCGACCTTCCATGACAACTGTTACTACTACCACAAAACATTAATAGCAATCTCAAACCCCATATGAAAAGGAGTAGCACTGGAGGAGGAGTTCCTCAAAGGAATTCAATGCCACTGCTGATTTGAAGTGCAAGAATGGGAGTAAAACTCAGCATAAAAAGTGCCATCAGTCTGAAAGATTGTGGCAACATACCAGCTCTGATGTAGTACCAGTCCCCATCATAAGGAGCCAGCTCCTTGAAAGTTGCAGTTTTCACAAGATCAGACCATGCTGGAACCTCAATCTGCACAGCCAGACAGTACAATAGAAATCAATAAGGTTCCCACTGTACTACCATCTCCCCTGATCATGCTGCTGCCCATGGAAGAATAAGCTCTACCATATCGACATTGCTCAGCAAAGGAACTTGGAAAAGCCAACCTCTTTTGGATCAATCGATCCTATAGAGAATGAACAACAAAGATACTGACTCACCTTTCCAGAGCGCTTCAGATGAGCAGCATAAGCGCGCACGAAGTCGTGGGAAGCTACATCCTTCACTGTTTTGGCTGTGCCCGCCATCGCTGCTGTCATTGCTTGCTCGCTTACTCGCTCCCTCCTCTCTCGCAAACTTTCGCAGAAAACGAACAAAACGTGTTTTGTGACAAGCACCAAGCTTCAAACCCTAACCCTAAATAGGGTTAGATCGCACGGCTGTCGTTGAGTCGATGTCGCTCTCAAATCTGATCCTACGGTTGAAGATCAGTGGGGTTGGATCCGACGGTGCATTTTCGGGATGGGATTCGTCGCTGCCGTCGACGTTCTTTTGAAACCCTACGGGAGCATTCAGGGTTTGCTCTTTCTCTCTCGCGCTTGCGTCGTTGCAGCAGCAGCAGCAGCTCTCGCTAGATCGTGGTGCGCCATCATCGCCTGCCCATTGCAAGGAAAGTGGTGGAGGAAATTATTGCAAAAATGGTTGCGAATGTTGCGGGAAGTGGTATTGCCGTTGGTCTGCATAAGGGTCATGCCGTGACGAAGCGGGAGATGGCCAAGAGGCCGTCGGCTAACAAGGGGAAACTGGGCAAGCGCACGTCGCTTGTGCGCAAGCTCATCAGGGAGGTGGTCGGATTCGCTCCCTACGAGAAGAGGATCACGGAGTTACTCAAGGTAGGTAAAGACAAGAGGGCGCTCAAAGTTGCGAAGAAGAAATTGGGCACACACCTGCGTGCCAAGCGCAAGAGAGAGGAAATGACCACGGTCCTGCGCAAGATGCGTGCTACTGGAGGTGCCGACAAGAAGAAGTGAGCATCTTGTGAGTGTAGATTTTGGAAGGCAGTTGGTGCTCCTTGCCGTTTCCAGTAAATCAGAGAAGAGGAATGTGGAGCTTGTAGGGACAGGTTCTTGGCATTTAGTGGTCGTCCTTGGAGGCTGTACAACTTGGAGCTCTATTCTCCCTTCCATGAGGAGGCGCATGTTTTGTGAATTTAGGGTTCGGGGCTCTGATTTCACGGTCTCTGATGGAGGCTCCATAATTGAACAAGTCTTCTCATGGAGATTGCAGACTGTTTTGATTTGCCACTCTTCAGTCTTAAATTGAAAATGCTGAAGTATGCTTGTGTCCTGCAGAATTTTCTTTGTTCAACAAAGCCCAATGTCTTTAGAGGCACTTGTTTTGTGAATTTAGGGTTTGGGGCTCTAATTTCACAGTTTCTAAGGGAAGCTCAATATTGAACAAGTATTCTTATGGAGATTGTGACTGTTTTGATTTCTGAATCTTCAATCTTAAATTGAAGATGATGAAGTGTGCTTATGCCCTGCAGAATTTGCTTTACAAAATCCACCATCTTCTAGAGTTTGTTTGCATAAAATCCATAACTAGGGTTTTCAGTTTTTGGATCTGAATCAAAACATCATAGCTTTTATCAACATGTATGGAGATTCTTTTGGCAGAACTCCTGGCCACTGCAGGTCTCAATTTGTGTGTCTCAAAAGGCTACCTATTGTGATTGGGGTCATGGATGACCTTGAAACTGCACTTTCCAGCTTCGATCTGGGGTTCCCAAGATTCCCTGCTCTTCCTGTTGCTGCACCCACTTTCTTACACTGCCCTGATCATTGAAATTACACCAGGTATGAAGCTAAACTGAATTTCATGGCATTTGTAGATTTCATTAGCAGTGCAGATGGAATGCAGAGAAGTAAAAACTGATCTCAACTTTTTCTATATATTTGCCTTGTAACTGTCAAGTGTCACTGCAGGAAGAACCTTCACCTACACCTTGGTGGGTGTCATGAAATTCAGACACACCAGAAGCAGTGCAGACACTGTTATATGGAGTTTCTGTATTTCCCTCATAAGGTCTTCAGCCAATTAAGATTGCAGAAAACAAGCTTCACTGTTGCAGTTTCCCCTAAGATTTGGCAATTTTGCAATACATGGATGAGTGCACCAGGAGGTAAACAACTGGGATTGCACTAGATTTTGTTGTCAATCCAATGTCTTGAATGCAGGAAGTGTGTTATCCTTAACAATACAACCTTGGCAGCAGCTTATTTAGCACTGTGGTACTTCAGCTGCCATACTTGTTGAAGGTAATGGTGTGAGTCATTCACAAGATTGCAATTGACACTTTGTCCTGTTGATTTTCAGAGTGTTGTTATGGAGGTTTCTTTTGCAATCTGATACATATGTGCTACTTCAGCTGCCAACCAAGGGTAAGTGCTTTGAGGGTGCCTAGTGAGAAGGAATGTGAGTGTCTTTAAGAATTTTTATGTATAGGGTAAGGCCCGGCTCTCCACCCTCAGTGCTCACACAGTAATTCCCTGACAGCAAGGCCTTACCCTGCATAACAACTGAGGTAATCAATGGTTTTTGAAAAACAAATTCCCTTCCAAAGAAAGATCTATTGGCTTACATCCTGCACCCTATGGATCTTACAACCTCACACCCTCTGTCATAGGGCTCTGTTTGTAAGCCTGATTACTAAATGGTAATCTGCCATATAAATACATTAAGAATTCTCTCCTAGGTTGTTATGCAAATAAATAAAACATTTTGCTTTAATTGTGACATATGTTTAAAATTGTTAACTATGTATTATGGCTTGCAAATATATTAGGTCTAGTATAATTGTAGGTTTTTCATTATTTTCATCTTGACCTCCTAATTAAGTGGCCATGTCATTTGGGGCATTCTGTTGTTCCAATCAATTCATCATTTTAAATGATTTTTTTTGTTGTTGAAAAATTGGAAATGTTCTCATTACTATGCATATGATCTTCTGATAAGGCAAATTTTAATTAAGTTCTGTCAAATGTAACATCACTGAAGGATAGCTAAGGTCACAATCATCCTTTAAAATGTTTATCGAGATTTGGCTATAAATGAAAAATAGAAAAAATCGAAGCATACTTTGATATTCTTGGTTACCTTATTAGAACATGACAAAACAAAATCTGATGATCATTTTTTTTCTAATGATTTTTTTTTTTTTAAATTCGAAATTTGGCAACAGAAATAATCAGATTTACTTACTTAGTGTTTTGAGAAGTGGTTCATTGTCCAACCCTCTCAATTGAGTGTCATTCTTCAGCATTTGACAAGTACCCTAAAGGCCCTGTTGTTGTCCAGGCACGACCCTAAACCCTAAAGGCCCTGTTGTTGTCCAGGCACGACCCTAAACCCTAAAGGCCCTGTTGTTGTCCAGGCATGACCCTAAACCCTGAAGGCCCTCTTGTTGTCCAGGCATGACCCTAAACCCTGAAGGCCTTCTTGTTGTCCAGGCATAACCCCTAAACCCTAAAGGCGCTGGAGTACTGCTTCCTTGGCTTGGAATTCAGTGCTTCGTACACATACAAATTGAAATTGAGAATCTCTCAAAATTCCCCATCTCTCTCGCTACACTGCACTGCACATAGAATTAGCAAGAACTGCTGCCTGTGTCATGAATGATGCTAGAAGGGAGAGGAGCAACTGCAAGCTTCAGGAGAGAGCCAGGATCCACTAAAAAGCAAAAAAAGGAAATTGAAGCTGTAGGAGATGATGATGGTAGTAGATACTGATCACCATCCTTTGTCCCTGGAAGATGATGGGTGTTTGGAAGATGTGTGTGGGTTTTCTTACATACATGACAGTCAATTGCTTCAGAATTTATCTGGTCGCTCAAGAGGGATGGTTTAGATCTCTCAGTTGCATAGGTAAACAACCTATGGTCTCCTTGACAAGATATTTAACATCTTCCTCTTCTGGTCTGGTCTCTGAAGGATGGTTTAGATGTCAGTTGTATACGACAATGCATGTCTTATCTGCAAGATTGAAGATTCCTCTCCTCTTCTTCGCGAATACCTTGTGGCACCTCCAATTTTTTGGGCTTCTTCGGACTTTCGGATTTGGTTAAAAAAGACTTTATACCCAGGAAAGAAGAAGAAGAAGACAGCATAAACTGAAGCTATGTTTGTGAAGATCAGCTTCTGCTTCACAACATTGCTCTCTGCTGCAATTTGAAGTGCTACCAAGGTTGAGAGATATGGAGAGAGAGAGAGAGAGAGAGAGAGAGAGAGAGAGAGAACTGTGAATTGTGTGATCACTGTAGACCAATTTTGCAGAGATTGAAGTAGAAAGAATGAGCCAAAAGATTGAGTGGATAACAAAGATGTAGAAGAGAAGCAAGTGGCACTCTCCTGAGGTGATTTGCTTGTGAATCCCATGGGCTCTTCTTCCTGGGTTGAATGCAGCTTTTTGTGGAATGAATCCTTGTGTCTCCGCATTCTCTTACAAGCCTCCACTTAATGACCAGCACCCAAGAATCCCAACAAGTTTTTGCAACAAGGAATCAACAAAAAATAAATTCAAACCCCCTTTTGCTGCAACCTTCCACTTCTCCCAGGCAAGGAAGCCAGGAAGGTTGCGGCAACCCCAGAAAGAAAGCAGGGAAAACGATGAAAACGGGGATAGGGTTTGTGTCTTTGGGTGTGTGTTTCTTCTTCTGTGTGTGTATGTGTTTTTGATTTTGTATTTGTGAACATTTGATTGATGTGGGTTTGCGGGTGGGAGAAGAATGCAAGGAGCAATGGTGTTGAAGATGGAGAGGATGTGGATGTGTCAGACTAGTGAGTTCACGAGGTGCAAGACAACGGCGGTGACGGCAGTAGTGTGGGAGGAGCAGACGGGGCGGAGGATGGTGAAATGGGAACGAGAGAGAAAGAGGAGCAACAGCAGCAGCTTGGAGACGACCTTGTGGAAGTCTTTGAAGAAAGGCCACCAGTTGCGCATTTCGGTAGCCGTGGAGGCCAGTAGCAGTGGTAGAAGTGGGTTCGAGGATGTGGTAGGATCTGGTTCTGGTGTCGGAGCACGAGAACGACGCCGCCACAAAATGCGAGAAGAAAGAAAGCGACGCCAAGACGAGGAAGCTGGGAAGTACCCTGAATGGGCAACGTAAGCTGCAGCTTCTTCTCCTCCTTTTTATTGTTCTTGCCGAGTTGCAAAATACACATCTCCATAGCGCATTGCCGCCGCCTCCTCCTCCTCTCTTTCTGGCGAGATGACAAACAGAGCTTGAAACTGACGTCAGGGTTAGGGTTTTGAACATGAATCTGTACTGCGACAAAGACATTGGAAGAATACCTACTAGCAATTGTTGTGGAATTGCAGGATCCTAGAGAATGCTTGCAAGGATGATGCAGAGTTGCGGGACATAATAGGAGATGCCCTAGGTGATCCAGAAGAAATGAAACGACGGGTATGCATGCATCGCATCTGGTTATGCTCCTTCCTTTAGCATCTTCCTTGCAAGTTTCCACAATTAACCATGTTTAGTTTTCTCTCTCTATCTAGTTATTTTGCCTGGCTGCTCTACTGGATTCTGAGCTTCAGAGATATTCTACTTCCAGACAGATAGCATGTAATAATATGTTTAATGTGATCTCGCACAGAATCAAACATCAAGTGAGTGTGGAGGACAATGTTGTTGTTGTTGCAGGTAGAAGAGAGAGTGCGGAGAAAAGGTCGTGACATCCTGCAGCCCAAAACTGGATCTGCAATTCCAATGGCCGTTTCATTCCGAGAGTGAGTAGAATTACAGACAGAATCTAATCTACCACCGTCTGTCACTGCTGCCTGGCAACCTCTCTCTATTTGCTTGAAACCCATGATGATGCCTTTGTGAGAGTCTGTAATCTTTGAAGCAGCAATCACTTGCTTCAGATGAACTTCTCTCATGCTCTTGTCATCTTTGGCAAATCTACTGAGTACAGCATTGCATTAGAATTTGCAAAACTGGGTGACATGAATTTTTGAAAGCTCAGATTTTTGCTAAGGTGCAGATGATGATTGTTGCAGCTTTGATCCCACAGACTCATACATATGGTTGGAGCTTTATTCTGCTCCATCTGAGAAAGACATTGAGATTATTGGCAGTGTATGTTCTTAAATCCTCCTCTTTGGTGTCTGGTAAAATGATTTGTCTTTTGTGTTCAGGAGTTATTTTTTCCTTCAGTTTGCTCTTTCTGGAGAAGGGACCAGAGCCATCCTCTTCTTTCTTTGACAGGGAAAAATTCTGCTCAAAATGTTTCTAACATTTGCTGGCTGGGAGTGTACCACAACCACGTTATCAGATCCTTCTACACTCAGGGTTTTCATTGATCTGGATTGCTTTGCTTTGTTGAGCTATTTGAGCTTTAGAAAGAAAGTACTAATTGTTTTGTCTTCTGGATACAAAGTTGTGTGCTGAGTTGTGAGACTCTTGTGATCACAGGTGGTGCGGTCATGGTACGTACTAGGCCGATTAGGTGGTTTCAACTCTATGAACATGCAGGTCTGTTTTCTTAGTTTTCTCCCCAACTAAATCTGATGCATCCAGTCAATCTGCTGTTGAAGTCTTGAAGAAATTGGTTTCACCTTAGCATGGAGGAGCTTGCTGTGTACTCTTGTGTGGTTGTAATTCCACAGTTGATGGTTCATTGGGGTCAGTGACAAGAACTGTGTTTAAGCCAGGAGCTTAGCAACTCTGTGTTTTGGTTCTGCAGCTTACACAATTACCCTTAAATGCAAAGCTCAGCTACAGTCCAGAGAAAGCTGAAGAGGCTTTGCCTTCAGTCTTTCATAACATTGGTGATGTGGAGTTCCAAGAGCATTGGGCTCGAGTGTGGTATGTGATTGTGACAATTGTTTTTGTGTATTCAGTTTTCCCTTTGAGATCTCTGACTGCTAAAGAAATATCATTTAGTCCATTCTGTGATCTAGATGGCTGGGGGCATGTATAATGGCATGAATTGTGATGGTAACAAATTGTCTTTTGAAAATCAGGGTTGATTTGGGGACATCAGACCCAGTAGCATTGGATGTCATCATCAATTCTTTTGCAGCTGTCAGCTCAGAGTAAGTCCCTTCTTGTTTTGCTTATAGGCTTGTCTTGTAGATTGTTTGTTCATGTAGCACAACTGTTGACTTGTCTCAGAAGGCCCTTCTGTGTTGTATGCATCATAACATTCTTGATTAGCTATGTCTCAGGAGTGCTAGCCAAGATCATGACCAAGCCTTCCCATTGCTTCTGCAAATGTGACAGAAACTTGGGGCACAGATTGTGTACAATGGTCTGCCTGAAATTTTGGACAGATTATTAATTACTTTTCTGCACCCCACCGACTGTTGGAAGCTGATGACGTCAGTGGGTAGTCATGGCAGCTCATCACTGCTATTTGTGATGAAGGTGATGATGGTCTGACACTTTGTGGGCAACACTCACAAGGTTATGACTGCACTCATTGCCACATTATTACCTTCAAATTGTTGTTGTGGAGATTTCTCTTGAATTTCATAGATATGTAAGCATTGTAACATTGTGAATGTTGCTGTTTTTCTGGGGCGGGGGGGGGGCTTCTCCATCAGTCATGTTGGGATTAAGCGAATGGTGTTTGGAGGAAACCGGTTGGGTGACTGGGATAATGATTTAACTGGAGAAGAGGATGGTTACAAATCATACAAGATTTGACATGATGTCATACAGAACTGTTTGACTGTATGTATGCTGATGCATGTAGTTTTGTCTCAGATAAATGATGTGGGGAGATTGACAACTGACCATCTTTTCCTAGTTACCATGACCATCTTTTTAGGTAGGGAAAATCCTGTGAAAAAGTTGGCTGCAATCCTGTCTCTTATTCAAAGAGGTGTTAGGATGAGTGAAATTCCCCTTACCCCAACTTTGGATACCATCCTGTCAATTATATCTTCATATCCTGACCATTGCAGAGAATAATCAGCCTGCCTTTCACAGAAGAAAATCATTTTTGAGATTCACAAACATGCTTCATTGATTTTCCTTTACAAAAAATAGAGATTTAGGTTTTAAAAGGCATTGTTCTACCTTTTCTTAATTAATCACACAAATGGAGGTTTTTTTATTCTTTTGGGAGGGATTTCATTCCTCTTTAATTAGATATACTTTTCTCATCCTGTTTGCTTAAGACATGTATATTCTTTGTAAGGGTAACTCCAGGACTAGAAGGCTCCAAGAGTAAATCCTCTCTCAAAAGGGTGGAGGAAAGAGCTTTTTGTGTTTTTAAGAGGTACATAAGTTGCATTGACTTACTAAAAGATTGGAGGCAAAGGGCTCCTGAGTTTTATGAGGTACAGAAGCTGCATTGCCGTGTCAAATGCTTGCTATCAAGCAATTTAAGTTCTTCCTAGAACATACATATATCCACCAACTGCCTTCATTGCATCCTGATGGTAGGTGTAAACAAATATACAGTAGTCCACCCAAAATTTTAATCGCAGCATACCGCAAACTCTGCAACCTAAGTTTGTCACATATCCAGTATCCAGAGACAGAAGACTCAGTCCTGGTGTGGCCTACCTCTCAAGATACAAAAATAAAAAAACAAGTCAATACTAAACTCCTTCAAGATGCAACAAGATTGTGACAGTAAAGCAAGCCTCTAGTTACTTTAGCTTGTCCCTGTACAAGCAAGCATCTAAAGCCAACAGAATAGAGAGGTCTACAGAGAGGCAGTAGTTGGAGCATTCTGCAACTTGAACATATCCCCTTTCATCACACCACTAGTGACTACTTTTGGATGCAGAAAATCCACAATAGCCATTGGAAAACATATTCTATAAGATAGGAGAGAAATCCCCACAAAACAACACAATTTCAAAGCAACCCTCCTATACAGGCACTAAGCCAGACACATCTTTAGACAGCTTACAAAGAAGGAAGAAATAGGGCCTTAATCCTGTCCCAAAATGGACTCTGACAGGACATGTGCACAACAACTACATCAGGAAGTGAACTCCTTAATAAAAGCTTACAGACCACCAGTGATACACAGAAAAGCTAAAATAACCCAAGAAATCCAAACAACAGAGATGGGCACCAAAAATGCAGGTTAGATCAGAAACTATCAAACCCAGAGCTTGCTCACTCATTGATCACACCATAATCATCATGCCAAGAACTAGTGTGAAGAATACATGGCAAGGCATTCAGTTGTTCTCTAGCTCAGAAATGCTTTTTTTAACAATGCTTCCATAAATAGCTGACATGAACAAAGATTCAACCCGAGAAGTAGCCATCCATAGCCATCCATTGCCTAAAGGAAACCAAGTTTCGTGCTATGACTACGAAAAAAATTGTTTGTTTCTTGAGATTGAAATACATTTCACTGGGACTAGTGTTGTTACCAAGCTGCAGATTGACATAACAAACATTCAGGCTTGGTAACAAACTAGTACACCCTGAAACAACTAATTGGAAACTGCCTGCAGAACAACGGCATCACAAAGGTCGGTCAGTCATACTCGGCTTTCTAAGGCCTTTCTAAGGCAAATGACCCAGTTTCTATATCGCATGGTAGCAAAGAAGGGGTTTATGCCATCACAAAAAAAACATTATCTCTTGAAAGATCCAGAAAACAAGCCACAAAGAATGACCCTTGCAGGTTTCCAAATGGATAGTAACCCATCTTCCTTCCAAGAACACTACACCCGAGCACATTGAACAAAGAAATCACATAGGGTTTTTCTACCCTATCCTTGCAAAGAGACGAAGGAGAAGAGTTTGCCCCAAAACCCATCCCCACCCACCCAGAGCCATGAACAACAGCCTCGGCCCTGAAGGAGGAGCTTCCGCGTCGTCTCTTGGAATGAATGGAAAATCGTTTCCATCGTCTAAGCACTGGCTGCTGCGGTGCAGTCCCTTGCAAGATGCCCAGACTCGCCACAGTTGTAGCAGTTGCGCGAACCTCCTCCACCACCACCACCACCGCTCTGCCTTGCATTACCTGTTGATTCGTTAGGACAATCTCTGGCAATGTGGCCTCCTTCACCACAATTGTAGCATGAGCGGTCGCCTCCTCCTCCACCGCCGCCACCTCCGAAGTTTCCAATCCCTCCTCTGGGTCCACGGCCTCTGCCTCTACCGCCGACAGGCCCACCACCACCATAGCCTCCAGAAGCTCCCCCAACGCCGCCACCACCTCTTCCGCCACCGCCACCATAGCCATCACGGCGGTAAGAAGCGCCCTGGACAAAACTGCCGCCGGGTCCTGTAACGTCCAACGCCTTAGTACGTCCATCGTCACTGGACTCCACCGAGAACTCCACAAACTCGCCTTCTCTCAGGGACCGAAAACCCTCGGCATGTATGGAAGTCTGATGAACGAAGAGATCTTCGCCGCCGTCGTCAGGGGTGATAAACCCGAAACCCTTGTTGCTGTTGAACCATTTCACAATCCCGGTCTTCTTGCCAACAACAGGAGCTGCATCTTCCGCCATCGCCGCGATGGACAAACCCCCACGGAAGAAGAGCCTCCTCTCAAACCCGTTCTTTCTCCACAACCCACTTCCGCAAGCCCGGAGAATTTTCTTGTCGCCCTCTTCTCTGCCTTTGTCTCTCTCTCTCTCTCTCTCTCTCTCTCTCTCTCTCTCTTCAGAGCTCTCACCACCACCACTCGGATATCGGAATTCGGGACGCCGCCGCGTTCCGATCGGAAGAGAAGCTGCAGCAGCCAAGATGCAAAGCGCCTGTTCTTCTAGCTCGCTCGCTCGCTCGCTCGCTAGCTGGTACGCTGTGTTTGTGGCGCGACGAACGCGCGATGGGTCAGAGCTGACCATCGGACGGCGTGCGGCGACCGTACCGACATCAACGCTCCCAATGCGAAGGAGGAGCTAATCGGACGGACAGACGGAAGGTGATCATTAGGGTTTAGGAATTCGGGTGTCGTGTACGACGCGCTCTGGGGGGGTCCTTATTTAATTGGAAACAGACCAGCCGTGCCCTAACGGCGACGGCTGGAGACGGCGTCGCGGAAATGGAACCATTACCAATTGACTGAATTTTTGACGAAAATTTTTAGGCACAAAAGGGGTTATATACACCATGAAGATTTTGTACCGATTTTGTCCACCTTAATTAGTACCAGTGTGGCCTGTGCCGTTGGCCCAAGTGTGAACCCATGACAAAACAGTGAGACTCAACAATAGGGAAGCTCAACATGTGAACATTGTTTTGCAATGTATGTATCGATTTTTTGAACAGCCAAATATGAAAGGACATCATGCTTGAATTGAATGGTAAGCCTTCAAGTGTTACCACGTCCTCAACTGATTTTTCCTTCCAAAACCTGGTTTTTTGGAATTCATTTGAATTTTCAGTTGCAGAATTCACATAATAATCGATATCTCCCACATTCTGAACCCAAATCTTAACAGATAAATTCCATTAAATCCTGCTCATCAAGATCTTTCCAACAACACCAAAGGCACATTCCAATTCCTCCAAAATTTTCAGCTACGATTTAATTTAACTTTCAGTGAAGAAATCATTCAATATTCAAGAACTTTTGCATTGCAAGTCCAAATGTCATGGAACTAAGCCCATGCACCCCTCCTCACCGAGAGCTTTCCAAAGACACCAAGAACATGATTTGCAACATCCCAGTTCGATGGATTTTATACCTACAAAACTAAACTAACTAAACTACCTTCCTTCATAGATAGATTTTAGAATAGTTGGTTTAATGGGCACCTAGTTTGGGAAAAGCTGGGAGGAATGAAAAAACTAGACCTAGGTCTTAGGGTTTTTTTTATCTTTTTTGGTTATCACAAAGATTTTGGAAAATCCTAAAGTATCGGTTTGCTAATTGTTCTATTGATATTTGATGTTAAAATTTTTCTAGATAATAAATTTTTAGTTGAATAATCTAAAATTGGACAAAACAATCTTACCTTGAAAGATTTCAAGGTACCCTAATAACAAAAATAATTTGGTATTTTCATCATTCATGATTGAAAATTGTGATCACATCTATAACCTCTTTTTTTTATGGTCTTTTTATTTCTTTTTATAATCCTTCCATCATCATTGTCCTAATTACATCCATGATAATATTTCCATAGTAGTTGTAGCTACTTTGGGCATTGTGCCTTGTAAAATCAAACCTACCAAAATATTTTGGGAAAAAGGACATTCAATCGTACTTTTGAAACAAACAAATAAATTGTGTTCAAAGAATGTGAAAGAACATGTTTAGAATGATATTACCTATTTGGCCATTTGTTTGCGATCTACAATTTTTTTGAAGCTTTTAGCATAGTTTAACAAGTCAAAAAAATTCAAGGACAATTGAATATCTTTATTCGACCCAAAGTTGATTACATAACACATCAAAATAGTTTATAAGTTATAAGTGAATTAAGAAAATAAAATTTTTGCATGATTTTTAAATAATCATATTTTAATTGTTGAAAGGTTTATAGATTATTTCATTTATTAATATAGTTATCATATTAAAAAATAAATAAATAATGATTTATAATGTCTTAAGACATATTGTAGTCCTTCATCAAGATTGGCAAATAATTAATATATTTTGAAGATTTAAGTTTTGCACATGAATTGTTTAAATTTTTAAATTTTCAACATGTAAGGAATATGTAATATTGTTAGCAAGAAAAAAAGTCATGTTATACGTGTGTAGTTGTTAGTTTGTTCGATGAACAACATTATTAAGCATTTAGGCCTATCAATTTGGATTAATTTTTTTTTAAAAACCATTTTAAGTGTACTAACCTTGAATTTGAATTAAAGGTGTGTGACTTTGGTTTGTTTGATCTTTTAAAAATATTAACAAAAAGGGTTGACAATTTCTTTTTTAAGTTTGAAAATAAAATTTTAATTTTCTATTAATGTCAAAGATGTTCATCTCCTAATATGGTAATTAGTAATACATAATTATTTTATATTTTATATCAAAATTGAATATAGGTACTCAATTTCACAATTGAAATCAATTTTATACATCTTAAGCCCCATGTCCAAAGTCCAAACCAATTGAACTGGGTTACATTCATTGTCATTAAACAACCCAAATTTTTATTTATTTTTTATTTTGCATAAAAAATCCATTGAAAGAGCATACAACTTCAAAAATATCAATGTGGCATGCACTTTTGAACACATATTGTAAAATTGAAAACCACACCTTTTAAAACCAAATTATGAAATTCAAGTTTCATTAAGTTTTTGAATATTTATTAAAGTTTTGGTAAAAAGATTTAAATGTTTCCTAGACCTTAGGTCTAAAAATTATGAAATTGATTATTCATTAAAAACCTTCGACCAATATAAAAAAACATGTCCCAATTTCCCTAATTTTTTTTGTTTTGATTTTATTTGGTTATCAATGATTAAATTTCTCAACATTCAATAATTATTGAATTGTAGGTCCAAATTAATGTTGATTTATTATATAAGGTTGGCCTAAATATGAACCCGGGTATGTACCTTGATAGGTCAAACTTTTGCCCTCTTGTTGTAAGGTTTGTTCACTAATAGAAATCCTATTGTTTACAACCATTTCTTATGCGATTATGTGTGATTAAATGTTGTTTATGATTAAGAATGGTTTGCCTATGCAACTACATTTCAAATTTGGATGGATTTTGGTTTTCCTTTCAACTACGTTGCGACTATGATTTATTTCATCATTCCAATAGGTTGATTTTTTATGATGTCTTTGTATTTTTACAACATCATATATACGTTTAATTGCACATGTAATTAAGATAGACACATTATAATTGCATAAGGTACATATGTTACATAGTAGCTACATGTATATATTACTTAGTAATACATACATGCCTATACATATATACATACCTACTTATTAAATATCTACTAACCTACTAAATACCTACCTACTTATCTACTTCTACCAACCTACTTACTTAAAAGGTACTTATTTTTTATTAACTATGTACCTATGTAATAAATACCTACCTCCGACATGCCTACCTACCTACTATGTGCCTCTTACATATTTAATAAGTACCTACATGCATTTCCACACACCTATTCTACCTAATAGGTTATTTAAATAGGTACCTAATAAGAACCTATGTTACCTAGTAAGTAGGTTATGTAATAATATGTATTAAGGAATACTTGCAACTAGGATATAACTATGCAACCAGGCTATAATTAAAATTTTATCCCATATTGTTTGTTTTCCCTTTCAAGTTTATAAACTATATAAGTAGGTTGGTTTGGTATAGTAAACACATTCAATTTTTTCAATTGCCATATGGGAAAAGCTAATCACATAGGCTCCACCTAAAAGGCTAAACTTAAAATAAAATAGGATTTTGTTGTAAAGGTTTTAGACTTAAACCTAAGTACCTACCTACCTAAGCTAGGTGGCCTATGTGCCATATGGCCTATTGTAAATGGCCTAACCCTAAACTAGGCCAAGTACCTTAGGCACCTAGCTAGGTTAGGCCTATGGCTAAGTGACCTACCTTAGGTGCCACATTTTTAGGCTACCACATGTGAACAAATTGTTAGTGTGCAATGTAGTTATAAGTGTAATTGCAAGCATAGTCGCATGAACTCATCCTTAGATACACATATAAAGTTGTCATACTCATATTTTACAACAAAATATTTCATTTGTCATTTGTAACTAGTGTTGTTGGTGACATGTTGTTTACTACTAAGCTGATTTTCAGTCGCAAATGTCACTTGCGACTAAAATCTAAGGTGATAGTCACAAACGATGTTTTTCCTACTAATGGGTCATATTTGAAAGACCTTATGATTCATTACCAAAGTCCATTTAAATTATTTCTTTACATGTTTATACTTGGGGATTTTTCTTGGGAACAATTCTTATTCATACCCATGTGACAACAACTTTTACCTATGTTTGGGTATGTGGAGGTAAATTTTAAGGTTTGGGGTTTTATATTTTTGTTAATACAAATTTTACAATCATCATCATTCTTTTGCTCCAATACAACTCCATGGGTGAAGGTATGTGAAATATTCACCTTTAGATAACTTTTTGTTGTTTCTTTACTTTGGAACTAGTCATGTGAACTTTTTTTTCTTACTTAGCAAGTTCTTCCTCTTGGAATAACTACTATGGACCAAATAGAATAACTCCATTCAATTTATAAAAAACAATGTTTTCAAGGTTTTGTTGGTATGTCCAACATTTGTCGCACATGTCTTGCTTACTTGTTTTTTTATTGCAACATTTCAAATGTAGTTATTTTTTGAAAAAAGTAATGTTGGTGATTTGTTACATTCGAAACTAATGACTTTTATAATTGATTACCCAATTTTGTGATCATTATCCATCATTTTATTTTTTTGGGCACATCTATTAAAGGTTTACAATTGCACGGACTTTGGCTTTTGTTATCATGATTTTAATGTTCATTGAAATGAAAATTTCAACTTGTTGCTAGTTAATAATCATTTTTAATGTGATAAACATTTTGATAAGAAAGCACAGCTCCTCAAACATATAGTGGACAAGAAATAATGTAAAAAAAAGAACCCCCAGTTTGAGATTATATGCAATGACATTTTTCCTTGTTGGGTTTTTAAGGTATTTTTCACACTATTGAAGATATTATGAATTGATAGACATTAAATTAAGTTTCTTTTGTTGATGGCATGTGCATTAAAAAGGTAAGGGTTGGTTTCAATTTGTAGCATGTCAATGGCAAGACATTTTGCAAGTCCATTTTCTTATTATAGACCTAAGGCATGTTAATGTCCAAAAAATAGGGTGTTGTAGGTGCAACAACTTTTAATAATTTGTACCAAAATTCCATGTAGTTTCAAACATATTTTAAAAGATGTGTACTTTCACAAGGTCAATCATTAAATTAACAATTAATATTTGGTAAGATTTTAAGAGGCAATTTAGTTTGGAGATATGATGATCAAATGTGTAAGTCTAATTTAATGATTTTTTTCATGTAAATTTTAAGATCACATAAGATAATAAAGCCAAGTTTATTTAACTTTGGTATTTGGAGATATGGGGATCAACTTTTTTCATTCAATGGTTTTAGATGTGTTGATTAATGTTAGAGTTGCATTATTCTTGTGGGAATATGGCAATAAGAATGAACACTTCAAAACATATTTGTTTGAGGAAAATTGAATTGTGTGATGGAAATGTGCATACAATATTGCTGGCAACTTTGCATCTGTTATGAAATGCTTCATGGTAGGTTTGCACCCGGTTTCCATGTTCAATTAGAAAATCATATTCTTCTAGTAGTATTAAATTAGTATGTTGAATTGAACAATAACAAAATGTTAAATCTTACACACATTCATTGGACCACATGCATGGTTTACACAAGCCTTTCATGCAAGTAGATCTTGATAAAACAACACAATTGTCAAGCTTTCCTTTTCCATTTAGCCATTCCTAGTTTGTTTTGTGATGAGGTTGCAAGTGGTGTTGTTGGTCCTACAACTAAAATGTGACACAATCATTTTTGTTTTTTTAGTTGGGTGTTGAACAATTTGACTGCCCCTTTTAGATGAGAAGGTTAGCATGGGCCTTTAGGGTTGTTATGTGCAACTATTGTTTTGTAGAGCATCATTGATAGATTGAAGTTGGTTACCATTTTTTTTATGAATTAGTTTGAAATCCTTTTTACACTTATGATTCAATGTTCATTAAAGTCTGAACTAACAAATTGAATCCACAAAAAACAAGCAAAAAAATCCAAAATGTCATGTCCATTTGATGTAATTATAAAAAGATTATACTTGTGACTACAATTTTTAGGGGCTTAGTATGTTTTCACCTTTGCACAACCTTTAATATTTGTAGTTACATTTATAAATAGAAGTAAATTGTGAATATGTTGTAATTTTAGACAATTTAATTTGTATGATTATTATTTTTTTTAGTTTTTTTGGTTGTGCATTTAGTAATGTTTTTGGAAAAGGATAGATTTTTATTTAAGGTTTGGTGTTATAATGTTAATAACAAGTTTGACTTCAAAATTGCACATGTGTGAAGCCTAGTGGAAGTAAAAAATTTCATATTCAATATTTCAATGTGAAGAAACAAATGCATAAGACCTAAGAGTTACCATAGATTCAATTTTGTAATTTAAAAAGATAATTATCAAAGACCTTGTAACAAAGTAATAAGCTTTATGGAGGCAAAAGTGATAATTGTCTACCAATAACCAAAAACTTGACTTCCTTTCCATTGGAAATATGAGGATGGACATATTTTGCCATGAATGAACAACATGGAGTTATTTCTTATGTGCATGGTATTCATACCATGAGGTGTATTATGTGCCATCCATATGGAGGGGTTCAAAGTTGTGAAGGTTTTTGTAGCATGAAGCTTAAAGCGAAAACATGATTTATCACTTACAGTCTATAAACAACATGAAAAAACATGTGGAGAATGAACATGGAATTGATTTGCACCAAGTAAGATGCCCCAAACCTCTCCATGACAAGTTCCTTCACTTTGAAGATTCATTTTTTTGGTACTATTATCCCTATTGAAGAAGCAATTGAAAGTTTAATTACATGCAAGTTCTCTTTTGAGTTGTATTCTTGTCAATGATTTTGAGATTACAAGTTCATTATTGTGGTGGAGAGTTCACAAACCATAATTTCCACATGTTAGGTATTTAACATGACAATTTTTTGATATTCTAGGTTGTCAAATTGAAATAGAGATAATCTTTGATGTTGTAGGCATCTTCATTAGCTTGAGGTGATGCCAATTAAAGATGGAAAATTTGAAAAAAATGGTGTTCATTTACAAAAATTGATTTAATGATGCAAAATTACATTAGAAAATTGCAAAAGGATTTGTCCATGATTTTTTCGAAGTTGAAGTTGTTATACTAGATGATCATGAACAACTCTTAATTGATGTAAGTTATTATGAAAATGCATGGTGAGTATGTGGATCATGGCATTTGATTTTCCTTTGCTACATGTGACAAGGTGTTGTATATGAAATTGAATTTTTTTTTTGGTAATTTTGGTTTGAGTAGACGATAAAATGTTTTTTGGTGTCAAAAAGAATTTATAGGAGCAAAAATGGTGTTGAAAATCATTGAAAATTGCAAACTATAATAAATATGTTTTTGTTTTGACAATTTAAGTTTGGGTTGTCATTCCAAGTTGTGTATTTATGTTAATATGAAATTTGAAGAATCTATACAAATTTTTTTATATATTTAATTTCAGATTTTGGTTTTAGTAAATGATTTTTGAACTTGAATAACAATTAGGTCAAAAATAGTCAATTTTGCAAAGATTATGTTTAAAGACCTTTTTAATAATGAAAATAAAAAAATTAAGATGATATTAACCTACTACCCACATTCAAAAAACACTCACAATTAAAAAATTGTGGAACTTTAAAATTTAAAAAATTCAAAATATGTTTTTAAAATCTCAAAATTTTAATAGTCTTTTACCACATATAAATGAGGTGTAATGTACATAACATATTTTTAAAATTTTTAATTTATGATTCAAAAAATTAAAGCTTAAAATTATTAGCATATATTGAAATGATTTGAAATTATGATTATTTAAAAAAATGAAACAAAAAATTTGGAAAAAATTACACATTAAAAAATATTCATAAATGTTATTCAACAAAGATTAACACAAATTTTTTGACGCACTCCCAAGTTCGTAGTTTGACCCAAGTTGGGTCTAAGTTACTCACATAACAAAATTATGAAAAACTTGGGGCACACTCTCAACTCTTAACACTAAAAAGGGTAGAGGGGCGTGTTGAAGCTCCGGGATGGGACTAGGAAGAGTGACAAGCTATTTAGTTACTCGAACCTACATCGAACCAACCAACAAGTTGGTTAATTTACTTTCTAGAGCACCCTTGGTGCTAAGACAAGCCACGGGTAACTTTGGACTCATTTGACTCACCATGGCCCATATTCGGGGGAAGCCACCACCTTCCTCCATATAATATACTCTATGCCTCTCCACAGCACCCACATCCAAATGGCTTTTTGTCCCGGGACTCCCAAGGAGGAGTCCCGAAACTATCCTGGTTTCGACTCCCAAGACTTTGCAAGGTCATAACTCTTTGTTCAGACCGTCGATTGGGATGAGGTCTGAAGCAAATTTATAGTTTTCCTTGAGAGCTTTCTAACATTGTGTCGCATTCCAATTGCGCGCACCAAGGTCGGGTCGATTCTTGACTTTTAGTGGTTGGGAGTCAAACTGACAGTTTGACTCACGGCCTTTCTTTTTGCCATAACTTGTGCTGCAGATATCCAAATGGCCCATGCGAGGCCATTTTTGACATTTACACTTCGATAACTTTCCGATGACATAAAGAACACCCCAATGCGAGGTGTTTTGACCCCTGAAATCGAACTTTGAAATTTTGAGAATCCCGGAGGACTCCCAAGTCCCAATTTCGGGAGTGTGAGTTTCATCCTCACACTCCTTCTAAATAGGGTTGTGACATTTTTTGATGTATTGGACAACTATAAATATTCTTAATAACAAGTTGCAAAAATTTCTTAATATTATACATTAAGGTTAATTTCATCATTAAATAATTCTTAAATTATTGAAATGAATTTTCATGAAAATATGAACTTAATTGTGAAAAACCATCATAAGTATCACATGTTACAATATGAATAATTTTGTCCATATAACAATATCATAGTAGGTCATGAAAATAATAATAACTTCAAATTTTTTTTAAATTGAAAAAAATTATTCATATTTCAATGTGAAAGTTGACCTTAGGATACAATAGTTCATTTTGACCCTTCATTTCAACTAATGAGCTTTGTTTGTCCTATTTTAGATTGATGCAATCCACCACATGGATTATATGAAATTGCTATGTATGGTGAAAAAAATTGGTTCTTATGGGTTGGAATGGAAAACTTGAAGGTTGAATGCTATGTGTAGAAGTACATGTTCAAAATGATTAAATAACTTGTGTCATAAGTTTATGAAGGTTATGAAAATTGTATCATGTTATAGGATGATTGTTATGGCACATTTTTTTAAACAAGTGCCTAATTGTTTTTCGAGTTTGAAATGTCAAATGTGGGGTGTTGAATGAACAAATGATTTTGTGCTTTACTTACACCCACAAACTAAATTAGTACGGTTTATAGGTGAGATTATGTATTTGTCAAAGTTGGAGTGAAATCACCTAAATTGAAGTCATAATTTGAATTTTTTTTTACAGCTTTTGAACCTACCCAAGTTCATACCCATGATCCTTAAAGCAATTTGGCACTTATTGATACCAACTTGGTATATGAAAATGAAATTAACCTTGATACCCATATCAAACTCGTATGTACAAATTCAAAGAAACTCAATATTAGTACTAGATATGTATATTTAAATGGACATACTTGCCCAACACTTGGTTAAACATCATGAAATCACCTTGATGCACAAAGGAATCTAATCAAGTTTCCATGGTATTACTTTTTGTTAATCTTATGGATCAATTAAAAGTCTCTCTTTGTTTCACCAAATTACCAATGTGTTTGCTCTCACAAATTACATGGTACCCTTGAGAACAACCCAAAGGTAAATTGGCCATTCTATTTTTTTGTTGCTAATAAATTTGATCCCCCAACATTCTAAACAAGAATCCTTATGCTCAAGTGAGCCAAAAGAAATTTCAAAACTTGTCTTTTTGCATGCATCAATTCATGATGGCTAGATGTTGGAATTGCATGTATGTTGTTAGAAGAGAATCACCCATGCCAAGTATGTAAGCCTCTACCAAAGTCTATCGCATCCAAAATAATGTGCAAGCTATTTCCCTAACCCCAAGTTATAAACATGAAATATTGAACAATGTAAATCAAAGGTCAATTAAATGCGACCAACATGGGCCAATCCTTGTGACTCATCAATGAGTCTAGTCTTCTATTTCTTCACGGTCCTTTTGGAATGCATTATATCTTGTGCATATATGCAAGTGGCAAACATATATAGGTCCAAACTCCAAACGTAATTTCATTGTCCTTAAAAGCATCTTCAATGACAGCCTGCACAATTATTTTTTTTGATGAAGTACAATCAAGTTTATGCTGGTTTAGTGGTTTAGGGTAATAATTAGCTTTGGGTCAATATATGTGCATAAGATGTGCTTGGCAAAGGCATTGCAAGATATAATAACTACTCTTGATCGGTTAGATAAAACAATAGGTCCATGTGGTTTCATTTGAGTTGTCTACCATCTTTCTATTCAATTTTCATGTTTATGAGTGGGGCCGGGAACCAACTAGTTCAGCCATCTTGGATGGGAGAAATTTTGTTGGAGGCCCAAATAAGAGTAAGGGTGGAGTTGCTCTTAAAGCTTCAAATTCCTTCAAATTTCTAAATTGGAGGCCATTTTATTGTTGGTCAGGGAGCTGTTCTTAATTGATGAATTCAATTGAACCCAACTTTAAAACACACATAAAGTTACCTATGTATGCACAATTCAATATAGAGAGGAAACATACTTTTATGGAAGATTTATGTCATATTTGCTTCAATTGGCATTTATATTGTATCTATATGAATATGTCATTCATATTTCCATGGATGATATGAAACTATTCAACATCTGCTAATGTCATACCTATAGACACATGAAAAAACACATTTGACACTAAATTGTCACTCGTTTGAGTTTTTTTGGTTTCCATTTTCCACCAACAATGTGTCACCCAAATTTTACACCTTTTCAAGGACTTCAATGTCGACATACAGTAACAAATTTTGCATAACAAACTGTGATGTTCAACATCTGCGGAATGTCACAAATTTTGTGTAATGATCTGTGATGTTAATTTGTTGCAAAACTGTGATGAAGAGGGAAATTAGAATCTACAGAAAACTGCAAATACCTCTGAAGATGGTACCACCACTGGAGTTCCTATCAAAGGCAACTGCACAAGCTGCGGCAGCAAGCCAAGAATGATTAGTTTGTTGCCAAATGCAACCTAATGTCATTTGGGAACTACCATCTTATGTCATCAGATGCTTCCATTTGTTCATGTGAAAGATTTGGTGGAACTGCACATCACATCATGCCATGTACATTACAAAATCACTAAAACCGTTCTTCTAAATCACATGAGAGTATGTGATATCTCACCAATGGCTTCAGCAGGTCATGTTGTGTCACAGAAGTCAGTGCAAATATTGTGTGAATTTCTTGTCAAGACATCAATAACTAACCAGCTCTGGAAGAGGGTCAACTCAGTCATCCTCAACCTCTTCCAGCTGTGCTCGCCTTGCAGCTGCCTGCTTGCGAACAAATATTCCCCAACGTACTGCGGCCTTCAGTTTCAACCAACCAACGAAGGCCTTGCCATTTGCTCGGGTTTCCTGTGACCCTGCAGTAGGTCCCCCATATCGTGAGCCTGATAAATTGTAATCTGCCAAAGGGGCCTCCACTGTACTGAACATTTGCAACAGCTGCTGGATCTGTGTGTGCATATCCTCATTTTCAAGGAACTCCAAGCTCCTAGCACGCAGTTCATCTTCGCTGGGCAGTTCTTCAAATAAATTAAAACCTTGCGCATAGTTATCCTGGACATCAGACTGCCATTCAATTCCCCCAGATGAAGGATTCATCATACCAGGAGCCGTACCAGCATCTCCAGCTGAAAATGCTGGGCTTGAGGCAGTTAGGCTACTTTTTGGAAGCCCCAAGGCCAACCCAGTCATGCCAACATTGCCAATATAGTTTTGTTGAGAAGAGCTAGAAACAAAAGACTGGTGCCTTGACTCCATATTGCTGTTGATTTGAAGTTCAGAACCCATTAAAATGTTCTGATTGGGATCTGGAACCTGAGTTAATTGACCGTATGCTCGGGTAGCCAATGAGTTTGGATCATATTGAGGCATCACTGCTCCACTGCCTGCATAATTATGGATACGTGGCCAATCAGCTTCAAATTCCTACAATGTTACTATCTCCATGAAAATCACCACAGGAGTTCACATGTAAATTTTTGACAAAGAGGTGAAAAAGAGTACAAATTCCTACAACAAATGGACTTCAGCAATATAGAGTACTCTTGATATTCAACTCTAAAGTCAATCTGAAATATAGGCAAACTGTAGACTGATGAATTGGATTGCGATAGAGTGTTTGGCTGCAGAGGGTACTAACCAGCTGATGATGTGGGTGGCCACTGCTCTAAGGGAGTTAGTTCTGGTTGCAGTAACTGACTAAGTGTCAATTGCTGACTAGAACCATGAGATTGCAGCAGAAGGGAATTTGCAACTGAAGTTGTGACTGGATCTACTGTTTTGATGTCTATTCCCTTGAGTACTGGGGCCCCAACCAGAGCCTCTCCATCATATTCTACTACATTTTCCCAGTTTTCATAGGCGACTTTCACCAGCTTGTCCACATACACCTGCAGAAAGGAGAAGAGGGAATTTGATATGCCAATTAAAACCTCAAAAGTGCACGGAAACGTGGATAACAAAAACTGCTTCAACCCAAGCAAACTATGAATGAAAATAAGCAACCCAGAGAAATGTCACTTACCTTCTCATTGTCTGAAAGAGAGTCAACTGACATATAGGAGCCGTCAGCAATGAGCCCCATCAGTTGGAAGATGTTGTTGAAAATGACACCAATGTTTTGCTTTTCATCAGCATAGTAAACATATAGCTTCCCACTTAGCACACATGTCTTAGCATGCTCTACAGTTCCCTCCCACATCTTGTTTGACATTCCATTCCCCAGTATCTATTGCCAACACCCCAAAAAATTGCACAATTGTAACCATCACTAATTTCAAGGAACTGATTCTATGGTCTTTATGAAAATGCAGATGAAAATTATGTACAAACTATCAAAAAAAAATCCATGTCATAAATAAGATCCATAGCCAAGAAGGATGCCGAACAGGAAGTTGCAGATATCATTACATTGCGCAGCCTTTGAGGATCCATGACCACCAGACGCAGGAAGTCCTCAACTGTCATAATCTTAGCTTGGTTAAGGCGCTTATGAAAAGCACCATCCTTCCCAATCTTGTCCAAGCGCCACACCTCATCATTGAGTGCTGGTGGATAATGCTTCTTGTACACTGGACCCATAAACATGACAGACACAAGATCAGCCATCACCGATTCCAGACCTATGCCAGCTGTACAACAAATAGTTTCCTCACTCTATGTGCCTACTTACAACTAAGTCAGTTGTACAACACACCTGCAAAGTCCAATAGCTACTCAGAAACTTCATCCTAAAACAACTAGGGTTTTGCTCAAACTTAGGATTGAGGTGCCTCTAATTCCTCTACTATGTTTAGCTCCATGATTTCAAGATTAAAAGGCAGTGCTTGTTGACATTGACCCTGAAGACAAACCTAGTGTCTAGTTAACAAAATTGCTGTAACTGCAACTCAAGAATGGGTGATATTCAATAGTCTTAAGCAGATTTGATCTGATGGCAAGCCTCTGTTGTTGCTTGACACAGTAACAACTTTTTTTTTCTGACATAACACTTGCCATAGGCATACAGTAGACCCCTTGGACCCAATTTTTTAACCTATAGTTTCATAGCACAAGATCATTTCTGAAACTCAACAGTTGGACTGATGCCACTGGTACACTTACATTCTCCACGATGATCTTTCACAATGAATGCCTCAGTCTTTGCTTCCCTAATTCGCAGGCCCTCACAAAATCCTGAACAGATTTTAACTGCCAACCGGAACTTGCGACTGCGGATCCAACTGGAATTGTCTGTGAATGTTAAGTCCCCGAGTGTTCCCACCCCATCTTTTAATGTGACAGACAGTTCTCCAGTAAGAAGTGGTCTCTTGCCATCTCTTTCCCTGACCATAGCATTCTCAAAGTCTACCTGCTTCCAGTTGTCTTCATCATCAACTGCAAAATCACCCTCCAAGACAACCACATCCAATTTTGCAGATGATTCTGGACCTGCAGTTACAACCTGGCTTGTGCTGGCATCCAGCAACATGACATGAATTGCAGTTCCGTGTTCTCCCTCTACTTTGCTTCCTGTGAATAGAGGCAGAGCTAACTTGTTCCTGAACTGCAGCCGCAAATTTCGCTGGTCAGGCCCTTGTATCCTTTTGGGGGATGACCTGCACCATGCATGCAGTCAACAATAGATTTGTCACAAAATCTCCCATATCCAAATTACCGAGCTCTTTCCCCTAATACAGACAACTTCACAAAAAACACAGAGAAGGCCCAATACTCCTAGAGACACAAGGAAGAGACAGGATAGGAATGCCTGATGGGTTTTATCATTACCTGAACCCTGCTTTAGGTGGCGCGAACTTTGCTAATGCACGTTCAACCTCTTCTCCCACCTGGAGATTGTCAACCACAAGTGTAAACTACAGACCAATTGAAAACAAAACCCTACTCCTGATCCTGCATATAAGGTTTCTTGAGATCCCCAAGAGTCCTAACGGGAAGCTTTCACTACAGCAGCACAAGAGAATGTAAAAACACGGTAATGCACAACTTACCACCCTCCGCAGTAGAGGTTCAAGTGTTGAGCACAGTTTCTGAAGACTGTCCATCTTCACTGCTTCCACAATTTCACTGTAACAACAAAAAATGGAAGCAGGAATCAATCTCATGTGTACTGCCAATTTTTTTTTTCTGTAATGTGCAATTCGGCAACAATCTCCACTACAGAAGCTGAGCACATATCAAGTTCAAGTGTTGAGCACAGTTTCTGAAGACTGTCCATCTTCACTGCTTCCACGATTTCACTGTAACAACAATAATGGAAGCAGGAATCAATCTCATGTGTTGCAATTCGGCAACAATCCCTACGACAGAAGCTGAGCAGATATCACAGTGCAGTCCAACTTTGAGCACCCCTGCACCATTTACCCTAGGAAAAAGATAATGGAGAAATAACGGCAACAACAAGGTCCTGAAAACCCCCGTCAGATCAGCGAACTAGAAGGAGCTGTGAGAGTGAGGAAATATGCTTCAAAATTGAGGGAGAGGTTTACGGAGTACAGACTTGGCAAGTGTGGGCCGCTGCCTTTTCTGGTCCGACATGCCATCTCTAGAGGCATGATCTCTCTCCAGCGACCGCTTCTCCGTCAACATCGCTTCTCTAGAGGCCGAAGTTGTCGCAAAGAAAGACATGTTGGAAGGTCAAACTCGGCCTCTTCGTCGACAACTGCAGTCGAATACGGATTTCGAAAGTAGAAAACAGAGGAACTTCCAGGTGATACGTCGGCGTCAGAGCTCTCTTGACTACGGAGGGGGGAGCTTACGACTATGAAAAGCTCCAGAAAAACACTCTCTCTCTAGAGACGCTGCGAAGCTTTAAAATAGCAAAGGATTTTCTAACTTCTCCTAAAGAAATCTAAGATCGCGGTTTTCTTATCACGTCAAAATGTCTAAGAACGGAAAACATGCTCCATTCTCAGAGATGTCAATCCACGAAAGACTAACATCTTCCTGCAGGTCTGCTCAGATTCTACAAAAGATTATGATGCTTCTTCCTGCAGGTCTGCCCAGATTGTACAAAAGATTACGATGCTTCTTCCTGCTGCAGGTCTGCTCAGATTTTTCCACAGATCCTGCTTCCTGCAGGTAGATGTTCAGATTTTCCAAACATTATGCTTCCTGTTCCGCTCAGATTTTCCAAAGATAATTCTTCTTCCTGGTCTGTTCGGATTTTCCAAAGAAGATTATACTTCCTGGTCTGCTCAGATTTTCCAAAGAAGATTATGCTTCCTCCGCCTTCACTAGTTGTGAAAATCAAAAGCACTAGGAAAGAAAGGCCTGTCAACGCGAAGTCTAGTTCTGACGAGACAGATAAAAGGTGCGACAAGGTAAATATGGAGGAGGAGAAGAACACGGCTACCGTAGAATCCGAGAGAAAACTTTCTTCGGGTCTTCGTCGACGCTCAATTTCCACGAAAGGAAAACAAAAGACTCGTGATTATATTTCGAGCCGGAAATCTCGAACCAAAACGGGAAACCGAACAGAGACGAAATCGTTGTTCCTGGCACTAAGGACCTTCTTCCCTTCCCGTGTGGTGACCAAACAGTCGGTATTTGAACATTTTCGCGGGCCATGAGTTTGGAGTTCGCACAACTGGGGTAACAAACAAACAAACAAACCCGCGAAGGCAACAAGCGACGCACGAAGCTCAGCCTTCGCTTACTTTTTCATAGTTGTCATTAAAAGGAAAAAAATGCTGACCAAACTAATTTCATCCATTAGAGTTATCCGTAAAGTAACCATGTCTTTGGGCCTCCTTTCACCCCCTATCCCAGCTACCAGTGGTATCCCCGAAGTAAAGACATTTTAATAACTCTAAGTATGAAATGCTGATACTCAGCATTTAATGCACAAGGTTCAAGACTAATTACAGTAGTTGTACAGGAGGGAGCAGTGAAAATATATGTAGCAGCACCGGAGGCGCTCAAGAAAAAGGAAAGACAGGATGAAACTTAGTTTATCACCAAAATTGATGGTTTTCTGAGTTTCATCCCCCCTTGAATACTAATGTACCTTTTTGCAGGTTTTTTCTTAATCTCACCCTGTGTATTACCAAACTCAGGGTTCTGGTGCTGTGTTTTTCTTACTTTACGGATAACTCTATTATATACCAACATTTGTTCTGATAACTTCATCCCTCTTGAAAGTAAGCATATTGGGCTGTGACTTACTTCATCCATGCTGAAAAGAAGAAAATTTGGGCTGCTACATAATTTTATCCATCCTGAAAAGAACAACTTGGGCTGCTACATAGCTTCATCCAACCTGAAAAAGAACAAAAATTTGGGGCTGCTACATAACATCATCCATCCTGGAAAGAACAAATTTGGGCTGCTACATAACTTCATCCGCCCTGAAAAGAACAAAATTTGGGCCGCTACACACAACTTCATCCGCTCTGAATAGAATAAAATTGGGCTGCTACATAACTTCATCCATCCTGGAATGAGCAAAGTGGACTGCTACAAACTTCATTCATCTTGGAAAGAACAAATCAGGCTACTACATAACTTCATCCATCCTAGAAAGAACAACTTGGGCTGCTAGCCTGCTACATAACTTCATAGATCCTGAAGAGAACAAATCGAGGTGCAACATAATTTCATCCATCCTGGAAACAGCAAAGTGAACTGCTACAAACTTCATCTATCCTGGAAACAGCAAAGTGGACTACTACAAACTTCATCCATCCTGGAAACAGCAAAGTGGACTACTACAAACTTCATCCATCCTGGAAACAGCAAAGTGGACTGCTACAAACTTCATCCATCCTGGAAACAGCAAAGTGGACTGCTACAAACTTCATCCATCCTGGAAACAGCAAAGTGGGCTGCTCGCGTGCTACCTAACCGTCTTCGTCGTGGAAGGCTGAAGACAGCATGGGGTTTGCGCACGTGGGCGACGAGGGCGGTTTGCAAAATAGAACGCATGGGGTGGGGGTCCAACAAAGTCAACAATCAGACATTCCCGTGAAACCTGATTCCGACTTTTTAATTCTCATTTTGGGTAATATCACGGAAAATGCTAGATACGCCACGCGGGTCTTTAATGACAGTAGAGCAAAAGGTACCTCGTAAAAAGTACCTACGTACCACATGTTTTTTTCTTCTCCTTATTTGCCATTTGCGGCCCAGGATTTGTTTTTTCAATTTTTTGATGTAGCTGAAGTGGCGATCATCAATAAGATGATTTAGCCAGATTTGGTTACACACTAGATATTTTTATTTTTAAAAAAAACACGCAGAACGCTTCCACATTCTTGGCTACCTACTGGAACTTATCTTTAAAATCTGGAATTTTGGGAATTTTTGTCCTTCAAAATCTGGCGAATTTGGGACATTTTTTTCCATGAAAAATCGTTTGCATAGTTAGAAATCATATTGTTCAGGTCGAAATTTGGCGAAATTTCACCCCCAAAAAAAAACAAATTTGGGTGATGCTCAGACACCTTTTGTACCCAGAATGGAATGTTGTTAGAATCTCAACCACTTCATTGGCGATTCTCAACAATCGCCAGTTCTACCCTATAACCTGCGACCTTCATTTTTATTAGCAACCTACTACTTTCTAGGTATCACCATCAGCTCTCGCATTGGCCCTTTTTCTTTCACATCTCTATTGTTTCTTGGATGAAAATATCATAACTGCTCTCTTTGTGGATGAAATAGCATTCATTGTGCATTTCACACATTAAGTACTGCCTGGTAGCCTGCAGCAGCCTCTCGCCAGTTACCTAGTCCACTATGCCATGTTATGATGGGTTCTAAATGCTAATGAGCATGCCCATATACTTAACACTTAACATGGCACGTTAATGTTCATAACCTGCTAAGCAAGTTATGAACATGGTTTTTTTTGGGTTGCACCTAAGTTTAGAGCATCTCTAGCAGTAGCAAGAAAACAGCTTGCAGGACAAAATTTGGAGGAAGTCACAAAATCACAGTCAAGGTTTTTTTTTAAGGATTTTGTGATGTAGTCGAAGTGGCAATCATCAAGAAAATAGTTTAGCCAAATCCTTCTACATTCTTTGGCTACCTGCTGGAACTTATCATCAAAATCTGGCAATTTCCAAATTTTCTTCTTTGAAATCTGACGAATATGGGTCGTTCCTGTCCATGAAATTTTTTTTGTATTGGTCAAAATCATACTTTTCAGGTTGAAATTTGGCGAAAATTCGCCAGTAAAAATAACACTGATCTGATTCACAATGGCATGAAAGGGGGTTTGCTCAGCCACCGTCCCTTCTGGGCTGGTCTCTGGGCCCAACTTGGGTGTTTTCTTTCATTAATTTTTTTTTATAAAAATTTTTTGCTCTCATAACCTAAGGTGGCATGGAAAGGCAGGTTTTCAGACCTCAGTGAAAAGTAAAATGATTATTTCTCATTGGCCAGCCATATTGATCGGTAAGGCTGAATTTTGCACATACCACAAGGCAAATGAAAGGCCACAAAAAGGCACTCCACCAAAGCCTAGAGTTGTGCACTCTAGTAGTACATATCTTGCCCTCAAAGTCAACCAAAAAAGAAACTGTTTTCAATTAGGTTGACTTTGAGGGCAAGATATTTACTACTAGAGTGCACAACTCTAGGCTTTGGTGGAGTGCCTAAAGCCTACCATTGTAGCTCCAGCCCACTCCCTCCAAGCCAGCTAGTAACAGCTTTTCTTTCACTGGCGAATTTTCGCCACAAAAGTGAAAACTCAAAACACTAAAAACCGAAAAACAAAGTAATTTTGAAGGTTTTCCATCGCCAGAAGTGAGGAAAAAAAAAAGAAGGAAAATTTGCCATATTCGTATATTCGTTTAATTGTGTAGCCAAAAAATATAGAAGGATGCTAAAGATTTGCACTTTATTTCTGGTTAATATCCAGATTTGGCTAAATCTTCATAGGGATGATCATCACTTTTTCTACATCTCTCCCATAGATGATAGCCACTTTGGCTACAAAACAAAAATTCCTAAAAACAACACTGCCTAGTGACTCTCACCTTACATTCTCTTGAAAACCCTAAGATTGTCCTTTTGTACTTGCTTTTGTTTGACTCTGTGTTTGAATGCTTGAAGGCAACAAAGCACCTTGTACTTGAAAGTGTGGTCTTATTCTTTATAGCTTGGAGGACAATCCTCATGGCTTCAAGTTCTTCGAGGTCATTGGGTTCTCCAGGTTCGGAGGAACCCGGAAAGACCCTAAATAGCACACTTGGTTCTCTTTGTTGGGCCCTGTCCCTCGCAATCACATTCAATCCAACTTTTGGAAGTTTTACCTTATTAAAACCACTTTCACATTTGGTGAACCCGTTTTTTTGGTGGAAGTGTTTAGACTGTTTAGATGAAACAGATTTTTTTGGTGTTCAGAGTGTGGACACAGTAGGTAGATGTACAACATCTTATCTATTGGCAGGGCCAGTGTGTTTGTGATGCCTTGTTTAATGAACACACTTCAAAAAAGTAGCTTATCATATAGAGGAGCAAGTATTTTCATATCACTTAATTTTATATCTTCTATGTATAAGATAAATCCTCCATTGTACTCATTGCTATGACATGTTGGTACCTGCTTTTTCTTTTGTTTTTGAGAAAGTGCCCACATGGTTACAAGAGTCTTGGACTTTAGAGTCAAAGTGGCAACATTATTATATTAATTGTGAAATGATTTGGTCATCATTTGTTGGGCAATGTAGGAAAGTGACAATGTTTTCTTTTTGTTTCAAGGGAAGTGTAGTGGCAATCAAAGGGAAGTAAAAACATGCCATTACTAACCACAACTCAAACTTGGAAGCAAACATTAGGCTACTAGCAAGTTTGAGAAGGAGCTCTCAATCTAGCTATGGTGTTTTGTGAGTGTGAAGCAAACCGGCTATCAATATAACATTTTTTCCAAGAGTCCCATTCATGAGAAATATTCAAATTCATATCTTCAAGGTTAAAATGCAACAATTTCATTAGCTTATTAAGACAAAGTAAACAGGGAGTTGCAAATAGCTAAAGAAACATCACTTAACCTTTGGAATTACAAGAAATTAACCAAATATGAAATTGCTAGCAATTGAATTGTTTTACAAAATCTAGAAAACATGTTTACATAAGTCTTATCTATGCAATAACACCATAACAATATGCTCCTCTAGTCCAAGCATCAATGCCATAGTGCATGGAAAAAAAAATTAAAGTAAAGAACTTCTAACTGTACATGCCAACCACCAAAGGTAGGGGACAATCTAAAATAGCTCACAAATTGTTCTTCAAAAATGCTAATGAAATGTGGCCATTTCTACCAACTTAAAATGCTTTGGGAAGGAATGTGTGAAAACCCTAGATGCATGAATGGTCCTCCAAATGTGAATCAATGGATTAAGATCAAATGGTGATTCCAAAACGGCCTTGGAATTATTTTTCATACATAACTTGAACATTCCATGTTTAACATCTAACTATCAACAATTGAGCAAAGGTGGAATTACAAAATTTGATTCACTAGACCCCGACATCTTTCATTCATAATACCACACCATCACACTTCCAAGTGTTTGGCAAAATTAGCTTCACATTCAAGTTGCCACCAATATTGTGGATATATAATGCCCATGGCATCAAGCAAAGCACATTGAGGAAATAGTTGTCCAACTCATTAATCAATTAAGTAGCTACACTTGTGGACCCACATAACCAATTTTTTTTAAAAACCATTCATTTGAAATTCCAAAATTCACAACACATCAAGATTATGTGCATTTAATAAAATTCAAAACAGGGCTAACAACTTACTTGAACATTCTAACTTCACCTTGGAAATTAAAGTTTGGAAAAAATTCCAAGTCACAACTATTTGCACTTTTGAAATTGGGTCATTGTGCATGGCCCAAAGCTTTTCATTATTCACAATGAAAGCATTTTGTTCACTATAATCATTTAGGTTTACCACCCATTTCATGCGGATGTGCTCATGGGTGTAATCTAGCAAACTTTTAAATGCCCAAAACTCATCACTAGAAAATGGGGAATTGCCATCATTGTATAAAGTTACCCCTTGTAGATCCTTACTACAACCATTAAATCACATATAAAAACAACACATTTTTCTACAAATTGCACCAAAAAATCAATGTTTTCCAACAAATGGATGATGCAGCACATTCCCAACATGCAATAGGGATCAACAAGCATGATCATATTTATTATTACCCTGTAAGTAAGAAAGATCAAATCAAATTGATTAGTAAACAAGATTAGCAAGATCGATCAAATTAGATCAAATTGATCAACAAGATCATCAAAATCAAAACATCAAGATTAATAAGTAAAATTGGTTAGATTGAAACAAGGTACCTTGGTAGCTTAGTTATTTGCGATTTGTAGAGACATCTTGGCTAAAAGTGGCTTGTATTTTTTTTAAATTTTTTTGCAAAGGATCCAACTAGGATATCTGATGGGTTTTTATGTTCTTGAACATTTTAAGCCCCTTTGTTTCCATTAAATCAATAAGTCTAATGCATTCAAAGTGCCTTTCTGGGTTATGAACAAAATAAACATTCAACGACTTTGCAACAAATCCTCTATGCTTCGACTATCCCCACAAAAAACAAGGTCTTGAATGCCAAATTTCATTTAAGAACCATGTAATTAACCTTAATGAAAAAGGGTGCATAGTTTACATTGATTTGTTTAATGACATTGGTTTTGGTGCCTTAGAATGTACTTACCTCATTAACACCAAAACAAAAGATTTTTTCAACTATAGAAACAAAATTCAAGCCTCCTTTTTTCTATAGGGCTTCCATGATCACAATAATCAAATTGTCAACCCCACTCCATCAACAACCTTTTGAGAAGAAATCAACCTGGGAATTCTCACCCAATTTTGCATCACATGTGTGTATGGAGATCCAATTCCCATTATCCACGATGTTCACCTCATCACATGTCAAAGCCACATAGTTAACCAAAAAAACATTGGCCAAAATTGCATTAATCACTTAAGCAAACATAAATTCAGCCATTATCCAACTTAAATTACTAAACTAATGCATTTTGGGGTTATTAAATGCACCAATGAAAAATTATAGAACCTTCCTACTTTCATATTTTACCATAAGATGACCCCATCTAAGATTTAGAATAATGTGGCAAAGTGGACCTTTTTCTTCTCCATTTCCAAGTGATTATTCTTGTTGATTTGTTGCAAGACAATAGAAGGAGTTTAGGCAAGAAAAAAAAAACTTGGTTTTTTTAAAGTATAGAAATCTTGTTGTTGTAATAATCTCTTTTCTTGATCTTCAACTTTGAAAAATCCTTCTCTACTTTCCTCCTACATTTATGTTTCATCAACGTATCCCACTTGGGAGCAAGTAGGCAAGGCTTCTTATCAATTTTATTGCATACCTTGCATTTGACATTGTGAAAAATGCCATCAATGGCAAGGACCCCCTCCACCCCAAGGAGCTTCATAGCCCATTCAAGCTAAAATTTATGTGTGTAATCATATAACTTATTTTTATCAATTAAAGGACAAGGCACCAAATCAAATTGATCTAACTTTGTATCAAATAAATTAGTCAAATCAATGGCCTTTTCTTACAATGTGGTGGACTCAACATGTAACCTACCACTCAAACTAGGTTGGGCATAAGCTAAAAACAAAGGGGTTGCATCAAAAGGCAAATAAAAAAAAGTTGCATCAAAAATAGTTCCAGAGAAAAAGAAGTGTGAGAATGCCCATTACGAGAAAACAACTAAGGAGATGATAAGGTGAGATGACATTGGTTGTAAGAACGTGTGACTTGGGATGAATTAGCCTTAACAAGTTTAATGAATTGTCACCATCAAAAGGTAATGGCATTGAATTGCACATTAAACACAAACATTTTGCATTCAATGTGTTTCTACTACCGAAAAAAAATACCATAACAATGCAAGTTTCAACTTGGTTATGGACCTCACTATTGATTCCAATGATTTGTGCTTCATGGTCTAATCAATGCACAATGTGCACATACACCATAAACAAAAAAACGCAAAACATAACAACATAAATAATGCACAAGTGCAAAACACAACATAAGCAAAACATAGTAAATCACAATTCAAAACAAAACACAACACCAAACTATAGAAACTATAAAACCCTAAATGCATTGAGGATTGAAGCCCAAAAAGATGGAGTGTGAAAATGTACTACTCGATTTGAAAGCAATTTACACAACTTGAAGCAAGAATTTGTATTTCATTTTGAAAGAATTGCTTTTCATTTTGTCATGATGTTCACCCATGTTTAGTGTTCACATCATAAAAAAACTTCAAAGTGTTTGCCACACATTGCATTGTGCACAATTAAAACCTTGGTGGTTGTTATTAAATGTTATGATCTCTAAATCTTTGCCTTGAAGTTTGAAGCTTCAATGACTCTAAACTGAAAGTAACAAGTAAGCAAATGACCATCACTATTTGAAAGTATGTGAGCTATGGTGACAAAGACTACTTCTTTCAACAAACTTGCTAACAACCTTAACCCTTGAACCTTAACCAAAAGTGGCTATTTAGATTATTGCAATGGTGTAAGATGGTGATGGATAGTGATAAAAAATTAAAATTAGATGGCGATATGGTCGATCACCACTAAAGAAAATTGGTTCCATTGGCAAACACTAATGTTGTAATCTAACAATTAATCAATGTTTTTTCCCCTTTTTTGCATGTATCACCATAAAAAAAGGTTGGTTGTTAAACGTGTTATCTTAATTACTTAAAAGTTAGTTTATTGTTAAAGTGGGTTTGTTTAATTAATCTAAATTAATTGTTGATTAACAACAAATCAATTATGATGTGAATAAGTTCCAATTATTTCATGAATGGGGTTCAAAACCCCTTTGATGTGAATCACAAATCACTTTGGGTGATTTGAAATTCCAAAACCTTAGTCTTGTGTGTTTTTATAGTTTTTATATGTTCATACATTTTTTGTAGTTTTGTGAACATTCATTATAAGGAATCTTGTCCATTTCAACCCATGCGTTTGTGACTTTGTCCAAATTAACCATTTTTGCAATTATAAATGCAACTATCCACCATGGCACTTGGTAAAAATGACTTGTAATCGCATAAACAATTACAAAGTGGGGTGCAATTGCATATGCAAATTATACTTGCAACTAATGTCAATTTGAATGAAAATGAAAAATACAATTATATCATCCATTTTTAGTGGCATCCCAAAATAGATGAAAATTTATTTGTTTCTACGATGTGGAAGGTGGTTCATAAGCCATTAGACACCACATGGCATCTTTTCAACTTGATTTGCGACTATAAATCCTAGTTACAAATGCACATGTGATTAAATGTGAATTGGCCAATGAAATTGTTAGATCTAATGGTCTAATTTTTTTCCCTTAAGTTTTTTCAATAATGTGTTGTAGGGTTTGGTGGGTTTGTGAGAATTTTAAAAGACCCATGGCAATTAATGGTAGAAATAGGACTAAGTAGTAGGTAATATGTATATGGCTAAATGGGTGCAAACAAGATACAATGAGCTAACATGATTACTTAAAAAAAGGATTACATGTCTTTTTTCCCAAAAAAAACTTTTTCATATGAATGAACTTTGAAACAATGTTTTATGTAATTTCTTATAATAAATGCTTATAGTTGTCCTAGTACATGACATGTTTTTTTGTCTATCATTTTTGAATAAATATGAATTTTTGAAAGTGTCATGTTTCCTTGTAAATTTAATGTTATGTTTATAAAAATGATAGCAATTTCAAATCATAAACCAAAATTCATTTTTTTAAAAATATTAAGTTATAAATTTTTTTAACACATCATGTAGATTATACCTCATTTATATGTGGTAAAAGAATTTCAAAGTTCTAAAATTTTGGAGAGTTCTTTGATTTTTAAAATTTTAAAGTTCCACAAATTTTAGGGTATGAATGTTTTTTCAATGTGGCTAATAGGTCTTTATCCTCTTTATTTATTCCCCATCAAATGTCTTTTATTATATGAGGCATTTTGATAATCCTTTGCAAAATTAATTCCTATCTAACATCATAAGTATTCATTTTTGAAGGTCCTAAATCAAAACTTAAATTAAAATTTTTATCAAATAGATTTTTGGTTTCAATTCCTTAACATTCACATGAATGAAAAAACAACAACTTACCATAATTGCCATGGCTTTAAATGACAAAACATAAATGTTTATCCAATTTTGATTGTTTTTTTTTGCATTTCGACACCTTTTTTGGCTCATTGGATTATGATTACACCCAAATAATAGGTATTTTATCATGTTGATATGTCATAATTTTTTTAATTAGGTAGGCTAAGTAATAGATAGTATGTATTTCATTGTGTTGAATGAAATAATGTTATGTTTAATTAATTAATTAGGCTAAGTAATTAATCAATTAGTAGGTTGTAAGTTGGAAAGTAGTAAGTAGTAGGCAATATATATGTGAGCTAAGTAGTAGGTATTTTATCATGTTAATATGTGATAATGTTTTTGTATTAATTATTTAATTAATTAGGTAGGCTATGAAATTATTCTATTAAATAGGCAATAAGTAGGATCTACCTATAATAGGTAGTAAATAGTTAGTGTAGGTCATATGTATGCGGTTTAAATAATAGGTATTTTATCTTATTGATATGTGATTTTTTTGAATTAATTACTTAATTAGGTAGACAATGTAATTTATTTATTGAATAGGTTAAGTAGTAGGAGTAATTTATGACTCATTCAAACATTACATAGTGAATAAGTTATATATCATACATTTAAGATACATTTTGTTGGTAAAATTATGATTTGTTATAAGCAATATCGCATAATATAATTTCTTAAATTAAATAGAACATTGGGTTGTGAAAAAACATAATTTATTTTCACATACAAATTTTAATATGATTTTAAATAATACTTAAGATATTGCATATATTTAAATGTAATAAAATTTATAGTTCCATGATTAATTAATTGTATGGCATTAATTAATATTTTAAAATTAAAATTGATTATATAAATTTATCTTTTACATAAAAAATAATATGACTAATACATGAAATTTTATTATATTTTTATTATAATTTATTTATGATCCACTTATAAATATTATATGTGAATAAATTATATATCACATATTTAAATTAAATTTTATTGTTAAAATTAGGATATATATAAAAGACAAATTGTATAATAAATTTTTAGAATCAAATGAAGGTTTAAGATATGAAAGATTCATTTATTTATTATTATATTATATATTTATAAATCATGTGAAAGAATTATTTTTCCATGGAATGGACATTGAAATTATATTCAGTAATGAAATTCAATTTATTAGATCTACCTTGTAAGGCAAGGATATTGTGTTGAGAATCATTATAAAGTACAATAACGTTAATGGATTTTACCTCCTAGAAACTAGATGAGATCATTCATTCTAATTTCATTGGAAAAAAATTCACATTCATCTTCTGACATTTTGTTTTTTCTTCCACCTTTTCAAATGTGCACCTAGCCCCAAGTGACGTTATTACAAAACTAAATATGAAACTACTTTCTCCCAAAATGGTTATGGCACCCATCATATGCAAAATTCATGTAATTCTTTCAAAATGTGACAATGTGATTGAAAACATTCAAATACACATTTCTTCTTTTTTTGGTTTGAAGTTTTGCACAAATGTGAAAAATAAATCTAAAAGGCAATATTTGATCACTTTTGTTTTTTGAGAAAAAAATCATTAGATTTCCAAAAAATTGAAAATCATGTTGTGACATTTTTTTTTATCAATTTTTAGTTTGGTAATATTTTTTAAAAATTTAAATAGGTTCCTAGAACATGTCATCATTTAATTTGAAATCATTTTAAAGGTCTTCATAACTAATGTGATGTTAAAAAATGAAAAAAATAATCATGACAATGTTTCTCTTACAACAACATGATGATGTACATTAAAAAAAAATTATTTTTAATTTTTAATTTTTTCCCTAGTTATCACCAATGTATCATACAATATCAATTGTTGGTATTAATTAATGGCAAGGCCATTGTGTATAATAGACCTTGTTTTTCTCAAATCAATTTATATTTGTAAGAAAAAATATATATATTTGTGTACACTATTGAAAAAAATTTAAGTTTAAACATTAATCTTATCATTTGGACTAGACCTTAATAAGCTATCAAAGATCAAAAATGATGTTTTGTGTAATGTTTTAAATGAAATAGGCTAAATAAAATGTCAATTATCATTTTGCCACAAGAAGTGGGGTGGCTTGGTGGTAAAAGAGTTGATATCGATTTTTTGTGTTCAAGGATCAAGTCTCATAAATGACATGGGTTGTGGTCAACAATGGAATGTTGGCCAAATATTCCCTACCTATTTAGCCAACTTAAACACCTAACTAGGTGACTATATGTTGGCACAATAATTGGCCTACTTAACAACCTAAACTATTTTTTAAAGTTTAGCCTATGTAATAACATGTGTCAACATGGCACAAGTTGAACTTAATGAAATTAACAATAATATAAATATATATAAATAATTAATAATTAAGGGAAATAAATATAAATAATGTGACTAAATTATTTAGTCGCAAAATTGGTCACACAATGACAATGCCACATAAGTTGGTTTGGATGGATGAAAAGTTCATGTAAGTTACATCTTATACAACTACCATTTATAACTTAGTGTTACATATTGTCTTTTGTGACTAGAATTTTATGTAGCTTGTCCAAGGCAACTAGGCATTATAACAAGTCACATGTGGTAATTTTGATTAAAAATAGTCATTAATCCAATTGTTTATTTGCAAATTCTTGTAGTGATTATGTTTAGATTTGGATTCTTGTGCATTGCAAGTGAATAGATTTTTTGAATCACCAAAAGGCTATGTAGTTCGGTAATGCCAAAAAAAATAGATTTGTTGTTGTGTTGTGCACTAGTTTTTGTGTTTTTTCATAATAATGTGTATTGTGATTGTTTTTTAGGTTATAGTTAATATTGTTACAAATATGGGTGTTCTTGGTCTATTTCTTGTGTTGAGAAAACTCAACTATTGATTTTGACATTTTGGAATTTTATTTTGATCTATCATTCCTTAGGGATTTGGACCCCACAAGGGCCTAATGTTCTTGAAGCATGGAGTCAAGCGGTGAAAGAAAAAAAAACACCATTAGTGGAGGCCCTTACCTTTGTCACAAAAGGGGGCCCTTTTCTTTTTTCTTTATATGGGTCCATCAACAAAGAATGTAACATCAACAATAGGGGTGATAGTATCCACAACTATTGCCCCCATCACCATCACTAAGAGCTTGGAGCTCTCAAGGTTTGTTTTTTTTCATTGCAACAATTTAAGGTGGGAGGTGGGAGGGAGGACCACCCAACCCCTCGTCATCATGTTGATCTTCATCATTTCTATGGTCATGGGCACCATAATAAAAATAATAATGCAACCATAACTATTTTTTTCATTGCAACAAACCAAGGTGGGAGGTGGGGGGAGGACCACTAAACCCCTTGTCATCATGTTGATCTTCATCATCTTTGAGGTCATGGGCACCATCGTAAAAACAGTAATGCAAATGTAGTTATAGTTATAACAATGCAAAGAGGGGTGGCAAAAGGTGGGGTGTGAATGAGAGGTGTTGTTGTAAAAAATGGGAATTTGGTGGTGCCATTTTTGTTCAAACTCAAGTTTAGTTGACCTTAAGGGGTTTGATAGATCTTGGAAGGTTCAAAAACTCGAAAAACCTCAGGACAAGGTGGCCTAAAAAGTCCAATTTGAACCTTTTTTTAAAAAAATTCCATGTTTTCCATTTTTGTGGAAGCAATTTTCATCCATTATTTGGATTTATTTTAGCCATCCACTTTTCATCCATCTAATAGTTGAACAAATTATATTAGTAAGGGGATTGGTAGGCTAATTGGTGAACACCCTACTTTAGATTGGATATTAGACAATTAAAAACATAAGATTGAAAAAATTTCAAACATTTCAACCCTTGTGACTAAACAAAGAAATTAAAATTAATTAATTTCAAATTTAACTTAAAATTAATTGGGCATTTTTTAAATATTCATATATTTGGCATACAATGTCAATTTGGAAAGACATTTTCACCAAGTGAAAGATGGATGTGTAAGGAGAATTTCAATTTGTTTGGAAACAAACAAATTTGAAATTTTTGGCAAGTGTGAGGGCATGGTGCACGTGGAACCATTTATTTATCACAATTTTGACATTTTAATGCTTATGTTGATAAACACCCATTCTTGTAATTTACAAATGGTGGAATGTCATGTCATCAACAAATAAAGAGGATTTGTAATTCCTATTATAATTCTTCTATAGGAATTACAAAAACGGGAATTCATATCATACGAAAGTTCATTTGCACTTTGTGTTGTTTTTAGGTTGCACTTAGGTTTTAGCCATGTTCATGGAAAATATTGGGCTTGGTTGGGCTTGTAATTCCATGATGAAATCTTAGGACATAGTTTCAAATATTACATGAGTAATTTATAATTCCATGACAAGTTCTCAAAATATAAATTATCACATTGGGGTTTACTAATCAAAACTCACCCATGCATTTTTTTCACTAAACAAGGTTGGATGTTAGTAGGGGAAAATATAGGTTGTAAAATAGTTTTGGCATTTCAAATATTCTAAGTTATATCACTAGTTGTCCCGTTGATTGTTTGTGGTGGTGAATGATTTTGATGGTTAGTATATCACAATTTTTGTGTTTATATTGTGCCCAAGTTTTGTTGGCCTTATGAAATGTTTTGTGAATGTAAATGCCTTTTTAGATTAAGGTTATATGAAACCCATAGGTTCAACATCCTAGTTTAGGGTTAAGGTTTGATTACCTTGGATTTAGGGCTAAGGTTCACCACAAAGGTGATACAAGATTTTGTAACATGGGATATTTTCAAGGGTATCAATGGGTTTATTAGGCTAAAAGTGAGGTTCAAACCATCCACACCACCATCATTTTCATATGGGGAGATTCTTAAGATTCAAAAACAAGTTCATCACTAAGTTTATCCACCATTGTTGTGATACATAGAAGACATTTATGGAGCCACTAAAAGGATTTTAATTTGTTGATATTTAGGGGTATTTAACATTATTATGCATTACTATGTTGAAATTTATAGTTATCATTATCTACACACACATCACAAATGATAGAAACCATCCTAATGGTGCATCATTTCCAAACCACTGCCTTTTAATTTGGGGTTAAAATACCCTTAAACCAAATAATAATAGAAGGAAGCCTTCCTATAAATCTATCACAAATGAACACCTTGGTTTTAAGGTGTAATGATTAGTAGGTTGAATGCAAATGTGAACTCCATCATCACCTAACTATAATCCCCCCAAATCTTCAGTCAAATGTGCATCATCATGGATAAAAACTTAGTTTATTCCTTATTATCTAATTATAAATATTTTCAAGTTTATTTTGTGCATTAAAAGAAAAACCATTTTCTAACAATGTTGCTTCCAATGGTGGCATAAACATCCCATATGCCAACCTTTAGAACATTGATCACAAATCAATATAATGGCAGCCCCATAGATTATCCATATATATAATATATAACATAATATAATGTGAACAATTGCCAAAGATGGGTTAATTTGGCCACCCACATTTTAAAAATGACATGGTGTTCAATTACACATGGTTTTTCCATGTTTGATCATCTTAAACCCTCCAACAACAATATTCTAGAGGGCAAATATACCTTCTACACAATTTTTTTTTTCATTTTTGGATTATGGCATGGGAGGCAATAGCAAGTAGAGTGTGGATTCACATGTGGCAATAATTTCAACTTTGTGGCAAAAACAAATGTTTCAACCATTGTATTATAAATGGCCATAGGCAATGTTATAACCATATAGATTGCAAGAATTGGCACTTGCTTCTTTCTACTTAGTGTATAAATCTGACTACCAAATCTTTGCATCCTTCACTTTCTGGCTATATACACTATTCTTATCCTAATAATATGGTAAAAAACATGATTAAGGGATTGCAAAATAGCACCCATGTATCAAAACAAAAATGGGCTGACCCAAAACTTATTGTAGTCATGGAAATTAAAGATAAAACATTATTCATATTAGCCCCATGCATTTGTTGTCATCACATTAGCCTAGTTTTCAAATGTAGCTGCATATGGAAAATTTTATGGAATGAAGGAATTTTGTCCATACATAACAACAAGTTGCAGATGAGGGTTTAATCAATTCTGCAATTTTCTTTTCAAAAATGACAGAATTAAAACACCTTTCTTTTTCAACTAAGCCAAGAATATGAGTCATGGCTATTTCTACTAACTTTAAGCACTCTAGAAATGTATGGGACACACTAGAAGAAATTTGGAAGTAAATGACAATTTTATTTACAAAAGACAAAATTTTAGTCGTAACGAACACATGCAACTACAAACCCTGTAGTTGCCTTGGACAAGTGGCAAAAGACGATTGATTGCAAAAATCTCCATGTGGCATGTATAGTCACCCTTATAGTTGTATATCACTTACAACTACAAGGATTTTTCATCCATTGACTAATCATAAGACTATGTGATTAAAAATAAGACTACATAAAATATTGGGCAACATTTTAAAAATAATTAAATTTAAATTATTTAATACATATTTTAAATCACATTTATTAAGTACATTATTTATATTTATATAAACAATGCAATATAATAATTCATATTATTGGTAATTTCATAAATTTTTCAACCTATGAGTTGTTGACACGTGTCATTATCTAGGCTAGCTGCTAAGTAAGGTAAACCACTTAGTCTAGGTACTTAGGCGGGCTTAGTAGGCACCTAGGTTATATAGCCTAATTATGCAAGGTACATACGGTCAACATACCATCATTGACCACAACTATGTAACTTGTGAAGTTTGATCTTTAGATCCCAAGGATGGATATCAACTCCTTTACCATCAAACAACCCCACTTGATGTGCAAATGTAGTGGAATACATTTTATTTAACCCATATTTGAGTTTAAACATTGCATGAACATCAATTTCAATATTTCATATTTTATTGATATTTGTCCAAATGGAACAAATGTAAATTGATTTTTAAAGTATTTTCAATAACATACACAATTAAATATTTTTTTCTTCAAAAAATGTACATTAATTTGAATAAATGTTTTTTGAATTTTGTTACATTTTGATGATGATTTGTTGGATTTTTTTTCCAAGCACATGAATTATAATTGAATTATTTTTTACAAATAATATTTAATAAGAAATAAATAAATAAATGATTTCCCACATTAATCCTTCATTTCATTAAAAAAATTTATACAATGTGATTATAATATATCATAATTTTAATTAATTCACATATAATTTTAATAAATGGATAATAAATCTATCACATTTCAAATAATGATATTTTTTTAAAATATCAATTATAATATTTATGATGTATATTTTTTTATATTTTAGATTTTAATCTACATCACATTTAGTAATGCTAGATAATTAATGAATTTGATGGAATTTTAAGTTTTATATTCTTACAAATATAATATATAAAATTTACATAAAATTATGGTAAAATTCTTATTATCAAATAAATAATATATTTCTTAGACATTTTAAACCTCTATTTGATTAAAATATATATCATATTTGATTATGATTATAATAAGTTGTAATTTTACCAATAAAATTTAATTTACATGTATAAAATATAATTAAATAATCATCATATATAATATTTATAAACAGATCATAACTCAAGTATGTTTAATAAACATATAATAATTTGTATTGTCAATGTCAATAAAAAATACAAAATACCAATAAACAGTTAGTGTCGCAACCCCACTTTGGCCAAGTGTGGGGGTGAAGCCCAACACTTGGAAAAGTTGGAGGTTGGGAGTCTTCCGGGACTCCCGAATGTTTAGAGTTCGATAGCAAGGGGCAAAACACCTCGCATTGGAGTGTTCTTGGTGTCATTGGAAAGGTCTTGAAACGTAGATATCGAAAATGCCCTCGCATTGGCAATTCGGACGTCTGCAGCCCA
>Ga0116227_10000804_pt1 | contig 65167 bp, 48 predicted proteins | sample S1TSphgellanicum_FD_89693 | JGI IMG/M metagenome (GOLD analysis project Ga0116227, IMG submission 89693) | Host-associated microbial communities from peat moss isolated from Minnesota, USA - S1T2_Fb - Sphagnum magellanicum MG | ecosystem: Host-associated > Plants > Peat moss > Unclassified...
AAGCAGTAATGAGATCAACATGGAAAGGAAAGAAGGGGGGGGTAGGGGGGGGAAAACAGGGGACGGTAGAGGGGGGGGGGGAGAGACCGACGGAGGCAGAGAATGTCCAATTTCTATGCAACCGAGTTGTTGGGTGTGTGGAAAAAAACGGCGCACGATCGATTTCTGTTGCAACACGGGTCTAGGAATCCGAATTAGATCCATGCGCGGAAGAAATGCCTCAAGAAATTCGCGAGAGAGACACAGACTGCGAGAGAGGAGAGGAGGAAAGGGGGACTTTGGGCGTTGGCGCTTTTGCGTTCCCGTTTCCCTCCCTTCGCTGTGCCAATGCTGCTCGTCTTTTCGTTCGTCCCTTAGCTATCTTCGTTCGTCCAGAATTTCCGTTCGTCATTTGATCGTTCGTCCAGTGGCCGTTTTTATAATTGTTTCTTTAGAAGTCGACTCATTAACTTATTTCGGTTCACTTTCTGATTCTAATTCGTTTGCTTTTAACTTCCGTTCGTCATTTGATCGTTCGTCCAGTGGCCATTTTTTTCATTGATTCTTTAGAAATCGACTCGTTAACTTATTTCAGTTCTTTTTTTCTTTCCTAATTCGTTTTCTTTTTAACTTCCGTTCGTCGTTTGATCGTCCTTCTAGTGGCCTTTTGTTTTAAATTATTTCTTGAAATTTTTATTCATTAAATTGTTTCAGTTCACTTTTTTAATTCCAACGCGTTCGTCCTTAATTTCCGTTCGTCGTTCGATCGTTCGTCTAGTGCCTGTTTTTTAATTATTCCTCAAATTTTTTAATTGTTTCAGTTCACTTTTCTTCTTTTTATTCCAACTCGTTCGTCCTTAACTTCCGTTCGTCGCTTGATCGTTCGTCTAGTACCTTTTTTTAAATTATTTCTTTAAATTTTTAAATTGTTTCAGTTCACTTTTTCTTTTATTTAATTCCAAGTCGTTCGTCGTTAACTTCCGGTCGTCGTTTGATCGTTCGTCCACTGCCTTTTCGTTAACTATTTCTTTAAAAATCGCTTCGCTTTATTCATTCATTTATTATATCGACATTTTAATTATTAGATTAATTAATTTAGGTTCACTTTTTTATTCCTTTTTTAAAAACTTTTGGTAAGGTTAAGGTGGGGATGTTCATGAGAGTGGTTTTTCATCCCCAATTTTTCATCATAAAATTTTAAGAATGTTGGGAAATCTTACCAAGCATAATAAATAAATAAAGAATTGGAATTTTTTCTTTTATATATATAAAATATATATAATAATTAAATATGAAGAGAAAGATGGGAAATAAGAATAATGCACCTTACAAACCATAATACTAAAACCCAAACTCACCTCCCCAAGTGTCAAACCTTACACTTAAATTGTAGAAATTACAACCAAGTGTTTTTAATGAATTTTTAAAGCTTTTTAATCCATAAAATGTTTTATTGTTATATTTTAGAATATATTAAATTGGAATATTACTTCTTTTCATTTTATGCATATTTGGGATTTATTTATTTTTCATTTTGGAATTTTTAAAAATGTAATAACATATGAATCAGATTATTATTGTAAAGTGATGATTAATAATATTATTGCCATTTGATCCTCATGTATAATTAATTAACCAATATATTTTTATGTATGGCAAGGTAATCCCATGGTTATGCAATAGAGTTCTAGATGGAAATTTTCACAACTACATTTTTTTTCATTATTTTTTTTATTGTTTTCCAATACCATTTACATTTTTCAAAATATCAATATTTGATCTGGGGACTCTTGTAAATTTTTTTAAAAAATACGTGAATAAAAATATAAGGTGCAATATATTGGTTTTTGAGTAAAAAATATAAGTTGATTAGATAGAAAAGAGGGTATATTTTATTCAAATAATTAATTTAATTATAATTTAAAATAATTAATTATAATTTATTTATTTTGTATATATTAAATAATAATAAGATGATAAAAATAGGAATGCTTGATTTGGGTTGAACATCATGCCTTACTCCTAGTGTAAAGTGGGCCTTACTATGTGAAATTTCCCACATAAGGCCTAGAGTTGGAAATTGTGTTTGGGGGAGAGACCCCCAATTTGTATTATGTTCTTCCTCAAAGGTTATTACCTTATTATACCAATGTTGGTCAAATTTAAGAATTTTAAGGGGGGGTTTTTGGGTCCGAGTTTAATATGTTTTCTAATAAAATGGATGACCCGTTGGTTTTAGATCTATTTCAATTCTTTTTGAGAAATACAACTAATTGGTTTGGTTTCAAGATTGAATCAAATTTCCTAGGTTGTCAAATTTATAAATCAATGGTTCCAAACTTTAGAAGACCAATTGGTTGTAGGCCAATTTCACATTATTAAATAATTTGCTCTTCAATTGTAGGTAGTAGACCAATCCTTGAAATTGATCCAAAGTTTTACAACAACCATTGTCTTCTAAATTGGACACCATCTTTGCCAATATCAAGCTTAATTCTACATTTGCCTAATTATGCTTTATAAAGCTAATTGAATTCCTTAAGTTTATCATCTTTCACAACTCCATATTCCATGCACTCTTGAGAGACATACTCCAAAAGTTGGAATTTGAACACATGAAAAGAAGATCACACAACTCATTACAAAAGATTTCCACATAACCCATGCGTTTCACATTGACAAAACTTTACAATTTTTGACATACATAATCAATCACAAAGAAAGGAACAAAACTAGAACTAAGAACTAACCTCCCTTCGAGTCACAAATGTAATCTATGGTTGGACATGAATAAAGGTGTGTGCACGTGTGAAATTAGTAAGTGGTTTTGCTTGCACTTCCCAACATTCATCAATTGATGGCCTCACAAATGTTGGACCTTCTTGCACAACTACCACTTCCTTTCCTTCATATCCATATGACTTTTCAATCATGGAGAGCAAAAACTTAAATGGTTGTTTTTTTAAGCAAGTAAACACAATAAATTTCAACATATATTTTAGAAGTTTGTGAAGAACCAAAAGCTTTGGACAACCTACTTCAAGTTGGTCCCATAGTCAATAATTCTACTTTTGAAAACAAAAGACAAAAGAAATGAAAGAATCGACATCAATTCAAAGCTTTCCTTGAAACCTTCAATTTAGTATCAAGCAACTAAGAAGGGATCCCTTTTGATGGATGGGTTCACCTAAACCCAAAACCCTTATTTTCTAACCCCCAACACCCTACCAACAACATATGCCTACATCACCTAAGACCTAACCCCTATAAAAAGACCTTAAGATTCATTAGGTGGGGTTTGAGGATATATTTCGCTAACCCTAAAAAATTTCAAATTGAGCTCAAGGCCAAGTTTATAAGATATTACATGCCTTAAGGCAAGTCTTGTGGTGAGACTTTCCCCACCTAGAATTGTTGAACCAAGTATCCGAACTCAACCGACATTGGTTGTTACAATATGTTCACCTTTGCAATAACTCTTTAATTATAAGATGCCCACATTTTGACCTTACCAATTTCTGGGTTATATTTATTAACCATATTTTCACATGAAAAAAAAATTCATGGTTCAAATTCTAGTTAAATAGGTACCCATTGATGTTGGTCAAGGTAGGGTTCTTTACAGGAACCATTGGGTTTGTGTCTAATGTGTTTCTTTAAATGAACAATACACAAGTTTTTTTTTAAAACCTGTTAGTTCTGGGCAACAATGCTAGCTTGTGAGAAGGAGACCATGAACAAGTGAGCTTAAAGGAATATTTTTTAAACTATTTATTATCACATAAATAAAATATTTTTGGAATATATCTTGTCAATCAAAAGAATATTTGATTATGTGGAAAAATATTTTGTTGCATAGTAGTTCTTTAAACATGGATGAAATTTGAAAATGGATGAAAATTATTGTCAAATGAAAATTTTGAAACATTGAAATGGATGGAAATTGAAAAGTTGATATGTTTGAAGCCTTAGGTAATATAAGATTGCATTTAAAACTTATAATGCATTCCACATTCATGAGCAAAACCAAATTAAAGCAGATAAGACAAATGTAAATAACTATTATGTATTGTCCATTTGCACATGTCACAACAAGTCTACCATTTTGGATTATGTTTCATTCTCTACATGGGACAAGAGTTGACTCACTTAACACAACTTGTTAAACATTGAACTTTGTTTCAATTCCAAGTTGAATGATGAATGAATTTGTTAAAAATAAAAATTTCACATGTATTAATTAATCCTATGGGCATCCTAATAACTAGATAGTTACTAAATTTGGTAAATTATTTATTGTCTTTTAGTGAATGAAATTGTTAGGACTAGTTCACCTATTGACATGGATGATTGGTATTTGTTTACCAATCACTACTATGGATTTGTGAATGGATTAGAATAAGGGACCCTATTTTGGTGGGAGAAATGTGCACCTTGTACGATATTAACAAAAGAGAATTTGGAGATGGACCCTTATCATTCTTGTATGAAACTTTGAAGGAATGTAAGAGAAAACATTATATGGAATCAAAGTAATGCAAGTGTGTGTAAAGATTATAAACCTTGTGTGTGTCACATGTGGTAGCCTTTTGTTTTTCTTTATTCGAGTTATGATGTTTATTCTCTAGTATGATGATAGTTGAATATAGTTTGATGTAAAATATAGTTTTTGTATTAATTTATCTCTACTTTATTGTGTTACACATGCAACTAGCTCTTTAGAGTATAGAAGCTTGTTGGAAGGTAATTGTTGTAGGATGGTAAGAACAATCTACATGTAGTTTGGTGGAAGGTAACAACACATCACAAATAAAACAATTTGGTGGAAGTCACTAGTGTGTTAGCTTGTTGGACCAACAATTTTTTGAAATACAAGCATGGGGTTGGAAGGTTTACCTTCTTACCTTCACCATGAATAACTAAAAATTCTAGCTTGTTTATATTTTGATTTCATTTTTTTGATTTTATGTTGGAAGGCAAAGCTGCCTTCCCCATGGTAGTCATTAAAAACCACCTTCCCTTTTGTAATATTTGAGAGGTTTTACTTAGCAACCTTCTCCAAGTTTTATTTACTAGGTTGTAAAATCCATGGTCTTACAAAATTCTTCCATCTACAAATAATAAATTACATGTTGTAGAATGTAATGCACATGTGCTTACAATGCATGCACTTCCCTTGCTTGTCCAACAAACTTGCCATCATCTATTTATGAAGGAAGGTAATTTGTTTTGTTTTGTTTTGTTTTGTAGGTACCGAGATGCTTTAGATTGTGTTCTTGGTGTCTTTGGAAAGCTCTCAACAAGGAGGAGTGCATGGGCTTAGTTCCATGATGTTTGGACTTGCAATGCAAAAGTTTTAGAATATTGAATGATTTTTTCATTGAAAATTAAATTAAATTGTAGCTAAAATTTTTCAAAGGAATTGGAATGTGCCTTTGGTGTTGTTGGAAAGATCTTGATGAGCAAGGTTTAATGGAATTTAATTTGGAATGTGGGGGATATTGATTTTAAAGTGATTTCTACTGCTGAAAATTCAAATAAATTCCAAGTTTTGGAAGGAAAAATCAATTGAGGATGTGGTAACACTTGAAGGCTTACCATTTGATTCAAGCATGATTTCCTTTCATATTTGGTTCGAAAAATTGATACATACGTTGCAAAACAATGTTCACATTTTGAGTTTCCCTATTTTGTAATTTGGGTTCACACTTGGGCCAATAGCAAAAGCCACATTAATTGTCATAAAATCCATGCAAGTGTAGGTCAAAAAATCTTCAATTTTCACATCTTCAATTTTTTTTGTTTTGAGGTTAACCAAAGGTAATGTTGTAAATGGATCCATAACTTAATGGAAGCACCAATGTGGTGGCAAAACAATTGCTTATAGAACACGACTGGCCTTCCACTTGTTTTGATGATAATTCAAGAGCTTGAATGTCCCAAGGTGTCACTAATAGAAAATTCCCGTTTTTAAACCAAAAAGTTTTCAACTGCACATCATTTGCAACTACGTTACAATTGGGATTTTAAAATTTTAAGAAAAAGATTATAGAAATTATTAATTAAATCAACTAATATATTATATTGGTATATTGTTGAAAAAAAATTCAACTAAGTGGTCATTTGCTGAATATTCCCAGCATCAACAATGTTTCCAAGTTGAACACCCAACTATGTTGGTAAATAGTGTGAAACATGTTTCAACTAAAAAATCATTCTTGAAATATTTTTAGCATCTAAGGTTCTCTAGTTGGCACATAATCAAAACATTGAATAATGTTCAACTATTTTGGTGACACCATCAACACACACATATGGATGATAAAATGTTTTAGAAAACAAATGAAATGCAATCTTGTTTGAAACTTTGTTGTGACTATCTTTTTCAATTACATTAGATAACTAATAGGCAACTTTAATTTTATACATATAATATTTTGATATTTATTTTATATTTTAATAACATTAAATTACATGTAAATTTTATTTGTATAAATGAATGGTTTTTTTTGTGCATATAAATATTTAATATTTAATTTCAAAATAAATGTTAATGAAAATTTCACAAATAAGTTTGTAATAATTTATGTTCAATATATGTAATTTATTTTTTCCATGTAAATCAAATTTTATTTTACGAAAAATCAAATACTTATACTTGTGGAACCGTAATGTTTATTCATTTTTATCCATATGGTGTCTTAATAGTTTAAAAAATTATAATAAAAATTCATTAATTATTAGGCTACATGTAAATGTTTTTTGTATAAATGAATGGTTGTGTATGATGAATTTTTTTATGCATATAACTATTACACTTTAATTTGAAAATAAAATTTAATGAAATTTTGAAATGTAGGTTAACTAATAATGTGTATGTTCAATACACATGTAATTTATTATTTATATGTAGAATCAATTTTTTTTTTACAACATATCAAGTAAGGATACATTATTAGTATTGTTTTGGAATTTTCATGTTTATTCTAATGTTGGCTATTAGTTCCAATATTTTTCTTAAAAAATCAATGTTATTAAAAATAATTTATTTATTCTTAAATTGTAATAATGATCAAAATAATTAATAAGGATATTGAATACATTGTTATTTATTTGAAAAAATTATTATTATTCTAACACCACTATATTTACAAATATATATATTTTTATACTTTTTTAATTTAGTATTTATTACATTAATTAATAATAGTTATAAAAATTCAAATAACAATATGAATAATAATAGTTAAATAAGTAGCCTAACCTAGCTTAGCTACTTAATTACAATATTATTAATGTTGTTGTTGTTGTAATTTTAACCAATTATTAATTATCACGACACTATAATAATAATTGCAATTAAAATGTCATTAAAAAATTACCGAGTTTTTATATTTTAATTAATTAGTTGTTTTACAAAAGGTTAATAAGAAGTTATAATGAATTAATATTTATAAAGATTGAGTAATTATTAATATTTATTTATTTGATAAATAATTATATTTAATTTCTCAAATTTTAAATTTTTAAATAAATATCTTATTATTTAGTAAATGATAATAATATATTTAAAATTTTAATTATATAACTATACAATTTAAAATGGTTGATGAATATTATTACAAATATTATTGTAACTAGCTAAACCTAGGCTAGGTAGATTATTAGTTTAGTTTTAAGTTCAGATTACTTTGTAATTTAATTGTAATTAAATTAAACTCATTTGAGTTGTAATTAAGTTACAATTCAATTATAATTGAAATGTTTATCCCATGTTGTTTGTTTTCCATTCCAAAAATCCAAACTATATAAAAGGATGCACTAGGATTTTTGGAAAAACACAATAATTATGCAAATGTAATAGTCATTTGAGATGAACCAATTGAAAAGGCTCAACCCTAAAGTTAAACCAAATTAAATAGGGTTTCATTTGTTAAGTGCCATGTGGCTGAAATCTAACCTTAGTTTAAACCTAAATTAAATGGTTTATATTTAAATTTAACTTAGTTTTTAAAATCTAGACTTAACTTATGCTTAAGCTAGGTGGTTAATGTTCAAGCATCACATAGAGCTTATGGATGTGGATGTGCCACATGTCACCAAACCATTGGCCAATTGTTCAACTTACATAGTTATAACTTAATCAAAATTGCAATTGGATTTTTGGTACACATCATGCCCAATCAACAAATGAGGTTCATCCACTAATTGAAAATAATTGAAAATAATTCTTGACTATAGTGGTATGCAATTTGCAATTAAAATGGTAAATAGAGGGTATTGTTGTAGTGTTCACATGTGGTTGACATTTTCAATTAAAATGTTATTTTCAACCTGTACTTGTCAACTTTTTTGGTTTGTATTTTAAAAAACATTTTCCAATTGCAAAAAATACTTTGCAATTACCTTTGTTCTTCTCAACTATGTTTTTTAGTTGAAATGTAGTTGAAATTGTAGTTTTAAATTGCATTGATGATGAAGTTTCATTTGGATAACTTCCAATTTTTTATGTTAAGGTTACAAATGAATTGTGGGGGGGAAGGGCGGGGGGTGGGGGGCACAAGCTTTGTGGTCCACCAGTTGGGTGGTAAGGTCTATTGTATTCAATTGTTTTGTTATGGAATGTTTTCTTTATGAACTGGTTTCCTTGGTGTTCATTTCATTCTCATATTCAAAGTTTTATATGTTACTTATAAAGTTCACAAATATGCATTAAGAAAGATTGCAAGGTCTTCCTTTGATCCAAGTATTGAAAACAAAAGTGAATGCCATGTTTATATCAATTGCAATATAATGTTCTATAATAAATAAATACATTCAAGGAAGTTGAAGGTTCCTTTTTATAATTTTCATTCCACAAATATCTTGTTTTTTCCAAGTTCACACACACGTTAATGACAAATAAATAAATAAATACCATGAAATTTATGTACCCTTTTGTTGTGCAAAAAATATCTTAGCCTACATTCAATTCTATTTTTTTGAATATTGGAAAAAGTGGCCCTTTTCTAACATCTCCATTGTCCTTTTGAATATTTCAATACCCTAAGTCCTTACTTTTTTACACATTTAATTGTTCCATTCTTCAAGATATAGTGAATATGTACAAATTCTTTCCATGGATATGCAAATAATGCTCCTTGTCCATCATTTCCATAAGTCCTTTCATTTTATTTAAAACATACAATTCCCTTTTATGTATTTGTATGTTAATTCAACCAAATCTTTTTTTTTCTAAAACAAACCTTTAGCCTTCATTCACATGCATGATTATGTACACACATCAATATAAATGCATCTTCTTTCCATACTTAAAATTGTTACCACAGGCTATAATGTGTTGAATAATTACACAAAGGTTGAAAACACTTACCCTTTCACATTTATAAGATGGCTAACATCTATCTATTTTCAAATGTGCATTAAAAATGATTGTTGGGTTTTTAATGGATCCAAATATTGAAAACCAAAATGAACACCATCTACATATCAATTTCAAATTGATTTATATAACTAAAAAATTCATGTTTCATTTCTACTCCAACAAATCCAACATTCCCAATGGTTTCAAACAAATTTTCATATTGCACAACACATTTTGGGTTTTATGACCAATTTAAAAAACAACTATTGTTTTTTTTTACTATGTTTATAACTACTTAATCACAAAAATTACTATGTAGTCGCAAAGGACATTAAAATGCCACATGGCATCATGGTTTTGCAGCTATAGTCAATATGACAACTTGTTCAATTTTTGGGTATATATAAAAATTTATATTAATATATTTGAGTGATTTAAAATTAGGAATTTAGAAATACCATTCACTTTTGTAAATTAATAATGATTCAATTTTTAATGAGGATGATGTGGCATGCCATGCGTCAACAAAGTGTTACAACTAGTAGTCAACCTCATGACTCATATCACTAATTTTAATAAAATTGCATTTATTGATTTGTTAGAAGTGTTTATAATGCCAAAACATGTTTTTTGCGACTTGTCCTATGTAACAACAATGTCCAATACAATTAAGAAAACAAATTAAAATGCCTTTAACAACTAGTAGTCAACTTTATCACTCATGTAATGAACAAAAATGATTTTTAAAAAATAAAAAAATGCATAGGGCCAATCATTTTATTAATTTAGTTTAAATTAACCTAGTTTAGTTTAAAATTTTATCACAATTGAACTAGATTTAGCCATGTATTGCATCAATAGTGAACTCTATTTTAATTTTTCCAAATTTAACCAAATTTAACCTAGATATTTAATTTAATTTATGATTTTAAAACCATGTTTAGCATAAAAATTATGTTTAATTTCATTTATGTTAGTTTAAACATGTTTAACCAAAGTAATTGTGTTTAATTTCATTTATGTTATTTTAATCATGTTTAATCTAAATAATTATGTTAAAAAAACTTTTAGCCATATTTTACCATGTTTAGCCTTATTTATGTTTATTTAGCCATATTTAGCTTAAATAGTTGTACTTAAGTTAATTTATATATTAATTTAGCTATGTTTAGACTAATTTAATATATGTTTAGCCTATATTAACTTAGGTTTAACCTAGCTAAGTCTACCATAACTTAACCTAAATCTAATTTAAAGCCTAAGAAGTCTTAGTTAGGTTAAATAGTAAATTAGGTTAATTTATTTTTAACATAAGGATGCTTGGGTTAATTAAGGTCTAAGGCTTATAAATAGTCTAATTTGATTTAACTCATTTAAATTTAATTTAGGGAGGCCTAAGTTAACCTAGTTTAAGTTGGTAGGTAGTAGGTAGGTTGATTTATGTCAACCTAGGTTGGTTTAATTATTTGAGGTTAAAAAAAATTGATCTTTATAATTTTGTGTTTAATAGACATAGTGTAAAAAAAGGTGGCAGCGCAATGGATAGGGACTTGAACCCCAAGATGGAAGTGAAGGGTTCAAATCTTTGTTCTTTCAATTTATAATAACTAGGCCATTTAACCTAGGTTAAGTGACTTAGATTGATGTTTGTTTTTAACCTTGGAAGTTAAAAGGCTAATCTTTGTTTTTAACTTAGGCCACCTAGCCTAGGTTAGGTAGTTTGGGCTTTTAGGTTAGCCTAAATTGATTTTTGTTCATGTGTGATGACTCATAATTGAACATGTGCTTTTAGATTTTAACAGGTCTCATCCATTTATCAAGGTGTCTTTTGTAACTTTTAATTGAATAAAATGACTAGGTTGACATGACATACATTTTACACATCAAATCAAGGTCAATGATGACTTGAAATTTCAATAATATAAGAAAATTAAAAAATCCTAGTTGATAAAATGACTAGGCTTTGTAACTATATGTCCTTTGCAACTAAAATGGATGAAACAACATGGGTTTAACAATTCAATAATCACTAGTTGCAAATGTCCTTTTTAATTAATACATAATCATAAAGGCAAGTTGCAAAACCCAATATGTGTTCTTGTGTTGATATACAAATAATGTTCCATGTCCTTAACATACAATCCATTTTTATATATTTATATGCTAATTCATTCAATATAACCTTGGAAAAAAAACCAATCCATGAAATTTACAACCATGTTGCCCCACCAACATAAATGCCACATTTACATGGAAATACATTCAATTCGATTCAATATTTAGAAAATTTACCCTAGCTTATAATGTTTTAAATAGTTACATAATGGTACAAATGAAGACCCTTCTACATATTTATAGGATGGCTAGTGCTCAAGTTGATTAAATAAAACATAGACCACCAAATTTGGCAACCTTATTGACTTCATATAAAAATTTATGGCCTAATTGAATGTATAAGTTTCCTTGGATTCTTCTTTTGGTGTCAAGTTGCATTGTTTTCCTTTTAGTTTAGTATACTTCATTACAAATATCAAATGTTCACCCAAACACAAATATGTTTTCCCCTAGTTCACATAATAAGTTTTTTTTGTCACCTATCACTTCTTACCATTGAATCTTATGTTTAACTAGATAGAAAAAAAAGGTGTTGTGTTCCTATCAAAAGAACTAGAAGAAAATGAATTGGTTTCAAATGATAATCACATTACAAATGTTTGGAGGTTTATCACCATTCCTATTATAAACTCACTTGACATTAATTTGTGCCACAATAATCAAAAAATATGTTGACAAAATAGTTCAAAGATTTTAAAGTTGTTCTATTCATAATTTTTTTGCATATATGGGAATTTTCCCATTTGATGGTTACTATGACAAAATCTATTTTTGACCATTCCTACGAGTGGTTGATTTTTTTCATTTATGTGCACTCCCCCAACATTAGCAATATCTCTAGATAGTCACATGGACATTGCCATGTGGAGGTTGCCACGTGAATGTTGTCACATGGACATTTTTGCTCACATGGTGGAATTGAAAAATTTGTCAACTTATATTCCATTAGCATTTGAAAAATCTATTAATTATTATTTTTTGACATGGATGAAATGTATTTAAAATATTCTTTCTTGTTCATGTTGATGTTCATATGATCATGAATAACATTTGTGGTATGATTAAGTTTAAACGTTAGTCACAAATTGTTCTAAGACTTCATAAAAATCATGCTTTGGTGTAATGTATGTCAATTATTCCATGATGGATGAATAATTGATGTTCATTATTGATTATGAATGTTCAATAGAAAAAAACTTTCACAAATGAATACATATAAGGATAAAGATTAGGGCAAAGACATCTTTGGATGCAACAAAACGATTTCTTACATTTTAGTCATTGTATGTCCACCTATGAAAGAAATGGAGATCTAAAATGCTTATATCAAATGAGTGAATAACAACAAATCATGAAATTTAAGAATTATTCATGACTATGATTTCTATGCCATATATTAGTTATAATTTTGGCTTCATGTTGACTCTTTGTACATAATTGACAATTGAGATAAGGTGCACTTGCTATAACTTGAGTTTTTGTTCCATCCACACAAAAGAACTTGAAATGATTCTAATTACAAAAACTAGTTTCAAATGACTAGTGCAATTCCAGCAGATGAAGTGTGGTAGGACTTTGCAAAATATCCAAGACAATTCAAAAAGAAAAACTTACCTCAACTACTATCACTAAAACAACACGACCACAAAGTGTGCAAGACAAACCAAAGATCACTTCCAGCAATGAGGATAGCATCAGTAATCCAACAAAGAAAAAGGTTTGGGTACAAGTAATATAAACTTTACTTTCATTTGATAACATTTTATCTCTCTCCTCTAATTGGAGCTTGATCAGTTATGTTATTGGTGCTGTCTCCCCTTGTTCCTTGTTGACAGCAAACATGGGTTGGAGACATAATTCTCTAACCCAACGCACACCTGTTGTTGTTGGGGAGGCTGGAATGAAACCCTCGATATCTGTCAAATTGCAAAAATATATTGGAAACAACTTGAGGTTAGTATGTAACACAACAATGAGTGCCATCATAATCTTATGAGCATTTGCTCACAAAGTGTCAGACCAATCACCTTCATCACAAGTAGCAGTGATGAACTGCCATGAATATGCTTGGTAAATTTAACTATAATTTTCGGCTAATTTCATTGACAATCATTAATTTTTAATTCAATGTATTAATACCTGCATTGCAACCCACATGTCATAACCTGAAAGAGCTCCAGCTTGCTTTGAACATTGATAATTATGGACAATAATCAGTCCACAATTGAATATGATGATCTTATGAATAAGAGCTTTACCAGGGCTGATCATAATTGCAAATTGAATCTCTCAAATGGCCAGTTTTCTCAACCATGTATATAGCAAAGCTTCCACAGACTAGAAGTTGTATTCATTGCTTTAGAACAATAACTAGATGTTGCATCTGTTCCTTCAGAATAATAAGCTTAGAGTAGATGTTGTGGAGCATGCTGATGGCAACAGAAGAGTTCCACTAAATTATGGTGAAACTTTCAGGCAGTTGTGATTCAGTTATGCACATAGATTGCCATAAACCTGCAGATTTTTCCTACTTCAGAGAGGACTACCAGGAGCTGTGTTGATGAGCCCAAATGCAATAGCCAGTTTCTCACTCTGGTGACACAAATGAGACACCTGTTCTTCTTCCACATCATGCAGAACAAATTTCATACAAGGCACATACCCCACATCATGCATGAGCCCTGACAATATCTGCACTTCTGCATGAATTCCAATCAACTGGGGGTGGTCTTGATCTTCTACCACAAAGTTATGCACCTCATTATTCACTTCAATCCAGGTACGACCCGGCTGTTTCTTTACACCTTTCTCCTTTTTCTGCCATTCAACATTCTCAAAGAGATGCCTGTTGCCAGCAGCAGCACATAACCAGCAGCATTTTCAAGCTTCATTTCAAGAATTTGTTTGGCAATGTGTTCTGCCATCTCCATATTACCATGAATTCTGCACACGCTGAGCAAAGCCATCCATGCAGCGACATCTGGTTTAAAGGGCATTGCCATGAGCATATTCTCTGCCTCCTGTAGCTGGCCAGCATGGCCAAGAAGGTCGACCATACAGGTGAAATGTTCCAATTTTGCAGAAATCATATAGTCTGTGACCATTGAAACATAGCAGCGCATGCCTTCATCCACCAAACCTGCATGGCTACAAACTGACAGCAGACAAATAAAAGTGATAGCATCTGGCTGTACACCTTCTGCAAACATCTGTTCAAAATATTTAAGAGCATCCTTACCATGCCCATGCATGGCACATCCTCCCAGTATGGTGGTCCAAGTTACCACATTTCGAGATGGCAGCTTGTTCAACACACTCCAAGCATCCTCCATGCTCCCACACTTTGCATACATGCCAACCAAGCTACTCCCCACAGAGACTTCAAACTCACAACGGCTTTGAATGATTTGCTGATGAACATACCTGCCCTCTTCAAGAGCAACAATAGTGGCACATGCATTCAGCACCCCCACAAAAGTGACAGAGTTTGGTTGCACACCTCCTGTTGCATTTTTTGAAATAGTTCCAATGCCTTCTGCCCTTGCCCACATTGCACATGTCCCAATATCATGGTGGTCCAAGTGACCACATCTCGAGATGGCATCTTGTTGAAGACTCTCCAAGCCTCCTCAATGCTCCCACATTTTGCATACATGTCAACCAAGCTATTGCACACAAAAACATCAGACTGCAAACCACTTTGAATGATCTGCTGATGAGCACATCTGCCCTCTTCGATTGCAACCACACTGGCACATGCATTCAGCACCCCCACAAAAGGGATTTTGCAAGCTTCTGATTCCGTGCAAAAACGTTCAATTGCACTGTGCCTGGTGCCATTGCAGCTATCTCTGCTGCCACCCATGGTGGGTTTCGTTGGTCCTCAAGCCAGAGTGCTTCCCATGTCTTCTTGTGTTTGAAATCCGGATACCTTTCACTTGTCTACAACCAGAAACACAGATCAAGCTGATCAGTGATGTATTGTCCACAACCCGGGCATAAATGGGATCATAAGAACAGAGAAAGCCACACTGAACTTCTCAATCAGCAGATTGGATTTACCTACCTTCTCAAGCCTACTATTACTATCTCATCAATGCTAAGCACTTGAAAAGAATGTTTAGATGAGGGCAGGATAGCAACTAGGACAGAGCAACCAGATTGACACCAGCAAGAGTATGGCTCCATTGACGTGTGAACTCTGAGAGGTTTGATGTTCACTTACCTTCTCTGATCTATGATCCCACCATTGCGAAGGATCCATAAAGAACGCCCGCCACAGTTTCTCTCTCTGACCTCCAGGGACTGCAGAAAACCTTCATTTCAAATGATGTGCTTTGATCATATAGAAGCCACGAGGAGGAATCGCATTTTTGCATAGATTTTGTACAACCCTTCCATTTGACTGAGAATATATCATTATAATAAAATCAGGTCAAGGTTTTTCGGGAAACAAAACACATATTGTGAGAAGGCTATACACAGAGAAGAACAACACAGCAAAGCTTACAATTGATCTGTGAGTGCCGCCTCTGTTTCTATTCGGCGCGGTCCGGAAAGAAGTGCGGTGTACTGCGAAAGTTGTTGATGGGTAAAGTGGAATAGCGGGTGCACACAGACACCTTGCAGGAAGTTCCTCCTCGTGCACCTCCCTCGTCTGCATGAGGTGGTAGAGCAGCTTCTTTTGTGGTTTAGAAAATACTTAGATCTTGCACATGGCAATTGCTCTTGTTGCACTGCTGACGAAGACATTGCTTCGCAAAAGCGTTGCCAATCTCGCTCCTCACAATCCAAGAGCATCCCAAGTACAGATCCAAATGCAATTCTCTCTCGAGCGTGCCAAGTCGACGCAAATGCAATCTTTCTCCTGCCGCCGCCACCCGTGCAATTCGTGGTGGGACAATTCCGCATTGAACGTCACCCCTCCGCTTGCAATTTTCCTAAAACCTCCAAAACCCCGGCACCCCAAATGCAGCACCAGTAATATGATCCTACTGTTTGTTAGTGGGATTGTGCTGTGCGGATACCCAATTTGGGGTTTGTGGGAAATTTTGTATGTGTTGTGCAGTGGCAAAGATCGATTCAAGATCTTCATCTCAGTCTCTGCTTGTCAACCACATTAGGCGGCACTAGGGTTGAGGCAAGATCACCATATACGCTTCTTCTGGCAAACCTGAATAGCCTGATGGCTCAACTCATCTTTGTCTTCCTCAGTGGTGCTGGTGATCATCAGCTCTCTCTGTGTCTTTCTCTCTGTCTCACTGTCTCTCTGTGTCTCTCTTTGTGTATCTCGCCTCAAGAGAACTATTAACATTGATTTTGCTTGTGAACTTTGACATCTTTTGAATACATTGCAATTTGATTTGCATGTTCTTCTTCTGCAGAATTGGGTTACTCATGTGCTGTCCAACACAATGGCAACATTGATTGCAGTATTTCACAGGTTATCACAACCTTCAGAGCTGATCTGGTCAGAAGTAGCGCTCATCACGAACGAGGACACAATATTTGTTGAAATCTGAAGAGTTATTGCAAACAATAGAGGAGGAATTCAGGGTTTCTTTGCCATGTTTCATTGCCAGGTAACTTCAGTCTTTAAACACACCACCAAAATGATCACTAGTGCTGCTGCTTTCTTTATGCTGGATTGACTTTTTTGGAGCTTTTGTTGCTCAATGAATGGGAGCTTTGGGGTCCTTCACAAACAGGAGTATCCACCAGGTATATTGGTTGCCTCAATTTGGCATCATCAACTGCAAAACCCTTTAGCAGAACCAACCTGGTTGTTTTGCTCCCATTGCACCTCTGGAACATGCAATCAACACTACAGCTGCTGATGCATTTGGTGATGTTTTAATCTGTGACTCTGGTTGTCACCCAGGGGCACAGCTCTGCAGACCCTCCAAATTTGTATGTTGGGTTGTTGGGTCAAGGGTTTTTATATGCTGGAATTATTTTACTTTCTTGTGCGATTCCTCTGCTTTGCTTGGTGGAACAATTCCCTCTCTCTGAGCTTACTAGCTCTAGTGCAGAGCAGCTTGCTAAGTTTGTTAATGAACTCCCAAGAAAGCTGCTTGTCTTTCTGACATACCACGATTATGATCACATTGATGGTATGGACAGTCTTAAGCTCATTAACACCAAATAGTTTCTTGTGTTAGTCTGTACAGTATATGTATGGAGAAGGGTCGTGTTGCACTGAATTTGTTCTACAACCTTGACACTTAAACTACATTGAGGATATTAATGTAGTTTAAATGGTACCCAACTATAGCCTGTGGGGTACAAATGATCAGTTTGTCCCCGAGTCTAGTTTCTTATATCGGTAGGTTGAATGGTGACAGGATTGCCAACTCACCAGCTATCATCATTGCACACCAGAAAACCTTGCAGTGCATGGGGAAAGGTGAATTTTTGCTCAAGCAATATACGGCTGTTTGATGGCTGCCTGCAATGCTCATGCTCTTATCATTTTCATGAAGCTCTTCTTACTTGGTATACTGGAATTTGGGACAGCTATAAAATTGGGTTATATTGCATTGTTGAAGCAGGCAGCTCCAAGTTGCTTATTGCTGGTCAAGAACTTGAAGTTATAGCAGCCCCAATATGTGCACCTCTGCAATTAGCTGTCTATTGGAACTAACCAGTTCTTATGGCAAATGATGCAATTGCTAGCAAAGCAAATTGTTGTTAGTGAGTATATGCCCATCTTCTTGAATTGAACATGATGGCAGGTTTAGTGTTGACAGTGCTGTCTGATTCTGTCAAATGGAGGTGCTAATGTCATGGTCTTGGAATGGACTGCCAGTTAACTATTCATTTGAATGCTTCTCAACAATCCTTGCTTGCATGTGTGCAGGGTCACACAGATGGTCATCTTGCACTTTTGCATTACATGACAGGAACTCTCCTTGGTGATCACTGTGTGGGGTAAGTAGTGCATTGGGGATGAGTAATTCAAAAGAGTATGAAGACTTTGCCATGAAGAATCCAGTTATTTTGGTTGGCCAGCCAGTGCCACATTCCACAGACTCCTCTGGCATACATAGCCAAATTATGGAATTGCACAAGATTTGCAGCCTTCTGGATATGGATACCAAGAACAAGGCATAATTCCACAACTATGTCCTGATGCCATTCCAGAAACTAGATGCTGGAAGTAGGTCTTGAACAGAGAGATAAACATGCTGGATTGCTTCAAGTTCCATATTGGTGATACAGAGCCAAATGAAATTGCACCTTCGCAGCCTTTTGGAAATGGATACCTCCAAGAGTTCAAGGCATTTGTTCTCCCATTCCAGAAACTAGAGAAGGAGCTAGGGCTTCAGAGAGAGAGACAGAGAGACCCTGGATTGTTTCAAGTTCCACGCGCATCACTTATGTACACGAACTAGGGTGTGGTCAGAGAGATTTCAATGAGTTTGTGCGTACGAGCCAAGTGCACCTTGGTGGTTTGGTAGCACACATCCTATCATGCATGTACATCAAGAGACTTTGATGAGTCTCATGTGCCTAAGAACCAAGTGCAACTTGCTAGTTGGTAACACACGAATACTATCATTCATACATTCAAGAGGGAATTAGGGTTACAGGATTTTGTAGTCATTCTTAATGAAAGAACTTGATCCATTTGACAGGAAAATCCAAGTCAATTTTGGGAGCTATAGAAAACCCTTCACATGAGATGAAGGGTAGTACTGAATCATGATGCAGGTGGATCTGCAGGCCAGTGAGCTATGTGCAATCGGCTGTGAGACGGAGCTCCAGTGATCGTGAAGCCACTGTCAGAGCTATGCGCAATCGTCAGCAAGAGGGAGCAATACAGGGTCCTCCGCCGCAATCGACATAGAGGTCACTCACAAAGCCAATTAGGGTATTATCGCTCTCCAATCCAACGTAATCCCACTGATAATCATCGTCGACGTCTACGCCGCTGGTTGTGCAGTTGATGAACACCGCTGTCCCTGCGGGGATTGTGGCGACGAACTCACAACCGGCGTCAGGACACGCAAAAGCGTTGGCATCGACCGCCACGGAGTCGCAGGTCACGTAATTAGAAGCCGTCGTGATCATCAGAAGCAGTGATATGCAGGCGAACTGTAAGAGAGTAAGAGGCACTAGTCTGCACACATCCATCCATCCAGCCAGCCAGCCAGCCATAAATCTTTTCAGTCTCCACCTCAAAACACCCAACTTCCAACTCTCCTCAAACACAAAAGAACAACGATCAGGCTGAGCAATAAAAACGACGACAACAACGACGACGACGACGACGACGACAGAGCAAGGTGCATCATTAAGAAGATCTCTAGGTGTAGAAGAAAGCTAGTGATTTTTACAGCATCAGCGTACTTGACTGTTGTTGTTCTCGCCATGGTGATGTCGTCTCCCCGCTGTGAGATACAGAAAGCTGAGTAACCAAAAACTAGGAGGAACCATTGAACTGAAAAATGGAAGGAGGAGGAAGAAGAGGAGGAAGGAACACTTAATGGGACAAAATGAAACTGTATCATAAGACATCTCAGCTGGCTGACTGACAAGTCAACACATAAAGGATTGAAAATAGTGCAGCTCCGCGTTTCATACGGCTTCGTTATGCAATACCATAAGCTCGGTTATTTTGCCAAGTTGATGTTTCTTGTTTGTCAAGTTCACTTTGTCAAAATGCTAACTAAGTCCACATCCACTTTGCCAAGTTGCCTTTGCTATAAGTTGCCAAGTCCACATTGCCATATCCAACTCCACGTTTGACCACTTTGCCAAGTTGCCTTTGCTATAAGTTGCCAAGTCCACATTGCCATATCCAACTCCACGTTTGACCACTTTGCCAAGTTGCCTGTGCTATAAGTTGCCAACTCCACATTGCCATATCCAACTCCACATCATCAAATGGCCAATTCTCTGAGTGCCCACTGTAGAAGGGCGCCATCTCCACCTGTGCTTCGTATGTGATCCTGCTCAGTAAAATGGAATGAAGAAAAGTCGAAATATGTCGGTTTGCCTCACGGGCTCAGCGTATTTGCCCAGCTTGCGGTCGCTGGTCAAAGACTGAGCAATTGCCCAGTTTGCGGTCGCTGGTCAAAGGCTGAGCAACTGTGTGCACCTGCAGAAAAGAGTGTAATAAATATGATCTGACTGACTGCTCATAATGGTTTCTCATTGAAGCATCATAATAATTGGTCCAGGTGGTTTGCTATTAGTAGTCCGCAACCTATTTGCTGTCCAAGTTCATTTTTATCGGTGGGGTTGCAAAAAAGTAAATAACTAAACTTGTCCCTGAAAATTATTTTCACAGGGCCACATACTGAGCACTGCTGGGGATGCTGTAAGGATTCGGCGGTGTTTGTCAGCTTCTTTTGACTTTGTTAGAAATTCAGGAGAATTTTGAAGGGAAGAACTCTACATATGTAGCTCCATAATTGGCCTTCCTCTTTCGTCAGACTATATTTGGCAATCTTTTGTGTTTCCAGGCGTTAAATAGGTCTGCTGGTATTTGATAAAGAGTGTTTCTAGGCTTTAAATAGGTCGGCTGCTATTTGCTTTTGCCTGCCTGTTGAGGCACATGGTCGCCATTAAGGCAACCTTTCAGAATCCTTTTAAAAAAGAAACCCTAATGGATGTCAGACAACCCCAGTCCCTGGGCCCAGTTATCCTCTCAACGTTGAACTTACCAAGGTGTATTCACACATGATGTTAGGTCAGTGTCAAGTGAAAATCTAGGTGGCACTGAATGTCAAATGGGCATGATAGCTTGATGTTAAGTGAATGCTAGCTTGACATAAAAAATTTCATGGTAAGAGATTTAAAGGTATATTCACACATGATGTTAAGTCAGTGTTAAGTGAAAATCTAGGTGGCACTAAATGTCAAATGGGCATGATAGCATGATGTTAAGTGAATGTTAGCTTGACATAAAATTTTCATGGTAAGAGATTTAAAGGTGTGTTCACACATGATGTTAAGTCAGTGTTAAGTGAAAATCTAGGTGGCATCCTAGGTGGCACTAAATGTCAAATGGGCATGATAGCTTGATGTTAAGTGAATGCTAGCTTGACATAAAATTTTCATGGTAAGAGATTTAACGATGTATTCACACATGATGTTAAGTCAGTGTTAATCTAGGTGGCATCCTAGGTGGCACTAAATGTCAAATGGGCATGATAGCTTGATGTTAAGTGAATGCTAGCTTGACATAAAATTTTCACGGTAAGAGATTTAACGATGTATTCACACATGATGTTAAGTCAGTGTTAAGTGAAAATCTAGGTGGCATCCTAGGTGGCACTGAATGTCAAATGGGCTTGATAGCTTAATGTTAAGTGAATGCTAGCTTGACATAAAATTTACACGGTGAGAGATTTAGGTCCTCGGTGACAAGCTTGGTGTTAGGGGTCTAGACAATAGAGTCTTGGTGTGAAGGCACCTCAAAAAGACTAATAAACAAGGTTTATAGTTTGAACTTATTGGATAATAGAGATCTCCAGTAAGTGAATTAAGTAGCGAGTGGCAGACTGTCCAAATGGGGCTGAGTCCTGACTCCTGACACAAGGGGATTAGGTGCAACTAGTCCCCACACTCGTATCAGGAATGAATGCAGGTTGACGTTCGGGGCTATTGTCAGGATTTTCTTTTGAGGCGAATTTTTTTCCACTTGGCTCCAAAACAAAACCAAGGGGCCAGAGTGAACCAGCACCCACCAGTGCACCAGTTGGCCGTTCTGTCCGTAGGATGAGCTGCGTTTTCTCATCCGGCTGTCGACTCCGCGTTAACCAACATTGTTCCGCAGTCCGTCAACCTTTTTTAACCGCTGACCTTTCACTCTTTTTTTTGGCACGTTTTTTCTCAATCATGACTTCCTCCCACATAACTAACCTTCTGACCTACACTTGTTTTAACATGTTTTACTTCCTTCTATGGTTTCTTGGCTAAATTGTCACCGAAAAAGAAGGGGAGATGATTTCTGGTGTGGAAATCTTTGATGTTGGGTATACAGACTCAATGGGAATTGCTGAAATATGCCTGAGACAGAAAGAAGGTAATTACAAGTACTATTTCTACATCCATATCCTTACAAACATCAAACTTTATTATCTTAATTCTATGGACCTCAAAGGACCAGATCTTTTTTTATTTCCTTTCAAGGAGCCAACTAATTGCTTAATGAGAGTTGCACCTCATACTTTAACAACAGAAATCCCACAAGTACAATCCCGACATCATCACATGGTTCCTCTCTGAAACTGGAGAGAGATTCAAAATAAAATAGATGAGTGTGATCTTATACACTTCATGGTATCCCTTTGTTCCCCAAATCCCCAAAGCTCCCACTATCTAGCAACTACTCTCTTCTCAAAATGAATACATTGCACACTCACATTAAGACCCCAAACTGTCAAAGATGATGCTGCCACAACGACCCACTCTTGAAATCCTTGACACACTCATCATTTCCCTTGTGTTGGTCATAAAAAGAAAATGTTAGACCTTCTAATCTCTTCTTGACACTCTTAGCACAACGAAAGATCACACGTCAAAATTCATGACAGGAAGAAGTCCAGATCAACTTCTGCCCTTAACTAATTACCATCCAATTCCAAAATCAACTCCACACCTCCTAATTATCATAAAAACTAGGAACTTAGCTTCATCCCCTTACCAAAAGTTTGTCTCCTTCACTTCAACCTGCTTCATATATATTTCTCTTTTCCATAACCCCTCGCTCCCTTGAAAGCTTCGCACCAATCCTCCACCATAACCATGATTCACACAGCTCATAAAGCATATCCATTGAGCAACCAAGATTGTGCTCCATCACTAAAACCAGCTCACCAAGATCATTCCATAATAACTTGCAAAACAATAAAACAAGCCAAAAACATAAAAACAAGAAAATAAATTTTTCGACGTCCCTGAAATTCCACACCTCCAATAATTCAACCATAGAACTGAATTAGGATTTTTTACTTTCAACCACAGAAAAACATTTGACATTTTTTTAAGGTCACAAAACCTTTACATGCCAACAAAATCTTTTATTTTTTAACTAAACCTTTACATTCTAACAAAATATTTTTAGTTTTTAACTAAACTTATACGTCTCGTCTATGTCACCAACCATTTGAACCCATTTACAAATTGAGTATTTTTGCATTCAAATATCAACAAAAAGCCAACATTGGCATATTTAGTGTTATTTTGAAATGTAAAAGATGATATGCATGACACACATATCTTACACCATCACCAATCAATACAAGGGTTTTGGGCATCAAAGTTACACATGATTCATGCTTGAATTTTAATCAATAATCAATGGTTGAAAATCAAAAGAACTTGTGCATCATATTTCATTCCACTATTTTGCACAAGGTTGGATTCTTGAAGAATTGAACCATAACTTTGATGACATCTTCAAAATTCTTAAACTTTTCTTGTGCATGTGCACATCTCATGAATACACTCACATAGTTTGGATCCAACTTTAGTGTTTTAGTGCTTTCTTTTACCACTTTTGCATAATTATTTTGCATTGGGGCAACTCATCGTAAGATTAGAGGTCAATCCAAATGCCCTTTCCTATTAGATCCTTCCCAACAACTATTAGCACTTAATTATTCATATGAAATCCTCAATGTTCCTACATTGTACTAGGCATTTCATCACTAATGCAAACCTTAGTTATACCTACTAGTTAATTGAAACACAAATAATCCCAAATAATTATCTTCCCACAAAAAAAAATATGGTCAAACAATGGACCCTACATGCAACTACACATTCATGCAAATGGTTGTGTAACTAAAAGTAATATTGTCTCCTTTCATCCAATAAGCCATATTCCATATTTCACAATGTTTTCTTGTCAAACAACCATTGATTATTCCAAGGGCCTTGGATAAACAACAAAATGCACATCAAAAAAAAAAATGTTTGTAGGTTTAAATTCTTTTTAAAAATTTGGCTATACCAACTAAATCTTGCAAATACATAGTTAAAGCAAGGTGAAAACACATTATGATGACCTCCTTTGGGGCACTTTTGGGTCTAGTATTATAGTACATATAATATAATTGTTCCAAAAATATGGTACATTTATTTTGGGTATCAATTTTGATTTTTGGGCCCTATAATTATTATTTTTACAAAATTAATGTTATGAAGTGTTATTTTAAAAATAGTAATAAATTTCATTATCTATATTGAAGGATCCATGAATATATTTATAATATACATTGGTATAATAAGGCCATTGTTTCATTTTGACTATACTAATTTTTAGGTTTCATTAATTATGAAAATAATCAATTTTAATGAAAATTTTAAAATGGCGCATCTAGCTATGTTTGTCATCTTCCATGGGAATGTGATTATTTGTCAAATTTTTAATTTACCACACATTTATCACATTTTTGCTAGAAAAAACTCATTTTTTGAAATGAAAATTTCAAATTAGTCACATGATATCCAAACATGGTTCAAATTGTGTGAAATGACATAGTTCAATATATCTTTAACTTTCATATAAATTAAAAATCATTTGGATTATTTTTGGAGTATATTTGTGTTTTTGATTGCACAAGTACATTACATTTGTTTCCACAAATACATTCCTTGATTTTTCATTTTATAAAATGAAATGAAATCATTTCTTTTTTAATATTTTGCTTAAGTTATAGTCTAACATAATATGCAAAAATATTGTGTATTTTTTTCAAAAGTTTGAAATGGGATACATTCAAACATGCACACCCTTAGAAAGTAATACAATTTGACACCCTAAAGGGGGTCACTATAGTGTGCTTTCACCTAACAACATTGGGCTTGTATTTCAATAGAATTTAGATGATCTAGTGCACTTTCCAAATCACTTTCATAATTTTGCATCCTTATGGTTTTGTGTTGCATATAATTTGTTATCATTTACCTTTGTAGAAATAGCTTGTGAAAGGGCCTTTTGAGCCCATCCCAAAGACATGTTCCAAATAAACAACCATAATTCTATTTCAAAGTTATGCACCATGCTTATGAATACACACAAGTGTTCATTGTTGTGGAAAGAACATGTCATTTTCAATTTCACCACAACATGGATTTCTCTATCATTATAGGTGTTCTTTAATAACTAGGAGGAAAAAGGTGATGAAAGAAATAAACATTTGGACCACAAGCTTAAACAACTACATATTCATCACATTAAATTAAGTAAAAGGGGACATCATCCATCCTCAAATAACTCAAGGATTGATTCACCATGTGTTGTTCTTCCTTTGTCATTATGACATCCTCAAAATGCTCATTAATATTGGACATTGCTGCTACTTTACCATTGATGCCATACTTATCACCAATGTCATTAAATTCATCACCTTCATTAATATTTTCCCAACCTTCTATTTTAGTTTCATTGTTGTTGCCATTTCCTTTTTTTGGGGTTGGACTTTTAGAATTCAATATAACCAAACTTAATTCTACCAATGTCCTATTGCACAAAGGTGATATTATAACACTAATGATTTCTTGTAAATTTTTTTTGAAACATTCCTCCATCCTTTCCAGGCAATATTGACACTAATTCCAATCCTCTTATGAATAGTCCACACCAAACTTTGAAACAATTTTCTAATAGATGTTGGTTGGTTATAAACACTTTCAACAATCCATCATCATAAAATATTGGAACCACCTTCCCCATTGTAACATGACAACTTTATTTAACATCATGAAAAAATACTAGAAGAAACTTATGAAAGATACAAACTACACTTCTCCAATTGCAACATTTCAATACAAATTATCAACACATGTGTGTGTCTCATCATACATTTGTTTTGTATCCTTTAGTTTTTTTGGATAGTAAAAGCAACTAATTGTGTTAGATATGAAGTTATGTTGTTGTGCAAGTTGGATCTTGAGTTCGTTGCAATTTCACATGCATAATGTCATATCAAAGACCATGGAGCTCTTACAAAAGATAAAATTGAGTTCATGGATAATTGAGAGTTGTGAAAAGGCTTGGTGTTCAAATTTTTAAAATAGTTGTAAAAGTTGTAAAAGTTGTTTTATGTAGAGTATCATAGTTAGACTTGTCCTATTTCTTGTGTCATTTGAATAACTCAATTATCACTACTTGGAGAGGGATGATGTTTGCAAGCTTCAACGATATGGATAGTGTGTTTATGTTGCATTTGAAGTTACCCTAGGTTAAATTGCACACTACAAATTGTGAAGAGTTGAAGGTGGGCGTCAACATGTATGTCATTGATGATGGGAAAATCATGACTGAATCTCCTACAATTATTTGTTTGCACATTCAAGAAAAATGTTTTAGGAGATTGTTAGTGTGTGGTTGTTTGGAACCACTTATTTTTATGTTTTACATGTATGGTCTTTAACCTACTATGAAATTCCCATGGGTACTTTCAATTACATATGGATGCTTTGAAGTTAGTGGGGTCAAAACATAATTTTTTAAAATAAGATTGCTTATTAATCTATATAGAAGCAATATGCATATGCAAAGTAAACACAAATTGCACTTTTGAAAGCCAAAGATTTTGAATTTGATGTAGGAAGCATGCAATGTGGTTTTGAATTGTGTGCACAAAATTTTTGTTCCAATTTCTTTTGTGTTCAAATTAACTGAATTTAGGTAACTTGTGAAGAGGGGTTTTTTTTGTTGCCATCATTCACCTAGGTCTTGTCTTCCAATTTAGACAATGCTCATAAGGTGACATAAAGTTCACATGTTGTGTCAATGTTGTTGCTTCAATATACATATGCACATTTTGGCCATATGCATGTTTTCCCAAATAGAAAATGTCCTTAAGGTGCCCCATAATTCACATTTAAATGTGGCAATCTTCTAGTTTTAATGATCATAAATTAGGAAAATGGTCAAAGCATGTTTCATTGTAGAACATTATTTTTTTGTAACTATCATTTGTTGGTGTAACCCAATTCAATGTGAATAGAGTTTTAATATTTTTTGTTTGAAATGTTTATCCCCATGGAGAGTGGTTTTAAAATCTTATATTTTTGTCTTTTGAAATTCCAAACCAGGCAAAGAAAAAAGAGCGACATGGTTGACCCCAAATATGTGTGCATGTTTTATACATTGTGTGATTCTATTAGTTTCAATAGCTTTGGGTGCTAATTTAATAACACACAACACATGGATTGTTGGGATTTTGTATCCTAATTGTTATAAAATAACATGACAAACTTCCAAACAACTTAACTTATTGAAAGGAATAGGGTCAAATCTAGATTTGTATTTTTCATGTGTCTTATTGGATAGCAAATGCAAAGACTATTAAACATGACAATGCAAATATGAAAGAATAAGGAATTCGACTCTACTAAAAGCTTTGGACACCCAACCTTCAAATCAAACAAGGTGATCCTACAAACTTGAAATCCTTTTTCGACCTTTAGCAACTTGCAATAGGTTGTAGTTGAGATGCTAGTCATTTGTAGTCATGTTATCTCAATAATAAGATCAACATCTCGTATGAAAACTATCACATCATTGCAAATTAACCAAAATAAAATGCATTTTCAAGTATCTTTGATGTAAAAATAATTTGATATATGTTAATTTTCAAAACACCCCATTCAATTGAACTCTTATGAAATCATGCATTTACTTACACCCATCAAACATTGGAAACATTCATGTATATCAATAAACTTTTCCTTATTTCCAATTTCTCTATATACAATCACAATGCATAGAATATGTAGGAATTGGAAATAAGGAAAATTTTATTGATAAACAATTTAATAATACCATCAAAATTTTCTTCAAATCAAGATGAAAAAAATGGAGTTTTATCTACAATGTACTATATGAACTACATTGGTATAGTGCAACTTTGAAATGGGATGAAATAAAGGTGTAAAATAAACAAGAGCCATGCCATGATTTTTGTCTTTTTAAGTACTTCCCCTCTAAGTAAAAGGTTGCAAAATTTCATTGGAACACAACTAATTTGGGGAATGGCCCCATCTTGGGGCTTTACACTGATTTGGGGGCTTCACCTATGAAAGTCATGAAAAGTTGCATGAGGTCATTGTGATTTCTAAGAGCATGCTTCTAAACTCAAGGAAAGGTAAAGTATCATAGTGTGAATTATGAGACCCTTTTGTTAAGGCATTAGAAGCTATAGGTATATCACAATTTGATATTGTGGGCCATGTGGGCAGCTACATTCAAAAATGTCATATCCATCTCCCTAAAGTGGGAAGCTATGCTAAGTTTAACATCAATTCCATGTGGTGATATGAGGCACAAGTGATGGCTATATTTTGTCATGCCTAAAATTGCAAGCCTAATTTTTGGACAATTTGTCCAAGTGATACTAAAAGTTTAGATGTTTTGTTTGAAGGTTACAATTAAGAACATGAAGGTCACTTTTACCAATCAGGTATTTACATGCACAAGAAGATGTATGGTTGTGGCCCTTGTGGGTACTTGGACAATTAGATTTATGATTTTTCATACACTTGAATCTGTTTTTGAATTGCTTATTCCATGGGAAATAATTTTGGAATTATTGGGTACTGAAATATATCAAATATTTTTGGAATGCTTCTAAACAATAAAGGTCCAAATGAATTATGCCTGTCAAAATAAATGCAATGAGGGGAAAAAATGCTTTTCACATGGAAAAGGAAAGTAAAAAATAAATTGCCAAAAGAACAAAACAAACTAAGAAATAACACCTATTGTTAGATGAGGTACTAAAATGCACCAGGATTTACATTGGTAGGTTTGTATCTTAACCTTCTTGAGAAAGGTCTTCTCAAAATTAAAGCTTACATCAACTTGGGAAATTTTTAAATTTGACCTTGATTTAGTCTAATTGTTGAATATTTATAATGTTTAAAAGCAATCCAAGAATGTAATGATTTTTTATTTTTATCATTCTATTTGTAGGTGTTGACAGTTAGTTCACCCAAGGCATAAATGAGAACATGAAAATATTTTTCCAATAAATTACTTGTAAATTGCAAATGCTTTAAAGAAAATTCATTATTCAAACCTCAATCTTTGTTCCTTTTTGCTTGCATATGCTTTTTAGAGCTTTTGAACATTTAACGCATATGGGTTAAGGTGAATCACCACCTACATTAATACCTTCACCTTAGTATTGGAAACCTTTTAGAACTTATATTGTAATATGGGGACAATTTCAGCACATGTCTACCAAATAACATAATGAAATTTGAAGATTTCATTACATTTTAAAATATTATTCAATTTCTTTTGCAAAAAATATATTAAAAAAAAGGCTGAAAATTTTAGGATTATTCAAAATAATATAATTTGTGTTGAGGTTGCAAAGGTACAACAATATTTAACTTGGGAAATGTTATGTTTGAACTAAAAAAACTTTGATTTAGTTTAAGGATGAGATATTTATAATGGTTAGAAATATCCCAAATGTTTTTGGGGATTTTACTAGTGTTGTGTGATTATTTGAACTTTTAATAAACAACGATTTTAATTTTAATTTTTTTCTTTAATCAAAGAATTTCCAATTTTGGTTATTTCAAAATCATAGAAGAATAGGCAATTTTCATGAAAGAATGGATAAAATATTGAAGGTCATAAAGATCATTTTTTTAGAATTTTCAAAAAAAATGAAAACCATGGTCATATACCAAAATTAGTTTTTTGATTAAGCTATGATGTACAAAGACCAATTCTTGTTTGGCTTGATAATTGGTAGGGTTTTATTAATTGTAAAAGATTCAAAATTTTCCTTATTTTTATTAATTTCATATGCAAATTCACTTATTTAACGTGAAAGGTCAAAATTTTGTCAATTCGTCATGTGAAATGCTTTTGTTAAAACTACCTATCACATTGAAATGCAAAATGAATATTAATTTGTCATTAAGAAAAGATAATTTCATCAAAATAAACCACAAATGAAGAGAGTTGGGAATAGAATCCTACTTAGCCCATTAGGAATTGTGGCATGCATAAAATAGAATCCATTTCCAAAAAAATTCTATTGAAAGAGGTCGGAGAGTGGTTGAGAGGATTTGGTTTTTGTTGTTCCCAATATGTTCTCATCAAGTTCCAAATGGGTTTGCAACATGTTCCCCCAATTCCCAAGGTGTTTGCCAACATATTCCAAATAACACCTCATTTTGTTTCAATGTTGTCCTCTTGGATTTATACGTTTCTATGTATAAAGTGAATAATTCTATATGATGGAGTCTCCGTAGGTTTGAACTTTTTTTGAGATGGGCTAAATCAATGAGCTCATTGCAAAAAACAAAATAAATTTGGAAAGTGCCCCCAACTAATTAATATGAATCACATTAGCTAATGTCTTCTCAATCAGTGTAGTACATTTGTGTTTCATATTAATTAGTTGTGATCACCTTGAATTATTATGTTTCTTTTGTGATGGGTGTCTTTGATTGGCCCATCACCAATTTTTTTGGGACTGTGGGCAATTCCAAAAATTGCCCATGCATGCTATTGTCCACTCATTCCCTAAATAAAAGCCTAGTTACCTGGGTAGTGGGGAATTCAAATGGCTTACAAGACAGTTACTATAGTGAAAATTTGGTAAAGATGCCTTCACGTTTAGTGTTAGGACCTTTAGTGTTAGGGTCCTAACATATAATTAGTCATTAACAAAATGCTACATGGCACCTATATGGTTACCACCCTAGATTAAAGCTAGCTAGTATGACATAATGTTAAGGACTTGTACCTAAAAATTAAAAGTTATTTATTTTTAAGAATCGTGATTCACATATGCAAACCATATGCGAATCAAGAAATCCTCATAAATTCAATCAAGCTAAGGTGATATTACTTAATCCAACTTGGGTTGAAAACAAGGGATGCTTATTTAAAATCCATGGTACCTCTTTGAGAAGCATAATTGGCACTTACTAAAAATTCTGCTTTTTCACCCCTTACTTTTAAGGCAATGACACATGCTATCCAAAAGTAAAATTTTAAGTGTCATTTATTTATCAAATAAAACACAGAAATAAATCGGCTTTTGACATAATTAGTCCATCCAAAGAATCATTTTTTCCATAAGGTATGTATGGGCATTAATTGGTTTATGAAGAATTTATTTTTAAAAAGTTATTAGAATTCTAAAATTGAGCTCCACCATTTACATCACCCCAATGACATCACAACCTCAACCTATGTTTCATAGTCTAAGTTCAATCAAGCTTTTAAAAGCTTAGGGTAAATAGTTAAATTATTTAATCCCTTAATATTGTTAAGACCAAGTATTCAAAAAATTCTCATAAAGAGAGCACCAAATGGGGAGGAGATAGCAACCCCATCACAACATATTTAGATCCAAGAAGTAGAAGGGTGGGAAGAGGCACCACTTGAGTTAGCATCATCTCCATTGCAAAAAGTATCCAAGTGATTCCAAGTAGACCCAAAGTAGTCCTCCATCTTAGACTATTTGTTACTTCTCTAGTACACTTGTGCTTATTCAAAGCATGCCAAAAAGCCATATCGATGTGAACTGTACAAGTCCAAACTAACATGAGGATCTTGCTAATGGAATGCATGCCATCAATGTGAAGGTGTGGCATCTTTCAGCCAAAATGTAGTAGAGCAAGAAACTCTTAAGAATGTCCTTGAAGGGGCACCAATTGTGTCCTCAATTAGAGCCCGAACCAGTTTGAAATTACAAGAGCTTGATTGTAAGTCTTGAGAACTAGATTGAAGTTTGAACCAATCTACCTACCTTTGAAATTCTCTTTACATTCATTGCACATCAGAAAGTTGCCAAACATTACAGAGATACAAAATACGCCCAAGCAAGGGGAAGAGATAAGTCCTCACTTTGATTAGTAGACCCAATCACTGAAAACCAAGTTACCAACAACATCTCTTGAGATGAGAGAGGCAAGTTTTTTGATGGGCAGTCATACTAGAGGAAAAAGGGCGAATATGTAAAGATTAAAAACCTTTCCAACCACATGCCTCATTGCCCCATAAGTCTCTAACTTTGTTATAGCCAATTCTTGATCACATCTTTCATCCATGGCACCAAGACCTTGTGGCAGATCATTAGCATTTTGGATTCAGGTGTTCCCAAATAAGGGTTGTCTCAAAATCTCATTAGACCAGCTAAAAGGGTCAACTTTCGCTTGCTCGTTCTTGACATTTCCCTAAGCCCCAAGAATTGATTTCCAAAGGGAAAGAGAAAATGAGAACTTATGAAATTCGGGGAAAATTAAAATTAAAATTCAATTCAATTATTTTTTTGGATGTATTTGTATTTTTAGTATGTTGTGGCATATGAATATTTTGCACATATATATTCTAACATCACATCATATGAATTTTTTAAAATATATATTTTTTGACATTTCATTCTTTTGCATTTTGATCAATCACTGTGCAAAAATATTGTGAAAGAATATTTTCATAATGACATACTTGAAATTCAAATATGGATATGCTGAAAAACAATTCAATATGACAACAATTTTGACCTTCTGATGTGCTTTCAAACCTTTGTGAGAAGTGACTTAGCTTGAGCCTTTGGATATGCGGTTCCCCACAGTTCTTTGCTCACTAGAAGAGCAAGGGAATCCCACCAGACTTTTGCCCTTGACTTTTCTAGGTTGCTTTCCTAAATGAAGTTGGGAACCACCTCATGTAACTAATGGCACATCCTTGGGTCAGGGTTCCAACATGTAGCGATATACCACAAGGAGGCTAGCATCACTTGATTGGCCACCAAAATTTGGCCAGCCAAAGAAAGCTTGCATTTGGACCGTGCAGTGAGTTTTGATTTGAGAGAAAACATAAGCCTATCAAGATTAGCTTCAATGGCCAAGCACTTTGCAACTGAGACCTTCATTTTGTCCCTGATCCCAGCATTTGGGTGGTCAGCAGCCCAAATAACGACTAATTTTCTCTAGCTAATCCTAGCTCAAGAGATTTTGCAAAATAAAGATAGGACATATCTTGCCCAATCTAAGTTTTCAGCTAAGCACTAATAAATAAATTGCAATATCATCTGCAAAGGACTGATCATGAAAAATTCCACCACTTGGAGACATTACTTCCTGGACGAGCTATATCTTGCAGTGCCAAGAACATATCCAAACATTAGTGGCCAAAATAAATATGTAGGGGCAACCTTGGTTCACTACATAGATACTTGAAAAAGGGGTCTAGGTTATCCCCTTGAACTTAACGGCCTAATGTAGCAACGTCATAGAAGGAGGATAACCATTTTATCCAAGTTTAGTTGAAGCCGGACTTCTCCAAGGTTTGAAATAATAATCCCCATTCTATATGATCAAAAGTCTTCTTAAAGTACAAAAGCAAAACAAGTAGCTCTTGATTACTTTCCATGGCCCACTCCATAGCTTCTTGAGCCAGCCAAGAAGTTTTTGTCCAAAATTCATCTTCTTGCTAGAAAACTGGTTTGGTTGGGATAAATAATTTTCAGCATCCTCCATCTTAAGTCGGGCAATAGTGATAAGTTTAGCTACTTTTCGACTTTCACCCCTTCAGCACACACCCCATCAGCACGGTCGCTTTATTACAGGTGATCAGTTGTTAACATAGAGAGATTTTGATATCTAGTTTGAGTTAACTCGAAGTCCTGTAAATTTTCCCTTTTCTTTTTTCTTATTCTTATGTACATTTTTTGAATCTACAGTGTGTTTATAAATAAAGTTTTTGCAAGGTTGTGATGATTTGTTGCAGATTTTGCTGAATTCTCCTTGCCAGTAATTTAGCAAGAATTTTATAAATGCTACCAGGAAAGATGATGACAGGTCTTCAATTCCCAATTCATGAGTGGTCACCAGATTTGAGAATGAGTGTAACTAGCCATCTGTTCAAAAAATCTGCCACCAGGAAAGGCCCTTGGGCATGATGGGCTACCCATAGAATCCTTCCAAGAAAATTTTAAAGGAAACATTTGGGGGGTATCAAATAATGAGTTAAAGGACCATTTTGAGGGGTGCTATGAAACATGAGCTTTTTAATCTAAAATTTAGAATTCTTGAGGATTTGGACATAGTAACCTACCATTCGCCTATCGTTACCTCATCCTCCACATAACACTTAGTGTCACGTCAGATGACACCTAAGTTTTGATGTAAGTTGTGGAACATTATTGGTGTGAATCGGTGACCAACCTTGTACTCCTTAACATTGATTTAACTTGCATTTCACATAAGTGTGATTGATGCTTAACCAAGTTGTCTAGAACTGCATGATAACTTCTTTTCAATGAATGATGAGTCACATAATCCAAACTTGCACTGCTGTCTCCAAACGGTACACTCCTCAACATCATTGGTATAAGAAATTATGCTACATAGGTATTGTGAGCTTTCTTGCAGGATTCTGTTCGTTGTAAACTGATAGATAATGTGACTTAATAGGTAGGGTGTTATTTGCAAAGAGTATTAGCCAGGCCAAAAATGGCTATGAACTCTTTTAGGAAGAGAAATTTCATGCCGCCACCAAAAAAAAAAACAATTTGAACTTGAGAGGCGCCTCATCTAATGAATAGGAGAGTTGAACAGCATGTTGCTGAAAAGCTCTCAACTTTTGTTTCCTTAGGCCCACTTTAGAGGAGGGTCCAGGGTCCAATTTCCTAGGAACCAATTTGGACTCATTTGAAGCAAATTGAATCCTTGAGTTGGACTATACTTTGGTCCCAAGCTTGATTCTTGGTTCTCCAAATCAGGAGCTCTCCTTTCAGCATTTTTTTTGGGTCTGAACCAATTGATTTTCCCTCCAGAACAGGTGCCATTTAGGTTTAGCCTCAATTTGCCACTTTTTGGTCTTGGACCCTCATTGAAAGGCCTTGGGCCCAATTTAAAAGCCTTCAACCAATAAAATTGCTTGAACTCATTGGTCCCCGGACCTTCATCTAAAGTCATCCTTAGCCGCCCTAGTCCAGGAAATTTCAGCACTTGGTGAGATGATATCATCAAAGACCTGTAAATCTTTATTAAGAAACACTCCCTAGATTAGAGAAATGTATCACGGAGTGAAATATAAAAATAGGGAGAAGTGACAGGACATCAAGTTGGCTCAAAGTAGCTATTAAAGTCTCTGCACGTCCATACAGACATTTGATAGGTGTCCTGAGTCTGGACTCGGCAAAGTGGCTGTTGCTTGGAAACAACACAGAGATAATAGCCAGGGATAATAAAAGGAGCTTGGTATCTTCTTATCAACAATTGTGGGCTTGATTGTGAATTCAGTCTATGTGGGATTTCGTGGAGTTTTTCCGGGGCTTCATAGTGTTTCAGTGGGCCTATTGGGCATTTTTCCTGGAGTCTTTCCTGGGCTTTTAATAATGGTGTGTGTGTTCAGCCTATAAGGGATTTCCCTGCAGATAATAACAGCTACCCAGAATAAGTGTTTTTGTTTTTTAATTTTGTGATGTTGCTGAAGATTTTGAATTTATCTTCGAAATTTGGCGACTAGAAACCCAAAAGACCCTTTCATTTGCCATTTTGACAAATTTTTTGACAAACAGTGAAAATTTGTCATTATTCAAAACGCTGCTCAGAATGTCACCAGCAGGGGATTTTGATTTTTAGTTAGTTTTTTTCATTTTTCTAATGGGGAGTGAATGGTGATCATCCATAACAAGAAGGAGCCACCATTTTTTAAATAAATTTATAAAACTCAGGTATACTTCTATATTTCCGACTACCTAGGTGGAAATCTGGCCTATTTTCCGAAAAACTCAGAAACCTCTAAATTATCATTTTAAAAAATCAGCTTTTCGGAAAAGAAAATCTCCAGTATCCTAAAATTCGTGAAAAGGGGGAGAAAAAACACTAGAACTTACCAGTGGATTCACAGCCAGCGATGCGGTGGAATCGGCCACTTTGGGACTTTCCGGGATTCAGCAGCCTAAACGGAATTTCTTGGACGGTTATTGCTATAAAACGTTTTGTTTTGTTGTGGAAGGAAAGCAAGGCTGCTTCCACGAAGGTCACCAAAGCTGAATTACGCGCTCCATGATAATTACGCCGAAAAGGATCATCAAAGTGTCCAGTACTCGTGAGCACAGGTGCTGTGCAATGCCTTTTCTCTGTTTTTTTTTTTTCAATTTCACGACATTCCTAAAGTGGCGACCATTCGTATGAAGATTTCGCCAAATTTGGTTATAAAGGAGAATTGATAGTAATTTTAACAAAAAAACCTTCTATATTTTTGGCTACTTAGTTGAAAAAAAAACGTGTGTCAAGCTGACTATTTTTCTTAAATCTTGGTTCGAGATCTGGTAACTGAAAACCCCAAAATTCACTTCATTTTCGATTTTTTAATTTCATTTAAATCTCGCCAGTAAACTTTTGGCATATTTTTGATATAAAAATTAAAGGCCATATATTATTATCAGGGTTTTTTTTTTTAAAAATTCCTCAATTAGTTACACTGCCCAGCATTAATTAGCATTAAATGGCGATAGTCCTAAGTCGGCTGTAGCATTTTTTTAAAAGTGCTGCTACAAGTAGCGACCCTAGGAAGTGCCTAGGTCTAGATGTGGCTAATTTGATTATTTTAATTTCGAAAAATGGCGGAAAAAATTCCTAAACATCGCAATTTTTTCATTTCCTGAATAAAAGTTCGCCAAAAAAAAAACACTGATTACTATAATATATACATATATATGGGATATCGAACTTGATAAAATTTGCGTAAATATTTGAGCGGAGCGACGCGTAGCACTAATTTATATTTCACTCGAGAAGAAAACGGGTGGAACTTCCGTGATCGTGAGATTACGCCGTCGTGCTTGCTTGTTGCGGACAAGTGAAGCAATCGAAGAGAAGAAAAACGGAAACTATTCGTCTTGATATTTTTATCCTCATCGCTCGAGTTTGAAAATAGTAGCCGGTGCAATGTCGCGTGCCCAGGGTTTGCCCACGCGACTTCATCGCGGGTTCCGTGGGTTCACACGTTCTCCCACTTGGAACCTCGACGTATCTAGAACCTGCGAACATGGCTTGATGGATACATATAAGATCCATTAGATTTCTCGTCAAGTAAGTTTGTGTGCTCGCGGATTTTTGTTGAATGTGTGTGGAAAACATTAGATTGGGAACTGAGTCTTCAGCTTGCTGCTCAAGAAAAGCACTAGTTCTACGCATTCCAAGTTGTTTTTGTACATAATTTATTTTTTGGGAGATTTCAGTGACCTTGTAGATAGAACATAAAATTTTGTGAAAGTTTGGGAGTTTGGGAGTTTAAGAATTGGTTTGGAAGAGCCTCGTCGAGAGATAGGAAAATTGGGAAAAGTTTGAGTGCGTTGAGAATTTGGGGTTTTTGTGGGACGATAAGAGAGGAGCTTAAATTTTGCACAAGAGGAGGAGTTGGAGGAGAGTGTGCAACGATTAACATGGAACAAAGGGAGATAGAATTGACGATCATCTCCGCACAGGACTTGAAAAATGTAAAGTCTTTTGGAGGGAAGATGAGCCCGTACGCGGTGGCATGGGTTTACCCCAACATGAAGGTGCCGACGCCCATGGCCCCTGGCGGAGGTGAAAACCCGACTTGGAACGCCAATCTCAAGCTCGTCTGCGAAGAGAGGCTTGTGGAGCAAGGGAATTTGGTGATCACCATCGACCTTTACAACCACAGCTCCTTCTCCAACAAAAGCATCGGCAGTGCCAGCTTGCCGCTGCCCCAAAACATGACTGGGGATGGCAAGTCTCAGGGTTCCAAAAACGGGACGCAATCCAAAGTCATTTCACTGCCGGTATGAATTTTTTCCCTGTCTGCTACAATTGACGCTTGCTTGCTTAATTCTTGTCCCTTTAGGTAGATAATACAGTTGCATCCTGCAATTCTTGCTAGCTAAGAAGCTGCGGCTAATTTCGAATTCTTTGAAGTTGCATGCATGTGCGGCAATATTCATATAAGAGGTTTGAAATTGGGGATTGGATGTATACAGGTGCGGAGACCATCAGGACGTGTGCAAGGGACTTTGAACGTGGCAGTGAAGCTAGGTGAATTAATAACGAATACACCAGCAGCATGGGGATCATCAAACGTAGCCACTGGAAGGGGAAAGAATGAGCCAGTGACAGCATATCCAGCTGCAGGCTACCCAGGAGGTTTTAACCTGCAAGGCGCTGGAGGCAGCAGCAACCAGCAATATGCAGCAGCAGCAGCAGCATACCCACAATACCCCCCACAGTATGCATCACAACAGGTTCCTTACTATCCACCAGCTGGAGCTGGAGGTGGGTCCTATATGCAGCCACCACCACCTCCTAGACGCAATGGGTTTGGTGGTGCAGGATTGGGAACTGGATTGCTGGGTGGTGCTCTAGGAGGTCTTCTTCTTGGGGATGTACTTGGTGGCGGCTTTGGTGGAGGTGGCTTTGGTGGAGGTGGTTGTGGTGGTGGTGGAGGTGGGTGTGGTGGTGGTGGATGTGGTGGTGGTTAAAGCAGAGTACATTAGGTTAGAACTGGACTCTGACCCAGACGGCTACCCTAATAGCAATCTGATTGAGGTTGAGAAATTAGAATTATGTAGCAGAAGAAGTGGACCATAGCGGTGGTTTACACTGGTAAATTAGCTTTAGCAGCAGATAGCTTGCCAAGAGAAATTTGAAGCTCGCGGGAAAAGGATTGTAAAGCATGAGTGTTATGTAACTATGTGTTGTTGCATCAATGGTTTTCCTCTGTCACTGGAAGACATAGACACTTGATAGTGGTGTGATTGGTACATAAGTAGGTCATGGCACATGATAGTCCTTTTGCAGCTTTGAACTAACAATCGCCCTTTGCCTCTTTCAGATACTGATAGAAACAGGTAGTGGAATTATTCAAGACATGACTCCTGGAACTTATGCCTTCACAAGTGTAGCTAAATTAGGGTTGATATCTTGCTGGTTGAACTCCGGCATGTTCTCTGATCAATTTAAAGTCATTTTACTGCAGGGAGTATTTTTCTTGTGAAATTGTATGCAATTTACATTTTAATTTTTTCTGTGGGGGTTCTTGTGAGGTACTCAGTGTTTAGGAGATGGATATGAAGGCACAAGAAACACCTTAACTGAATGCATATTATCCATTTCTTGGATATTGGACTTTTTATTTCTTTAGTGTTCTTTAAGGTGTTTTGACTTATGTTGGTGACGACAAGCTGGAAAAGGACTGGAATAACTCATGATGATGATTCTGGAGCATATAATCCTACAGAATCTGCTACAGTGCATGAGATGTGAATTCATGTTGATATATATATTGAATGATTGGAGGGATAATAAAACCTGCCCTAATGTTTTGGTGCCAGGACTCAATCTGAGCTTTTGGTTCTGCCTCTTCCTCTTTCTTTTGAATGTTTTGGTCTTGACTCTTTTCTTTTGTTTTGGGTGCTGACTCTTTGTCAGCATACAAATCCATCTTCTCACTTGTAAATCATCCTTCACCTAATGGCTTGCTGAAAAGACCTGCAAGTTAGCCTACTACTCCTGTTACCAACACTGATTGATTCCCTCCAGTCTTCTTCCACATGGTGAATGTAGACTCAGGAGAAAGTAGAAACAAAGAAAAAATCAATAGCACATTATACATCAATGCTTTGAACGAAAACAAAACATGCTCTTGCTTATATGAATACTTCACCTATGATCTCAGCCACAAAACCCATTCTAGCTTGTAAGCACAGATTGAAGCAGTTTGTCAAACAGACCAGAAATTTTAAGTTTAATTCCGTTGTAATTAAGGACACAAATTTGTAGGTCTGAAAACAATGAAGAGCATGGTCTTCAACCTTGAATGTAATAGTATGTTATATCTGAACCCAATATTCCAGACAATAGAATCCTGCATTCCATGCCTCTGCTCCATTCCCCATTCAGACATGAGCCAAACATTGTCAGCAGAGCCCATATCGAGTGCAAGACAGTGGGCTGCATAATGCTTGATTCTGCCACCAAAACATGCCATGGGTTGTGCCCACCTTGCAGAATTCGGCATATGCCTTTGGTGTCAAAGGCAGGGGTAATATTGCAGTTTTGGAGAATTGACCACTCAGGCAAATTCGGATTTGGCACAATTAAAGAATCTCAAAACTTGGCCTAAAAGACCTTGCCCAACTTTAACATATGTGGTGAAAGCATGCGTTAGTAGATGAAGCAACTATCCAAAGTGTTGGTTTCTATGCATTGTTGATAGGGTTTGCACAATGAGAAGGATGGATTTGATTCTTTTGCATCATTGCCAATGTATGAAACAATTTGTAACAAGCAGTCAAATTGTGTATAGGCAAAGACCTCTTGTCAAGGATCTCTCCTAATTTGAGGGTCATGGCCTGAGGGATGTGGCCCCAAGATACAGGCTTAAACTGGTATGGTAAAAGTCACTAACATGCAAATGGCAAAAAGTCTTTCATGTAGGGTAATTGTTGCAAACTTAGCCTTGGGTTTACAACCAAGGCTAAGGAAAGACAACGCACACATGTCAAAAGGGAGTCCAAAAAAGAAACTCCCAAGATTTTCGAGTGCACGTTCACTTTGAAAGTTCAAATTTTTGAGGGTGTTTTGAATTTTTGGAATGAGGTTCGACAAATAAATTTTGTTTGAATTTAACCCTCTTTAAATAATTGGAGAGTTTTTGAAAATAATATAATAAAATGAAGTTGCATTCCCCAAAAAGTTTGAATTGTAACATAAGTTATGCTCATTTGAAGAGTCACACATCAAACTATCAAAATGAGTCCTAACCACTAATTGATGTTTTGAAAAGTCAAATTAATTTCAATTGACAAGCTTAATATGTCATGAAAAATTTCTTTTTTGAAAACCGCAAGTTTGTAGTGGAGAACTTTTGAATTAAATGCAAATGAGAAAGTTATCAACTCCAAAAATATTCATGATTATTTAGCAATTTCAAGAATCTTCTAAAGAATCCCAAGGAAAAAAAAATCATATTATGTAGCCCTTGTAAGGAGTTGCAAAATTTACTATAAACAAGAGGGCAATTTATCTTTTCAAATTTGGGCCATGATGAATTCAATGAGTATGTCACAGATATCAATATTATGGAGTTCATTTAATTGAATGTTCATTGATGTACCTAATTTTTAATTTAATTTTTGTTCATTAATTTTTAATTAAGTTTTAATTCGTTTTCATTTAACTCATAGTTCACTTCCAGTTGACTATTAATTTATTATAATTAAGTTTCAATTAAGTTTGAGTTAATTCTTAATCAACTTCAAATTAAGTCTTAATTAACTTTTAGTTATATTTCATTTAATTCATAATTGACTTTCAATTGGGAAGGTTTTTAAAAAGTTTTTTTATTCGATGCACACATAAAACTTTCCTTGGGAGCTTCTTTGAGCTAGGTTCCCAAAGGGATATAAATAGAAGTAGGACTCCTCATTTCCTTTAGTTTGTTCAACATTAATCTTAAGCACAATCTTGCATCATAACTTTGTTATATTTTTTTCATATTCATGTTTACATATGTTAACATAATATAAATTCATTTTCACATTTGTTTTGCACATCTTGTGTTTTTCTTTTTACTTCTTATATTCTTGTTTTTTAATCACATAATCTTGTTTTGTTTCTTGTTTAAAAGTTAAATTTAGACCGTTCTTTTAAACTTTGTTTTTATATATTTTCGTGTCCTTGATAGAATCCAAGTTAATCCACGGTTTTTCCATGCACCAAATGCATTAATTACTTTTTTATTTGGTTTGTGCAATTTGACATATTTAAAAACTCAATTTGGGAATTCTTGATGGGAATTGATTACAAAAAATTATTGTTTTCAATTTTAAAATTAGTCAAAAAGACTTCTCATATGGTTTTTTTTCCTCATTGTTCAATTTGATCAAAGTGCCATTTTGGACAAGTTAATTTTCACATGTCCATTTTGATTAGGTCTTTTTCATTCATTATTTTGGTGAATTTTTCATTGATTTTTTTTTACTATTTGTTGAAAGAACAATATTTTGACAATAATTTTATAATTTTTAATTGTTTTAAATTTGAATTTCCAAGTAATATTTAATTATTTACTTACCTATCGTATCTTACTTTACCTAGGTTATTAAGCTAACCTAGAGGTTTAAAATGTTAGGTCAAACTAACTATGCACCTTCAAATAGGTTACAAATGTGAATAAATAGAACCCCTCATTTACACATTAACAATTCAAGCCCTTAACCATTGAACCATTTTTTTAATAAATGATATTTTTTGTCATTGCGTCATTATGAACATTCCTCTTTTACCTATGTGGCCTAACCTACTTATTTTAATTACCTAGTTACCTTAGAGTACCTTATATTATTTTAAGTTATTTTACTCTAAACTATTCTTGGTTAATTTAACCCATAATAACCTATTTAAAGAGACTAAATTAACTTAATGTGAAATAATTTAAAATAGGTTAAAAATTTATAACCTTTCAAATAGCCTTCAATAGCCTAAAGCAAATAATTTACAATATGTTATAATAGCCTAAATTTTAAGTAGGTAGGTTAAGCCTAACAAGTAGGCTAACTACGCAAACCAATAGATTGATTTGACTAAATGTCAAATCAATTATATTGATTTGATTACGCCTTTGCCTTTTAATGTGTTTTATTTGATTAAATTATGGTTGTCTCGATGAACCTTTTTGGGTTTGTTGTTTTTTATTAAATGTATAAGATGACACTTGGCAAAAAATGTCACCATAATCAAAATAATCAATTAAAAGAACCATATGTCTTTCATGCCCCATGTTTATAGTCAAAGTGAACATCCTTTTTGGTCAATGTAAACATTTTGGTCAACATGAACCTTTTGAAAAATTGTGATTTCTTATAATGGTTAGCCTAGAATGTGTACCTTGGGTTTGCATTTGTCATAAAATTGGGAATTGATGAAGTTTTTAACCATTAATCTACCATTTAACAAACCTAAGGTTATGTTAATAATGATGTAACGATAAGGCATTACACCTTTTGAACCAAGGGCAAAGCTTGAAATCCAATTTATAATGCCTTATTATATAAACATTATTTGCCATAATAATCTAAATCCATTAATATAGTAGGCCTTCCCACCTTAATATTGGCCCATTTAATGCAACATATTTTGCAAAGCATAATGTTAACATGCGAGTTCATTACAATTGAAAAACACATCTTTCATTCAAAGAGGTGTTTTCAAATACAAAGAAAAAACCTTGGAATGGTTTTTGGATAATAATTTGCAATGTACTTCATATTGAATGGTTTTAAAAGGTGGATGTTTTTTACTTTTATAACATTTAAATATTGAGTAATGATAACATGGTAATAATTATATAGGAGAATTGAAAATGGGATTTTCTTGTAGTTAGAAATGTAGAATAGTCTATTCTTGAATGTAATTATCACCATTCTTTTAGAGTCATAGATGTAAAAAAGTTATTTTTGAATTTGGATGCTTTGAATTACCATTCATGCAATTTAGAAAGTGACAATGGTTTATCACGTTATTCATTACACTTATCTTGCACACAAATTTCTTATTTTTAGAGTCTTTTTCATTTAATATATGTAGTGCAATCTAAAGAATATGAGATGTTTAAAATTAATGAAGTTATTAAGTAAAATTGTATCATTGTTGACAACACCCAAGTTCATTCAATTGATTTACTTTCATCAACTTTATTCACAAGGTGTGATCCATAGGTTTTAATAAGGCTTGGGAAGTATAATTAATCCATGTTGTTGGTTGTTCTAATAATTTATAGCCATTGAGAGAAAATACAATTGTCATTTGAACTTCAAATTGCAATACTTAACTTGGGCTCCACATTAATACACAATACTAATGACAATCAATTGATGAAAAAATGAATTAAACTAAAATTCTTATCTTGAATTCAATATATTGAATCAAATTTGAGTTCAATTCAATTCAATTCAATTTAATAATTGGATTAAGACTCAATTGACCAAAAAATGGGATGCAAATTGGTGACAACATTCAAATTTTTCTTGTGAATATGGTGTTGGAATGTTTTTTGGAAAATGACATAAATATGAAACCACATGTTTCCATGCCTTTTTACTTGGGTTGGGTTAAACAAAATTCAGTTTGGAGGTCATGTTTAAATAATCATGATCAATGATTTACAACTTATGAAACCTAAAGTGCTTTTATATTTAAATCAACTTTAATGAATCATTGTCATTAGAATTTGAACAATGTCATCTTGTAAAACCATAATAAATGTGAGAAATGTTAGAATGACCCACTTAATCTATGGTGAAACTAATGTGAATGTACATGACACTAAGGAAAGGAAAGCACTTTGTAATAATTTTCACTACACTAACACCATATCTTGAAACTTTGTTCAAAAGGGAAAAAAAAAATATTAATAAACAATTTGTCCCTAGGATAACAAGATTAGAAAAATTCAAAATGTGATGGTCTTCAAAATATAACATCATTTCCTAAGTCCATTTGTTAATAAACTTTTGATGTTTTACCAAAAAATGTTGAAAATTTATTTAAACCTTTTATTAAGGGTGGACAATTATGGTTGTACATCATCAATGTGACATATTCTTAGGCACCAATGTTGGTAGAATTTCCCTTGATGAATGTTGGTAGGTCAATGTTGTTTGACTCCAAGTTTTAGGTCAATTCCAAGTCCCAAAAGTACATATTTTTAATTTTGAAAAAAAAAAACCCTAAATTGGCCTACAAACCCATTTTATACATGTTTTTTATGCATTCAAGTAATTATTTTTAAAAGAAAATTATTTGCATGCATGTATTACTTTTAAAAGAAAGTTGTGCTCAATAGGTGTACTTTTTTATTAGTTGCACAATGTGAGAGAAGAACAAATTCATAAAAACAATACTTATGAAGTTTCAATCTTGAGTTTTGTGTACAACCTAGGTAACATGAATTGATTCTTTTGTTTTGAGGAACTAGAAATTGAAAGTTTAATAATGTGAAGGATAATATTTAAAATCGAATCATGGCTTTCAAATTTTATCAAATTAAATAGCTTGGTTGGAATGAAAACTAAAGGTTTTATATATACTATTTTTTAATTAATGAAATTATTTTTTAGTTGCAAAGGAAAAATAATGATTGTGCAAAAGAAATTTTTAAAAAAATTCCTTACTATATCAAATTAAAAAAATAATTGGAGTTGGTATCAACAGTTCTCTTCAAAAAGTACAAATAGACAACACTAATTAGTACATTAGCAAAGCCACCAAGTGATTAATTGTGTTTGTGTATTTGTTATGTTAAGAATCAAAATCTCCCAAATGACAATGCTTCCCTTTCATGCTCTTAGTACTATTGGAAAGCTTAAGTGTGTTGAGGTGGTTTCACAATGTTTAGAATTACAATGCAAAAATTATTGAATGGTGACTAATTTCACCATTAAAAACTTCAATAAAATCATGTAGATAAACATTTTAGCAAAATGGGAGTGTGCTCCTCATGTATTGTTGGAAAGACCTCAACACATAAGAATTTATGGCTTGGGTGATTTCGTACTTTGTAGAACTAAGAAATTCAAGATTTTCTTGATTCAAATTTTGTGTATGAAAAAAAATCTTGTAAATAAAAATCAATGATGGGAACTCATCCATCAAAAGTACAAGGCAAATAAAAACACGACTACACAACCCAAAGAGAAAACAAAAGCAAATAGGTAAAGACTTTATACAAAGAGAACCCATGACTAAACAATGACGATCAACAATAACAAAGAAAACTTAAAACAAAAAAGCTGTGATCTGCCACAAATCGACTAATGATGGAGGTGCACTAGCTATGATTTGCGGAAGAGACGAGGAACCCTGGCCAAGTAACAAATTTCTGTGTATCTAGTAATAAATTTCTTTTGCCACTTGTGCCAGAACCTGAAAATGAACAAAAAAATGCTGGTTACCACTAGGGAGGTCATCATAGTTTTGAGGAGCGATCCTCGATTTGGTTGACTTTAAACACACCTGAAAACGGAGGACGACAGGTACAGTGACGTCACTTGGTGAAATTTGAAAATTTCGTTGAAAAGAAAATATAAGGGGTGATCAGTCAACCGAGCCTTGAGCCCGAAAGGTAGGCCCATTTTACGTATAATTGCAGTAAGGTTCTACTATCTTCCATTTTTTGGTTTTAGTGGGGAGTCGGGACTGTGGAGCAGTCATCATTTTTTCATTTTTGTACTGCAGAAACACTGGCGAGAGCGTCCCCAGACATATTCAGTCAGATTTCGCATTAACTGGCGTCATTTTTGAACAGTATCATTAAAACTGGAGACAGTAGACAGACTTGTGGCGACACGCCAGGAGCGAAGTTTGGCGAATTCTTTTGACAAAAATGGGAATTTTCACCAGAAATTTTGAGGCAGTGTTGCATTTGACGAATTTTCGCCAAAAAAAAAGAATAACTGCTGGGGAGCACTACATGCTATGAACTATGAACCTAGGATGAAGGCAATCTGTTAATATTACAATCACTAAGCTAACAATGCGAAGGACCATGCAACCAGGAAGAGGACACTGGCTATCGGATATAGTCAAGGTGCGGGAGTGTTTAGACTATATCTGGTAGCTGGTGGCCTCAGGAGTTGGTTGTGGGACATAATCAATAGGGAAGGGTTTACGAGCTGACTGCTATTTCTCATAACCAGCCCTTTTCAAACGTGTCAGTGAAAAGTGCTGGTTATCAAACATAATCAAACATGATCATTATGTTTCATGAAGATATCCTGGATGAAACAAAAGGAAGAAATTGCTCCACAAGGTAAAGAAGACATGAATTACCCGTATTGAGAAGAACGAAACTTTCCAGCCTCTCAGATCATGTGCGCCCAAAGTGTCCTGGTAGCACATCACAACCTTGCGAGAGTGTATGACTATATTGCCTGCTCAATTCAGGTTTCAGAACCAGAACTGGACAAGGTCAAAAAAACAGATAAAGCAACAGATTGATCTCACCAAGCAAACGCAGAGAGAATGCTCAGCCACAATAAGACATAGAACACTTGTGTGGCCTGCACATTGATGATTGGATTCTGATGCATACTCAAACCCTGAACTCTACTTCTCTGATGAATTAAGCAAAATGCAATTCTTCCTCACTATATCCGTTGGTGACAAGCAGTTACTTCACTGATCTATCCAAAACTTGCATATAGGCCACAGAGTGCAACTAAAGAATTAGAGCCAAACTGAGGATTATGGCGATTGAAGTCGGTTGGTTGCGGACATAGGACTGCAATTAATGGGGTTTGGAATGTATTGTCGGAACACGAAACGGACGGCATCCAGCTTTCTTGTCGAGCATTGTTTTTCTGTTCCCCGACGTAGATCTAGGTGAACATTCTGTTGTATAATCATCGTCGAACGCTAGTCCAGCGAACCGGTTCCTATTACCGCCACCTCCACGCCACGACCAGTGGCAGTAGCGCCTCTGTAAACTGCCACAGTAAGCTGGAGTCCTGCGCGTCGAACGCGGCACCGGTGTAATATGTCCTCCTCTGCCCCTGCAGCCCGTACAACTCCTTGTAGAACCCATTCTTGATCGCCTTCTACCGGTGAGGGCCACAGCTGATGTGAACGAGGCACTCACCCAGAATCTTACCTTGGAAGAGATTCACAAAGCAATCCAGGCGCTGTCCAAAGGCAAAGCGCTCGGACACGACGGGATTCCTATTGAGTTCTTCCAGGCCTGCGCCTCTGAAGTGGCGCCCACGCTGCTTAAAGCTTACACGGCCATGCTGACCTCTGGAGAGGCCTCGAATTACATCAACAGGGGGCTTATCACGTTGATTCCCAAAACGGGAGACTGCTCCAAACTCAGGAATTGAAGGCCGATCATTCTCTTGGGGAGTGTTTATAAAATTTTGGCCAAAACCCTTGCCGGGAGGCTGCAAGCCTTCCTCAAGCCAAATCAAATTGGCTTCGTAGAGGGCAGGAGTATTCTTGACAATGTCTTCATAGCCCAGGACTCCCTAGACTGGGCCGTGGAGAGTAACCAGGAGCTGGTCCTCCTCCTATTGGATTTCGAAAAACCTTTCGATAGGATAGAGTGGAACTTCTTGTTCACAGCCCTATCCAAGCTTGGCTTCAACAGCACCTGGGTGCGGTGGGTCCGCACCCTGTACCTTCATGCCACCTTCGCGATCAGGATCAACGGAGAGGCAAGGCCAGTATTCTAGCTGGCCCGATCTGTCCGCCAGGGGTGCCCCTTGGTGCCTTATCATTTCATCTTAGCAACTGACGTCCTAGGGCACATGCTAGAAGACCCCAGGTACAATGTAGAAGGACTGAACCTGCCTAGAGGGGGCAGATTCAGGGACCAAACCTTTGCTGATGATACAGCCCTATATCTCAAGGGTGACCAGGCCAACCTAGACAGGGCTTAGGGAGTTCTGGAAACGTTTTGTACACCATCCGACACTAAAGTAAACTGGAACAAATTCGCTGCCATTTGGGCAAGCAAGAAAGAACACACCTAGACTTGGGGCCACGAGGTCGACCTCAAATGGATTCCCGAAGGCGAGGGCGTTAGATACCTAGGGGTCTAGGTTGGCTTTCGCCTCCCAACAGAGGCAAATTTTGATAAAATGATGATGGCTTTGAAAGGGAAATTGATCAACTGGAGCCATAGTAACCATTCACTTGCAGGAAGTGATGCACTCCTAACTCCTCAAACGGCTCAAAGGTGAGCCCAAGTAGGAAAAACAGCGGAAGAAAGAGGAGTTGGAGCACGCTCCCTAGTTCACAACACTTTGAAGGGTAGAGGGGCGTGTTAGAGCTTTGGGATGGGACTAGGAAGAGTTGACAAGCTTCACTCACTCACACGGGCCTGCACACAACCCACACAAAGTGGTTAGTGCATAGTTGGAGTGTGTTGGGACCAGCCACGAACACACAAGACTCACCATGGCCCGGACTTGGGGGAAGCCACCACCTTCCCCCTTATAGTATACTCTGCAGCTCTCCACGGAGGCTACATCCAAATGGCTATTTTTTTCGGAACTCCCGAGTGGGAGTCTTGAAATCGCGCCAAATGGGACTCCCGTAACTTTGGAGCCCCATAACTTTGCGAGCAGACCTCGGATCGCAATGCGGTCTGAAGCAAAATTGTAGCTCTTGTCGAAATCTTTCCAACGATATGTGGCACGCCCCCCTGCAACTAAGTAAATCGGGTCGATTCCCGACTTTTTGTGGTTAAGAATCAAACCGGCAGTTTGACTCTCGGCCCTTCTTTTGGCCATAACTTGTGTCTCGGATGTCCAAATGAGCAATGCAAGCCCATTTTAGACATCTACGCTTCAAGAGCTTTTCAATGGTATAAAGACATTGAGGTTTGACCCCTACAATCGCTCTCTGAAGTTTCGGGAATCCACCGGGATTCCATCTCCCAAAGTGGGAGTTGCCTTGGGAATGTGAGTATTCCCTCCCTCACACTCCCTAGCACTTTCTTGCACTCCCAGGAGTATGTGATGTGACTCTCGAGCTTCCTTTTGCCTTGACTCCCGGGCTTCCTTTTGGCTTAACTCCCAGGCTTCTTCTTGACTTAACTCTCAAGCTTCCTCTTGGCTCACACCCTTGCAATTCCCTTTGCCTTGGTTGTGAGCCCAAAGCTAGGGTTGCGATAGGAAGGATACTTGTAGCCAACCAAGTTCTTCTGGCATCAATGTGGTACCTAGCCGCATCTTGGAACCCAAATCCCAAGATGTGTAGCCAGGTACGTGGGGTGGTAAGGAACTTTATTTGCGGGGGCAAAGCTGCGCCTTCCTAGGCTAAGGTGAAATGGGACACCCTCACCTTACCCATCGCCAAAAGGGGGTTGGGCATAATCGACCCCAAAACCCAGTCGGAGGCGCTCCTTGCAAAGCTGCTGGTGCGGGGCCTAGCCCTAGGCGGGGAACTTTGGAAAGAGCTTATCAGACATCACGCTGATTAGACCAAGCTCCCAGTCCATGGCAAAGGACCCGACATTCCAGATATAAACTGGATCTTTGCTGCACCCAAGCTCAAGAAGACGCCCTACTCCATGTGGAAGAGCATCCTCGGGGCATGGATCAATGTGCGACCAGGTCTGACCAAGGAAGACTCTGCAAACAGGGCGGAACTGCTCAGGCAGCCTCTCTTCGGGAACCCATCCCTCACCAACTCAAGAGGCAGTGTGCCCGCCGTCCCCAGCCGAGAGCTGGTGCTAACGATATCGGCCTCGACTTCAGCGTCCGGGAGCGGGTGGTCGCTGCCGAATAAAACTGCGTGTAGACCGGGAACCGTCGTCGGCTGGATCACGTAGGCACCCGGGAGCACGGGTAGGTTGTAAGGTGTCTCGGCACCGACGTTCACGACGGTGACGTTATCGGGGATGCCACTGTGCCGTATGAGGCTGGTGTAGTACGCACTGTTGCGAAACTGGGCGAAGAGAGAGCTTTCATTGGAGGAAAGGTCCCAGCCGACGAGGTTGTAGAGCTTTGGCGGGATAGTCAGGATGACCTTCTTTGCCTGGATGAGCTTGAGCCCGTCCGGAGTCTTGACGACCACCTTGGCGTATGCTCCCGCAGCGTCGCGGTCCATCGCCACGACGTAACTCTTCAACAACACATCCTGCCCAAGCTCCGCCGTCGCCTTCTCGTATAATTCGCTATTATCCTGCCGTTCCGTCGTCAAGAACCCAATCTGGAGGTCCCGGATGATATCGCTCCCCACCAACTTGAACACGTACAGGGTCAACAGATTGAGCAAATCGCCCACCCCCTGCACGTTTTCAAAGATCAACTGGACGACCCCTTGGAGGGAGTATTTGGTGACGAACTCCCCGAACGGCAGAAGCAGATCCTCGGGCACAGGGTACGTAAGGTTGTAACCCGTCTCCAGGTATGGATACTTCGCGAGTTGTGCAGAGTACTCGAGCAGAGCCGCGGTAGGATCCGACGGCACGTAACCAGCCACTTCCTTCCCTGTGCGGAAGTACACATATGTGGACGTTACGCCGGGGCTAGTAGCGTTCACCGTCACGAGCGGGATATTAAAGCGCTTGAAGTAGTTCTTGACGATGTCGAGATTATGAAAGGCCTGCACCCCGAAATCCACTGTACGTCCGGTCTGGGGATCTGTATAAGTCTGTGTATGTCCTCCCATGCGGTCCTTGTGTTCCACCACAACAACGCTCTTGCCCAAGTCGCGTAGGCGGATGGCCGCATAGGTGCCGGTCGAGCCGCCCCCGACGATGCAGACGTCGCGGGTGATTACGTCGGTGAAATTGTAGTCTTGCAGCTTGAAGTCGGAGTACTGGCTTGGCAACGCGGCGGCAACAGCCAGAAAGCTCGCCGCGGCGAGCATTAAGATATCGAACGATAATCCCCATGACTGTCCTTTCTAGCTGCAAGTGTCTTCTCGGATATCAATTCGAGAACTGGAGTCAGGACCATTGCGGTTGTCGATTTTGCTTGTATGTGCGAGAACAATCTCAGATGTAGCTGAAGAAGAAGAAGAAGAAGAAGACTTGAGGAAGACGATCCGAACTGACGAAACTCGAGGACAGATATTCGTCACGGCAGGAACGATCCCAGATGTAGCTGAAGAAGACTTGAAGAAGACTTGAAGAAGAAAATCTGAGCTGACGAAAATCGAGGACAGATATTCGTCACGGCAGGCACCCGGAAAGAAAACCACAAATTTTCAGAGGAATTATTCCAAGATAGTGCTCATTATTCCCACAATAAATGCTTGTGGCTTCAGATGGAGACTTGCTGCTACGCTGTTTCTAGCTGCCATGCATCCGCAATCATTCCTCTAGATCCCTTCTCTAAATCGTCTGGACACACCTCTGTGCCATCATCATTGACTTTGTGATGATGTGATGATACGCATGAGTCTTCGTCAAGAGTGGGTATGGTCATGTAAGTAATTTATTATTATGGACCCTCATCTGAAAGTGTTCCCTGGACCCCGATCTAAAGTGTAGTTTCTTCGTCGACGAAGTTCGAACGAGAGAGAGCAGATTTGTTGCTGGTGGGGTTTTCGGGCTCAATTTGAAGCTCATGCGGCTTGCTCTGGGGTTGCTTCGATTTGGTTGCTTCTACGTTTGGGAAATTCATAGGCATCATCCGTTGTAGGCAATTTAGTAGGGAGGATTGCGGATGGAAGAAGGATCGATGATGGCCAAGGGAAGCCGCAATCCCACTACCAATTTCTGCAACACAAGAACATTTTCCTTGGGATTCATTGCCGTTCTGGAAATAAGTTTTCTCTGGTTTGATTGTCGTGGGTGGACGCGGCGGCAAAATCGGAGGGGATTGGGAACCCGGGCTCGCGCATCTCGGGGGCATCTTGTTTGGCTCCTGCTCAAATCAGACCGCCGCTCCTCATCAAGTAACAAAATACACTCTTCTTTTCCTGTGAAATTTTGGTTTCAAAATGCGGATCTTCTGTACAATGTGAGCTTCGATTCTTTTGTAGTAATCTGTTTCACATCAGATTGGGTATCTGGATTGGCAGCCGATCAGTGATGCAATCTTGAGGTTTGTTCCAGATCTCTTCATCCGGATGGACGGCAACATCTACTCCGATCCAAACAGCCCCGGAAATTCACAGGGGAGGACCAACATGCAGGTCCATGGACGAACGCTCCCAGCTTCTTGCAGGTCACACCCATAAAAATGCGACACCAGTATCAACTAATGAAGAATGTAACTGGCTTTGCGAAGCTGTGAGAACATACTGAGGTGCGCAAAAATCCTAAAAGCTGATAATAGCAGCTCTGTTTTTGTTTTCTTTCTATATTGTTTTCTCTTCTCTGCAAAAGGGATTTCATGAATCCGGTTGCCAACATTTCTGTTACGGTTTTTGTAGGTTTGAAGAATCGTGTTGGATTTCTTGGACAAACCCCTCAACAGCCCAAGGTACGCACACACATCTTGCATCTGGACATGAAGACTTCCTCCCTTCTATTGCTTGGGATTGTAGCTCAGAATTTAAGACTCTCACTGTCAGTACCACTCCTGCATTTAATCCTCTCTTCTTCATCAGTTCTTTTCTCCATTTATTTTGAAGGCCATTATACTGCTGTTGAGATCTTGGGGTAGTGAGGGAAAAAAGACCTAAGGGGCAGAGTAGGTTTGTTACAGCTCACAAGCTTGTAGGGTTCTGCACTTTCCAGATTAGTGTGTTCTTTGTGAGGAGGGATGCTTTACCAAACCTTACCAAAACTTTCTTTGCAAGAGGAGTTTGGCCAAACCTCCAAGCATGAGACCAAAGAGTCCTCAGCTTTACAGCCCAAACTTATATTGAAGTGTTGGAGTTATTTCCTAACAGTGCCTGTTATTTCAGTGGAATGTTGTAGAGCCTTGGACCATGTTTGTGGACTTAGGTTCATGGATAAAGAACTCATAGCTGTAGCTCTGTTTGCTGAGGATGTGCAAGGTAGTGGAAAGGCTGCTGAAAAAGGTGGTAGGTGGGCAGGTATAAGGAGAAGCATCGGGATGTGCAGAGCTTGTATGGGTCAGGGGGCATGTCATCCTCTCACTCTGCCACTGTCATGGGCCTTGCTTCTGCCATTGGCCTTTGTGCGGGCCCTGCATCACCTCTTTTGCAATTGTATTGTTTCACATTGTAAGAAAGTTTGTCAAAACTTTTGTAGCTTCTTGTGTGTTAGGTCAAAAGACATGGGTTGCAGATGCTGGTCCCAGTATCTTATCTGCATCTTCCAAAACTTAATTCTTCTTTACAGGTGGATGATATGAAGTAGCAAGAAGGGATTGGATTTATAAAGTGGCAGGGATGCAAGATAGAGACATGAAAGAAAATTTATGTATGTACAGTGGCCAGCTGAAAAGGCCATTGCACCAAAGAATACAGGAACAGCATCCTCAGAAACTCAGAGAAAACACTATATACTGTTAACAAAGAAAGGAGAAGAATGGAGGAAGTGGTTCTCTACAAGACCAGGTAGGAAGGAATTGTGAAGGTGAGCTTTGCAGGCGAGGGAATTTTGTATGCAGGTTAAGTATGATGCATCAGATGTCAGGCTGCAAGCAGGTCGACAAGGTAAGCAGCATGAGATCCTGATGACTCTTTGTACTCCTGACTAATTGAGATTTGTGAGTTTCCAATCAAATTGACCAGCTTTATCAAGTTGGTTTCCTGAGGAACCTGGGCACAATGCCAAGTTGTGACAGGTTCATAGAATGCTTTCGCTTAATATGACATTTTGAGCAAGCTTTCAGACATGTTCTGATTCAAAACTTTCAACTACTGTTTCAAGGGATGAGCATGGTGGAGTGGGTCAAAGCTCAAGCTCAACATTCACATATAATAGACCATTTGACTGTGCTCTATGACAGCTCAATCTTTGTTCATATCACTGAAGCCTAGGGATGCGTTGTGCAATATCAACCAGCTGTGTTCTCTAAATTTCCATTTTCTTTGTAAGAAAACTTCTCAACTGGTTTCTGAGGCCACATGCTATATGCTGTTAGGATCTTGGGGTAGTGATGGAAAGAAGAGCCAAAACAGAAGATACATGGGCTGCTGAAGAGAAGTTTAGGCTAATTGGCCTCATGGATGATTCAGCCACAGGAGGACATATTTTCTTTATTGGAGGTAAAGTGGAACTGTGAGTGCACATAGATGCATAGCAACAAGCTCCTCCCAATCAACCTCCCTCTTCTCCATGTGGTAGTGGAGCTGCTGCTGCTTCTGTGGTCAAACAAATAGTCAGATCTTGCACATGGCAATTGCTTGCTCTCTCTCATTCCTTGTAAATTTACAAAAAGGGTGACACTGGATAAGACTTCACTCGTAGTCATTCAAGCCCATGAAACAAATGAGGGATGAAAAGAATCTGGAAGGAGATTAGAAAAGGGGGAATGCCAGCTTGGAGAGCAAATTCAGCAGCAGCCAAGGCTGTCAAAGGAGTTACCTCTGCAGGCTTCACAATGATTGTGCATCCTGCTGCTAATGTTGGTGCCACCTGCCAATATCCTGTGATGTCCAATGAGTTGATGTGACCAGATGCAACTCCTCACTATTCAAGAGGATAGATGAATATGTCACAAACAGCGGATAAGTTGCAGAACATCCAGACACATACAACCACACACATAATCTGAAGAAAGAATCTATCGTGAATAAGATAAGGACCTTGTGAGTGATCTTGGCAAGAGGGAAATTCCAAGGTGTGATTGTACCAACAACACCCACTGGCTGTGCACACCAAAGTTCACCAGTGAGACTCAACTTGTCAAACAAGCTCTGCAGCAACTTCCCACTTTAAGCTCCAAAAATGTTAAAATGTCATCCAAATGATTTTGATGCTTTCTCTATTGGACAAGAGAAAGTTATAGTTGTTCATCCCCTAGTGTGCACCCTTAATTGTTTTAACACAAAGATCCTCTTCTCTAGGCATGGTGAAGGTATGATATCCCCATAGACATGTTTTGTTTCTTCTGCATATAGTTCCACAAAACTTGCAGTATAGGTAAACTGTTCACACTAGCACTTTTAGCAACATAGATACCAAAAATTAGCTTTCCTCCAACTGATGAGAAGCCACTCATGAGACGGAGAGAAAATTCAGTAGTTGCATACAAGAGGAAAAAAGGCTATGTCCAAAGAGTGAAACAGTACCCCTCCAATAGCCTCCACAAGAGCTTTTCCTTGCTTGTCATGATCCATCCAAGACATCTATGTGTCATGAGCAAGTCATACCTAGATTTTCAACCTTAGGACTTTGAGCATTCCTTTTGCAGAGAAGTTTGCAGCTCTCCATCAATTCAACCTTTGATTCTACTCAGAACCTTAGTTTCACTGACCATTGGAATAGACAAACAGGAAGAAATCAGTCACATGTTGCCTTCTTCATTGAACCCCCACATCGCACTGGAGCTCTGATTCCGCTTCCTGACCACTGGATCTCAACTGTGCAATTTCCTCCACTTGTAGACAGCACAGAAATCGAGATGTAAACAGTCTTGCTTTCTTCTTGTTGCAGTCCAGAGCAGCTTCAGGAAGTTTCAGAATGATTGACAAGTCAAAAGCATTTGTCTTCACTTGAAGCTCATTGAAATTCATTATCTCTTCAACTTATGTAGGGAAGGGCATGAGATGGAGAGAGAGTATTTAGCATTAGCTACTCCTACAGAGTTCATGATAGACATTTAGGAACATAAAATGATAGGATGACAATCAACTCATCTTGGTGCAAAATTGCTTTATACATCTGAAGCTCCTTCACACATTTTTATGCAGCAATTTCGACCTTAGACATTTGAGTAGTACTTGACTTACAACCTTTAACATCACTAAGATGATGGGGGGAGTTCATTTGTTGCAATAGTTTGAGAAAAAATAATTGAGGCTGAGGTTAGTAATCACTTGGTATATATTTCTTCTTGGAGGTTCTGTTGCTTCTTTACTTGTCATCCTCCTGCATCAAAATTCAAACCTGACACTTTCTTGAGTTACAATGGAGACAAAAATTAGGAAACCAAAGCCATGGTGGAGAGAGTACCACCTGAGAGTGATGGAATCAGCAACCAAAGTATGGAGGAGGACTAACCTACCTGAGAAGTAAACCTGCACTTTGGAAACATCAGGAGTGATCATCAAACACAAGTCAATCACAAGTCAGACTCTTTACAGGAGTTTCTAATACAGCTTTTGGGAATAGGTAAACAAAGTTTCACAAAACCCATCTCATTTTTTGATACTTTGATTTCGTCAGGAACTAACAGTAGCCTGGTCCCCAATAAAAACCACTGTTATAAACCAGCCCACAAGCATCATCATAAGTGGGAACTGGAACTGTTAAGGCTCCATTCCACAAATGGTGACACACTGGCCCCTAGGTGTGGATTGAGCAAATACAGGGGACAAAGTTGCTGTGAGATAAAAATAATACCCTAACACACAAAAGAAAACACAACATTTGAGGAAGAAAAAAAACCTTTGAATGCACAGAAAATCGTAAATGTAGAAGGAAATGAACAACAACGAAGACTAGTAAGAGCTCAAAGAGAATTCTTCTGGATGTAACCAAACTTGTTGTGTCACTACCCACCTACCCAACACGTAAAGACCAGCAATGATTTTACCTTTGCATTTTCAGGACGCTCCTTGGCCTAAATTTTGCAGTAATTGAAAACTGTACCTTCCGAAATGTGGAAGGCTGTACTGGGCCTTCCATATTTTGGAATGTACAGTTCTCAAACTCAGTAATCTATGTTTTGCATATTTGCATCATTGTTCACATTTTATCAGTTTTTGTCTTTATCTATACAGGGAAGCGGAAAGAAAAATCACCGCTGGTCTTTACATAGGGGAAGGGTCTGAAAATAGACCCTTCTGGATTTGAGATCCCAGCCCGAGGCCTATACAAAACTACTTTCTCATCCATTATCTCCATTCAATTCCTTGCTTTGTGACTTCTTCTTTTGCAGAGAGCATATCAGCAATGTCCACATTGTCACTATTGTCAGCAGCAATACCAATGCAGAACTGTTCTTATTTTGGTTTTGAAGAAAATAGTTCAGCGCATTCTTTTATGGTTTAGTTTCAAGCAGTCGTAGTTTCAATAGTACAGTTGGTTTCAATAGCAGCCAGCAGGATCGATAAGTATGTCTAAGTGCTTATCCCTTTTATCGCTACCAATTTGGCGCATCAAGACTTTTGGAGTGCTCATGAGAGAAGAAGCCACACACAAGTTTGTATTCTATTTTTCTTCTTTGCTCCTGATGCAAATTGTGATTTGTAGTCTGTAACAGGTTCGTAGCACATTTGTTGATTCAATTTGAAGAATGAATCATTATCTTGTGCAAGCAGTAACACTACTGGTAACAGAAACTTCTTTTGGTAAATTGTTTGTAAGCTAAGGATTGTTGTTTGTATGTTCAATGTAAGAGGAACTAAATGACTGCATAATTTCAGATGTTCATAACATCAAAGAAGCCAGGAGAATCAATAATTTGTGGATGAAGAGGAGTTTGAAGCTTGCTTCAAGAAAGATCTATCACTCCTGTATTCTCCAGTAGATCTTCTATGATCTGCATAGATCTATATAGATGTTTGGTCACAAGGGATGCAGAGTGGCAGAGAACCCACAGGCACAAATTGTATGGCTGAAACTGTTCCAAGCAATGTTCCAATTGTGTTTAAACACTAATGATATGACTGTGTCCATCAATGTTTTTTGCACAATAGAAGAAACCTCATATCCATGGGTGAGGAGTCAGTGCAAAAATGCTGCTTGACTAGGAGTGCATGGCACAGAATTTGTACGTTGAAGAATCTGGAGAATTCATATCTTTCTTTTTCTCATCTGCTTCATATCAAATCAGCCACTGAATGGTAGAATACCTATGTAGATGCCTTTGTAGTATAAAAGCATTTTAGAGCTTTAGAGGCCATGAGCAATTTTGTTTCCTTCTGTATTGTGTTACTGCTTAATAGTGATAGCAGCCACAGACAAGAAGTTTATACAATATTTGACTAGATATTGGCAACAACTTGCAAATGAACGAGGATGTTGGTTTCATCCAGTGCAAAAGTTTTGGTTATCTTTTTGAAGAAACATAGCTAGTAACCTGTTTTTTTCCCTCACAACTACGTCAAGGAGATAGCCTTAAAAACTAGGCAAAGTGTCTTTGTCCAAGAAACACAAAAGCTTCATTTCTTTTTTTCGAGGGATAGGTGAGTGTGCAATGCATGGGACTGATGAAGTGCACTACTCTGATGTTGTCTTCTACAACAAGCTCTGTAGAGAACAGAGACAAACTGCTGGTCCAACATTGTAGCACAAGAGCAAGAATAGGAGAGACAAATTCTGAGTTTGACTGCAGAAGATCTGCATCTATCTACATAGATGTTTCAGTCACAGGGGATGCGGAGTGGTGGAGAAATATTAGGTGCAAATTGACATCAATTAATATTTGAGGAGCCTCTTGATCAACATGATTGTCAACAATCAGACAGTGTTCCTGATTGTCAAGAGGAGGTTCAAGAGGAATCCAATGCAGATCCTGCGAATCTAAAAGCAACAGAGCGTATGTTACTGCAGGGTCCAAAAAGAGTTAAGGATGAACAGAGGAAGCAGATTAGTGATTTACATCATTGCATTTGTCTTGCCAAGGAGCTGTCTCAAAACATTCTTGAGTTTGTCAACTCAAGGTAACCTTCAAAAAAGTGTTCTCTTATAGTTTATTTTTATTCAGACTTTGCACTTTACTAAATATCCTCTTTTGTTGCAACACAAGATGAAGTATGTAGCTTCATGGTTGATACTTGGATTTGGAGCACATAAAAGCTCCCAACTAGATACTTTTTTTTTCGCCTATTCACAAACACATTTTGACCAACATGAAAAGCACAACAATTTCCAAAGGCTAGCTACACTACACTAGGTACACCCAAGGAGGAGGGAGATGAAGCACAAGGTGTATTAGGTATCATGCTCTATGATAGGGCACGTTCCAAAGGACGTGTTTTTCCTCGTATTCTAGGAAGCTCGTTATATAGTGTGCAAGATTATACCCTCCAGTCAAATAAGAGAAAAACAAGGGAGAAAAGTTGTGTAAGCTGCCTTCCATTTCCCATTAGGCTAAAGGAAGCACCTTAGGACAATTGAGCGGAAAGACCAAAAATAATTTTCTTAAGTTTTAATGAATGAAGTCTATTATGTGTATAGTAATTTTTCCTCCGCAACAACACAAGGGCATTGTTTTGTTTCGGAGTGGTTTCTTTTACACTTTTGAATGGATTCTTACAATTTTTTACAACCGTCTCTTTTCACATCTTTCATTTTTTAAAAGAATCGTTTTTGATTTTTCTTCATGATGTTTTTATGTCATGTATCTAGTGCCCACATATCTCGTGAGTTTCTAAACAATTTAACCCTACACTTCAAAAGCAGGGGAGTGACTGAATTTGGATGCTGAATCTGCATTTTCATCCAATTCTGCAGGCCGTGAACAGTAGATTCTGCCAAGTAAGCCCTTACCATAAGGGGCTCACCCTGGCAAGCAAGGGCTTACCCCCGACATGGGTTTAGGGTTTAAGATTTAACCCTAAACCCCTATACCCGCTTTTCATGGGATGTTCTCGAGTACAAAATTGCCTTGGGTCAAGCCCATCTGTTAGACAAAAGTTACCCTTGGTCAGGCCCACGTGAGGCCTGCGCATTCAGGACATGCGAATCCAGGTTTGACAACAACCATACCCAAACCCCTTATTCCAGGAACACCTTCACCCTAAGGCCTTCTTTAACCATATGTGCAAAAGCATGCCATAGTATCAAAACAACCTGCCCTAATTTAATTTTTGTAGTGTATTTAGACAACCATTCTCAGTTGTTTGGTGGCTCGTCACTCAGGCTACCACCATGGTGTCTAGGCCCCTAAACAACACAAGGAAGGGCCTATGGTGCTGCCCTTATGCTATGCATAATGGCTGGCCCGGGTGCTTGACCATTCCATAGTACATAAGGACCTTAGTTGAATGGCAGAACAACCCCTATCCTAGCTAGGAGAAGAAAAACTTATGCTTAAAAGTCCTAAAGAACCGGTTGCTATGTAAAAGAAGGAGGGGGTTTCGTGGGGGGTGGGGAGAGTAAGAGCCCTTGCACTCGATCAGAAGCTTCTAGCCGCCACCGCTTTCTTTTCTTTTCTTTTCTGTGTTTTCTTTCTGTGGACTGCGCAGTGCGAGTGGCTCACTATCCAATCAAGTTGTGTGGTTGTTATCTGCATTACAATCGCCACCATCCAATCCTCGCCAATCCTCGACGTCATCACTGTCATCGCTGTCCACTCCTGCTCGCCGTCGTCGCCGCTGCTCCGTTAATCAATCTAGTCCGGCCAGTCTGGAAAGGGAAAAAATAAATTAAAAAAATAAATAGAAGGGTTCGTTAGGGAATAATCCATCAATTATTGGAATTTTATATCGTATTCAAGGTGCTTAAAAAAGAAATGATTAAAGTAATTGAATGGGAGAATCACTATGACTATAGCCATTGGAAAGTCTTCTAAAGAACCGAAGGGTTTATTTGATAGTATGGATGACTGGCTAAGAAGAGACCGTTTTGTATTTGTAGGTTGGTCTAGCCTATTGCTTTTTCCATGTGCCTATTTCTCACTAGGTGGGTGGTTCACAGGTACAACTTTGTGACTTCATGGTATACTCATTGGTTGGCTAGTTTTTATCTAGAAGGTTGTAACTTTCTAACCGCTGTGGTTTCAATGAAAGTAGGTTCATTTCTTTGTTTTCGATAAAGAAAGCCACCTCTTCCCAAACCGTGCTTGCAATTTTCATTGCACACGGCTTTCTCTATGTATCTATTTCATATTTATGATGAAGTTCATTTTCATAATAAATTTTTTCCTTGTAATGTACTTGCCAAGAAGTTTATTTGAGTAATATCGAGATACCAATTTTTTTTTGTGAAGGGATAGATTCTAGAAAAATTTGAACATATTAATTCTTTTTTTTTTTGAAAAAAAGGGTTTCGTCAAAAATTTCAAATCATATTTTTTCCATACAGAACGTCCCCTCCCATTTCTTTTTATAATCACGCCCTATAGGATTTGAACCTACGACATCAGGTTTTGGAGACCTGTGTTCTACTAAGCTAAACTAAAAGCGCTTCTTTACATCAAAGAAATATAAATATAATTTCAGATCAAATTGAAATGTAGAGATATTATGAATTCAACGGAAAAAAATGATTCATAATTATTTACTCCAAAATATTGTTACAATATATAGAGTTCAGAGTAGGGATGACAAGATTCGAACCTACGACATTTTGTACCCAAAACAAACGCGCTACCAAGCTGCGTTTGGTCAATAGAAAAAATCCACTATCGTCTTGCTCACTTTCTTCTTCGGTTAAAATGAGAAAAAAATCTTTTTTTATTGGATGTTTATGAGTGCTTCAGCTTTCCTATGCTCGCTTGAAGCCAAAAGGGCTAAGTTGGTCATTGTCTACCTCATTTATTTATAAAGTTGTTATGACGAAAGAGAAAGAGATTTACTAATCTTGTTAGTACAAGACTCGGTAAAAGAACAGGATTTAATAATTGGAGAATGAGACTATCCAAAAATATTTTATGAACCCGAGCATCACTAATTGAAGTTATGGGGCACAAGGATTGATAATCCAAAAGATCTTTGGTTCGGTACCAATAAAATAGAATGTATGGTAAAACCAGCAAAGTGACTGTATGAGGTTTTACTAATATCATATAGAGGGGTATATAATATATCGATAGAAATATTATGAATTGTCCTATAATCAAACCGCTTACAACCGCAGTACCACTGAGATTTCCCTCTAAAAAAAAAACTCTTATGGATAAGATTTGAGAAGGGCCAATAGGTAACGTTGTAAGAAATCCATAATATAGTCCAAATAAAATCAATTTAACTTGTATTCTCAATACACTCATTCATTTTTGCGTTACTAAATTTTAGAATGCGAGAGATTACCTTTTGATTTACCAGAAGCAAAAGAAAAATTGGTCATGAATAAATCTAAAGGATAAGCAACATAAGCAATATATTCATTTTCTTCTCCAACTACAGGCTTGATATTGTAGCATCGACCTTTATAACGATCAAGACTAGAAAGTCCATCGGTCCAAACGGTAGTCCATGTACTAGTGGAAGATTCTGCAGCTACTGCAGCTCCTGCTTCCTCGGGTGGTACTCCAAGTTGAGGAGTCATTCGAAATGTTGCCAAAATGTTTGTATCTTTGACAACGCCTTCTTTTCTCTTCCCATCGAAGTTCTCTTCCCAAAACTTACCATTAACGTAACGGGGGAAAGGGAGAGGGAACAAGCACACTTGGAGAACGTACTACAACAAAAAGTTGTATGTTGCGTTTGGGAAGGATGAATCGCTCCTAAAAAAAAAAAAATTTATTGTTTTTCTTCCAATTGGGAATTTGCCTCCTAAGTTATTATGAAACATATATTATGAAACATAAAAAAATGTTGACGTAAATTGGTCATTCATTCTAAAGCTACACAAATAGAAGTAAGCCAAATGACGGAGAAAACCTAGGATGTAATTAGTAAAAAAGGATTACGCTATATACACCTAGAAAGCTGTATGCCTCGAAAAAGGCTTGTACAGTTTGGGAAGAGATTGCGATCAATTCATTTGACTTTGTGATAGTCTACTTCAACAATATAATATAAAATTTATTTTTTTAATACATTCCATATGTATAAGAGAAAATCCATATATTATGATGATATGGAACCAATTATTTCTTATGTCTGGGATTACGCCCAGGGTCGTTCGATAGAAAACCAAAAACAAAAATAGAAACAAAAAAGATAACCATTGTGTAAACGAACAGCTTCATCCCCAAGGTTTAGGATCTTTTTTTCCAGGTCAATGGAATATTTATGCCCAAAATGCTGACTCAAAGAGTCATTTATTTGGTACTTTTCAAGGATCAAGTATTATTATTTTAACTTTCCTCGGAGGTTTTCATCCACAGACCCAAAGTCTATGGTTGACTGATATAGCTCATCATCTTTAAGAGGCTTGGCTAAGAGATTTGCAATATAACTAGGAAGACGTTTTAAATACCAAACATGAGTCACCGAGCAGGCCAATGGATATATCCCATTTGATATCTTCGAACTTTGGAATCGATAAATTCAACTCCGCATTGTTCACAAAATTTAGAATATTTTTTTAAATTTTCAATTCCGCCATGGTTTTTATCTTCAAGCTTTCTGCTTTTAGTTTTGGGTTCGGCCCCCTTTATTTAGTCTGCTCTAAGCAAGAAGCCAAAGGAAGCACTTTGGTAGCATAGCAACTCAAAGATGAAAGATGAATCCAAGTAATGCGCAATAAAATGAAGCGTTAGGTAATCTTTGACAGGATTGTCTCTTATTGAAAGATACATCGTACTAGACTTTTCAATTGGACTAATAAATAATTTAATCCAATTGAAAAGTCTAGTAGTCAATGAACAAGCGTCCATCGTCTAATGGATAGGACATGGATCTTCTAAACCTCCAGTATAGGTTCAAATCCTATTGGACGTGATATTTTTGGAGAGATTCGAAGTCTTAAAAAGAAAATAATTTCATTTTTTTCCCTCCTTCTTTTGGTTAAAAAATTCCCATCGGGAATGAACGAGGATAAAAAAGTCAAAAAAATATTTCTTTATTTTATTGCCCTACTGAGGAAGGATTTGCAACTAGTTTTAATATACCCTTGACTAGCAGGAAAAGAAAAGATTTGCCTCCGTGGAAAGACTTCTTGATTTGAATTGATGTAAAGGTACAACCAACCATATTGCCAAAAATCTATGTCGTATATTCTAAATAGGAACAGGTTGACCCCCCCTGCTCTCTCGTGGTACAATCCTCTTCCCACAGCCTTGGCAAGAACAACGTTCCGCAAAATATATGACTCATGCTCCATTAGGTTCTTTAAATTTTGTGGGTGGAATAGCTACTGAAATTAACGCAGTAAATTATGTTTCTCCCCGAAGTTGGTTATCTACCTTGCATTTTGTTTTAGGATTCTTTTTCTTTGTAGGTCATTTATGGCACATAGGAAGAGCACGTGCGGCTGCAGCCAGATTTGAAAAAGGAATCGATCGTTATTTTGAACCTGTTCTTTCTATGACACCTTTAAACTAGAGTAATAAATCAAACCGAAGTTTTTATTATTTTTTCCAAGCTTCT